>Ga0233429_1000093_pt1 | contig 167604 bp, 207 predicted proteins | sample SI_118_April2016_3_FD_179879 | JGI IMG/M metagenome (GOLD analysis project Ga0233429, IMG submission 179879) | Seawater microbial communities from Saanich Inlet, British Columbia, Canada - SI_118_April2016_135_MG | ecosystem: Environmental > Aquatic > Marine > Inlet | place: Canada: British...
ATGATCGAGTTATTCGAGAGTTATTACTATATACAATTTCTCTAAGATCCAGTGGATCTTTAATGTTATTTAGTTGTTCCATACTTACTCAAAAGTAAGATAATCTCTTTAAAATAATTATGAATTAATAAACTATTAATCAGATTGACCTAATAAAATATCCATACTATCTAGAACAAATTGCTCATCATCAACTACAGGTTGCTCAACTTGATATATAGGTTTAATTACAGGTTCAAGAACATCCTGTTCAAGATCATCATCATAAACTACAGGTAGATTTTCATCAGTATAGTTGTATATTTGAGGTGCGAATTCAGATTTTATTTCAGGTGTAGATCCAGATGCTTCATACGAAACTTCAGGAGTATTAACCACCGGAATATTAACTACAGGATTATCTTGTTTAGGATCACTAAAATATATATTATAGCCTCTTTTGTAAAACTCTTGAGTCATACCTTTATATTTACGTAAATGTTCGCGTAAATCAATAAATTTTTCATCGGTTTCTGTGTCACGATATGCATATGCTGTATTTATTAATTTAACATATTCTCCTGCTTCAGCTTTTTCAATTATATTTTCATTAATATTAGGAAATTCATCGCTAGGTGCAATACTTTTAACAAAATTCATATAATCTTCATGAGTTTTTATTGATTGCATATAACTAACAATATCATATATTAAATCACCATTACCTACAATATTTAAACAAGGAACACTCTCAGAAGTAGTTCTACCATCCCAAGTTTCTTCTTTTAACTCAATAGGTGTTCTTAATGTAAGAGATAAGAAATATGCTTGTTCTGTAGAATCTGTATCTATAATTTCATTTAAGGGAATATTTTTTTCCAAAGAACGTTCATGTTTAGGATATATTGTCTTTCCATACCATGTTTTACCACCTTCTTTAATTAATTCATTTTTATCTTTAACTAAAGGTCCATATACAACAACATCAAATTCAGTTATTCCCGAATCACTATCATCTGTTCCAATAGATCCACCAATAGAATCAGTAAGAGGTAAAGAATTTGATCCCCAATCACCTTCAGCTTTTTTAATATTATGAATTCCCTTAACATTACTATTTAGGCCATAATCACGTATGCCATAATCATTTAATTTATCTTTAGTATTATATTCATCAACATAAAAATTAAAGCCACCATTAGTTCTAACTTGTTCTGTAATTTCTGCTAATTTACCTTCTAAATCATTATTTCTAACAGTACTTACTTGATTCATTTCACTTATAAGTGATACTTATGGTTTAAAAGGTTTTTCATTATTAATATTTAACAAAAACTAATAACTTTTAGCAAAATGAGCTACATGCTTAGCAGGTTTTCCGCAATAGACACATTTTCCTTTTGGCTTAAAACCAAATGGCATGTTTGTTATTTTAGCAGCAGTTTTGTCTTTAACATTATCTTCGCAAGCTCGAGAACCGCACCATCCTGCTTGAATAATTCCTTTCTCGTTTTCTAAAATCGTTTTAAGAGCATCTAAATTATTTGCTTCATGAATATTTTCATTTAGGAAACTCTTTGCTTTCTCAAACAAGTTTTTTTGAATTGCATCTAATTGAACTGGAACTTCTTTGCCAAGCTTATTTAGCTTAATTTCTTTCTTTTCTCCAGTATCTCTTCTAGCTAAAACTGCTGTTTTGTTTGCTAAATCTCTAGGTCCAATCTCAACTCTTAGAGGAATTCCTCTAAGCTCTGCATCATGGAACTTCCAGCCAGGTGTATAACCTTCACGATCATCAATCTCAACTCTAAAATCTGAAAGAAATTCTTTCATTTCATTTGCTTTTGACAGCACTTGTTTCTTACTTTTATTATCAAATATTGGAATAATAATTACTTGAGTTGGCGCAACTTTTGGAGGAAGAACTAATCCTTTATCATCACCATGCACTGCAAACATAACGCCTAGTTCTCTTGTTGTAAATGCAAAAGTATTTTGTTGTGCAAATTGACTTTTCTCATCTTTGTCAAGGAATTGTATTTTAAACATCTTTGAAAAATTCTGACCATCATGATGGAAATCAGGACCCTGAATTGCTCTTTTATCTGGAAGAATATGCTCAACACTTAGCGTGTATTCTGCACCTGCAAACTTTTCTTTGTCAGTTTTCTTGCCATGAATTCCAGGAAGTGCCATATATTCTTCAGTTATTTCTTTCCAAATCGCCATAATTTGCTTACTTTCTGCTTCTGCTTCTTCTTTTGTTGCAAAAACCGTATGGCCTTCGCACCAAAGGAACTCTCTAGTTCGCAAGAAAGGTGTTGCATACTTAAATTCCCAACGAAGAACATTATTCCATTGATTTAATTTAAGCGGAAGATCTCTATGACTGCGGATCCATTTAGCATAAGAATCATACATAATAACTTCTGAAGTTGGCCTGATTGCAAGATGCTCATCTAGATCGCTACTACCTGTTTTTGTAACCCATGCTACTTCTGGGGCAAAACCTTTGAAATGTTCAACTTCTTTCATCAAAAGACTTTTTGGCATAAGAAGCGGAAAATAAGCATTCTGTATCCCTAATTTCTTAAATCGCTTATCAATTTCTGAAACAAGTCTTTCCCAAATAGCATAAGAATAGGGCATAAAAACAATACACCCACTAACTTTTGTATAATCAGCGAGCTTTGCTTCCTGAATTACTTCTGTATACCATTCTGAAAAGTCTTTCTTTTTATTCTTCATATTATATCTCCACTTTACTCCTTAATAAATTCTACTGCCTAAAGCAATATTCTTTGAATCTGGTTGTAAAAGAGTTACATTTCCTTTTTTATCATTTACGCCCATTATTAGAGCTTCTGACATGATGTTTGCTATTTGTTTTGGTTTAAAATTTATTGTACTAATTACAAACATTCCACGTAATTGCTCCTTGGTATAATTTTCAGTTATCTGCGCAGCGGATTTCTTAATTCCAAATTCACCAAAATCTATCTTTAATTTATATGATGGATTTCTAGCTTCTTTAAAATCTTCTACTTCAATAATTTTACCTACTCTAATTTCTACTTTCTCAAAGTCTGAATATTCTATTGTCATATTTTTTCTCCTCCATTTATATTTTAATAGTTTTTGGGAACGGCATATGGGGCTGCCAGAATTTGAATCTGGATTTAGCGGTCCCAAACCACTAGTGATAACCAAGTTACACTACAGCCCCGTCCTCCAATTTATATCTCTTAAAGTTGAGATTGCGAAAGTCACGACTAGATGAAATCAAACCAATTTCTTCAAGATACTTTAGAATATTTCGAACACATCTTTCTGAAAGTCCTGTTTCAAGAACAATTGCTTTCTGAATAATATTTGATTTACTAGCTAGCACTAAAAGTATTTTACTTTGATTTAGGGGGTAAATCACCTAAAAAAGCCTTAGCTATAACAGAATTATTCTTAAAATGTTGGGGGATACTCACCCATTGTCATAGTAAAAATGATTAAAAATAACGATTTATAAGGGTTTTGAGAGAGGCATTATGAAATTATTATAATGGAACAAATTCAATACCTGTACCAATATAACCTGCATTAACTATCTGACTTAATAGATATTTACCTGTATGATGTTTTCGTACACCTAAAATACCCCACGGTAAGTTACCATCAAATTCTTTTAACGCAGTAATAAGTGTATCAATACCTTTAATTACATGATATTTATCACAAAAGTCTCCACACCATTTCTTTTTATCAGAAGTTAGTATAGGTCGTACTTCGAGAGTTTTACCATCTAGATCCGATATGGTTTTACTATCTATCCGAGTTATTTGTACTCCACCATAGTCTTCTGTTACTGATACAGCCATAACTCTGTAGTGAAAACCTGTTTATAAATATTACTTTTTATAATTAAGATATAACTTTTGAAAAAAACATTATTTACGTTTAATTTCTTTTTCAATCATAGGTATAATATCAGAAAATCCAATTTCTCCAATAGTATCTTGTAATGCTTGTTCTATAAGAGATCTATATTCTATGTTGCCTTTCAGTTTCGCTATCACACGATTTTTTAATGCAGCAAGAGTTTCTAAATCCTCATCTGAACCAAGATTACCATCTAAACTTTTACGATATGTTATATCCACAGGCATTTCTACAACAATTGTTGAAAAATTTGGACCATGAATATCCTTTCTTATTCCATATGCTATTCCGTTATGTTCTTGATCTACACTACCCATTGTATTTATTGTAAATTGGTAGTCTCTTAATTCTCTTAGCGGCGTAAGTAATTGCGCTTCTATTTCTTTAAGATCGTGAGTTGTAAATGAACTTCCAATATTTGATTCTCTTACTATTTTTGCAATATCACTTAGCGGTTCTCCACCTGCAATTAATGTAGTCATACTATCATCATGATCCCATGGTTTATATTGGACATTTACAACACCACCATGTTTAGTTATAATAAGTTCATCACCTGCACCATCTCTAGGTCGAAGTGTAACTTTTTGAAAATTATCATTGAAATATTCTCCAAAGTGTTCTAATCTTTCTCCCATATTACTATAGAATAGTAAACCTTAAAAGCCGTTTGATTTGATTGATTTTTGCATATCTTCTGCACCCTATTAATTAATTTAAACTAATATCATCTTATCTAAATATGAGAATTGCAGTTATTAGTGATCTCCATCTTGGATTTAAATTTGGTGAAGAGCGCGGTGAAGATGCGTTTAGAAATGCTAGTGAGGCATTCTCAAAAGCACTTGAAGAGAACGTTGATTTAGTTCTTCTTCCAGGAGATATTTTTCATGATAAAGTTCCTAGGCCAGAGATTATTAGCAGAGCAATTGAAACTTTTGCTCCACTAAAAAAGATCTCAAAAATCAAAGTAATTAATCTAAAATCTAAAGATAAAGATGAAATGTTAAATCAAGAGATTCCTGCGATCGTTACTATCTATGGCACACATGAAAGAAGAAATCAAGGCAGTGTAAATCCTGTTCAACTTTTAGAAAAAGCAGGTTTTCTAACGCACTTACACGCAGAAAGTGCGCTAATTGAAGTTGGAACAGAACGAATAGGAATTCATGGGTTATCTGGAGTACCTGATCAGTTTGCAGCTGAAGCAATGAGTTCTTGGAACCCAACACCATTTCCACAAGTTCCAAATTTTCTTTTAATTCATCAAACTTTCAAAGAACTTATTCCAGATGTAAAACTAAATGTAATGAGCTATGCAAATTTACCACAAGGATTTAATCTTTTTATCCTCGGACACATTCATTGGCGAGTTGAAGATAAACATCCATTTACAGAAGCGCCAATTATTGTTCCTGGATCAACAATTAGAACGCAACTTAGAAAAATCGAAGCTGAAAGAGCTAAAGGATTTTATATTATTGAATCAAAAGATAACAAAATAAATATTCAGTTTAAAGAACTTGAAAATGTTCGCAAATTTTATTATCAAGATTTTGATATATCTAACACAAAACCATCTGAAGTGGTCATAAGTGTTCAGGAAAAAATATCTTCAATTTTAAAAACTCATACAAAGAAACTAAATCCAATTATTAGATTTAAATTAAAAGGCTCGCTTGCAGAAGGTTTTCTTCCAACAGATTTAAACTTTATTTCACTATCTAGAAAATTTAATGAGAAAGCAATTCTGTATTTTGACAAAAGTAAAGTTGAAAGTTCGCAACTTGGCGAGAGAGCAAAGTTGCTTTATGATCTCAAGCAAAAGAAAATTTCTATTGAAGAAATTGGAATGAAACTTTTGTTAGAAAACATGAAAGTTACAGATGTAAAACAAGCTAAATATATTCAAGACATGTTTGAACGATTAGTAGAAGGAAACTTAGAATGATAAACGCCATACAATTAAAAAATTGGAAATCACATAAAGAATCTAGTTATGAATTTCAACCCGGAACAAATGTATTGGTAGGAAATATGGGTTCTGGAAAATCTTCTATTTTGCAAGCAATTTCATTTGCGCTTTTTGGTACATTTTCTGAATTAAAAAAACGTGATCTAAAAATGTCAGATATAATTACAAGAACTGCTGAACAAAAAATTTCAGAAATAAATCTTTCAATAACCTCTCCACAAAATAAATTATTTGAAATCAAAAGAAAAATTGATGCTAAAAAAACAATATCTGAAGGTGCTGTAAGAGACAAAGAAGGTAAGTTAATTGCAGGTCCACAAACAACACAGATTAATGAATTTGTTAAAAAAGAATTTGGTGTTGATGATGAAGTTTTCTTGCGAACAGTTTATGCAATGCAAAATGATATTGATATGATTATAAAACTTCAGCCAAAAGATCGTAAAAAACGCATTGATGAATTAATGGGTTTAAATAAATTTGAAATTGCTAGAAACAATTGTATTACATTGAGAAACCGAACTATGAGAGCGAAGCAAGATGCTGAATCATTTTTAGGAAGTATTGGCTTAGAGCATCTGAGCAAAAAAATAACAGATACTACAAATAATGTTGAAGCTTTAAAATCAAAACAGCTTGGATTGCAATCTGAATTAAGCCAAAAGAAACTTGAAAAAGATACCTCACGAATTAAAGTTTTAGAATTCAGAGAAAAACTTTCTGAATCAAACAAACTTGAAGAAAGAAAAAGAAATATTTTACGACAGCTTTCAGAACTTGATGAGAAACTAAAAGACAAACAAATAGAAAGAAGTAAGCATGAAGTTGAAAAAGAAATTCAAGAAATCAAAAATAAAATAAAAACGATTCAGTTAGAAAAAACAAAGTTTTCAGATCAAAACAATAAATCTCAACTTCAAGTTATGTCTGCGGATAAGAAACTTGCATTAGCAGAAAACAATATCAAAGATATTGAAGAGAAATTAAAAATAATTTTAGAATTAAAAATAGAACTATCAAAACAAAATATAACTAATTTAGCAAGTGAAATCTCTGAATTAAAAAAAGAGTTAGACAAACAAAAAGATGCTAAACAAGCTAATGCTGCGCAGCTAAATGAACATAGAAAACATTTAGGACAATTACTTCTTGCGGAAAGCAGTTGTCCAGTATGTAATACATTACTAAATGAAGAAAACAAAGAAAAAATTATCTCTGAAAGAAAACAAGAAATATCTCATATACTTTTCAAAAACATAGAACTTTCTGAAATAATTACAAAAATTGAAAAACGCTATGATGAACTTCATCAGATTTCTGAAAAAAATAGATATGCATTAGAAGAACTTGAAAAGGAAGATAAATTAAGTTATGATCAAACAAAATTAAAATCTGAAATCGCTGAAAACCAAAAGATTTTGGAAGAAAATAAAGCAATTCTAGCATATTCAAAAAGCAAAACTTCTGAAATTGACAAGCAAGTTGAAGAATTAAATACCAACTTATCAATTTTAAATGATACTAAATATTTACATGATCTAAAAGATCAACATTCTCGAGCTTCTGCAGAACTTGAGTTAGTTGATGATGAACTAAAACATAAAAAAGTTTCAAGAGAAATTGTTGATAACTATGAAAAATTATTTGAACAACTTTTGAAGCAGGTTCAGGAACTTGAAACAACTTTATCAAACTTTGAAGATCTTTTATCTGAGAAAGTAAAACAACTTAGTGAATTAGAAAGTCAGCAAAAGAAAGCAAATGAATTTAAGCAAAAGATTATTAATCTTGAAGAGAAAGCTGGCTTCCTTGATAAATTCAGATCTGCTCTCGAAGCAACACAGCTAGCACTTAGAGATGAACTTATTCTTGCTGTAAATGAAGTAATGAGTTCTGTATGGATTGAAATTTATCCTTATGAAAAATGGTCGGGTGTTAGATTATCTTCAACAGGTCATGATTATAATTTGCAACTTAAAGAAGCTGAAGGTGATTGGGTATCAGTTAATGGATTTGCATCTGGTGGAGAGCGCATGCTTGCTTCCCTTGCTGTTCGAATTGCATTTGCTCGTGTTTTAGCACCATCGCTAAGCTTGCTAATTTTAGATGAACCAACACATAACCTTGATGAAAAAGCTATTACTACATTCATAGATGTTGTTCAAAACAAAGTCTCAGATTTCCTTGATCAAATATTTATAGTAACTCACGAAGAAAAACTAGCTGAAAACGCTGACAATGTTATTAGAATTTGATTTGCGAAGCAGTCGCATAGCGACGTTTTTTGATGAAACTTTTTGTAAAAAGTTTCGCTGAAAACACAGACAAGGTTATTAGAATATAATATTATTTACGTGTTGATTTTGATGATACAATATCTGAGTTGTAGAAATCCTCTCCAAATGAAATTAATTTATTTATAATTGGATTAAGCAAAGAAGATATACCTTCCTTAACATGTTGTCTTTCTGATCTAGATGAAGAACGCGTAGCATCTATTCGCTTCTTTACAGAAACCAATGATCCTCGCATATGTAATAATGCCTCTAACAGATCATCATTAATACCTGGATGTAAATATTGATCACTTGCGCAAGTCCATGCAAGAGGCATATCAAAACCAATAAAGTCAACTTCACGATCATCTGCGGTAGATAATATTACAGTAATATCTCTATAGCTAAATTTCAATTCATGTGCGCCACCTTTTGGCATTACTAAAGTATATGAATATTGAGTACCTCGTGAATGATCAACTTCCATGAAAGTGTTTCCGCGTAGTGTTTTCTCAAGTAATTGATATTCTATAACTCCCGAATCAAATTCATCTGGAAGATCTGATCGATCTAGAGAAACTATTGGATTCTGTGGTGAATATCCATGATTCCAGGGAAAATTTACTTGTGAAATGCCTTTTGTTTGTTTATCCATATTACATCACATAAAATTGCTTATTAAAGCTTCTCATATCTCGATTTTAAAAATAATGTATTATAAAACATAAAATAAAATTAATATATGCTGACAGACAAAAAATCTGCCAGCAGTTAAGCATAAACTCTAAAATTAAATTGACTTTAATTTCTTTGCAAGCTCAACAATAACTTCTTCGTCATTTGGTATTGAGACATTCTTTCCACGACTGAATCTTTTTGTTCCGTCAGGTAAGAAGAATCCTTTTGAGATTGAGATAAACTCATTCTCGCCTTCATCTGTCTTTGCTTTTTTACGTGCTATTTCCACGAAGCTGTTACGTCCGAACTTAATTTCTTCGGATTTTACTGTTTCAAATTCTACTCTTTGGTTTTGTCTATCGTTTTCTCTTTCGTTTTCCATTTTGGTTTTCACCTTATTTGTGTGATTAAGAACTGTAAAATTACTTTAAAAAGGTTGTGAATTAAATAAATTCTTCGCCTGAAGCAACAGGTTCTCCGCCAGATGATTCAAAGTCTTTTGCATATGCTTCTAATGATTTTCCATGAAGTTCCTGCGTTTTTCTCTTACGAACTTTAACAAATGTTGGATATTTAGCTGCTTCGCCAATAACTAATGCTTCGCCAACGCGTAATCCAGATATTATATCAAGAGTTCCTGAACTAATTGCTTCAGCACTGCGTTTTATATGATCTAAATCATATGGATTTGTAATCCGCATAATTATTTGCGTATTACATTGGCTCAACGCAGTTGTTGAAAGTTGAACAGGTCGCTGAGAAATCAAGCAAATATTTGCATAGAACTTTCGACCTTCTCTTGCAAGTGTTTCAATAATTTTTCTTGAGATTGCAAACTCAGATTTTGTTTTTTCAGGACAGAAATTATGTGCTTCTTCAATAATTTCTAAGTATGGAGGGCAATTATTTTGCCTTCTCAAATCAAAGAGTCTACGTGAAAAGTAATCAACAATCAGTTGCTTTTTCTGCAACTGAAGCATATTATTAAAATTAAATATAACCATTTTACCTTGCTCAAGCATTCCTTGTGGATTTGGATTATCTGCTTTTGCAAATATATTCATATCAATTAAATCTTTAAGCCATCCATGTAATGCATCTTTTGTAACTTGTTTTATTTTCTCATCTGCATCAATCGCTGCAGAAATATCATCAATGCCATATGATTCTCCAGACTTAAACTTCTGTCTAACTTCACTAATAACTTTACTAAGTTCTCTAACTTGAACTGAACTCATTTGTGGTAAAAGTGCTGCAAAACTCCTTGCACTCATATGTGCAATATTAATTTTAAGTTCTTCTGCATTGTAAACTTTAACTTGTCCTTCTAATAGGGGCTCTTTCTCAAGGTTGATGTATTCGCCATGATTATCAATCATAAAAATTGCAACACGTCCAACTTCTTTGTTTCTTGCTAGCAACTCTTCTAAAAGAACTGCTGTTGTATAAGATTTTCCTGCGCCAGATATTGCTAAAATTGCTAAGTGCTTTTGAACCATTTTTGTGAGATTAAATCTCGCACGCAAATTATGTTGCTGAACTATTCCTAACTCGACACCATTTTCCTGATCTAATCCTAAGAATTTATTTAGAACATCTGAATCAACTTCAATTACTTGATGTCCTGGTGCAGGTGGAAAACTAACTCGTTCAATTCCCTTATCTGTATATACACCTAATGCTCTGCAAGATGCTAAAGTATATTCCCATTCTTTAACTGGAAATGCGGAGAAAATTCCCGATCCTTTTGAATATTCTTGAACCATGCCGGCGTTTTCAAAATACTTATTTGTTTTGAAAACATTTGAAACTGAAGCAATCATAAGTCCTTCTTCAGTTTTAATTGCAACAAACTGTCCTCGATTAACTTTTGAATTAATTACAAATGTAAATCCTCCAACACTTGGTCCATCCGGTGTTGTTATTACTGTACCTAATCCTTCTCCAGATATTTCAGGCATTGGTGCTGGAGTTGGACTAATTTCTTGTGTTGATTCAGATGCAATAACTGCAGGTTTTCCAGAAACTTCTTCTTCAACTTCAATTGTTACGGGATCTAATGCATCTGGTGAAGGGCCTGTGCCCCCTTCAACCTCCCCCGACTGCTTTGCAGTCTCCCCCAGAGAGGTTTCTTGTATTGGCTCTACAATATCTGGATCTGCTTTAGGTTCTTCAGTTTTTCTAACGCCTTGATCCATACTAAATTTTTTAACTTCATCAAAAATATGCGCTATTTCTTCTTTTGGCTGTGGTCCTTCACTCTGTGCAGGTTCTGGTTCTTCAGCAGGTTGAGACATTTCTTGTTCAGGTGTTGCTGCTTGCTCTGCAGTCATATCTAAATTTAATTCTTTTTTCTCGATCCGCGCTTTTACTTTACCTTCATCTACAAGCTGATCACGCGTTTTATCCTTAAACTCGTCCATGTTTTTCTTTGCTGCATTAACTAACCAATCCATATTCTGAAAACTATAGAAACTTTATATACGTTTATTCGACTGAGCATACAAGTTTTTCAAAAGATTATTCCTCATCTTCATCATCTGTGTCATTTGAAGATTTGCCAATATTATCAATTATGTTTTTATCAGTTATATCTGAAGTTTTAATTAGCAAGTGTGCCATCTCTGATGCATCAACGAGCGCTGTTTCTTCCTTAACTTCATCTACCGCGTCCTCAACAACTTCATCGGTTGGTGCTTCTGTTATTTCTACAGAATTTTCATCAAGTGTTTCTTCCACAACACTTGCGATTTCTTCTGTATCAATATTACTTACATCAATATCAGAAATCAACATACCAACAATATCTTTTGTTTCATCTGTCTGATAATAAAGTAACATAACTAAAAGTAATAAAACAATTATAAGCAATGTCTTTACAAACCCTTTATTATTCATATCTTACAATACAATTCATGTATATATATTTTATTGAAAACCACAAGTGGTTTTCAATCTCACAATTAATCTATGATTAATGGCGATATTAAACTAGATCGGACGTTGTTCTCGTCTCAAATCAAAAATAGAAGGATCCATTCCGAGTTGTTCTCTCAAGGTTTGTTGAAATGCCATTAAATCTTGCTCACTTAATTTTGCTCTAGCATCTGCTTCAATTAAAACAGAAGGATAAGCATATGTTCTACTCTGTCGAGAAATAAGATTCACAATTGCTGTAATTTTATCTACTTGCACTTTTGCATTACTTGCTAGGAAATCTAATCTCAAAGGTCTATCAAATTCTGATGGCTTTAAATACACACCAAAAACTTTGCTACGCCATTCACCCATATCTGCAAGCGCAGGTAAATCTTCGCTAACCGAATAAGAAAAATGAGGTGTTCGCTCTCCAGTTTTAAGTAAGTAATATAAGAAAGTTGTATCATTTGCATTATCTAAAATTCGTGCTTCTGGCTTTCCAGATAATAATTGATTTATGAGAACATCACAAAATTTTCTGCCTCTAGAATCTTCGCAAGCACCTGCTAGCATTATTTCATTATCTGAACAAAATTTATAGAGCGCTCTTATTTGTATAATTACTTCTTTGTAAACTTCATAAGCACCGCTGTTTTTATTTGGTATACTTGAAGGATGTAAAACAATTGAACCATCAAGAATTAATAAATCTGGAGAAAATTTCTTTGCGCAATCTAATGCAGTTTTTATTTCTAATTCAACGCGCTTTAAGTTAGCAAAAACTTTTGCTTCTTCTGGTGAAAAATCCGGAGTTATAATAAAAGATTCTGGCGGTGGATTTCTTGATGGAGTGTATTGTGCATTGACTCTGCCATTTGAAAATTCAAAACAAACACCAACTGCTCGTCGTATAACTAATGTTATACCATGAAATTCTTTTCTTAAAAAGCCGCCATCTACACCACATATTTTAAGTCCATCTAACTTTCCATCTTGAACCTCGGGAGTTAATTCAGGAGAAGATTTTCTGATTTGTTCAGCTAATTCCTTTCTAGCTAAAGAAGTTTTACCAATATGCTCAGCAATTTTTATAGCTGCATCCATATAATAAATTAAACAATTGATTTATAAGAATCTATTTACGTCAGTATATGCTTTACAACATCTAAAAGATTACTTGTAACTGTATCACCAAGAGATACTGCTGCACCAATAATTGGTCTTGCAGTTCCAGGAGAATAATACAGACCCAAAGCAACAACGCCAAATAGAAGTGTTAATATCCATCCCACTTTTCGTGATAAATAAAGCATCATCGTATCAATACAAAACAATTATACAATTTATAGTTTTTGATTCCACAAACTAAGATATTAAATTTAATTTTATGTACAAGTCCGACATTGCTAAATTATATGTATATCTTGCTGAACTAAGAGCTTTAGGAAATATTGCAAGTGTAAATCTATTTACCGTACTAATTTGTTTTTCATTAAAACGCATACTTAAATTTAATAACATATTTGAAATATAACGAACATACATATCATGATTTTCTGGTGTAAGATCGGTTTTATTTTCTACTATTCTTTCTGCCATCTTTGTTAAATAAATACTATCTTCTAATTCATAAACATCTAATTTTAATAATTGAGAAAGATCTTTTTGAAAATCATTGTTTTTTAGCTCTTCTTTTGTTGCAGCTCTATAACCTAACAACATTGCATGATAATCGTTATGTGGTAATATTCCCATATTATAAAGAAACATAATATAATTTATACTTTTCCCTAATTCGCTATTAATGACTAGCATCATTAATCTCTTAGTTCTTAACTAAGATAGATTTAAAAACATCTACATCTAATTTAATTAGAGGTGGCTAACCTAAAAAAGAAATTTTACATAACAACTGCAATAGCCTATGTTAATTCTAGTCCACATATTGGTTTTGCTTTAGAAGTAATCCAAGCAGATGTTTTAGCTAGATGGTATCGCCAATCCGGTTATGATGTTTTTTACTTAACTGGAACCGATGAGCATGGAGTTAAAAACTATACAACTGCTAAAAAATTAGGTATTCCAACAAAAAAATTTGTTAGTATACATGCTGCAGAATTCCAAAAACTAAATACTGCACTAAATATATCTAATGATTATTTCATAAGAACTTCTGATCAAAAAGTCCACTGGCCAGGTGTCATAAAAATGTGGAAACTTCTTGAGAAAAAAGGAGATATATACAAAAAAAGTTATAAAGGAAATTATTGCTCTGGATGTGAGCGATTTGTAACAGATAAAGATTTAGTTAATAAAAAATGTCCATATCATCCAAACAGAAATATTGAAATTGTAGAAGAAGAAAATTATTTCTTTAGACTTTCAAAATATCAAAACAAAGTTCAAAAATTAATTGAAAATGACAAATACAAAATATATCCAAAGTCGCGCAAAAATGAAGTTCTATCGTTTATACGAGAAGGATTGCAAGATATTTCTTTCTCACGTACTAAGAAAAACTTACCTTGGGGCATTCCAGTTCCAAACGATCCAAATCAAACCATGTATGTGTGGTGTGATGCACTTACTAATTATTTAACCGGTATTGGCTTCCCTAAAAAATCTATTTCTAAATGGTGGCCTGCAAATGTTCATGTTATTGGAAAAGACATAATTCGTTTCCATGCAATTTACTGGCCTGCAATGCTAATTTCTGCAGGAATTCCCGTTCCAAAAGAATTATTTGTTCACGGATTTATAACTTCAGAAGGTCAAAAGATGTCCAAATCTGTTGGAAATGTTGTTGATCCATTTGAAGAAGTTAAAAAATATGGTGTTGATGCAGTTAGATATTTCCTATTGCGAGAAATTCCTAGCACAGCAGATGGAGATTATTCTCAAAAAGCAATTATCTCTAGAATCAACAATGAATTAGCAAATGAATTAGGTAATCTTGTATCGCGCTCACTTACTTTAATTGAAAGAAATGGTGGGAAAATTCTGGTGGGAAAATTCCAACTAAATTTCAATGTTAATAAAGTTCAAAATTGGATTAGCAAAGGAGAATTACACAAAGCACTTGAAGAAATTTGGAGATTTATTTCAAAGACAAATGAGTACATTGCAAAAAAACAACCTTGGACAAAGCCAAAAGATTTAGATAATATTTTATTCAACTTAGCAGAAGCACTTCGCTGGATCTCTGCATTAACTTATGCATTTATCCCAGACACCTCTGAAAAAATTGCAAAACAGCTTGGTCTTAAAAAAGTTCCAACTTTTGATGATCTAAAAAAACCAATTGCTACAGGAACAAAAATCAAGAAATCTGGAATCCTTTTTACAAAGATCGAAGAAAAAGTTCAAACCAAAGAGGTTAAAAAATCTGGATTAGATACTAAACCAATACAACAAACTTCGCAGAAGTTTGCTGTCTCTCCTCCACAAAAACGTGGTATGGATGTAAAGAAGATGATAAATTTCAAAGACTTTGAAAAACTTGACTTACGAGTTGGTAAAATAATCAAAGTAGAAAACCATCCAAATGCAGACAAGCTTTACAAAATGCAAGTTGATTTTGGTGCAGAAAAACGCCAAGTTCTTGCAGGAATTAGACAATGGTATAATCCAGCAGATTTAGTTGGAAAGTCTGCAGTATTTATAGTTAATTTAGAGCCAAGAAAAATCCGTGGAGAAGAATCACAAGCAATGATCCTTGCTGCAGAATCAGGTAAAGATGTTGCATTTATAGCACCAACTAATAAAAATATCAAACCAGGTTCTAAAATTCACTAACTATTTCTTTAACGTATTCTTTTTCTATGGTTGTTCCTTGCTCACTAAATTGCTTTTTATCTTCTAAAAACAAATTTGCTGCAGTTGTTACAAATGCATCGATACGTTGGTATGCCTCAATACGTTCGGGGAAATCTCTATCTACCTCATACTGTAATTCAAACTTTTTACGAACGTCTTCGATACTTTCTCCGATTTTGATTTGAAAATTAACTACCGGAGGTTCAGAATCAGAACATTTTGATACAATGCCGATTAAAGAATCATTAATTTTCGCATAGATAATTCCCTTAGGAGGTTGTTTATTTATACGAGCTTTGTTCAGATATCTTTTCCAAACGATTATATCTAAACCCTCTTTTGTAAAATCAATTTCATCTGATGGTCCTGCCATATTTAAAGAACTCCTCTACCCATGTAGGGCATTTCTTTAGTATTTTCTTCTTTTTTATCATTAAGATTCATTATTTCCATTAAAGATCCAAATCGTACATTACTTCCTTTATTAAATGTATTAGCAATTGCAATTTTTTTAGTTTCATCATCTTTTGCTATTTGACTAAGTAACAAATGTGCTTCACCATTTGTCTCGTCAAATTTTATTGCTTTTTGTAAATAATTTTCAGCAGTATCATTATTTCCTAATTTAGCTTCTGCAAAAGCTGCACTAAAATACCATATACTTAATGCGTTTCTATCAATATCATCAAAAGGTATATCTTTAGGAAACTCCTTATGTGAAGCATATTCATTTTCCCATAATTTAATTATCGTCTGTGCAACTTCACTAGCATCTTCAAATCTCTCTTTTTTAATAGCTTGCTCATAAGTAAATCTTCCCTTTTCTATTGCAATACCCATTGCAGCATTAGCCACACCAGTTATCCATGTCATATTACTATTATATAATAAAACTTAAAAAACGTTCTAAAACGATTAATCACTAACTACAACAACGTCTTTTTCATCAGGCCAAGATGTCTTAATTCTTCGAACACATTCTTTACATACACCTAAATGATCTCCTTTTTGCTTGACCTTGCCTTTATAATCGCAAATCATACACTCGAAGTTATCTGCCATAAAATTTCTAAACTTTTACCCTTATAAATTTTATTGAAAAAAATCACAACAAACGTTATAAATGGATTTTTTGCAAAATCATATATTGATTTCTTCTCTTGCTTTTATTGTTATTTTATGTAATACTTCTGGCAAATCCAGATGCCTTATTTTTTTAAAATATTTATTAACTTGTTCTTTTGTATCTTCTTTTCCATAAAATATTACATCATCATCATTAGCTAACGGCCAAATTATGTTATTGCCTAAATCTAATTTATGTTTAATTCCACGTAATATTGGTGGAGTTGGCACATTCCTAGCTAAATCTTCTTTTAAATCATTAGCATCATCTGCTCCTTCTTGCATCGCGATTGGTAAATATCTTGACCATGTTTTAATATTTTTATAATATTCCTCAACAGAAGTGTTGTTCAAAAACATTCTAAATGCTGCTTTAACACCAAAAGTATACAAAACTGCAATTCGATCGTAAGTCATATTCTCTAAATTCGGATTTTCTTTAAATAATTGATTTACAAAACTTGTATCTCCATTTTTTAATTGTTTAGCTAATTTTGCTTCAGTTTTTTGATACTCGCGGGATTGGTTTTTAGCACGATTATACATTAAATACAATCCATTTTGTTTAGCAAGGTCTTCAGATTTATTAAGAAAATGTGATCGAACTTTTTCTGATTTGCGGTTCTTAGCATCATTATTTAAGTTACTATTATCTCCAAAGAAGTCCAATTCATTATCATTCATGGCATCTTCTAAATCTCCCGCATATAATCCAAAAGCCATCATATCTATATATTCGTTAAATTTTGCTTTATTGCGCTCTTTTCTTGGCAAAGAATAATACAGTGCAATAGGTGCAATAAGTGCAAATTTAATTAAAGAAGTTTTATGATTAAAATGCACTTTTGCAATTTCAGTGCTCTTTTTTTGGAGATCCTTTTCAATACGCTTAATATTAAAACTTGCGCGCAACAGACTAATATTATTAATTAAATCGTCTAACATGTTACATAGCTTCAATTGTCTTTAAAAAAATTTGTATCCTCTTGAGAAGAATAAAGTGCGGGGGCTACGAATCTATGGTTTAATATATGAAAACATTTTAGAGTCTTTTCTTTTTACAAACCATATCATAACATATATCGCTAAAATAATAGCGCCGACTGAAGCAATACTTGCGATTATGCTTACTAAAAAATTATCTTCTTCAAAATCTTGGACAGTGTTAGTATTAATCTGATTCTGATCAGAATCATCTATTGCATATGCAAATGGTGTTGTAAATACCACAATAATTAATATCCAAATTATTCGACTAACCATTCAGTATTTTATATTTAAATATTATAAATTTATCTAATCATATAGATGGGTTGCGTAAAACTTAAAAAATATTCAAAAAGTAAAAAATAGATTAATTAATATGGATTATAAATACACTTACCGTCAACACTATACAATGGTTTGCGTTGATTCTTGTCAGAAAGTTCGGTTTCCATACAACTAATAATTCTTTCAACTAGCATATCTTCAGGTAAAATTATATCATTATTTTCCAAATGAGTAACTCTTGGATCATCTAAATCAAAATGACCTAAAGTCCGTTCTTTAATATTATTATCTATGTGTTCTATTCCATATCTTTTAACATAACAATTTGGCGGAATTACAAAGCCCTTTAGCCAATCTATTGACAAATCTGGTCTTGTTAATATCATGCCAGTCATATCCTGATTATATTGTCCAATACTAACTTCAGATAATATTTCACCAGATACTGGACCGCATTCTAACTTACTAAATTCAAAATTGTAAAAATATACTTCTTTGTCTTTAGGAACCTCGAAAAGAGAAAAAGCTACGCGTTCGTCAGAATGATCTTTTTTGTATTTTGGATCTATATGCATATTAGCCAATTCTCCTAAAAAGACTACACCTCTGCCTTTATCTAATTTAAAATCTGCACGTCTACGTATTGGATATGTAACGATTGATACCATTCCAGTACCAATTAATGTCACATTCGCGCCAGATGGAAGCCTTGAATCCATTTTCGAATTCACATTCGGATGATCAATAGTTAGACCATTTTCAATGATATTTGTAAAATCATTAAAATAAGTTGCGTGACAAATCAATCCTTTCTTATTTATATTAAATATATCTGCAGATTTTCTTTTATTATTAATAGGACTTAACTCATTCACCATATCCACTTTCTAATAGTTCATTTAAAAGTACTTCTAATTACGATATAAAAAACATTTAGATTTATAATAAAATCGTGTGCGAGTGCTGTACATATACATATTAAGGTAGTACTCCAATTTGTCTATATATTAAAACTTATAAACTCGATATTATTTAAAATATATGGAAAAGAAAAAAGGATTCTTAAAAAAATTAGTTGAAAAAGTAGATAAAAAACTTGAAAAAAAGTCTGATAAGGATAAAGATTGTTGTTGTTCATGTAATTGTAAATAATGCTACAAAATTTTGCTGATTGGGTAATTTATGATATCATGCATTTAGATAGTGCTACGCAATTAGCTCAATCTCTGAATTTTTTTGTTTATGATTCTATCAAAATACTTCTTTTTTTATTCATTATGATTTTTATTGTGAGTTATTTTAGAACATATATATCCAACGAAAAAATAAGAAAATATTTGAAGAAATCAAGATTTGGTTCTGGAAATTTCATTGCAGCAGGACTTGGTGCTATAACGCCATTTTGTTCATGTTCGTCAATACCTGTTTTTATGGGGTTGGTTGGAGCAGGAGTTCCCTTAGGCATTACTTTTTCATTTTTAGTAACCTCGCCATTAGTAAATGAATATGTTATCATTTTAATGTTAGGATTTTTTGGCTGGAAGATAACTGCACTTTACATATTAAGTGGAATTTTGATTGGTGTTTTCTCTGGAATGATATTAGGTAAAATGAAATTAGAAAAACATCTTGTAAGTGATATTGTATCTAAACAAAAAGATAGCAAATATGAAAATGTTAAACAACGATTAAATTACGCGCTAAGCGAAGCTAAATCAATTGTTCGTAAACTTTGGATATGGATATTAGTCGGAATTGGAATTGCTGCATTTATTCATAATTATATACCTCAAGAATTTATTGAAGGAGTTATAAGTAAAACCGGTATTTTAGCAGTGCCCTTCGCAGTTGTTTTAGGAATTCCGATGTATGCAAATTCTGTAGCAATTATTCCAATTGCAGTTGCATTATTTGAAAAAGGTGCTCCACTGGGAACTGCTTTAGCATTTATGATGGCAGCAGCTGCACTAAGTTTACCTGAAGCAATTATCCTAAGACGTGTGCTAAAATTAAAATTAATTCTAATATTCTTCGCAGTTGTAGCTCTTGCTATAATAATTACAGGTTATTTATTTAATCTACTTACTTTTGCATAAAATTAATATGCAAGTGCGGGGGCTGGGATTTGAACCCAAGTCGCAGCGTTTTTACATCGAATTCCCCGAAGGGTTTTCTGCCAGATCTTTTTCTAAAAGAGCTGGTTGGCAACGCCGAATGATAACCAGACTACACTACTCCCGCATCATTTATGATTTCTTTTTGCGAACTTTTTCTTCCTAAGAAAAAGCTCTAGTGGGGCTGCGAGAATTTGAATCCCGGTCGCGCGGTCCCAAACCACGAGTGATAACCAAACTACACTACAGCCCCTTATCAAAAAGCATTTATCCTAATTTAAAAGGTTTATTAGTTATCTGTAATCACCTTATTTGAGTTAAAAAAACTATATAAAACAGTATACACATTAATTATTAAGAGGTGTAAAATGCAACATAATATGAGAAAACATGAGCACGTGGGTCTTTTGTTAGTATTCTTGGGAGCTACATGGTTGGGAATTGGTTTATATGACACACTATTAGTAGCAAACAAAATATTGCTTGAGAACGCAACACTAATTGGAGGAAGAGAGATGTTTATTTTCCCACTATTTTATGGTATCGGAGCAGTGTTATTTATGATGGGTATTATAGAACTAAGAGAACTACAACCTGGAAAAAATCGTCTTTAAACTAAAATGGCAAAATTATCAAAAGCTGAAATTGAATATGGAATAAAAGAGCTAATACAAGGACTTTTAATTGGTCTTATCTTAGGATTCCTAATTGCAACTTATCTAGTTCCTTAACTAGATTAGTTAGTTTTTTATTTACTCTTTTTTATATTTCTAAATGGAACCAGAAGTAATTATACTAAAGCCCGGAGAATTAATCCTAAAAAGCAAAGGTGTTCGAAGGGAATTTGAAAACAGGTTAATCTTTAATGTCAAAGACTGTTTGAAAAAGAAAGAAATTGAATTTGATCATATAATCCGAGGGCAAGGAAGATATTTTATATATACACCTGAGCCAGAAGAAGTTCTAGCTGTTGTGAAAAATATCTTTGGCATTGCTAATTTATGTGCTGCTGCACAAGTTGGTGCAGAACTTAATGCAATCCAAGGAGCAATTCTTGATCTAGCAAAAGATCTTGGAGTAACTTCAAAGAAATCTTTTGGCATACGAGCAACCACAGTTAGCACAACGTTAAAATCGAGGGAATTAGAGAAAGAAATTGGTGCGTTTATCCAACAGAAAACCAAAGCAAAAGTTAATTTAACAAAACCTGATTTCTGGCTTCGTGTTGAAGTTGTAAATAATAAGGCATTTGTTTATTCTGAAATTATTACTGGATTAAATGGATTGCCTTTGGGAACTAGTGGCAAAGTGATTGTTATGATGTCTGAAAAAGAAAAGGACGTAATAGCTGCTTGGATGATAATGCGCAGAGGTGCTGAAATAATCCCCCTTCATATCAGAAATAATGAGAAGAAGCTTACTAGCTTTCAGAAAAACGTTAGAAAGCTCGATAAATTCGCATATGGATCAAGAATAAAGCCAATTTCTGTTAAGTCTAACTCAGAAATCACCAAATTAATAAATGAAAAAAATGTTAAGGCATTAGTTTTTGGAAGCACAAAATTCCACGCTCGCAAGGAAAATCTTCCGGTTTTTGAACCATTAATCGGCCTAGATAAGAAACAGTTAAAAGCTATTGAGAAACTTGTTCTTTAATGGGCCAGTGGCGCAGCCTGGAGATCTTAAGATCGGGCAATAGCGCGCATGGTTGGCAATCATGAGGTCCTGTGTTCAAAGAGCCTTTTCTTTCTAGAAGAAAGAAAACGTTCGCGAAAAGAAAGACTACTTTTCCGATGGCTTAGAAAATCACAGCTGGTCCACTTCTAAATTACATCCCTTTATATACTCTATAAAACAGTGTATTTATGAAAAAGAAGACATTCAGATCATTAGGTGTTATTAAACCCATTCTAGATTCGCTAGAAAAACAAAATATCACCACACCTACAGAAATCCAAGCAAAAACAATTCCATTGATACTTGAAGGTAAAGATATTATTGGTGGATCAAAAACAGGTTCTGGAAAAACTCTAGCATTTAGTTGTGGAATAATTAAAAAAACTACGCATAGAAAGGGCATACAATCATTAGTATTAGTGCCTACTCGAGAACTTGCTGAACAAGTTGGATCTGCTATAAGAAAATTTTCAAAGTTTGAGAAAATGGATACTATCAAAGTATATGGTGGTGTTTCAATTGATAGGCAAATACGAGATTTGAAATCAGCAGATATTGTTGTAGCAACACCTGGACGATTACTTGATCATATTAATCGAAATACGATTCGACTTGATAGAGTAAGACTGCTTGTATTAGATGAAGCAGATATGATGCTAGATATGGGATTTTTACGCGATGTTGAAAAAATTATTCAAGCAATTCCAAAGAGACGTCAGACATTATTATTTTCAGCAACAGTAGATGGAGATATAGAACACTTAGAAGAAAAATATATGCATAATCCTGTAACTATATCTGTAGAACAATTTGTTGATTCTTCAAAATTAACACAGCGATATATAGATGTTACTAGCAAGGAAAAATTCTCATTACTAGTTCACTTACTTAAAAAAGAAAAATCGGGATTAGTTATGGTATTTTGTAACACTCGTAGAAACACTGACTTTGTTGCTAAAAATCTAAAAGCTAATGGCATTCAAAGTGTTGCTATACATGGCGGACTTACACAAAGCAAACGAAAACAAATTCTAGATGATTTTCATAAAGGTAAGACCTATGCATTAATTTGCACAGATGTTGCTGCACGAGGTCTAGATATTAAAGATGTTTCTCATGTATATAATTACGATGTTTGCAAAGATGCTAAACAATATATTCATCGAATTGGCAGAACTGCACGAGCAGGAAAAGATGGTAGAGCAGTTACATTATTATCTGAAAGAGATCATGAAAATTTCTCTAAAATTATGAGAGTAAACGAAGATCTTGAATTTGAAGAACGTCCACATTTTAAACAAGCTGAAATTACATTTAGACCCTCCTCTGGAAGTCGTGGTGGAAGATTTAGCCAATCTAGAGGTAGAAGCTCTGCTGGAAGATCAAATGCACAAAGACCGAGGTCAAACCGTTCAAATTCAGATCAACCACGTAGATCTAATTCTAATAACCGACATCAAAGAAGATAATTACTCTTTTTTAATATAAACTCCAGGTAGAATTCTATTTATAATTTCAGGAGTTTTGCTTAAATCAGGAGTAACTTCAAAAACATATCCGTGCTCTACTTTAGGGTGGTCTTTTGCGCTCTGTTCAGCTGCCTCTTTCACAGTTTCTGCAATATACATTTGACCTTTACGAATAGAAACCCCTCGACCCATATGATTTTCTTTTAGAAAATCTACATTTTCCTCAAATATTCGTCGGTTTAAGTCCCTTTCAGTTTCTTCAGCCATATTATATAACTGCCTAAAAACTTATAAAATCTTTGAAATGTCGAGAGCGGGGATTGAACCCGCGACCTCCGGCTATCCCAGAATCGTTTCCTTTGGGGTTGGAAGACCTTTTCCAAAGGGATTCCCATGAGACCGGCACTCTACCAGCTGAGCTACCTCGACAAGCTTTCAAAACCAAGCGAATTTTATTCATTCGCGTGGACTAGCAAATCTCTGATTTGCTCGTAAGCTTGCAATTTGAGCGTATTAATCAAAGATTAATACACTATGCTAACTTAATTATATGCCCTGAAACGTGCTTATAAATATTCCTGATTGCGCGTCAGTTAATCTTTTAAGACGTTATTTGTAAATATACTATGGCTATAATGGACGGTGGAGGCTCAACAGGTGGGGAATTTATAGAGAGTTGTGCTGAACCTAAACCAAAGATGATAACAGTTAATTTAGGAAGTTTAGAACACTTATTTGACGAACATGATGCTCCTGAATATCGCAAGGCTTTAGCAGACTTTTATAAATTTAAGCTAGAATTTGGTGGATTTAGTGATTTGCCTGGCTTTGAAGAGCGCTTTAATTCAGATATAAAAGGAGATGATAGAGATTTTTATCCAGAACCAACAAAAAAAGAGTTAGTAACAAAAGCAGCATACAATCCAAATAGCACTCGACTCTCTGGAAGTGTACTTATTAAACAAATAGAACAAGGACTTGAAATTTTCAGTGGTGGCTCAATTATGAATCTTAAATATGATAATAGCGATCCTTTGAAACCAATACATATAATCGACAATAGATATAGTAGATTATCAATATTAAAAAGAGATATTAGAACTAGTTTTGATAAAATAGGCTTAGATAATTTAGGAAAAAGACTTATTAAAATACATATTAAGAAAAGAAAAAGTTCTCATTTTGTATATGAATTTAATACTTATTTAAAAACATCTCATGCTAGAAGCTAATATTTGTTGTCTAAATCTTCTATCGAAAGCTTTATAAATAATATTTGCCACTTTTAAGTGAAATGGGTAAAATAAATTTAGGTGTTAGCGATAACGATATTTCAAGCTTTGCTGAACTTAGAGATGAAATTAGAAAATTACATCCAAAAGGAGAAGAAAAAGAAAATATTGGTTTACCTTTAAATGGAGAACCTCTAGAAAAATACTTAGCGGCTAATAACCCTAAAACAAACTTTAATAGAATTGATAAATTTGATGAAATTATACCCGATAATACTGAACAACGAAGAATGGATAACTACATGCATAAATTAAAAGATGCTGCACCTATTGATTTAACAAAAAAACCGGATAAAAAATTATATGAAACAGGTATAGATATGATCGGTATTGGAGAAATGCCTGCAAAAGACGTTCCTGCTGTAGAACATAAATTACATGTTAATAGCGCACTTAACTTATAGCACATTAATACTCCTGAGTTTGAGTTTTAACTCAAGCTCTTAATATTTATTTTTATAATAATAGTTTTTCTTTTGGGAACTTAGCTTTTCTTTTTTCTAAAAAGAAAAGATAGAAGAGGGCTCGACAGGATTTTCTGAATCTCGTTTTTGGGGTTGGAAGACCTTTTTCAAAGAGATTCTTTTGAACCCGCGACCCCTTGGTTTCCTTCGCTAAGCGATAAGAGCCAAGTACTCTAGCCAGACTGAGCTACGAGCCCGTAAAAAGAAATCGATTATTTGAATTAAAAAGGTTTTGATGGGTTTCAAAACTACAATGGGCCGAGCAGGGATTGAACCTGCGGCCTTCGCCTTGTAAGGGCGACGTCATACCATTGTCCCACAGCTAATATTCAGCTATGTCTAGACCACCGGCCCATATGTATATTAGCAAAAGATGTCTTTTATAAACCTTATCTTATTTTTATAATATGGGATTAATTAATACGGGAATTAAGAAAATAAGTCAATTCTTTGGCCCTAAAGAATTTATTATGCCGATTGTTCGTGATGTTAGTTATTTGGGAGAAGATACAAGTTTAGATAATATGCTAAAGAATGATAATGTTTTATTAATATTTACAGCCCAATGGTGTGGTGCATGTAAATATCTTGAGAATTACATAAATAAAGATAAAGAGATGGAAGAACTCTTAACCAAATATGATGTTAATGTTCTGAAAGTAAGAAATCCTAGTAAACACTATAACTATCTTTTAAAGAATTTTGGACCGAAAGATCCAATAGATGTTATTCCGAAATTAGTTGCATGGAAAGCAGGTGAACGTGTTGGAGAGTATCGTGGTGCTCCACCAACGCTTATATTTATTGAAAAAATAGAAAAATGGTACGACGTAAACTGAAAATCAAATAAATAACCTTAAAAAGGGCGCTTATCACTTGTAATTAATAACAATATAAATTAATAAGGTTAAAATGGGATTATTTGATAGGAAAGAGAAAGAAACTAAAAACGATAAAGATTCGCGCGGATATATACAAAAAATTGTTGATGAAACTAACTTTGAAATAGCAACAGAGAAGAATGTTGATTCTTTAACTGCAGAAGGTAAAACTTTACTTATACTTATGGCTGATTGGTGTGGTCCATGTAGACTACAAATAGGTGGTATTGTAAACATGGCTAAAGATGGGTGGTTTAGAGAAAATGATGTTAAACCAATATATGTTGACACTGATAACAATGAAAAAACTGTTATGAAATATGGTGTTATGTCAATTCCAACAGTTATTATGGTGGAAAATGGTAATATGTTACAACAAATTGTTGGATCATTACCTAAAGAAGTATTAAAATCCAAATTAAAAACTGCATATAATATATAATGAAAATTAATCGACGCTCTATTACGAAAGGTATAAGTGATTTTTTTAATCCGGAAATTAGAGCTAAAAAACGTTATGATCGGAGTCATATGGGTATTGCAGATAATGGTGGCTTTGAGATAGCGAGTAATGACACGCTTAATGTATTAATTAGAGATAATGAATTTGCATTTGTTGCATTTATGTCAGAGTATTGTGGTGGATGTGGATTAGCTCTTACAAATCTAATAAAAGATAATGAGATACAATCTTACCTTAAAGAACATAACATTACTCCAATTTATGTTGATACGCGTAGTTGTGAAAGAGTTTCACGATTGCATAATATTATGATCGTCCCAACAATTAAGATGTTTAGGAACAGCGAACCTGTTGAAGAAAGTACTACCGTTGGTGATATACATAATCCCGAGATATTAAGCAAACTTAAAGAGGTATATGGACAATGAACGATCCGAGTAAAGTTTTAGCTCCGAAAACTGAAGATAATATTATAGACTTAAGAGACCATCTAATCGATAATCTAGAAACGCTTTTTGGTGATGATGTAGAAAAATGGGACTATAAGAACGATGAAGTAATTAAGCACGTCATGGATACTGTTCTGGAAAAAATAAACGGCGGTAATGTCATTATGTTATATACATTAGGTGATGGATTTAATTGTCATTCATGTGATCTAGTTTATGCTGCAATACATCGTGGTGGAATTGTAGATAAATTAAAAGAACATGATGTAACGATTATATTAGCAAGTGCTGCTTATCCGCCAGGGAGAGTTGTTAAAGACGCTCTCGGTCCACATGCTATAAGTGTACCTGTTTTTGCACCATTTGCACATGGAGAAAAACTCGGTCCATTATTAATTGGAGATCGTCCAGATAATGTAATTACAGATCATTTAGATATGTGGTATACAGGTAAATAAAAATGGGAATATTTGGTAAGAAAAAAGTTATTGAAGAAAGTGAAAACGCAAGGCCTAAAATAATAAAATTGGCTGAAACAATGGTTGGAGATCAACCACTAGAAGATCTAGGTAAAATTGTGGGAGAAGGTAATACATTACTTATATTCTCTGGTAAGCGATGTGCTCCTTGTCATATGATGGAAGATATGATTGAAAGAGAATCTGAAATCGCTGCTCAAATAAAAAAATATGGACTTAAGCTTGTAAAAATTAATGATCATGAAAGTTATTTCTTTGATGCATTAAACGCATATGGTGCTAAACCAATGCAAATGAGTGTTCCACAAGTATCTGCATGGCACGAAGGTGAATTTGTTGGGTCATTCAAAACAGCATTAACCCATAAGGGTATGTATATGAAACAAATGAAGGACTGGTATAATATATTTTCAGCAGATGATACAACATTATTTAAGGAATAAAATGTCGGAAAAAGATAATCCATCAGTTGAAGAAATTGTAAAAAATCCAACTTTAGATCCAATAATTGAAGATATAGATGGTATGTTTATGTATAATACGATGGGTCAATTAGATGAGTTAATCAATCGGAGTAAAGTTGTTGTATTATTCTCAGGAACAACATGTACTCCTTGCCTATATATTGAAAAAGTTATTGAGGAAAGTGAAGATATGCGATCTTTAGTTGAATCTGAGGGTCTTAAAATTATAAAAGTAAATTCAGGTTTTCCGAAATTTTTTGGTATATATCAACAGTATGGTCCAAAAGAAGTAAGACCATCTGTACCTCAAATTGTTGCATGGGATCATGGTCAAAGAATTGGTGAAGTTATGAGTAAAGTTAATGCAGAGGAGGCTGTAAGACAAATAAGTCTTTTTTATACGACTTAAAATGGTAGATGATATTTTATTTCACCATATAAATGAAATTATTGGTAGTGAAACTAGCCCTGCAAATATACTTGGCAGAGTATACACACGAATGAGTGAGGGTAATGTTATTCTTATGTATTCTTCAGCTATGTGTGGTCCATGTAAAGCAACTATTAATTTATTAGAAGGTAATGATGAAGTAAGAGCCGTACTTGAAAAATACGATGCGGAGATATTTGTTGTTCACTTATCTGAATTATTAGAGACTAAGCAATTTATACATGATGTTAGAGCTAGCAGAATTAGAGATCAATTTAATATTAATTTAAGATCTGCTCCCGCATATTCAGGTTTTGATACAAATATGAAAAGATTAGCGCCAACATGCATTGGTGGATCTAATGTTCCTCTGTTTGTGGGGATGGTAGAAGATTGGTATAATCCAATAAAACAATTAGCAATAGTTAAGGATATTCGACGAAAAAAAGCACAACAGACAGGTAATCAAAAGGCAGCAGAGCTTTTGATGGGTACCCAAGGGGTTAAAAGAGTTCCTGCTGATATTGATATAGGAGATATGTTAGCTTAAATGGGATTATTTCGTAAGGAAAAAGTTGAAGAAGCGGTTCATGAAAATACTGACCCATTAATTCACGATATTAGAGAATTAATTGATTATCATATTGACGCAGATAAATCACTAGTTGAGCAAATGGGGATTGTATTAAAAGAAAACCGTATGATTTTAATGTATTCTGGACTTGGTTGTCTTCCGTGTGATAATTTTGTAAAATTATTAGAAGCAGATCCGATTGTTAGAGAAGCTTTGGATCACTATGATGTTAAAATTTACAAGATAAACACAAGTAATTATCGTAATATGGATATAAGTATTAAATTTGATCCCGAAATCATGTCAATTCCCTCTTTTTCAGCATATGATCATAGTATTGATCATCTTGAACCACATTTAAATGGGGGGCTAAGTACAGATTTATTTTTAAAGATGATGGAAATATGGTATAATCCAAAAACCGGGCCAGGAATATTAGAGAAACTAAAAACTGATGGAAAACCCTATAAAATAGAACCGACCATCACAATAAAAATCGCTGAGGTGAAAGATTAATGGGAAGAGATCCAGCAAGTTATCACGCAAGTATTGGAGTAAATGCCATTGAAGCGGAAGCTCCGAAGATTGTAAAAGAACCAATTTTCCGTAATATATCAACTTTACTTAGTCCTGTATTTGGTCTTAGTGCGAAATTACAAGCAGATAGAGATCTTCGTGAACTTCATAAAATAATGGGTGAAACTAATACAATTATTATGTATTCGCAAGATACATGTGCACCTTGTAAAGATACTAAAAGGATATTAGGTAATGATGATAGCGTAAGAGCCGTACTTCAGGAATATGATGCACAAATATGTGTCGTAGATATAGCTCGAAGTAGATCTGAAGCAATAGAAATAGTTATGGAAAATCCACACGTTAGCGCAGTTCCTTTTTTTAGAGCATATGGTAAAGATGCAAGTAGAAAATGGCAACCATGGAGAGGCAGTTTTGTAAATAAAGGATTATTTATGAAAGCAATGCATTATTGGTATGGCGATGCAGACGTACATTTTGCTGCTGAAAAATCTCTTAATGATTCGGGTATATATTTTAATCCATATCTTAATCCAAAAGGTGTAAGAATATCTAAACCTAAACCTGCAACGCCACTAGCAGCTGTAACGCCGCTATCATCTGCAACACCTCCAGAACAATTAGATCCAATGTTTACGGCAATTGAAGATATCGTAGGTGAACCTACTAAAGATATCGAATGGAAAGACCAGCTAGATCTTGATGTTAAAAAATTACAAGGCCGAATGAATGATAGAAATATGGTTTTATGGTATTCTACAAAATGGTGTGGTCCATGTAAAATGGCTAAAAAAGATTATGCTTCAAATCCACTAGTTAAAGAAACTGTAAATAAATATGGCCTTGACATAGTTATATTGGATGTAACAGGTGATGTAAATATGCGTAATATTCAAATTGCTCAGCATCTTGGTAATCAAGTTTTTGGCGTTCCTGCATTTGTGACATATGAGAAACCTGGAAATAGAGTTGATAAACCAATAACCGGTTATATGCCATCAAATAATTTTGTAGATATTTTAGTATCTCGCTATGATAAAACGGACTTAGGTGAAGAAGCTAAAGCACGTTTATTTAAAGCAGGTGTATGGCCAAGACAGCCTGCAGGAAAACCTGCTAGAAAACCTGTACCTACTGTTGATCCAAAAGAGCTTGAACAAGAAATCGTCGCTGCAAGTGGAAAGAAAAGGACCCGAAGAACTAGAAGAAAGCTTATAGGTAAATAAAAATGAGTGATTTTGTTAAACCTATTGAAGAACTAATTGGCGAATTTGATAATGATTTTAAAGAAAGATCTGCATTTGATGCAAGAGTAGATGAAGATCTTGTTAAAATTGTAGATTTTATGCAGAATAATCATGTTGTTTTTGTATATGGTGCAGATAAATGTCTTCCATGTGTACAAGTACATCAAGTATTAGAAGATAAACGTATTGAAAAAGCACTAAAAGCGTGTGAAGTTACTGCAGTTCATGTTAATCTAAGTAATTATCGTAATGAAGCTATAATGGAAATATTAGATGGTAGACCAAGAAGTGTTCCTGCTTATTCTGCTTTTGATAACAATGCTAAAACACAAGGTACACTATTCCAACACAAACAACTTGATGTTAATTCTTTCTTATTCTTCCTAAAATCATGGTACAGCTGTGAGAATTAATTTTTTACTTTTTTATCTTCAATAATTGTCTCTATAGCTTTGAATACTTTTTCAGGTGCAGTAAATTCAGAATTATCATTTATGTGAATTGCATCAGGTATAAAAGAGGGATTTAAAGAACGTGTGAATATTACCTTACAATCGGTTTTACTGCAATAATCAAGAAGTATATTAGCAACTTCACCATGAAATATAGTTAAATCGGGGCGATATGTTACAATTAATGCATCATATTCAAGACCCATAGATAATTTATATTCATCAGACTTAATATTAGACATTGGAATGAGACTAATCGCAGCACCACTTCCAGTTAGTATTGGATAAAGATCATTCTCTAATCCAACAAGATGATCTGTTTCTGTAACGATTCCTACTTTGGGTGGAGGTGATTTAAAATAACATATCATATTACTTATACACAGTAAAGCTTTTAAAATTAATTATAAGCCCCTGACCGGATCCGAACCGGTGACCTGCAGCTTACATGTTTCCCCACAAAATGTTCTTTTGGGGTTGAAAGACCTTTTCTTACAAGAAAAGGGGTTTCTTACAAGGCTGCCGCTCTGCCAGACTGAGCTACAGAGGCATAGTTATAATGGCTTTCTTCGGGTTTATAAGCTTTTTTCCGTGTAAAAAAGATTAGACTACAATCTTTGATTGAAGTATAAGATTTGCTCTGAAGTAAAAAATTTAATCTATAGAATATATTTCATTACTTAATTTTTTCCATTTATTTTTAAGAAGAATATCCTCTTCAAGAGAAATTGTTTGCTGAGATATAAACTGCGCAAGGCGTTCAATCAATTGAGCAGTTCTAAAATTGAAAGTATCTTCAGATTCTAGTCCATACTTACCATTACTATAATTTAACATATTTCTAGATGTATATGCCAATTGCGGGTGAATATTCCCATCATCAATATCTTTCTCTTCGCAAAAAAAGACAAAAGGGTACGTTCTTTCATATAATACACGAATAAGTTTAAATTTGTGTTTTTGATCTGCAAAAGAATCTAATAAAACACCTGAAACTGCTCTGCAATAATCAACAAGTTTCTGTTTCTCAGAGAACATTAATATCACTCTATAACTTGTATTTCTATGTTTACGTCTTGTGGTATTGGAACTCGCATAACTAAGTGTAGAGCTCGTTCATCAGCTGCAATATCAATCATTCGCTTATGAATTCGCATTTCCCAGCGCTCATAAGTTTCAGAACCTTCGCCATCTGGGCTTCTTCGAGTTGCAACTTTTAAGAATTTAGTAGGTAAATTAATTGGGCCTGCAGTTTTGACCTTAACTTTTTCTGCAATATCTATGATTTGAGAACTAACTTGATTCAGCTTATCTAAATCTGTGCTATATAGTTTTATTCTTGCTTTTGGCATGCTTAAACCTATTATGTGAGTTTATAAAGTTTTTGAACATAAAATTACATAAAAATATTAATTAGTACCTTCAGATTATTTGATTAATAATTCAATTCCGCTCACTTCATCATCATTTTGCATCTGATATATTTCGTGAATAGCTATATCATCTTTAGTTTTAATAGCCACATCCATTACTTTACTAAATGCTACGTTATCATGTGTTGCTTTTGATATAAATGCAATTTTTTGCAAATATCTTTCAGGTTCAGTCATATAATATGCACTAATAACTCTAGTTACTTGTTTTGATAATTGAACTTCAAAAACAGACGCTTGTTCTTTAGCTATCCATTGCTCATTGTCATAAATTTTATGAATAATACGCGCTATTTTATCTAACTCAAGTGACTGCGTTTCTTTTGTGGTTTCTTTTGGATCTTTTTCGAATAATTTAAAATAACTATCCATTACATTCATAAGTCCTGCTATATCTTGTGCATCAATATAAGCTTCTTTTGCACCATCTAAATCTCCGTTTTCTAAGAATTTTCCAGCAATCGCAGAAATTAAAGGTTTAGCATCAGTATCTTTTCTTCTACATACTTTATATGCAGTATCTAAATCTCCATTACTAAACGCATTTTTTGCTAACTCCAAATACTGTTTTGAAGATAATTCAAAATTCATACCACTAACACGATGTTGATTAAGATATATTTCTGCAGATTCAACTTCGTCCAATTCTCCATTATCAATTAAATGCCGCTTAATATCAAAAAGAGTATCTTCTTTATTTTTCTTATTTAGAATTTTACCTAAAACATATAATGTATCTTCTATGCTATCTTGTTCTAAAAGAATATTTACTTTTTCTATTAATACACCATCGAGTAATTCAGAAGGTATTAAACTTAAATCTGCATCTCTAACATTTTTAAGATGTTCTTCTGCAAGATATCTTTCTAAGTTGTTTTTTGTTCCTGAAGTTAACGCTAAATCTGCTTGTGTTTCTGAAGTTAAATCTGGATCTACCATACACTATAAAGTAGATAAAGCTTAAAAAACGTTCGAAAAAACATTACCTACGTCTAAGAATATCTAAAAACATAGCTGACCACAGCATTCCTTCATCTGCGTGATACAATGGCGTCTTAAATACTTCACGGTCTGGATAAAATAACTCAAAATAGTTCTGATTGCGTTCTATTAATTCAGTATATTGTTCAATATAATGTTTAACTAAAGATGGTTTTACTCTGCTAACTGTATCTATCCAAACTGCACCAATTTGCGTCCAATTTGTAGTACTAATATAATCCTTAAGAAAATTACGTGCTACGAAATTCTCTCTTTCAGGCATACGTTTTAATTCATATTTTAATGGAAAAGGCTTATCTAAACCCACATGTTGAACTGTTTCTATTGTTTTCTCAAGCATATCTGTAGAATCCATAACACCTAACCAAAATGGAAAACTATTAGCATCTCCTGAAACATTCTGATATCCAGATAAATCATCTAAAATAAACTCTCCTGTCCAAAAATTTTCTTTGAATATTTCAGTTAAATTATAACTCTCAAAAGGATTATCAAAAATTTCAAGCTTATCTATCTCTTTGCTCAACATTACAACCATTGCATTATTATACCCCGAAGATTGTCTTAAACCGCTATCTTTTGCAGAAGAAAAGTTCCTATCTGTTCTTACAATACCTCTTTTTTTATCGAGAATTGTATTAAAATAATCATTAATTTCTGCTTGCAAGAAAGAATGGTGTCGCTTTATCATATTTTGAGCATCAGCGAGTCTTAATGAACGAACAATAAAAGGAAGCGAATCTGCAGAATATCCAAATATATCCATTGGCTTACTGCCATCAAATATTGTTGTAGTAATATGTTTGTTACGTTCGTAAATAGGCAACACGTTTTCTAATGTCTTTTCAACTTTCGCTTCATGACCTTGATTTAACAATGCTTGTGTGCACATTCCAAAGTCGCGTGCCCAAAATTGATGAAAATGTCCTGAACTACCTTGAAAAAAATTGCCATTCCAGCAATCATCTACCGCTTGCTTACAAATTTCTTCAGCATTCCCGATATATTTTTTTGTTCCATGTCTATGAACATCAATTCTATGCTTGACAAATCCCAAACCTGCTTTAATCCCTACAGGTCCATAATATCGATGAATTTTAGAAATAATAATCACTCCAATTCTAAGCAGTATTGTGCTCTTTGTCGTAAATTCTTAAATTTTGATTTTCTGCAATAACTGCTGCTACGGGTGTAACTGTTGTTCCAATAGCTATGGAAGTATCTAATACTGCACTTACATGATAATACTCAGATCCAAAAGTTATCATTGTATACATAAAATCTAAAGGTAATCCTATAATGGTGCCTCCTAGAAAACCTAACATAGCACCCACAAATGCCGCTTTCTTCAGACTAGGCCGATCTTCTGATGGTTGTCGTGTTAGCATTACCTCCTGCAATACATAATCTATACCTTCTAAAATAATATTTTTTTCAGGGAGCTTCTGCTCAAACGAACTGTTTTGAACTTCTGGAAGCTTTACTTCTAACGAATCCGGATTACTAATCACATTTTCCATTTAATATGTTACACGGAAGGCTTAAAAACTTAATGCCATTCTTAAAGCTTTCTAAAAAATTAGATAATAAAAAGAAAAGAAGGGATAAAACCCTTATTTCTTAACTAAATCAATACACATTCCAGCTGCTACAGTTCTACCCATGTCTCGGATAGCGAACTTTGACAACTGTGGAACGTCTGTGTTCTTTTCAATACAAAGAGGTCTTGTTGGTTCAACAATAATCTCTGCAGCTTCTCCATTCTTTAAGAAGTCTGGATTTTCTGCAACAACTTGTCCTGTCTTTGGATCGATTTTCTTTGTAATTTTAATAACCTTACAAGATACCTGTGATGTGTTTATGTGGAATACAGGTGTGTAACCTACTGTGAAAACAGTTGGGTGGTTTAGAACAATAATTCTACCAGTAAATTGTTTTGCTACAGTTGGTGGGCTACTTGCTTCACCAAGAACATCTCCACGTCTTAGGTCTTCTTTACCAACACCTCGGATGTTAATTCCGACGTTTGATCCAGGTCCTGCTTCTTTCATTTGTTCGTGATGCATCTCTATAGATTTTAATTCTCCAGTTTTACCTGAAGGCATTGCAATTAGCTTTTGACCAACTTTCATTACTCCAGTTTCAATTCTTCCAACTGGAACAGTTCCAATACCTGTAATTGTATATACATCTTGAACTGGCATTCTTAATGGAACACCTGTTGGTAATTCAACTGGTTTTAAGTTGTTTAATGCATCCAATAAACATGGACCATTGTACCAAGCTACTTTATCAGATTTCTTTACAATATCTTCGCCTTGTAGGGAAGAAATTGGAATAAATGGAACTTCATCTATTTTGTATCCAATTTGACTTAATAGCTTTGAAACATCATCTTTAACTGCTTTATATTTAGCTTCGTCATAATTAACCATGTCCATCTTGTTTACAGCAATTATAATCTGACTTACGCCAAGTGTTTTTGCTAAATATGCATGCTCTTTTGTCTGTTCCATAACAGAATCATTTGCAGCAACTACTAAAACAGCAGCATCTGCTTGTGATGTTCCTGTAATCATGTTTTTAATAAAGTCCTTGTGTCCTGGAGCGTCAATAATTGTAAAGTAATATTTCTGAGTTTCAAATTTCTTATAAGATAAGTCAATTGTAACTCCTCTTTCTTGTTCTTCTTTAACACTGTCCATTACAAAAGCAAACTCAAATCCAGCTTTGCCTAGCTCAGCTGCTTTTTCCTTAAGTTTCTTAAGGGTCTGCTCGTCGATTGCACCGGTATCATATAATAGTCGACCGACTGTGGTAGACTTACCGTGGTCGACGTGACCGATAAATACTAAGTTTAAATGTGGTTTGTTTGCCATAAGTTTTCACCTGATTTACTATACGTAAACTGAAAATGATATATTTTATAACGTTTATAAGTATTGCGGTCAGATAACCAATATTGGCTAATTTCCCCTTAAAATCAATAATTATTCTATGGGTTCATGTGGGAATGCAATATTTAACTCATCTAAAGATGGTTTTTCAGAAGTATCTTCTAACTTTTTTGAATACATAGTTTCTGCAGGTATTCCAAAAGTATCTTCTAACTTTTTTGAGAGATCTCTTGCTTTTTTTAATTGTTGTCTTCCAACTACAATATTTCTAAATTCTTCAATTAATTCATCATCCGGTCCTGTAATCAAAATATCTCCCCAATTACCACGAACATCTGCATTTGAATTTGTCATTAAATATCCTTCTTTAACCTCATAAAGTAAACCCTTATCACCCATTATATTCATATCATGCAGAGTATTTCGACCTTCTTCGTTAGAAGAATCATACATATCAATTTCTAAAGGTTTACTTAGTTTCATTAAAGTTACAGTACTACCTAAACTTTTTGATTTTGTGCTATCAACTATAATAAATCCATTAGTTTTTCTAATTCTATTAGCATATGTTTGTATACGCTGATGTGTTCCTTTATCTAACATATTATTAATAAGTAATAAAACTTAAAAAACGTTCGATAGTGTAAAATATTATTCGTCTTCTTCTGGTGTTGGGATTTCTTCTTTCAAGCCCTTACGTTTTCTAATACGTAGAACAACATCATTTTGTAATTCTCTAGGTAATTTTTCAAAGACTTGGTCTACTAAAAACCATACACCTCGGCCGCTAGTTGCGCTTCGCAAACTAGAAGTAAAACCAAACATTTCTGCAACAGGTAATTTTGCCTTAACAACTAATTGCTCACCAACTTGTTCTGTTTCTAATAGCTGGCCTCTTCGACTGTTAACTAATTTTGAAATTGACCCTAAAAAGTCTACAGGAGAATCAATTCTAATTGTTTGTTTTGGTTCGTAAATAACATCTCCAGCAGCAAGCATTGAATTAAAAACAGCTTGTCTCATACATGGAATTATCTGTGCAGGACCTCTGTGGATTGAATCTTCATGTAATTTTGCATCAACTAATCTAACTTTCATTCCAAATCCAGGTTCTCTTGCTAATGGAGCTGCATTCATAGCTTCCTCAAATGATTGAACTACAAGCTCTTGGATTTCTCCAATTTGAACAATACCTCTTGTTTCATCAGTAAGTATATTTCCTTTGTAAACATCCCAAGTTCGCTTTGCGTCATCACGATTAATACCTACGGCAGTCATTGCTTGTAAAGTATGTTCTTTAATTTTCTTAATTTTACCTTCAGGTATATCTCCACTTTTAATTGCTTTTGTGATTACAGGATCTAATGGTTCAACAATAACAAATAATTTATTATGCTTATTTGGAGATTTTCCCATAACTTGTGGGCTCTGCTTATCAACGGTTTCTCTATAAACAACAATTGGTGGAGAAACAACGATGTTTAAACCCATATCTCTTTGAATAATATGTTCCTTAATTTCTAAATGTAATTCACCAAGACCTGCAATTAAGTTCTCTCCTGTTTCTTCATTAATTTCTACTTTAATTGTAGGATCTTCTTTTGCTATTTGTCTTAAAGCTGTAATTAATTTTGCTAAATCTTGTGGATTTTTTGCTTCAATTGCTTTAGTAACAACTGGATCAAAAATATGTTTTATTCCTTCAAAAGTATCTATTGGTTCTTCTGAAACAGTTTCACCAGAACTAGCTGCTCTTAAACCAACTACTGCTGCAACATTTCCAGCTGGAACTTCAGGAATAACAATCCTACTAGTTCCACCGCCCTTGAAAAGCATAGTTTGCTGTATTCTTCCAGCAGATTTTGCTCCATTTAAATAAACTTCCTTTCCTTTCTCAAGTTTACCTGAAAATATTCTACCAAAAGCAATTTCTCCAGCTTGTGGATCAACTTTCATTTTTGTAACAATAAACATTAATTTGCCATTTGGATCGCAATTTGCCATTTGTCTTCCAGTTTCTGAATCCATATCGCCTTTCCATAAATGTGGAATTCGGTATTTTTGTGATTCTGATGGACTTGGACAATGCTTTGTTACCATATCTAAAGCAACTTCAGATAATGGTGCTTTGTCTGCTAATGCTTTCCAGTCCTCTTCTTTTCCAGTATTATATGCATCAATAATAGCTTTAAAACTAAGTCCTTTTTTCTGCATTAAAGGAACACTAAGCGCCCAGTTGTGATATGCTGAACCAAAAGCAACTGAACCATCTGCGACATTAACCTGCCATTTTTCTTTGTATTCAGCAGGTGCAAGGTCTCTAATTAATTTATTAACATGAGTTATGATTGCTACAAATTTCTCCTGCATAGCTTCAGGAGTTAGCTTAACTTCTCTGATTAATCTATCAACTTTATTGATAAAAAGAACTGGCTTAACTCTTTCTTTTAGGGCTTGTTTAAGAACTGTTTCTGTCTGAGGCATAACACCTTCAACTGCGCAAGCTAAAACAACTGCACCATCAACTGCTCTCATAGCACGAGTTACGTCTCCTCCAAAATCAACGTGCCCAGGAGTATCTAACAAATTAACTAAAATATCTCGTCCATCACATTCGTGAACCATAGAAACAGCTGCGGTCTGGATTGTAATTCCTCTTTCTTGTTCTTCCTGCATATCATCTGTAACTCTAACGTCTCCAGCTAGCTCCTTTGAAAGCATTCCTGCTCCAGCAATAATATTATCTGAGAATGTGGATTTACCATGATCAATATGGGCTACGATTCCAATGTTTCTAATTTGATCTGGAAACTTCATAGCTTTCAAAATCTTTTCTGTATGCTTGTCTATTGCCATAATCTTAGAAATCTGTTAGCTGTTTTATAAAGTTTGCGGAGAATTCACTTTTTAGTATTGTTCTTGAGTAGGATATTTTTCAATATTTTCTTTTACAGATGTTTCAACATCTTTTACAAAATAATCATTTAATGCAGATAAGTAGCGTATATCTTTTTTTGTAAAATCTTCTATTGCATATTCTTCCCAATTTGTTCCATTAAATACCTTAATAAATTCTATGGCAAACTGTCGCTCTCGGTATAATGAATAAGCGTTATCTAAAAGTGATTTAAGACTTTGTGAATCAATATTATTAAAATATGCTTCAGCCTCTTTCGCACGAGCTTCTCGACTATTAGCTAGATATTCTTCTACACTTTGCTCTTTTTCTATTGTAGTTTGATCGGTTTCTAGAGGTTTTTCTAGAGGCATTAATATTGGCATTTCTATTAAAAAGTGAAAAAATTCCATTAAAAGCTTATTGGTTAAGCATTTTTAGGATTTTCTGGATGTCTGCTTCAGCCTTTTCTTTCTAAGAAAAGGTTGGCGAAAAGAACATCAATTATTTCAACAAATTTAATATCTTTTGAATATCTGCTTTTCCCCTAAGACGACCAATCATCACACCTTTTAGCTTTTCAGCAGGGACTTTTGAGAACTGTTTTTTTAATTTATCAAATTCTTTCTTTAAATCTGCATCAGACATTAATTTAAAATTATTTGTAGCTGTTTCAACGCTTTCACCGGTTGCAATTAAAACCAAAATATCAAGAATTGCTTCTTTTGCTATTTTTCCAGCGTTTAGTTGCTTGAAAATATGTTCAAAATGTTCTACGGTAAACTCTCCAAATTCTTGGCTTGTTTTTTTTCTAGCTTCTTTTTGTGTTGAGATCACAGTTGTTGCAATTAATATCGGATCTAACTTTGGGAATTTTTTATGTAAAATTGAGAACTTATTATCAAATAAAACCTGATTTGCTAAGTCATCATTTAAACCTGCAGCGATCAATCTTTCTAACTTTTTTTCAGGTATCTCTGGAAGATTTTTCTTAATATCTGCTAATTTCTTTTGCGTGATTTCTATAAGAGGTGTATCTGTTTCTGGATACATTCTAGCTGCACCAGACATCGGCCGCAAGTATTTTGTAGTTCCATCTTGTTTTACATTTCTAACATGTGCTTCTATTTTCTCTTTTTTATATAAAATATCATTTTGCCGACTAATCTCACTTTTAATTATTCCCGGCATTGATCTCAAATCCTGAAAACCTTTTAGCTCAATTCGTGTATGGCCCTTAATTGAAACATTTACATCTTGCCGGATTGTTCCAATGCCGCGCATTGCTTTTCCAGTTGCTCTTAAAAGCCTGCCAATTGAAAGTGCAACTTCCTTTGCCTGCTCTGGTGTTTTAATATCTGGACCAGTTACAATCTCAATCAAAGGTATACCAAGTCGATCAAGGCGATAGGTAACAGATGTTTTGTCCTCTGATGTTCTTCGCGCAGCATCTTCTTCAATAGAAATGCTCATAATTGTAACCTTGCCGCTAGGTGTTTCTAGCTCGCCATTCAGACCAACAAGTGCGGTTCTCTGGAAGCCAGATGTGTTGCTTCCATCAACAACAGTTTTTCTCATAACTTGAACATAATTTGGGATTTCGCAGTGCAAAAGCGTCGCAATAGTTAATGCTGCATCTAAAGCTTCTTGATTAATTGTGTGTGGCGGCTCTTCATCCAGTTCTACTAAACATGTTGTGCTATTATATCCCTCATAAATATAACTCAAACCTTTTGCCTGTGCATGTGCTGCAGCTACGTCAATCTTTCCTGTCTCGCCAGCCATAGCTCGCAGTTTACGATTTACAGTAAAATCAGGTTTATCTTTCCTCAGAACAGCAGGACATTCACAAAATAGCTTTCCTACATCTAACTGACCATGAATCTCTAATCCACATTTAAATCCTACTTTGGTATAATCCATTCTAAATATTAATGTAAAACTAATTAAGCTTTTCCAACTTGCTCATTGCATCTTCATACATTGGTCTTGCTATCTTTTTTGCTTTCTCTGATGTAATTCGGTTGAACATAAAATTAAATTTATCTTTCATAAAATCATAACCATAATCATCAATTTTACTAATAAATCTCTCTGCATTTTTTTCAAAAAAAGATATACTATCTGCATCTTTTAGAAGATTAGCAGCATCATCTCCCCCAAATTCATGATTACCTACTAAATAACCAACTCTCTTAATTAATTTTTTATCATCTGTCTTTGTTTTCAAAAATTTAATCATAATTTTAGCGCCTTCTTTCTGATGGTGCTCATAAAAACCTTGAATACCTAAATGTTTAAGCTGAAAATAAGCTATACCAAACCCTCTAAGAATATCATGAGAATATGCTGCTATTTGCAAAGCTTCATCTGCATCTGGCTTGAGCTTCTTAACCCAATATAATGTTCTATCAAAATGAGGTAATTGATCTGGTCTAAATTTAGAATCTACAAATTTCTTAGTTTCTTCAAGAAGTTTCATAAGTTCTTAATCTCAACGGTATCTTTTTTGGTATCATAAACTGCATATGTTGGTTTTCCAACAAATCCTGCAATTTCTCCAGGATTAGCTAACCAGCAATCTCTAACTTTTTCTGCTTTCTTTGTATGATTATGTCCATGAAAAACTGCATTATAATTTTTTGTGCAAGCCAAACCATGCGCTAATTTTGGATAATGAACAAATGCTATCTTTTTTCCATCAACGTCAATTTCTCCAAATGGTTTGTATATATTTATTTTTTTATTATTTGCAGAAACATTCATTATTTCATATGCTGCTCCTGGATCAATATTACCAAAAGTAAAATGAACAACAGCATTAGTTTCAGCAAGCATTCCTAGAATTTTTGGAATACACATATCTCCACAATGAATTATTTCATCAAACTTTTCTTTTTTAGCGACTTTTACAAACTTTTGAATGTTAGTTAAATTATCATGAGAATCAGATATAATTGCTATTTTCATAATAATATAGATATAGTAAAAAGTTAAAAAACTTTAGTAAAGGTAGGATTTCTTTTCAATGCGTTCATTAATCTCTCCAGCTAGGTTTTGAGTCATCATTTGTTTAATTTCTTCTATGTTTTTATGCTGACCGAGGAGAATCATTAGCTTAACATAAGCAGTTTCTGGCAAAGTATCTTTGCAATAAATCACTCCTGCTTTGTGTAGCTTAACTCCTGCAGAATAAATATGATTATTTGTTGTTCCGTAAATTGTCTGTGTAGTCATACAGACAACTGCGCGCTTTGTTGCTCTTTCAATTTTCTTGAGCCAGTTTTCTCCAACATGTCCAAAGCCAGTTCCTTCTAGAATAATTCCTTTGTATCCTTTGTCAATATAATAATCTAAAACATCTGGTTGTAAACCTGGTGAATACTTAATCAAAGCAACTTTTGGTTCTAATTTTGTATTAACTGCAACTTTCTTTGCTGCTTTTTTATTATAATTTTTATCTAAATGTTCTAATCCTTTTTTTGGGTGAATTTTTGCTAGAGGTAAACAATTAATTGGTCGGAATGCATCTCTACGAGAGCTATGCATTTTACGAACTTTTGTTCCACGAAGTGCATAGCAAAAATCATCATCTGAATTTGCATGCATAATAACTGCAACTTCTGCAATATTTGACATGCAATAATGAACTGCGCAAATCAAATTTTGGTGTCCGTCAAAACTTCCTCGATCAGAACTTCTTTGACCACCAACAATCGCAACTGGCTTTGGTAAATCTTTTAGCATAAATGAAAGTGCTGCAGACGTAAAATGCAAGGTATCTGTTCCATGCGTTACAATTATTCCATCTGCGCCTTTATTTATTTCTAGAGCAACATGCTTTGTAATTTCCTGCCAATCTATTGGCTCCATATATTCAGAAAGTTTTGAAAAAGGAGAAATTATTTTTATATTAGCTAATTCAGCAAGCTCTGGAATATTTGCAACTAATTCTTCGGGTTTTGTAAGTGCTGAAACTGCACCTGTTCGATAATCTACTTTTGAAGTAATTGTTCCGCCTGTTGTTATAATTGAAATATTTGGTAAGCCAGATTTAGATTTAATTTTTGGTGTATTTTTAACAGGTGGTCTTGCTTGTCTTACAATACTAATATTTTGAATTTTACTTTTTGAAACACCCACATTATATCCGTTTTCTAATTTTAAAATTACAATATCACAGTTAGTAGATGGCATCATTATTCCAGTATATGTAAACTCTTTTCCAAAAACTTTTGCTAAATCACCAATAGATGGTTCTTTCATATTTTTCTAAGAAGTCAAAGCTATTTAAGTTTTCAGGTCTCCATAAGAAATAGAACTTTGTTCTATTGAACATATAAAATTATTTTAAACCCTGTTCCATATTTTAAACAGTTTATGTTCATACAACTTAGTGCTACAGGTTGGCGCAGGTTGTTTGGAGGTGTAATATAATGGAATTCGTAGTACAAAACGCGCTAAAATCTTCTGAAAATATGAAGACTAATTTTGAAGGAATTGTAGGACAAGCAACTATAAAAGTAATCGGCGCAGGTGGAGCTGGCAATAATATGGTAGACTGGTTATACAAAAAAGGTGTATCTGGTGCTGAAATCATCGCATGTAACACAGATAAGCAACATTTAGATTTCAGAGAAGCTGATAAGAAAATATTAATTGGCCGGGACTTAACTCGTGGATTAGGTACAGGTGGAATACCTGAAAAGGGTATGGAATCTGCAAGAGAGCAAATACATGAAATCAAGGACAGTATGAGAGGAACAGATATGATATTCATAACTGCTGGTATGGGTGGAGGAACTGGAACAGGTTCTGCTCCAGTTATTGCTCAAGCAGCAAAAGAAATGGGTGCAATCGTAATTGGTGTCGTAACAATGCCATTTACAATTGAAAAAGCTCGAATTGATAAGGCTGAATGGGGTCTTAAACAATTAAGAAATGTTTGTGATACTGTTATTGTAATTGATAATAATCGATTAGCAACAATCGCAGGTAATTTACCAATACAGCAAGCATTTGCAGTTGCAAATGAATTAATCTCAACAATGATTAAGGGTATTGTAGAAATTATCGCAGTTCCAAGTTTAATTAACATGGATTTTGCAGATGTTAGAAATATAATGTCTGATGGTGGAGTCTCTGTTATTGGAATTGGTGAGTCAGATTCAGATAAAAGAGTTGATGAATCGGTAAAGAGGGCACTCTCAAATCCACTTCTGGATGTAAATTATACAGGTGCAAGAGGCGCATTAATACATATAACGGGTGGTCCAGACATGCTTCTAGATGAAGCTGAAAGAATAGGTAAACTTGTAACAGATAGCCTTGATGCTGACGCAAATGTCATGTGGGGAGCTAGAATTGAAGATGAGATGAAAGGAAAGCTTCGCGTAATGACTATCATAACAGGTGTCAATTCGCCATTTGTTTTAGGTAAACCAACAATGGGTCAACCTACTGCACAAACAGTTCAGATGAATGAAGAACTCGGAATCTCTATGATTAAATAGAGAATCACAATCCACATCGCACCTCCGAAGAAGTTTTCATTTGGAGTATGCCTTCGGGCATACTTCCTTTGTTTTTTTTTAAAAAATTAATTATTTCTTTTTTCTTGAGAATTTAGCTTTGAAATTATTTGCTTTTTGTTTAAGGTTTTTTACAGCTTTCTTTTCCATCAAAGGAACATCATCCCTTCCATGAACTCCTTTTGCATAATCAACTTCTTGTTTTTTCCATTCTTCGAAAAATATTAAATCAGCTAAAGGTATTCTTGGAGGTACAGTATCACGATGAACAGGATACCCTACGGCTAAAACTGCATGAATATCAACATTATCATCAATAATTAATTCCTTATGTATTTTCTTTTCAGAAGAAACTCCAGACCAACAAGCTGCAAGTTTTTTTTCTTCTGCTGCAAGTAAAATATTCTGAATTGCTGCTGCAACACTTTGCTTTGCAAATAATTTTCCTTTTCCGGGGAACTGTCTTTCAACTTTTTTTGTAAGTGAACAAATCACAACAAGAACTGGAACTTTTGCTAGCCAATCTTGATCATAACAAGCTTTTGCGATCTTCTTTTTATGTTCTTCTTCCCTAACAACAATAAATCGCCATGGTTGTATATTATTCGCAGATGGAGCCCATCTACCTGCATCTAAAATATAATATAAATCTTGCTCTGGCACTTCTTTAATTCTAAAACCTCGAGTAGATCGTCTTCTTCTAGCTAAATCAAGGAATTTCATAGAGCATATTACATTAGAATTATATATAATTTCTCATTAGAATTCTTTTTAATGTGTAACTTTATGATATTATATGAAGTATTCTCAGCTAGTAACTGTATATCAAGAAATTGAAAGCACTAGCAAGACTCTTGAAAAAACAGCAATATTAGCTAAATTTCTACAAAACATAAGTATTGATGAATTAGAAGAAATTATATTGTTATTCCAAGGTCGCGCTTTTCCTGAATATGATGCTCGAGAACTTGGATTAGGAACTCAACTAGCAATAAAAGCTATTTCGTCCGCTAGTGGGACTAGCACAGACAAAGTAAAGCAAATGTGGAAGAAAACAGGCGACTTGGGAGATACTGCTTCTCAATTAATTGGTAACAAAAAACAAGCTACACTCTTTTCAAGATCAATAACAACATCCAAAGTTCTTCAGAATCTACAAAAACTTGCAGAACTTGAAGGTACAGGAACTGTTGATCGCAAGGTCTCTTTACTTAAGGAATTATTATCTTCAGCGAGTGGAGATGAAGCTAAATATATAATTAGAACTTGCTTAAATGACTTAAGAGTTGGGATTGGTCAAGGTACTTTACGTGATGCAATATCTGAAGCATTTGATGTAGATAAAGCGGCAGTTCAAAAAGCATATAATCAAATCGTGAATTTTGGAGAAGTTGCTCAATTAGCAAAAGAAGGTGGAGATAAATCGCTACGAACTGCCAAAATAACTATCGGAAAGCCAATCAAAGCCATGCTTTATCAAAAAGCAGCAGATATTAAAGATGCTTTTGAAAGAGTAGGTAAACCTGCTGCATTTGAATATAAATTTGATGGATTTATGTGTCAAATTCATAAAAAAGGGAGCAAAGTTCAATTATTTACTAGAAATCAAGAGGATGTTACTAGACAATTCCCTGATGTTGTTGAAAGAGCAAAAAAATATGTAACTGAAGAAAACGTTATTCTTGATTCGGAGCTAGTTGGTATTGATTTCAAAACTGGAAATTGGTTACCTTTTCAAAGTATTTCCCAGAGAATTAAACGTAAATATGATATTGAAGAAACAATTCGGAAAATACCTATTGTAATACAAGTATTTGATATCATGTTTTATAAAAATAAAAGCACAATAGAATTACCATTTACTGAAAGAAGAAAATTAGTTAAATCAATTATAAAACCTGTCAAAGATAAGTTAGAAATTGCAAAACAATTAGTTACTTCATCTGAAAAAGAAGTAGAAAAATTCTATAATGAATCTCTTAAAAAAGGAAATGAAGGAGTTATGGCAAAAAACCTTGAAGCAGAATACAAACCAGGTTCCAGAGTAGGTTATGGTGTTAAAATTAAGCCGATTATGGAGCCATTAGATTTAGTTATTGTTGGTGCTGAGTGGGGAACTGGCAAGCGAGGCGGATGGTTATCTAGTTTTATTTTAGCTTGTCGCGATTCAGAAGGTAATTTCTTGGAAATAGGCAAGATGGGAACAGGAATAAAAGAAAAAGAAGAAATGGGAACTAGCTTCGAAGAATTAACTAAATTATTAAAACCTTTAATTATTTCTGAATCAAGTAAGGTAGTTAGGGTCAGACCTCAAATTATTATTGAAGTCGCATATGAAGAAATTCAAAAATCACCTACATATGGTTCAGGTTTTGCTCTTAGATTCCCCCGTTTACTAAAATTAAGACCTGATCGAAATATTAGAAATATTGATGACTTAACTAAGATTAAAGAATTATATTCGCAGCAACGCGGACGTATTTAATTTTAAAACACTTGTTTTATTTTTGCTACAGTATTCAGTATATATGACACAAGTGTTCTATATGTGATATATATATTATAAATAAGGAACAAAGTTCCTTAATAGAAACACTTAAATTATTTGATCGCTTATCAAATAATATGATTGATCAGAAGCTTTTAGAAACTGTATTTGATGAAAAAATTATAGGCGTTATTAATGCATTATTAAGTCAAGATACTGATTTTTTTTCTATACGCGAGATATCTGAAAAAGCAGATGTAACGGTATCAACTACTTTTAGGATTGTCCAATCACTAGAAACGGTTGGATTTGTAAAGAAAATAAAGCGTGGGCGCATTAAATTTTTCCAAATCCAAAAAACTAGTAAATCTTATAAACAGCTTGCTGACCTGCTAGGACAAGATATTGACATATATACCATAATAAAAAACAAAGTAGGTGAAGATACAGAACTTTTCACACCTAAAAAAGACAAAAATAAAATATTCATAATCACAGAAGAAGACATAGATGATGCTAAATTATCAAAAGAAATTGCTAAAATATCTAGTAAGAAAATAAAGCTAATGAGCATAGATCCTCAGCAGTTTCAGAAGATGAAAACAATGGGTTTAATCCAATAGAAACCCTTTTAAATGTTCTTTCTAATTAGTAAGTAATATAAAACTGACGTGCGTAGTTATATTGCCCTTCCATATGAAGGCGGCAATTGTCGATGCTACTAAACAAATAGTTAAATAAAGAACAAGTAATATATGTTGAGTAGTAAACGTAACACGACAACGACACTGTTTGGTGAGAAATATGATAGTAAATGAAGAGTTTTTAAGCAAACTGAGAAGGGCGTTTAACCTTAATCTATATGAGGTTAAACTATGGACAGCGCTTTTATCTCGCGGTGTATCAACTGCAGGTGAGCTAAGTGATATTGCTGACGTCCCACGATCAAGAACTTATGATGTTCTAGAAAGCCTTGAAAGAAAGGGCTTTGTAATTGTAAAACCAGAGAAGCCAATTAAATATATGGCAATCTCACCTGGTGAGGTTCTGGCAAGAGTTAAAAATCGAATTAGTATAATCGCAAAAGAGCGAAGTGATCGACTTGAAAAATTATCTACTTCTGACATTTTAAAAGAATTAGAAATGTTATTTAAGCAAGGTATAGAGCCAATGCAGCCAACTGATTTCAGTGGTGCTCTTAAGGGTAGACATAATTTATATGATCATTTAGCAATGCTTTGTAAAGAAGCACAAAATAGCATACATATTATGACCACAGAAGATGGTTTTGTAAGAAAAATTAGAACAATAAAACCTCTTTTAGAAAAAGCAAAAGCACGTGGCGTTAATATTAAAATTGCTGCACCAATTACTTCAAAGACAAAAGAAATGGTTGATAGACTTCATGGAATTGCAGAAGTTAAAAATATACCAAATGTTAATGCAAGATTCTGTATTGTTGATAGAAAACAATTAATGTTTATGTTGATCGATGATAAAGAAGTACACCCTACATATGATATTGGTTTATGGGTAAACACACCATTTTTTGCAAAAGCAATTAGTACTATGTTTGACACAAATTGGGAAACTGGATCAACAGAAATTACACAATCAACTTCACCAGATACACCAACAGAATCTGGAATTATTTTACCTGAAGAAGCTCAAAACCTATTAGATTGAGCTTTTTTATTTAATTTTATTTTTTATATTTCTAATTTATTTTAGTATCTTACCTGTCTCCAGATACCATAAATACATATCTAGCTCACCTAAATTTAGGTTTACTTTATTTGCAATACTGAAAAGAATACTTTCAATTTCTAAGTATTTCTTAGGCGTCAAAGTCTTTGGCCGCTCAATCAAGTCCTCTCGAACAAGTAGATCAACAATATGAAAATCAATAATCGCAAAGTCTTCATAGCCAATATTTCTCAAAAAGTGGCTAGCTTCCTTCATTCCAAGCCCTTTAACATTCTTAACTAACCATTCGCGTAACTCTTTTCCCTGCAATTCATCTATTGCACCTTTTACATCAACGCCTCGAGCATTGTAAATGTAATTAGCTCGAGCATTAGGAAAACGATGTCCTAATCTCTTTAATTCTGCTGCTAAATCTAGCTCAGATAGCTCAGAAAATCCCTCTCCAATCTCTTTTTGTATCTTAATCCCTCCAACTGCATTAAAATTAGCCGTCAACAGACAAAAACACAACTCAGAAAACACATCATCTACTTGCTTAAACTCCTGCATCTTTTGGTCAATTACTTGCTTAATCTCGTTATGTTTTAGACATTTAATTTGTTTTATGAGTTCCATAGTTTATATACACAATAGAGTTTGAATAATAAAAGTGCCGAACGTTTATTGCTCGGCATCAATTAAATAGTTATTAGAGATTAAAGCACGTGTGGAAGAGGTCCGCCCTTGCTACTTTCTCCAGCAATAACTTCAAAATCTCCAGCAATATATCCTCGACCAACATCTACGGCACAATTTGTGCGAATCGTTTCATGAGATACACTGTCTACGTAAATTTTAATATCTGTCCACAAAGTTCCATCTGTAGCATCGCCCTCAACAGTAAAATACTCTCCAGGACTAACTGTATTTGAAAAGATTATGCCGTCTGGATGATTTACAGATTTCTTCTGAACTACTTCAACGAGTGAGTCAGAATCCCCATTGTATTGAAATACAAGACGATTTATTCTACCAGTACATTCGCCAAAGTCAATAATTTGCATTGAACCAACCATTATATCATCAACCCATGCAGTAGGTGAATTCTGTTTTTGCCAACTGAAATATCTTATATCATTAAATGGGTCGGTAATATTACGATCTTCAAAAGGACTTCCTTGATAATCTAAATACCAATAATCATTTCGATACCCATCTGTGCTTACAACTCTAAAATCAATAACTGGATATAAATCAAAATCCATAGCATTATTAAAATCAGCGATAGGTATTGCAAACATGACACTTGAACTTTGTGCATTTATAGCAATATCTGAACTAGCAATTATTGCAGAATCCCAATCTCGGTTTGTTTTACGCCATTCATATGTCGTCATATAATCTGTCCAATTATTCACACCTTCAATTCTATGTGTAGATACAGCGTAATCATATGTCTGATCATAAATTGCGGAATTATCTAAAACAATTCCCAATGCATTATATTCTGATTCATAATCACCACGCAAATTAATTTTTATATATACATAAGTATCATCAACAAAGAAATAACTCTTAGTTAAATCTACACTTGGATTATCTACATAATATGCATCACTTGCAGATGACTCCCATTCAGTTAATGTAGGCCAAGTAATCTCTGCTGAAACAGCAGGTATGCTTATCAAAAACAAAATACTAATTGATAAACTTAATAACAATTTTATACTCATTTAAATCACGAATACACCGATAAGTAATAGTATTTAAGTTTTTGCATGTAACTACTATCTGTTTTCACAATTATTTTATTGCTACGGTCTAAATATATTACAGTAAGATCTTGCAGTGATTTTCTTTGTTGAGATACAGAAAGTAGCTTTTGGTTTAACTGCTAAATATTTTGATTTAGCGGAACCGCGAATCTTTGATTCGTCGATATCTGTTGGTTTTAAATCGGGTGTGTAATTTACTTAATATTATGCTCAAATATAATAATTCTTATAAGCTTTTACATAATAACGGGAAATGGTTAGAATATACCAACATGGTCCAGATCAAGATGAAAACACTATACTCAGAGTATCTCGCTCTAATGAACCTGTAAAAGAAAGCAATCTTTTTGCAGAAGGCAATATCGATATTATCTCTGGAGATTATAAACCGCATGAATTAATCAAAGCAGCAAAAAAATCAGAATGTTCCGCAAGTTCAAGGATTGATTTTCATAACTCACAAATTGGTAGACATAAAAAAATAATTGATAATTATACTGTAGGGAAAAAAGAAGGATCATTTGATACAACGATTGATTTTCAGAAATCGCAAATTGGAAGGCATGAAAGAATAATTAATGATTTAGAATCAAATTTAGATATATTAGCAGAAGTAAAAGTTGAAGCAGAATTTTTTATTCCTGAAGATTAATTATCGAAACTTCTGAACACCAATCTTTTCACAATATTTCGATATTGGACACTTGCTACAATGTGGAGAAATTGGAGTGCAAAGGTTTTGTCCAAATGCAACAAGATAATGATTTATAATATTCCAATGTTCTTTTGGTAACTTTTCTCTCAGAACCATTTCAGTTTCATGAGGATTCTTTGTATTAACATATCCCCATATATTTGTAATTCTATGAACATGCGTATCAACACAAATTGCAGGTTTATTAAAACCCACAGTAATAACTAAATTAGCAGTCTTTCTACCGACACCAGGTAATTTTAACAATTCTTCAATTGTATCTGGAACTCCATTTTTTAGAAAAGAAGGTAATTGCTTCAAAAAATTTGCTTTATTATTATAATACATAACGGGATATATAATTTTACTTATTTCTTCAACAGAAAGATTATTCAAATCCTTTGGAGTCTTTACTACCTCAAACAATCGCTCTGAAGCAGCACCTGTAACTGCATCTTTTGTTCTAGCAGATAAAATAGTAGAAACTAATACTCTAAATGGATCTCTAGTCTCTTCGCCAATCTTAGCCACAGTTGGCACTTTGTAGCATTCAACGTGCTCTTTCAGAATTCCAATTACTCTGTTGATTTCCATAATCCATGTAAGTTACAGTAAGATCTTGCAGTGATTTTCTTTGCTGAGATACAGAAAGTAGCTTCTGGTTTGTCAGTTGGTTTTAGATACTGAGTATATGTTTTTCCATCTGCAATTATTTGTATGAACTCAATAAAGTGTTCAGCAGTCATTGGGTGCTCAACTGAACCAACTTTTACTTTAACGCCATCTGCAATCTTCTCTATAACCGGAACATGCTTTTCCTTACCTTCTTCTTTTGCAGTTTTTTCTTCAAGCAATTGCATTGGCTCACCGCAGCAAACGAGAGTTCCATTTCCATCATGCAAAACGTCTACAATATTCCCACAATGCCTACATCGATATATTTCTTTTAGTTTTGTCATTTTAAACCATTATTTCATCTTGTTCTACCCAAGGAGGTGAGCAAATAACAAGAATTTCTGCGTTCTCCTTACTTGTTTTCCATGCTTCATGATTTGTATTTGGGAAAATCATAATCATTTCACCTTTTTTTAAGTGTTCAACTTTTCCATCTAATTGCACATCAATAGCACCATTGAGAACAAAGTAAACTTCTGTAAGTTCTTTATGATAATGTTTTTTTGTGGTATCAGTTATAGTTACATGAGCTATATTCATATCTTTACAATCATCAATAGTTAAATCTCGCATTAAACCACAAGTTATTTTTTGTGGTTTTTCATCCTTAACTTTTCTAACTACATGTGTCATTAGTAATTCTCAGCAAGCCGTTCAAAGTAAGATATTTTATGTGCGCAAGCAGGACAAACTTTTGGTGGTGTTTTGCCTTTGTGTATATATCCGCAATTGCTACACTTCCACTCAATTGATTTATTTTCTTTGAATACAGTTTTATCTTTAACTCGCTTCAAAAGTTTATTAAATCGTTTCTCATGAGCAACTTCTACTTCTCCAATTTCTGTAAAGACATTTGCTAGCTCTTTGAACCCTTCTTTTTTTGCAGTCTTTGCAAAATCAGGATACATTTTTGTATGTTCATAATGCTCTCCATCAATTGCAGCCTTCAAATGAGCTTTTAGATCGCCCAGTTTTACTAAATATTTAAATTCTCGTTTAGCATGTTCTTTTTCATTTTTTGCAGTTTCTTGGAAAATCGCTGCTATCTGTTCATAGCCAGCTTTTTTAAATTCTTTAGCAAAAAATTCATATTTGTTCCTGGCCTGTGATTCGCCAGCAAATGCAGCCCATAGATTCTTCTCAGTTTGAGTTCCTTTTAGTTTTTTCATATTAGTAAATGTAAGTAAAACTTTATATTAATTGTGAATTGATGATCGCTACAATTTCTTCCCAAGTCTTTACGCGAGTAACATTCTCAGGGAGATCATCTGATTGATTCCACGGATAATCAAATAACAAAACAGGAATTCCTGCAGCTGCACAATTTCTTGCAGTTTCAATTGAATCATCAATTAATACATCAATTTGCGCACGTTTACATGCACTTACTTTTGGTCCAAAAACACCAGATCCGTTCCAATCTTCATTATGTATTATTGACTTGAAAATATTTGGAAAGTGTTTATTTAACCATGCTTCTGTACGAGCATCTGCACTTTTAGGACGCGCAGTAATTACTATCAAATCATTATTTATTTTTAAGCCATTAATTCCAGCTACTGCACCAAACACGATATCTGCATTACTTATCTCGGGAGAATTGCACCATATAAGAATTTTATCTTTAGCTTCTTTAGGAGAACCGCCCCATATATTAAACATACCATAAGAAGGGGGTTTATCCATCACATCATGATTAGTTCCATAATATTTATTATGCCACATTATAACATTCGGTACTGCTTGTGCAAGAACTTCATCTAAATCAACACCTATTCGCATTAATCGTCAGAAATAAAGCATTTATATAGTTCTCGATTAAACAATTGTATGAAACCAATTATAGTTGGAATCGTGGGTCCTAGCTGTTCTGGAAAATCAACAATCGTAAAAGAAATCTTAAAATCTAATCCAAATATAGTAAGATTAAAATTAGATAATTATTGGAATGATGAGAAAACATTTCCAAAAACACATGGATATACTAACTGGGAAAGACCTGAGAATCTTAATCTTGAATTATTATATAAAAATATTAAAGAACTGCATCAAGGCAAACCAACAAAAGTTCCTATTTGTAAAAAAATGCAATTTAATCACTTTGAAACTTTTGAAATAAATCTGATTATAATTGTTGAGGGATTTTTATTATTCTATGATAAAAGAATTACAAACTTATTAGATTTGAAAATATATGTAGATATTCCTGAAGAATTAATTATAAAAAGAAACATTAATAGATCACGTGCAGGGTGGTCTGAGGACCGTTATAAGATCGTTGTTGAAGAATATCGTCAACATATAGCACCTTTCAAGAAACAATCAGATATCATTTTAGATGGAACTAAAAGCATTAAAACCAATACTGAATTAATTTTAGCAGAGATTAATAAAAAACTATGAAACAGCTAATTAAACAATTATTATCAAAGAAAGGATTAACCTATACCGAGATAAATGAATTTAAGAAACAATATGCAAATAGACACAAAGATAAACTTCCTCTAAATTCTAAAATATTAGGAGCTGCAACCGCTGAGCAGCGCGAGAAATTAGTTAAGTTCCTTAAGACAAAGCCAACTCGGACAATATCTGGCGTTTCAATTATTGCAATTATGACTTCGCCAAAACCTTGTCCAGGCAGATGTATCTACTGTCCACAAGGAGATAATGCACCAAAAAGTTATACGGGATTTGAACCTGCTGCAATGCGAGCACAGTTAAATAATTTTGATCCATACAAACAAGTTCAAAATCGACTTTGGCAGCTAAACTCAACAGGACATAACACAAGTAAAAATGAATTAATTATTATGGGTGGGACTTTTCCATCACTTCCCTGGACCGAACAAAAGAAATTTGTCAAATGCGCATTTGATGGATTTAATAATAAAAAAAGTAAAACTCTTTTAGATGCACAGAAGGTTAATGAAACAACTAAAAATCGTGTTGTTGGTTTGACCATTGAAACTCGACCAGATTGGGTTTTCCCAAAGAAATTTTTAGAGCTTGGTGCAACTCGAGTAGAGCTTGGTGTGCAATCAACTTCTGATAAAATTCTAAAATCTGTTCATCGCGGAAATACTGTTTCCCAAGTTGCAGATGCAACAAAAGAATTGAAAGATTCTGCATTTAAAGTTCTTTATCATATAATGCCCGGCCTTCCGGGATCAACACTTAAATCAGATATTGCTATGTTCAATACATTATTTTCAGATGATCGGTTTAAGCCAGATATGTTAAAGATTTATCCAACGCTTGTAATCAAAGGGACAAAGCTTTATGATATGTGGAAAAAAGGTAGCTACAAACCTGTTGATGAAAAATATATGATCAAACTTTTAACAGAAATTTACAAAATCTCTCCAAAGTGGGTGCGAATTATGCGAGTTCAGCGAGATATTCCTGCACCATATATTGAAGCAGGACCAAAAAAATCTAATATTCGCCAAATGGTTTTGCGTGATTTAAAGAGCAGTGCTGAAATAAGATTTAGAGAAGCTGGACACGCTCAACGCTTACGAAAAATCACTCCAAAAAACATTGATATTGTTATTGAGAAATACAAAGCATCTGAGGGCGATGAATATTTTATTTCTGCTGAAGATGTTAAGCAAGATATACTTCTAGGTTTCTGTCGATTAAGAATTAGCAAGCGTAAAGAAGCAATGATAAGAGAACTTCATGTTTTTGGATTAGTAACTCCTATTGGAGAAAAAGGAAGCAAAGTCCAACACAAGGGTTTAGGAAAACAACTACTTAGTCAAGCTGAAAATATTGCTAAAGAACAATCAAAAAAAGACATTATAATCATTTCAGGAGTAGGCGTTCGAGAATATTATCGCAAGCTAGGCTATCAATTTAAGGATAATTATATGCATAAGAAATTATAATTCTTCATTCATATCTTGTATAGATACATTATATTGTTCTGAATCCAAACCTGCTTCATCTAAAGCACCTTGAACCGTAAATACCGTAACATCTGTATCTTCCGGCATATGTCCATATAATTTAATATTTATTCCGTTGGGATCACGTTCTATACATTTGGGTCGCTTTAAAGCAATATTCTTTTTAATTATAGAAACCAAATCTTCTGTAAAAGGATCTTTCTCAAATTTAACTCCTTCTTTAGGTATTATAATTATATGATAATCTTCATTATTTGGTTTTTCACCATGTAATGTTGCTGAACCATCTGCTATTGGCATTTTATATTTAACTAAAAAAACTTATAAAGTAATCGATAATCCAGAAGTGATTTTTATATGCATAAGAAATTGTAGGGCTTTGAGTATAAACTTTTTTATACTCATAAAATTCAAATATGTATGGTAGAGATAACATATGATTCATCTAAACCTTTCAAAGATAGAGTTATTGAGGCTATTGAAAGCACATGGAATGTTCGCCCAGAAATAAAAATTGAAAAAAAGGGTCCATATGCATTTCTTTCTGAAGATCTTCCAAAAGATATTGTAAAAGTTGATCACACAGATGGTGTTGGAACAAAAGGAACACTTCATTGGGAGATGAAGACATTTGATCGAGCTGTGCAAGATGGTTTTGCTATGAATGCTAATGATATGCTTATCATGGGTGTAGAACCTTATCGAATACAAGATCATATTATTCTAGAAAAAGACGATCATGAAGCAATTATTAAAATTGTTGAAGAAATGTCTAAACTTTGTAAGAAACATAAGGTAGTTATATCTGGTGGAGAAACTGCTATCTTAAACACCGTAAAAGGTCTTGAAATTGGAATGACTATGATTGGAATTGTAAATAAAAATGATATAATTCTTCCGGATGTTAAAGCAGGAAATGTTGTTATTGGAATTGAAAGCAATGGATTACATTCAAATGGATTTACATTTATTCGCGGCTTATTTCTTGAAGATTTAAAGATGAAGCTTAGTGATGAAATGTATGCTGGCGTTTCTGTTGGTGAAGAATTAACTAGACCAACGCATATATATGTTAATGCTATGAAAGAAGTTTTTGAAAACAATCGCAAAAACATTACAGGTATGATGCATATGACAGGTGGAGCATTTACAAAACTTCTAGATATACTTCCAAAGACTGTTGATATAAAAATTAACAAAACACATTCACTGGATATTCACAAAATATTCCACATTGTTAAAGAAAAAGCTGAATGGACTGATGCGCAGATGTATAAAAACTTCAACTGTGGCGTTGGATTTTCAATAATTGTAAAAAAAGATTCTGCTCAAGATATTCTTAACATAATTCGCAAAGAATTCAAAGCAGATATTATTGGAGAAGTTGTTTCTGGTTCGGGTAAAGTTATAGTCGATTCAAAATTCTCTAATGAAGTTGTAACTTATTGATTAGGTAATGGTTTGTAATGAATTGTGATTGAATACTCTTTATAATCATTTTCTCCACGAACTATTCCTTTACTTAATGTAATTATATTTTTTTCTTTATTATTATCAACATCCCATCCATGTAAAGTTAAATTAAATTTTTGAACCCAAACATAATCAAAAGGTGATGTTGGAAATACGTTTATATTAGTAAGTGAATTTCCTTTAACTCCCATCAAATCTACTATCGCAGATAAAGATTCTCCAGTATCAATACGAATACTGCCTGGAGGTAATTGTTTAATTGCATTATGATAAAGAATTAGTGCACCTTTAATATTTTCATCTTTTATTTCATCTAATCTCATTGTAAATTCTCCTGCGCATAATCAACAGCGTTCTTGAATATCTGAATACCTAATCCTAATTTATTTAATTTTCTATTCTGGCGTCTTGCTTGCTCTCTAATTGCTGTCCAGTTAGGATGATTGCAAATATGATTAAATGCTTCTGGATGTGGCATCAAACCAAATATTCTTCCTGTTTTATCGCACATTGCTGCAACATCATGAATAGAACCATTTGGATTTTCTGGATAAGAACCATTTGCAACTTTTTCATTCTTAGCATATTGGCCAACAACTAAATTTGCATTAAGAATGTTTTGCATAGTTGCATTGTCTGTGTAAAACTTACCTTCGCCATGTCGCACAGGCAAGTCAAGTAAATCTAATCCTTTTGTCCAGATGCATGGAGAATTTTTGTTGAACTTAAGTGTAACCCATCTATCTTCAAACTTTCCTTGGTCATTAAATGTTACAGTTACTGTTTGCTTTTCATGGCTATCTAAAGCAGGTAATAAACCTGACTTAACTAATGCTTGGAATCCGTTGCAAATTCCAATTATTAATTTTTTATCTGCTATAAATTTCTCAAGCTGTTTCCAAAAATTATTTTTTAATTTATTTGCAAGAACTTTTCCTGCAGCAATATCATCACCATATGTAAACCCTCCAATAATTGCTAGGATTTGGTAATCTTCTAATTTCTTCATTCCAAAAATTATTTCATTAACATGAACAATATCTGCTTCTGCTCCAGCTAATTCAAATGCATATTTTGTTTCATAGTCGCAGTTGAATCCATATCCTGTCAATACTAAAACTTTTGGTTTCATTTTAGTTGCTTTCCTCCTGTTTTGAAGCTAAAATTAGCAAATTTTTAATTTGTTTCATTTTTATCTAAATGGTGTTTGCCATGCCTCCTTTAATTCGCTAATTGATGAATCTAAAATTTTGTTTCCATTAGTTCCATTAATACGCAATCTTCCAGAATCTGCAACAGCTCCGATTTGTGCAAAAGGAACTTTTGCTGTGCTCATTAGTGTTTCAAATGCTTGTTTATTTTTTGGGTCAATAGTTATTACAAATCTTGTTTGTGATTCTGAATAAAGGATCTTACTATCTTGGTCAACATTTGATGGAACAGATTTCAAATCAATATCTGCGCCAATCTCTCCGGCAAAAGCAGCTTGTGATAATGACACTGCAAGTCCTCCCCGATATACTCCACTACATGAAGCAAGTAATTCTTTATCTGTTGCGGAACTAACTGCATTATAAATATTAATTGATGAATTTGCATTAACTTTTGGCACATTAAGTCCAACATAACCTAACATCTCATAATATTCAGACGCTCCTAATTCATTTTTAGTATCTCCAACAACATAAATTAAATCTCCTGCTTGTTTGAAATCCAGAGTATTACATTTATTTATGTCGTCAATAATTCCAACGCCTGTAAATTGTAAAGTTGGTTGTGCAGATATTCTCTTTGTCTGTCCATAGTCGCTGTTGATATTACCATCAACATACATACTATCTTTACCTGACAAACAAGGTGTTCCAAACGCCATTACATAATCATAAAGTGCTTGATTTGATCTAACCAATTGTGCGGCTTTATATTTTCCATCAGGATTCTTCTTAGGATTATAAATAACAGAGGGCCAACAGAAATTATCAATCATTCCAATTTCTTTCAAACTTCCACCAACAGCAACTACTCGTCTAATTGCTTCATCAATTGCACAAGCAGTCATATGATAAGTATCAATTCTACTATATTTCATTGGCGTGGCTGCAGTAATTGCAACACCCTTATCTGAACCTAATACAGGTCTTAAAACACAAGCATCACTATGAACATCGCGCTTTTTTCCTGAAAGTGGTTTAATTATAGATCCACCTTGAACTTCATGGTCATACATCCTAATTATATCTTCTCTACTTGAGATGTTTGGTCTTGCTAAAATATCTTTCAAAATTTGATTATGATTTTTTGGCTCGCTAAGCACCGGCTCAGTTAAACGCATTTCTGGAGGAACCCAATGTGCATCAATTTGCCATTGTGGAAATCCTGAATGAATAAAATCCATATCCAAATAACCAACTGTTTTATTATTATACACTAAACGAAGTTTTCCCGTGTTTTCATATTTACCAATTATTGTAACTTCAACATCATGCAACTTTGCTAAATTCATTATTTTATCAACATTATCAGGACTTACTGCAAGCAGCATTCTTTCTTGTGATTCTGAAATTAAAATCTCCCATGGATCTAAACCCGGATATTTTAATGGAACTTTAGATAAATCTAATGTACATCCATTACTAAATGTTGCAGTCTCGCCAACTGAAGAAGATATTCCACCTCCACCCATATCTTGTATAAAATTAATCCATCCACTATCTCTAACTTGAAGTAAGAAATCATGTACTTTTTTCTGAGTGTAAGGGTCTCCGATTTGGACATGTCCTGCAGGTATACCTTCATGATAAATTTCTGAAGCAGCAGTAACGCCATGAACACCATCTCTACCAACACGGTTCCCAACCATTATCATTGTATCTCCATCATACACCGTCTTTTTTTCAGAGGGCTTACCCTTAACTAAGCTCGGCATTATGCCAAACGCAGCTACATAAACTAAGCACTTGCCAAGATAATCTTTATCAAATATCACACTTCCAAACGGTGTTGGAATTCCACTCTTGTTACCACCATCTTCAACTCCTTTTCTTACACCTTCAAGCAGACGATGTGGATGCAATCGAGGTTTAAGTGGACCAGTATAAAACTGTGGACCAACACAATATCCATATGTTCCACAAAATATTTTTGAACCTAATCCCGTCCCCATTGGGTCTCGGTAAACCCCAACAATTCCTGTGATTGAACCACCATATGCTTCCATATTTGATGGTGAATTATGTGTCTCGCCCTTAATACAAATATTATTTTTATCATCAAACTTCATAACACCTGCATTATCCCAAAGTGTTGAAACAACCCAATCATTTTTCTTTTGTAATGCTTTTGTAGAAGCCGTTATGAATGTCTTGAATAAACTATTAAATTTGTCTTTCTTACCTGTTGCTAAATCTTCATAATGAAACATGCCACCAAAAGTTTTGTGCTTGCAATGGTCGCTCTGTGTCTGTGCAACAAGCTCTAACTCAACATCTGTTGCTTTAGCACTAAGACCCACTTTCTCTCGCTCAGCAATAACTTTTGATTTCTTATAATAATCTCTAACTGTCTTCATATCTTGTAAATTAAGAGCTAAGCAACCTTCATCACTAATACGAACAAGCTCCTCATCAGAAACATCTAATTCAACTTCTTTTGCAGTGGGTGTATGTGTTAATATAACTTTTGGAACTTTTTCACCAATTCCGATGTGAGAATCCCAATTATTTTTATCAATTATTCTCCATTGTTGAATTAAATCGTTTGCTAATAATTCTGAAGCAATTTTATCACACTGCTCGCGAGTTAGTTTACCTTTAATAAGATATTGAGTAGAATAATATATTGCTTCATTTTCTTTGAATTTTAGTTTAAGCATATCTTCTACAGCTTCTTGAGAAGTTCGTCCAGTATTATCTTTCATACCTGGTAGCAAGCCTACAACAATTATCCAATCAAAATCCTTTGCTAAAGGTTCAAAAGAAGATATTTGCGTCAATGGGTCTGTAAAAATATTTGATTTTAATTGTTCAAGTTGCTCTTTTGATAGATCTGCATCAATCACATAAGTATTAATTGTCTTAACCGAATCAACTTTAATTTTTAAATCATGAATAATTCGCTTTTTTGTGTTCTCTCCACGTGCATCTTGGAACTCGGATTTAAAAGCTACTTCTAATCTAACCATACGTTGAGCAAGGAGGTAAATTTTAAAAAGATTTGTTTTCCGTAGCAAGGAAATGTATCTATGTAATTATTTTATTTTTATAATCCATTTAGAATAATCACTATTTGAGCGTTTTATAAAAAATAATAGCCCCACCAGGATTCTCGTACTCCCAAAAAATGTTCTTTGGGATTATGAAACCTTTCTTACAAGAAAGGGCTCATTTCGAACCTGAGTCCCGAGGTTTCTTCTCCATCTAAAAAGATAAAGCCAAAGCCTCGGATGATTAATCCGAAATTCTCATTTTCTCACGAAAATTGCGTTTGACCGCTACACCATGGGGCTATAGTAATAAGGTAGAATTCTAGTTTAAAAGTTTAGCGCTTCTTTTTAACTTTCTTTATCGGTTTTTTAGCTACTTTCTTTATATGTTTTCTAACAGGCTTCTTAGTAGTTAGTTTCTTTTTAGGCGCAGCTTTCTTCTTAACGGGAGCTTTCTTTTTAGCAGGTGCTTTTTTCTTAGCGGGTTTCTTCTTAGTTGACTTTTTCTTAACAACTTTCTTTTTTGGAGCGTTTTTAGCTGCTAATTTTTTAGCTGCTTCTCTTGTAGCTGCTCTTTTTGCTCTAGCATCTGCTAATTTCTTTTCTTTTACTTTTGCTTCCTCTGCTTCTTCTTTTGCAAGCAGTTCCTCATATGCCTTCTTCTGAACTGCTTGATTTTTCCGAACAATTTCTTCTTCTTCTTTAACTTGTCCAAGAAGTACTTCAATTTCTTTAGTTAGTTGAGAAATTAATCTTGAATTTGTAACATTTTTAAGAATGCCATTACACTCACCACAGTAAAATCCTTGCTCTAAAGCACTATCATATGTATATTTTAGCTTACATTTGTTACATTGGAATGCATATTTCTGTTCAGATAGTAAATCTTGCTCTTTTTTATGTAAAATAGCTCGTAGATGCTGCATATATTTATAGTGTATTTTAGCTTTATCTAGCTGCCAATTATAAATATACCACCATTTTTTCTCAATATCTTTCTCTTTTGTATAACTTACAAATCCAAAATTACCTAGCTTATATAACGCCTTTCTAACATCATTAACGCGCATTTCTAAAGCGTCAGCAATATCATTTTCATTAACGATAGATTTTTTTTCTAAAATCTCTAAAACTTTCAAAGCATCGTCATCTATAATTATGCCTATGTCTCTTAGTATATCTAGAATCGGTTTACTCATATAGATATTACGCAGAACTATATAATAAAGCTAACGGTATTTTACATAATAACTGGGCCAAAAATATTGACCAGAAGCAATGCTAAAGACACTGTAGAAATAATTAACCACAAAATACTGGATTTTCTGCTGTCTTTAACGGTTTTATCAAGAGTCGCTCTTAGCATACGTCCACCATCTACCGGACCAATAGGTAACAAATTAACTAAAGCAATACCAATATTAAGTAAAGCTAACCATGAAAACAAATTAACTAAATAAAATACTATTTCTCCAATAAAAGATCCGAATGCTGTGCCTGATTTTGGTTCAAAATTTTGCTTAAAACTTACACCCAAATAAGGTTTATCTTGTTCCTGTGGATTTTCTATAACATTTAAGGATACATCTCGATCTTGAAGAGATATTTTAACTAATTCTCCCGGATTTATGCCCTCCATTTCTAAAATAAATGCATCTACACTTAACGTATCTACACTATTTACAGCAAGTATTGTATCTCCAGGAATAATTCCTGCATTTTCAGCAGGGAAATCAGATATTGTGTCTGTAATATCTAAGCCAGCTGGCTCAAGTAAATTTCCTGCTGCTGGAACTAATATAAATGCAGAAATTAACATAACAATAACTGCTGTGCAAATATTAGCAAAAGGCCCTGCTGCGAAAATGGATAATTGTTTTTTTAACTTAGAATTCTCTAGCTGTTTTTCATCAGGTTCAACAAAAGCTAAAGGAATTATTGTAAAAATTCCAAGACCTGTTGAATTTACTTTTATTTTATGAACTCTTGAAATAACTCCGTGTGCTCCTTCATGAACAAGAATAATAACTGTAATACATATTATAAATGTCCAGAAAGGCATAAACATAAATGGACCAATCGAACCCACACTTACACCTGGAAGAAGCAACTGAACACTTTTATCAACTACAGGTTTTGTTAATATTTCAATAAATTTAGAAATTAACATCCAAAGTATTGCTGCCATACCAATAAAACCAACAGGCACTCCAGCATATCCCCAGAACTTCCAAAAACGCCATTTAGCGATACGGTCAATAAGCTTTATACCTGCTTTTGTTCGGTATAATAAGTAAATCTTATGAAATTCGATTTTTGATCGATTTTTATATATAAAATATGCAATAATAACATAAAAAGCAATGATCGATATATGATTTAAACCTAGTTGCATTAATAAATTAATATGCGCAAGTTAATAAAAGTTTGGGCAGATTTATGAATCGCGATTCGTTTGTGCTAAATTATCTATATAACCTTGATTAGCATTATATTCTAAATCAAAAATAATATCTTCTGTAACTTCATGCTCGAATTCCCTCAGTTCTTTTTGCGTAAAACCAAGCATTTCAGCATTCCTAACCATTTGAATATAGTTCGTAAGACTAATACCTGGAATTCCCATATTGTTACGGTACTGCGCAAAAATATAGTCCTTAAGTATATGTTCATTTTCAGTTTCATTACCTATATCGTACAAATCTGGTTGTGTTGCTTCTTCCAAGATTTTTATTATATCACGCGGTTTATATTCTCCAGGGTATTTTCGAGATAAACTTACGAGAGAGTCTTCTGAAATTAAAGTTGTTACTACACCTATTTCAGAAAAAATACTTGATTGTCTGCGAGATTCTCCTTCTCTACTTATCTGCCATAAATTATTATTTTCTTCAGCAGTTTTATGACCTTTTTTCCAAGTAAGATATAATACGCTAGTATTATCAAATATTTTAGAATAGGGGTTTGAAATTAAAGGTTCTTCCATAATATACGCTAAGCGTAAGCTATATAAGATTTATTAAACCACAATAAACAGAAAAATGGCAATTAAGCTTTCTTAAATTGTGCAATACTGTGCATTAAATCAACATGACCCATAAATAATGCTCTGCAACAGAACCGTTTTAATCCTAAAGCATCCATTACTTCTTTTGGTTTTTCGCCTGCTTTTACACGCTTATCAAATTCTTCCCATAGCTGTGCTACAGGTTTTCCACAACTGAAACATCTTATTGGTATTATCATTTTAATTCTCTAACGTTTACTTAACTGTCTCTTTTTACGAGCATGACTGTGAGTTCCTGGTTTTTTAGCTTCTTTAAATCTTGTATCTGCAACAAGTAAATGTCTGTCATATTCTAAATATTTTTTCCTTAAATCTGCTGAACCGGTATATTCAACAAGTGCTTTTGCAATAGCTAATCTTACCGCTTCTGCTTGACTTGACCAGCCACCACCATGAACATTAACACGAATATTAAGTCCAGAAATATCTTCTGCAAGTAAAATTGGTTCTTGCATTCTTAATCTTGCGATTTCAGGTTGATAAATATTAAGTGGCATGCTATTTATTTTAACTATACCTTTACCTTTTTTTATTGTTGCTCTTGCTACAGAAAGCTTACGCTTTCCAGCAACATGAACTACTTTTTCTTTTGCTTTTATTGTTGTTTTTGCTTTTACCATCTTTATATTCTCTCTGAAATTGTTGCAACAGTTATTGTCTTAATATTAGCTATCTTTTCTTTTGATGCATTTGGAAATGAAATCATATCGTTACATTCAATACCTTCTGGCTGACCAATATAACATCTAATTCTTTCAAATGCATTTCTTCCTCTTTGTTGTTTGTATGGAAGCATACCCCTTATTGCTCGTTTAACTATCCGGTCTGCAGTTTTTGGGTAAAAAGGTCCTTTGAAAGGCGATCCCATTTCTCTTAATTTATGACGCTTGTCAATTTTTGATTGTGATCCTGAAACAACTGCTTTTTCGCAATTGATTATATTAATTTGCTCTCCCATTAATGCTAGTTTAGCTACTTGTGTAGCCATTCTTCCTAAAATTAATCCTTCTGCATCAACAGTTTTCATCCAATTATCCTCACTTTTTTTCCATTTGGGTTTTTGCTCATTAATTCCTCGATTGATATTGCTTTTCCAACTTTGTTTATTTTATCAAAAGCAGTATCTGAAAATCGCCATCCTGCGACAGTAATTTTCTTTGATAATTCACCTACGCCTAAAACTTTTCCCGGAACAACTACTGTTTCGCCATCTTTTGCGTATGAATTTAAACGAGTTAAATTAACATGTCTACGAGATCTTGCGGGTTTGCTTAAATTACTTGCTACAGCATCCCAAATATTTACTTTCTTATCATTTGAAAGTTTCTTTAAACTAGCAATTAATCTTCTAAAATTGACATTTGTAGATTTTATTGATCTCATTTTATTTTTAATTCCTTAGCTTTTCCATCTAAGATTTTAACTGCATAATTTAATAATTCAAAAGCACTAATTTGCCCCCAAGGTTCAATCGTAAATATAAATTTATCATCTTCACCATCAACCTTTATTGAATTATCAGAATGCTCTTGACAAGAACCACAAAGATTACAATCTGTTATCTCTGCAACTTTTTCTCCTTTGAAAACCTTATTTGGACAGTAAGAGATTCCTTCTTTTGTTTTCTTACCTGAACCAACCGTTATTTTTGGATATCTTTGATAGAATGCATGTCCTGCACTCCATTTTGCATGATCTTTACCTTTTCCTAAAGTTGCTATTGATTCAAATTCAATTTCTTGTCCTTCAAGTAATTCAACAATAGGCATTTCTGGAAATATATGTTTAATTGCGGGATCTTGAATTTTAAGATCCTTAGCTCTAACCATACATGGTCCTGCAATTTTAAGTGTAAGTTTAACTTGACATCTTGCACAACCTTCTCCCTTACATTTACAATCTTTTGTTAAAATATATGATTTTAAGTCTGTCTTTAATGGAATTAATCCTAATCGGTGTGCTAATATCTCATCATAAAGTGCAGATGAGTTCTTTACAAAATAAACATCTTCAATTGCTAAAATTGGAACTTCAAAACTACAAACTCTACGTAAAGCATTCATAAAAGAAGCATTAGTATCTTCAATAACAAATCGAGTAACTTCTTTAGAATCTGATTTTATTTTTTGGATTTTCATTTAATTTCTCCTACCTCGTCTTCCACCTTTCTTTCGGCATCCGCCATGTGGTATAGGTGTTACATCTTCAATACCTAAAAGCTTTATGCCCGATCTAGTTAAAGCACGTATTGCTGGTTGTGCTCCAGGTCCAGGATATTTTGAACCATTTTGTCCACCTTTTGCGCGAACTTTAACAAATACCTTATCTACACCTTTTTCTTTAGCAATTAATGCAGCTTTTTTAGCAGCCATAATTGCAGCAGTTGGGCTTGATTCTAAACGATCTGCTCTTACCATCTGTCCACCAGATGCTAATGCAATTGTTTCTGAACCAGTTAAATCAGTAATATGAACAATGGTATTATTATAAGAAGCGTAAATATTAACAACACCTTTTATGCCTTTAGCCATTATGCGCTTGCCTCCTTAGTTGCTTTCATTGCAGCTTCTTCAACTACTTGCTCATTAGTTTTAGGTTTTGCAGGTGTTTGTTCTTTATTTTCAGGTTTTGTCTTTATAGCTTCAATTAATTTTTCATCCTTACGAACAATTTTAGTGATAACAGGTATAAATCCTGCTTTTAATCTTAATTTATCATCTCTCTTAACTAAGTAAGATGGTGCTGTAATTATTTTATCATTAACATCTATCTTTCCATGAAGAATAAATTGTCTTGCTTGTTTTATTGAATTTACAAGACCTAACTTGTAAATTTGTGATTGTAATCTTCGATCTAAAATAGTTCGAACATCTAGAGCTAAAATATCATCAATTTTATTATCTTTTTCAAGAATACCTAATCGATTAAGCTTTGTAACAAGTGCTTTTTCCATTTCATCTCTTTGTTCTTCAGGTAAACTAACAATATGACGTGCTTGGCTTCTCCAATCTCTAAGTTTTGAAGAAGTTTTCCAAATTTCTTTTTTATTTGATAGGCCGTATTCCTTTTTCAGGCTAATTTCTTCCTTAATTCGCTCTGCTTCCCAAGGATGTCCTGGTTTCTTATACATTTTCTTTGGTTTTTTTGGATCGCCCATTTTAATTTACCTATTTACCGCGTTTCTTAACTACTCCAACAGTTTTTCCGGTTCGTCCTGTGCTTCTTGTTCTTTGTCCATGCACTCTTACTTTCAGCTTTTTATCGCCTCTAGCATGTCGCATACCAATATAACATTTAATACGTCTTAATCTTCGGACATCAAACTTCTTTGCAAGTTCTAAATCAGAAGATACAATATGTCTATCTTCGCCAGAATCTAAGTCTTTTCGTCTATTGAAAAGCCATTTTGGAATATTAAATTTAGCAGGATTTTTCATAGCCTCTTCAATGTGTTCTATTTCTGCTGTGCTTAAACTACCTACTTGCTTTTTTTCATCAAGCTTAAGAACTTTAACAATTGCATTAGCAAACATAAAACCTGCGCCGCTAGCTCTTGAAATTGCGTGGAATAACGGGACTTCTCCCTTTACTTCTTTATCTGCAAGTCTAAGTATTGCTTTAAATTCTTGCTTTTGTGTTTTAGTTTCTTTAGCTTCTTCCATGTTATTATAATATTTTCTTAGCTCAAAGGATCTTCGCCGAGAACATTAATGTAAACGGACTCCCCCTCAAGGTTTTGGGTCTTTGATTGTTAATTAGCTCTATTTTGTTGCATTTTTAAAGGTTGTGATTAGTTATTTTGTTGAGTAAGTAAACTTTTGGTATATTAATATTAAATAAAAGGCAAAGACTATAGCTGTTCCAATAAGTAATATTGTATCTGAACGTAGATAACCATATGTAAACCAAAGAGCTGCATTTAATGCTCCAAATATCTCCCAAACCAAAGAAATATCTCTAACTTTTTTAGTCTTAACCGTTTTGATAATTTGTGGTGCTAACCTAAGAATTCCCGTTATTATTGCTAAACTTCCAACAAGCGTAATAATATCCATTTTATCTATTATTTCAAAAGTATATAAAAGTAGCGCCGGGGGCCGGATTCGAACCAGCATATCCGTAAGGAAACTGGCTTGCTTGAAATCTCGTCTTTGGGGTCGGAAGACCTTTTCCAAAGGGATTCCCTCAAGGCCAGCGCAGTACCAGATTGTGCCACCCCGGCACATCTTAAGAATCTCTCTTTAATTTATAAGTTATTCGCTCTGAAAACTCTATAGCCACTGCCCTTCTTTATTGTCTCGCAATTGCCAAATTCTTCCTGAATTTTTGCTTCATAGCTCTTTGCACCAAGCTTAGTCTTACATACCAAATAAAATGCTCCTTTTGGCACTAGATAGCTCTTTATTTGCTCAATCCAGCTAAAAATAAGCTTTTTTCCGGCATGTGTAGGTGGATTTGTAGCAATTACATCAAACTTCTTTCCTTCGACAGCTGAGAACCCATCTGATTGAATAACTTTACAATTTTTGCACTTGTTTCGCTTCTTGTTTCGCTTTGAAACAGCTATAGCACGCTCATTAATATCTACCATTGTAACTTCATCGAAAAATATGGATAATGTAACTCCAACTGCACCATATCCACAGCCAAGATCAAGAAGATTACCTCCTTTTGTGTCAATTGCGTTTATTAGCAATTCAGTCCCACGATCAAGTTTTCCTACTGCAAAAACACCACTTGCAGTATCAAAAGTAAAATCCCTATCAAGTAAGTTCAACTCAATTCGCTTTGTCCGTAATTCAGATGTTGGCTTTTTAGAGAAGTAATGATCTGCCATAAATTACATAGTTATCTTAATTCTAAAAAAGTATCTTTTTTTAAAAATCTAATAAACTTAAACAATTATCTGCAATTGTTTTATGATCACTAGTTTCACCAGCTCTAATTTCTTCTTCAGTAACTAATCGCAACCAGCTATCGGGTTTTTCAATATCTTCTAAAATACGACGTTCTACATCTTCTGAAAACTTAACATCATATATTTCAAAATAATATTTTGTTAATTTATCATTAGCTTCAGGTTTTCTTGATTTTCTTTCATCAAACGTAACACCTCTATAAGAAATACACACATCTGATTCAACTAAACTTTCTAAAATATGTGGTTTTTCATCAACTAATTCTTCTTGTAATTCTCTAAATGGACTAGTTTCTCTACCTTGGCGTGTGTCTAACCATTCCTTAATGATTGAATAATTTTGTGCAGGTATATCTAATCTAATATCATTATCTTCTCTTTCAAAAACAGCACCATTTTCTTCTAAAAATTCTCTTGAACTTTCATCAAAACTCAATGCTCCACCAAAAGGTGAGTAACGAGTAACACCTATCTCAAACTGTCCAATATTACGTAAAATTAAATATTTATCATTTATTTTAATTCGTGAAAGTCCAGCAGCACTAACTCTAACATATTCATCCATTGCTACTATAAAATAATGTATTTAAAAGAGTTGTTAAAGCATAACAACATCAGTTTTAATAGATAATCCTTTCTTTTCTTTGATCATTTGTTTTGAATCCATTTCAGCAAAACCCACAGATGCTAGCTTATTTTCTATAGTATAACAAGCAACTATATCTCCAACTTTAATATCATCTTCAACTTGCACAATTCCTGGTGCAAAAACTGGCGATCCATGCTGAAGCCGAGGAATAACATCATTATCTACCCAAACTTTTGGCAAGAAGTCTACTGCTTCTTCAATAGGTCTTATTAATTTTCTAATTAGTTTATCATCGTTAGTTTCTCTATATTTTTTATATAATTTAAAAACATCTTCCCATTTAGTTGAATCCTTAAGTTTGAAAGGTCCTGCTTTTGTTCGAATCAGCTTTTCCATATGTGCGCCAGTTCCAAGATATTCTCCAATATCATGACAATATTTTCGGATATATGTGCCTGCTTGGCACCCAATTATAAATTCATAGGTATTACGTTCTTTCTTAATATAATCAATATAATATATTTCTCTAACTCGTTCAACGCGCTTTACTGCAGAGATTTTTGGAGGTAATTGTGTTATTTTACCTGTAAATTTCTTTAGCGCAGCTTTTACTTTAGCTTCAGAAATATCATCATGAATGCGCATCCAACAATAATATTCTTTACCTGCATTTGTAAGAATTCCAGATAGCTTTCGTGATTTTGATAAAAAGATTGGTAAAACTCCTGTTACAGCAGGATCAAGAGTTCCTGCATGTCCTGCTTTCCATATCTCTAAAGCATTTTTGATCTTACGTCCAGCTTCTTTTGATAACATTGGAGCAGGCTTATCAAGATTTACAATGCCACATCTAAATAATTCTTCTGCAGTCTTGGGCTTCAGCTTGCTAATCTTAATTTTCTGTTTAATTAAAATCTTTGGCTTTCTCTTTTCAAAAGGTAATTTTCCCATATATTCTGAAGTATATTAATGTTTTAAATGATTTGGCATAAGCAATGGAATGAGTTACACTTCTGAATATGACATATTATTGCAAGAACGCTCTGCTTTAATATATCAAAAATATTTTGGAGGTGGCTTATCTAATACTGAAAAAACCGTCCTAAGATATCTAGAAGAGCGTGCAGATTATCATCCAAATATTATATTACAAGATTTAATTCAGACCAACAGTATGCTTGATAAAGATAAATTACACATAGAAATTATGTTAGGATTAATTGATATTAAAAATATATTAATAACTGCTAAATTAAAACAATTTAAGGACTAGCACAAGTGTTTTAATACTTATATATGATAAAAGTAATGGAAAACCAACTACCTACACATAACATATATCGCCACAATATACATTATGCGACACATACTTTTGATGATTCTTTAATAGAAATAAGTATTACAACAGGCATAGAAATTCCATCCAGATTAAGAATACCTAAACGATTTTCTAAAGATTTAATAGGTAATGAAAAAATAGAATCAAATCTTAAAAAGTTAGAACAAAAATTAAAAAAATTAGATAGAATTGATAATTTTCAATAACTATTTCTTATCTGCTTTCTTGACCTTAGCTGCAACTTTTTCCTTCAGAGTTTTTTTAGGAGCTTCTATTTTCTTAGCAGTTTTTTTCTTTGCGATCTTTGCTTCAACTTTGTATCCTAATTTTTCTAGTGCTTTAGAAACCTCTGCATGAGTTGCGTCTTTTTTGATCTTTGCAACTTGTGGTAAAAATTCTAAATGTAATATATTACATTTTCTTCGTCTTGTATTACCTTCAATTGTTACAAAATTATCGTCAATTACATCTACAATCAGACATTCTTTTCCAGCATCTCTACCTGCCAGTTTTACACATAATCTTCCTATTTCAACTACCATTTTACACAAATCTCCGTATGCTAATTGGAACATCTAATTGTTTGATTATATTTCCTTTAAGCTGAGCTCTATAACTCATAACATTTCTAGTGCATTTACTGCATAGCTGGCCACCGAAAGGTCTTGTAGGCCTACGCTCTGATTTCTTCATTTTCTTAATCTGCACAACAGTTCCACGAGGTGTCCCGTGTAAAATTCCATGACATAAAGCACATTCATGATATCCAGTTTTCTTTGGCTTTGTGTGAGTCACGGTCCTGTTGCCAGGTGTCCGTCTTTGTTTTTTTGGTAACATTTTAATTCCTCTATGAGGTCGATAATATGATTAAAATAATTGATTTAAAAGCTTATTGTATATCATCATCTATTCTTCGTGGTTTGAATTCTTCAACTAAATGTCGTCCTAATGAACAAAAAGCTTCTTCTTCAGTATCAAACTGAGGTTCACGTTCAGGATTATATTCTTCCATAAAACTAGCACGTATTTCAGCACCATCAAAACCAGATTTAATTCTATGAACTAATAGGTAAGGCATATTTAACTTAGCACTATCTTTAGCACCTAGCGTAAGTATTCTTTCACTAAGGCGATGGAAGTTTGAAAATTCAATAGTTAAAGTGCCGCGACCTATAAACTCTAAATGTTCATTAAAGCCTTTTTGATGATATTGCCATTTACCAACATAATCTGAAGGAAATTTTATTATACATGCTTCAACAAATCCTTCTTTTGGCTGAGTATCTGTAATATCTAATTCCATATTACTACCAATAAGTTTTGTTTAAAAACATTACTAAACTACATCTAAAATTTTTCTAAATGCTGTTGTAAAGATCATTGAGAAAATTATATATGATCCGATCCAACCCAAATCACCTGGCCAGAAAGGTAAACCTAATGGAAATATAATTGTACTATCAAATGTTCCTCTAAGCCATTGAAAAATTAATAGGAAAGGTAACATTGTAATAAGCATTGGCTTCATAGTTTGGCGCATGTATTTCATGTTTGTTTCCATTGATTTTTTTGAAAGCTCGCTCATTTTTGTAGCGTCTTTTCTATGCTCTTTCATATGCTTCTGATGCTTCTTCAAATCTTTTTTTAGTTCCTTCATTAGAACTTGGTCTGTCATAAATTTGTAAATAAGTGTTACAAAAAGTGAAAGAACAATTGAAAGTAATCCAATTGCTTTTAGTGGTTCAAATCCAAAAACGATAGGTGTTGCTGGACCTTGATACATGAAAATAACTGCTAGAGCCATAATTGATACAATTACAGAAAGAATTATTCCACCTTTTCGTGTCTTATGAAACTTTGGACTGTCTTCTTTTTTTGGCTTGTCTTCACTGACAGATTCTTTTGTTTCTTCTTTTTGTTCTTCCTCTGTCTGTTCTTCTTCAGTTTGTTTTAATTTTTCTTCAACCATTTTGTAATCTATCCAAAGTATTCTGGTGCTTTCATAGTCTTTGGTTTTTTAGTCGTTCTTTTTAACTTTTTCTCGTGTTTAAGCGCTGCTTTTGATTTTTCAATCTTACTAAATTCTTTTTCATATTTTTTAACAACATCAGTTAAAATTTCTGCAAGCTTTTTTGCATGCATTGGATCTAAAAGAACAACATTATGACGTAAAAATAAAATTGGATCTGAACCAGATCTAGGATCAACTCTTGGAGTTATACTCTTAAAATCTAACACAAATTGATTTGGGCTAAAATTAACACTTGTTTCATGTGCATAAAACTCCTTACCGTTATCAATATTCATTGCTAGTTTCTTCTCAGCTACCATCAGATTTAAACTAACAAATACTTATTAACCTTTTGGAAAGAAAATTAATACTTATGGGCTATTTTCTGGGCTCATGAACTTTCTTAATGCAGGGTGCATGTCATAAGCGTGTTGTTTAGCAATGTCTTCATATAATTTGTAAATAATCATAACTGTAAGCAAAATACCTGTTCCTCTGCTAAGTGCTCCTGATAAGTCTGCAAATGCAGCTAGGAATCCAACTGTTGCTCCACCCATAACTGTCAGAGCTGGAATATATCGGTTTAAGATTGATTCTAAAACTCTTGGATCTCGTCTAAATCCTGGAATTTGTAATCCTGATGCAAGAATCTGTTTTGCCTGTGCATCTGCGCCCATATTAGATGTTTTTACCCACATCATTGAGAAAAAGACTGCTCCAATAACCATAACTGAAACATACATTACAGATTGTATAATCATTTCACCACTTACACTACCTGATCTAATTAAAGCATCTACAACGTTTGGTGAATTTAACCATTTAACCATTCCAGATACAGGTACGCCATTTTCAAAAGTTCCTAATATTGGACGTCCCCAATTCTGGAAGAAACGTGCCATTAATTGTATATTCGCGAGCAGTGCTGCGATTAAAATAACTGGAATATTGGATGTATATATGAATTTAAGTGGCCATCGAATACCATAACCTCTAACTCTTCCAAAAGAAAGAGGTATCTCTACCTTCATTGCTTGACCATAAACTGCCATCATAAATACGATTATTGTAGCAACTATTGCTGCTGAAGCTACTAATGCTCCCGCAATATTTGAGCTCTGAAGTGCGATTAATAATTGTGGAATCTTACCTGCTGGAGAACTGCCTCCAAGTGGAACAAGTGGAGATAATGCAGATATAAATATCTGACGAGATACTCCTGCCGCAATAAATATTCCAATACCTGATCCAAAACCCCATTTCTGAACAAGTTCATCCATGAGCACAATTAGGTAACCTCCAATAAACAGCTGCGCTATGAGCGCAAATTGGAACACCGAATATGCTGAAGTTCCTAAAAGTGCAGGTGCAGGTGCAAGTCCACCCATTAAAACATAAATAAACGACTCTAACAAGATAAATAATATTGTTACAATCCTTTGCATAGCTTGGAACTTTGATCGATCATCTGGCTTTGTTAGATCCATACCAAGTATTCCCGAACCTACTAACAACTGAAGAACAATAGATGCAGTTACAATTGGTCCAATACCTAGTGATATAACCGATCCAAAACTTGCTCCAAGAATTGTAGATAATTGGTCAAATTGGTCTAATGAATTCTGTCCAAGTCCATAAAGTGGAATATGAAGTAAGATATAATAAAGAACTAAAGTTACACCCGTCCATTTAAGTTTCTCGTTAAACCCAAGTTTTTTCTTAAGTGGCTTTGAAACTTCTGGAAGATATGACGCTAATGCTTGCCAGTTAACCATTGAATATTATTATTCAGCTTTTATGCCGAGTTTTTCAGCTGCTTTCTTTGAGATCTTATCAACAGTAATATTTAATTTTTGCTTTACTGAACCACCACTAAGCAGCTTGTCATAACCTAATTGTTTTAAATTTATTACATAAGTATCTTTTTCTTTCTTTGCCTTGCCTTGTTTTACCCATGTTTCTAATTTCTCATAAATTGTAGCTAAATTAATTACTTTATCAGAAGGTCCTTTTTGAGTTGCAGGCATTCCGCTCTGACCGTATGGTTTTATACCTTTAGCTAAATAACGTGATTTTCTAGCTCCGCCTCGCTTACCAATATTAGATTCACCATGACCCCCTCTATGACCTACACCTCTATGCTTTTTTCCAGCTCCCCAGCCATGAGTTCTACTACCTCTTTGCTTTACTGATTTCTTTTGCTTTCTAATTACCATTTTCTTTTAATTCAAAAATATCATATCCAAAGCCATGTATTTGGCCTCGGTATTCTAAATCTACAATATCAATGTTATCCCAATTCCCATCAAAATTATTTGAAGTAATAACATATGTATTTGTGCCCATATCTCTAAATGATTTAAACCTTCCATTTTGTAATTGATGTTTGATAATTCTTTCAATACCTGATCGAATAGTTTTCTCAAGAGATGTTCGTTCTAAATTAAAAACTACTTTTGAATCCATAACTCTTGGCTTTTGAGATTCTTCAACAGATTTTACATTACTTGATGATCCACTAGTATTTACCCAAGTCATTTTACATCATCCTCCGTAGTAATTTGTTGATTTCAGGGCCTCGGTAGCCTAATGCTCCGTGCATTGAATATGGTTTCTTAATTCCGCCTCTTTCATATCCACCGATTGGTGGGCTTAATTTGAAGAATTGTTTCATTCCTTCAACATCTTTGATTTTGATTTCACTATTTACTAATTTCTTTGCGAATGTTTCAGAAGTTAATTTATGTTGTTTAAGATACTCTGTTGTTAATTGTTTATCGCCAACAACTCTACCTCTTTTTTCAATAAGCTCTTTAACTGTTGCTTCATCAACTTCACCAAAAGTACAGTAGTCCTTTACTTTTGAAATCATTCCCATATAATTATCATTAGCTATAACAATTATGCAGCGATGCTTTCTACGAAGTCGTAATAGCTCCATAGTTGTTTCTATTTTTTCAGTTACTCCCACTCCACCACGGATTCGGATAACTGCCATTAGCTTTGGTGCTTCTGTTTTCTTTTCTGTTTTCTTTTTAGCTTCTACCATTTTAATAGATTGATCCATATTTTAGGCAGCAATTAACAACGCGTTGACGTGTTCCTTGCTTGAGTGCTTTCATTGTAGCAGAAACAAGATTTGTCTTTTGTCTTGACTGCCCTTTTGTTTTACACCAAACATCTTTAATTCCTGCTAGCTTAAAGATTTTTTTAATTTCATCATCAATAACCAAACCAGTTCCTTTTGGAGCAGGCATAAATTTAACTTCTACGCTAGCTTCTTTTCCTTCCATCTTAAAAGGTATTGAATGAGGTTCGCCACATGTACATTGCCATGAACCACATCCTCTTGAAATTTGAGTTAGATTTAATTTTGCATTTCTGACTGCTTTATCTCTTGAAGGCATTGTTTCTTTAGCTCTACCAATACCAATACCAACATAACCATCTTTACCTACAACAGCCATAACTGAAAAAACAGGTTTGTTACCTTCTTTTGTTTTCTTCTGAGTTTGTCTGAAAATTCTTCGCTTTCCACCACCGAATTTTCCTTTTGCTTGACCAATTAATATAAAATCTGTTTCTAAATCAGGTATTAACATATCAACGATTTCAGCTTCCATAATTCTATGTCCTGATTCAATAACTTCTGCTATGTCTGTTATTTCTTTAGATTTAACTTTTCTACCAAGTTCTGTCTTTGGTATCCAAAGTTCTAACTTGGACATCTTTTCTTCTTCTGTCATTTTTCGATCTCTTGGTTTAAATGCCATTATAGTTTCTTCTTTATAGCCTCCATGTCCTTTGATAAATCCTTTGCTTTTGTGTGTTTTCCTAAAATCCGATCTTCACTTGGAAAAACTTCTGGATTGTGTGGAATATTAAGTTCGCTATCAACTGCTCCTTTTAATGCAGCATAAATAACTGAACCTTTTGTTGAATGGTAAAGTCCTGCATCAAGAATAACGTCTGAAACTTTTGCTTTTTTTGCAGCATTTGCAATAGCAATACCTGTTAAGTAAGCAGCAGAAATATTATTGCAACTATGTTTCCAACCAGCTTTAACAAGTTCTTTTGAATGTACTGAAGCAATTACTTTATCTCCTTTTTCAGTATAATTGATTATTTGACATATAATATATTTGTTAGTTTTACGAATAACTAATCTTGGCTTTCTTGAAATTAGTAATGCTAAACGATTATGATAATTAGTTTTACCATCTCTTCGTCTTCTAAACTTTACAGTATATCTTGGTCCTGATGCCATTATTTTTTAGTCTCCATTTTTATCATTTTATTCTTCTCTGCATAAAGCAACATGTGCTTTTTACTTCTGAAAAAGCCACCCTTTGCTAATGAATATAATCTTCTATATGCTTTATCAATTAGTTGTTTATTTTCTTGTAGGTCTTTTAATGTCTTTCGCTGAAGTCTAATTTTATTAATCCAAGTTCGTTTCTTTGGAGTTCTAGCCTTCTTTCCACCTTTTCTAGATCCTTGACCTTTTCTACGTCCTTTTTTATGTTGAATATGTAATTTTCTAGCTCTATGTCGAGAAACACCTTTTCCATGAACAACTTCAATCTTACCTTCTGCTATTAATCCACTAATATCTGCCTTTGTGATTGCTGCTTTTACATCTTCTGCAGCTTCAGGATTAATTTTAACTCTTTGCTTACCAACTTTTGCGATTTTAGCTGCTAACTTTTTCTGAACATTTAATTTCATTTCTTATCCCCCTTTGCAGGTTCTGGTTTCTCTTCTACTTTCTTTTCAGCAGGTTTAGGTTTCTCTTCTTTTGCAGGTTCTGCTGTTTCTTCTTTTGATTCTGATTTTGCTTCTTTCTTTTCTTCCTTAACTTCTGGTTTCTTTTCAGCTGCTTTTGGAACTTCTTTCTTTTCTTCCTTAACTTCAGGTTTCGTTTCTTCTATTTTCTTTTCTACTTTTTCTTCAAGTTTAGGTTTTGATTCAGAAGTAGTTTCTTTTTTAGATTCTTCTTTAGCTGCTTGCTTCTGGCTCATCTTAGATTTTTTCTTTTCTTCTACTTCTTTCTGAGATTTCTTATCTAATTTAATCTTCTTTGCAATCTTCTTTGAGCTAAGGCTTTCCTTAATTTGAACAATCTTTTTATCAAGATTTGGGAAATTAAAAACTTGAATATTAAGTTTCTTTGCTTCAAGTAATATCTCTAATCTTTTTCTGTTACTTGTCTTTTTCAAAACAGCTACTTCGCCTTTTTTGATGAACTTTAAGTGTTCTGGTTTTGATACAGAAACTTGTTGAATGTTACCTTTAACTAATCCTCTTACTTTCTCTGGTGCTTTGTAACCAATTGAAACCATTGTTGGCTTTCCTCTTCGTCTTAATCTAAGCTTAGAGTGAACTCCTTTTGGTTTTCTCCAGCAATTTTTAAGCCTCTTAAATCGCTTGCCTTCTTGACGAAGGAATTTTGGTTTTTTAATTAATGCCATTTTATATTGGTTTACCTGCCTTTTCAGTTATAAATATTCCATCTTGGAATATACGTCTGTCTTTTTTTCTTAGACGTGTTGCTTGTTCAAGTCTTGATGCTACAAGGCCTGCTGCTTCCTTATCATATGAAGAAACAGTTATATCTTGTCCTTCGATTTTAATTTCTGACTCACTTGTTACTTTTACTTTTCTGTGCTTTTTTTCACCTAAGAAATTTTGAATAGTAATTTCATTACCAGATTGCTTAACTGACATTGGAAAGTGAACTGAACAAACTTTAAGCTTGTAAACAAAAGGCTCTTGTAAACCCTGTATCATATTTCTAATATGTGATTTAATTGTTCCAACAATAGCACGTGATTTTGCTGTATCTGAGAAACTTGTTACATCAATAGTATTATTTTCTAATTTAATATTAACTAAACGAGTAGGATATAATCTAGTAAGTTCTTTTCCTTCTTTGCCAATGATTATTTTATTACCTTCAATTTTCGCTTGAATATTTTCAGGTATATCTATCTCGTTTTTCATAATTAGTATACGTATGCTAAAAGCACACCTCCTAGTTTCTTTTCTTTAGCTGCTATATGTGTCATAATTCCTTTTGAAGTACTGATTATAATTCGACCAAAGTCTTTTGCTGGTAAGTATCGTTTTTCAAATTTCTCTAATTTATCTAATGTAACTGAAAATCTTGGCTTAATTACATTAACTTTATTGATTTGTTTTGCTAATTTAATTAAAACTGAACCACCACGCAGATCTTTTCTTACATTAAAATCTGCAATGTATTTTTCAGTCTTAAATATCTTTAAAACTTCTACAATTACTTTAGATGCAGGACTAACTATAATCTCATTCTTACCTGCTGCTTCTGCATTATTCAAAGCAGAAAGCACATTTGCTAAATTATCTGATGATGTCATCTTAATTTCTTAAAGCCTAATTCTTTGGCTACCTCCCTAAAGCATCTTCTACATACATTTAGACCATATTTACTGATGTGACCCTTATTTCCACCGCATCTTGTGCAGCGAGTCATAGCTAGACCAAATTTTCGTTTATTTGGTGCATTATTTCTAATAAATCTCTTTCTCTTTGTTTTTCCAACAATGACTTTCTTTATTCCTATTCTTTTCATTGATCTTCTCCAATATTAACGCTTAATTTATCTTGTGCAAATTTAATTGCATCTTCTTTAGATATTGTGTGTTTTTTATGAATTTTAACTTTCATTAATCTACGATTTTTAATTCTATATCCTCGCCTCATTAATGAAACTGCGACTTCTAATCCGATAATTCCAATCTTTGGGTCATATTTTACTTCAGGTATATCAATATACTCTGGGACTCCAAAAGAGAATCCATTCTCAGTAAAACTTTTTGGATTTACCTTATTATTAACTGCTGAAAGTAATCGTCTAAGAAGTTCTTCTGCTTCTTTTCCTCGTAATGTAACTTTTATACCAATAGGTAAACCGATTCTGATCTTCCATGAAGCTAATCTTTTCTTTGCAGTAGTTTCTACAACTTTTTTGTTTGAGATTTTACTTAATAGAGACTTAGCTTTTTCCATATTAACCGTATCGCCATGAGTTCCAATATTTAGGACGATCTTCTCGATTTTGATTTCTCTCATTTTGTTTTCAATTTTTGCCATTATTCTATTTTAATAATAGGTTTATCTTTACCTATAACCATGATATTTTTAATTGCGCTTTCAAGTTCAACTTTCCCTGAAACTAATTTTACAACTCGATGTTTTCTTAGAGTTCCAGTTTCTTTAATTTCAACTAATTTTGCTATAATACCTGTGTGTTTTCCTCCAATTAAATAAACAACTGCGCCCTTATTTAGACTTAATTTATCTTTTATTTTTTGGGTGTTTGTATCAAATATAATAACATCATTTGTTTTGTAATCATCTTTGCCGACTAAAATATTCCAACCATTATTGAAGTTTAATTGTGTTTTCTTAGCAGAAATAGAAACTTTATTTTCAATTCTTAAAAGCATTAAATTAGATTCGCTATCTGCGATCTTAATTGGAACTAATTTTCCTTGTTTGTTTAATAATATTCGATAATTTTCTTTAAGCTTTGGTATTGATATAACATCAAATAAACCAAGTGGTAAGTGTATTTTTCTTACAGGTTTATTATTAATTAATATTGATTTTGAATTAAGCAAAGTCTTTACTTCCTTACTTGTTTTAGTAATATTAAGTAAATCTCTTACTATAACAACTAAGGGCATTGAACTCTTTAAATTATGTGCTCCAGGTATTGGCTTAGCTATCCATTTTGATAATTTTCTTTTAACAGGCCATGATCTTGGTGCTGCTAATCTACTTAAATGTTGTTTTTTACTCATTTTTTGCCTCCACAATTCCACCCATAATATCCAAAGCAAATCCTTCCATAATTTTTTCAAGAGATTCAATATTTTTAGATACACCTAAAAACGTAATTTCAAATTTATTTTCTTTAATTGGTTCAATTGTTACATTTTTATTTAGATAAAAAATAGGATCATCATTAGTATTTCCTACTTTTATTATATTATCAATAACAGCTCCAACCCTATCTTCTGGAATTGTTAAAATAGTTGAACTTAAAGGATATCCGATTCCACAATCTACACCGTCTTCTACAATTGTGAATGCCATTACTTCTTCGTCTTGTTTTTTAATTATGTATTCCATTATTTTTTAGTCTCCTTAGCTGCTTTTTTAGCTGGTTTCTTTTCAATTGCTTCTTTTCTCTTTGGATCATCTAATTTCAAATCTATTGCAATTACATTAGATGGATGAATTGGATAAAATGAAGTTCTTCCTTCGCTCTTTTTGTGCTCAGCACCTTTAATATGAAGTCTATATTTTTTCAAATCAACTTTTTCAATTACGCCAATGGTTCCATTAAATTGTCCTCGTAATATTTTTACTCTATCTCCTGTTTTAGCAGGGAAGCTTCTCCGCGTGTATTTTTTCATAAGATCTTTATTTAAGTGAATAGCCATCATCTTTCTTCGCTTGTGAAGTGGAGCATTAGCAATAAACTTTCTTTGCTTTCTAGGTTGTTTACTTCTTAACCAACTTAAACTTAATTTAGTTCTCATTATAATACCATACTTGCTATCTTAGCTAACTGACTCCATCTGATAGCAACCTCCTTTGCAATTGGTCCTTTGATAACTGTTCCTTTTGGCATTCCAAGCTTTACATCCCTTAGAACAATTCCTGCATTGTCTTCAAACTTAACTGTTGTTCCGTCTGCTCGCTTGTAGCCTTGTTTTTGTCTGACTATAACTACTGGGACAACTTTGTGTCGCATATCTGGCTTTCCAGCAATAACATTACATGTGCATAAATCTGCAATTGCAGCGCACTGTTTTTTTCGTGTTCGAGTTTTGTAACTTTTAACGGTAATAATTTTAGCGATTCTAGCTCCAGAATTATCTGCAATATGTATTGTAGATCCTGAAGGTAATCCTCTACTTACGTGAGCTTTAATTGATTTCAATTTAGCACCTCCAAAATTACAAAGTTCTTTGATTTTGAAAGAGGTCTACATTCTGAAATTCGAACTGTATCTCCTTCTTTTGCAGAGATACATACCGGATTATGAGCTTTAACTTTTGAACGTCTCTTTTCAAAACGCTCGTATTTTGATAAGTAACGTCTTCGAGGCCATTCAACTGTAACAGTTTTAGTCATTTTTGCGCGGATTACTTTACCCTCAAAGATTCTACCTCTCATTTTGTTATTTCCATGAATAGGACAATTGATATCTTCACATTTTACTTTATCTGCAACAACTTTTGGTGCTTCTATTTTAGCTTCTTTTACAGGTTTTGCTACTTTTTTAGGTGAAGCTTTTGCTACACCTTTTGCTACACCTAAGCTCTGCTTACCGGCTAAATCTTTTGATTTAGCGGAACCGCGAATCTTTGATTCGTCGGTAGTTGTAGGTTTCTTGTTCTCAACTTTTGCTTTTGGTTTTGTTTCTTTTACCATTATTTTTGTTTTACTCTATCCCAAGGCCGACCTTCCAAGTCAGACCCTTTGATTATGATTTTTTCGCCATTCAAGTCAATTGCGAGTTCAACACATTTCTTAAATACGCGCTTTTCTTTCCCAGCTTGTTCAATAACGAGCGTATGTGTTGTTTCGTCAACTATCTTTCCTGCAATTTTTTCGTTTGCGGAGTTTCTTGAACTTAATATTTTGGCAGTTAAGCCAATAAGTTCATGTTTAGCTATGTTCTCTTTTGTTCGCATTTATTATATTGCCTCCACACTGTCTTCTGCAAATCCCGCTTCAATTAAGAGTTTTTTAGCAGATTTTCTTTGGTCTCCTTGAATTTCTATTGTGGTTCCTTTTACTGTTCCACCACATGCGAGCTTTGATTTAAGTGTTTTTGCTAAACCCTTAATGTCAACCATCTTGCGATCAATTCCCTCAATGATTGTCATTTTTTTACCAAACCGACGTTTGATAACAGAGATTGTAACAATCTGTTTTTCCCTAGCAAGTGTAGAACACATGCACAGGTCAGATGTTAGGCCGCAAACATTGCAAATATCTTGACTCATTGTTTTTCAGTATTACCTCCTTGTTTTTTGATAGTTATCATACGCGCAATAGTTCTTCTAAGTGCTCGGATCTTTCCAGGATTTTCTGGTGTTGATCCTGCGCTTTTTTGTGCACGTAATTTAAGTAACTCTTTTCGTATTTCTTCAAATTTTGATTCGAAATCCTTACCACTTAATTTTCTGACTTCTTTTGCTTTGATTATACTCATTTTTTAGTCTCCTTCTTAACAGGTTTTGCTTTTGGCTTTTCTGCTTTTTTGGCAGGTGCTTTCTTAATTACGGGTTTCTTAGCTACAGTCTTAATTTCTGCTTTAGCTGCTGGCTTTTTCTCAACTTTCTTTGTTTCTTTTTTTGGTTCTCCTTCGGCTTTAGCTGAAGGCTCTGCTGGGCTTTGCTCAGCTAGGTCTTTCTTAACTGGTGCTTTCTTTATTTCTTCTTTTTTAGCTACACCTTTTGGTTCAGTTAGATCATCAACTACATTTTTCAATTCTTTAGGAATTTCTTGAACTGCTTCTACTTTTACAACCGGTTCAGTGATCTTTATTCTATCGGGAATATATGTATCTGGCAACATTATGCTAACAATAATTCCAACAGCTCCACTTCGAAGATTTGCTCTTTCAATAGCAACATCTATCTTACTAACTGCAATATCTCCACATTTCTTAAGATATCCACCATAAAATCGCCATGTTTTAGATCTCTGGCTTGGAATTCCTCTTCCAGATATTTTAATTTCCGCACCCATAGCTCCCTCTTTTAAGATATTTCCAAGAGCCCTATAACCTAATGCTTTGAAACGTCTTGGTCCAAATCTTTCCATATCATCTGCAATTTTCTTTGCAACTGTTGCTGCAACTAAACTTGGTTTTAGAATCTCTCGGACTTCTATCTGAGGGTTTTCTAAACCAAAATAGGATTTTAATTCTGATGTTAATTTCTTTATTGTTTCTCCACCACGACCAATAACAATACCCGGTCTTACGGTATCAACAATTATTTTTTCACCCATTGGTGTTTTCTCGATAGTAATATTACCACAGCCTGCGCTTTTTGTAACTACATCATTAATTCGCTGTCTAATACGTAAGTTCTTAATTTTGGTTTTTATGAACTCTCTTTCTATCATTTTTTAGTTTTCTCCTTGGTTTTTTGTGCTACTAATTCAATACTACATACTTTTCGTAGTCTTCGTCTTTGTCTTCCATAATGCCATAAGTTTGGCCCTTGTTGTGCTGCTGCGTGAATTATTGAAAGAGTTTCTTCATCTAATCCCTTATCTTTAGCATTTGCCTTAATTAAATTTAATAACATAATAGTATGCTCACTAACTTTCTTTGGATATCGTCCAATAGACATTTTTCCTTTTCTATGTGGAACATCTCGCTTATATTTTAAGAATGGAACTGCGATTTTAGCATCTCTTACTTGTTCTAATAATGCTATTGCTTGGTTAACTTTTCTTCCTTTGATAAATTTCATAACTTCTGAAGTTGTCTTAAGTGAAATTGGAAGATGTTTCCCACTAACTCTAACCATGCTCTTACTATCATATTCTTGGAAGCTATATTTTGCCATTTTAATTTTATTTTACGCTTGCGTGTTTTGTTCCCTTAGTTGCGCCAACTCCTGGTGCTTTATGTGAAACTTCTTTTCTTGTTAACACGAATTCTCCTAAATATCTACCCAACATTTCAACACTTATTTCAACTGGATTGAATTTTTGTCCAGAGTAAATGTGGAATGTGTGACCAACCATTTCAGGTAAGACTATCATATCTCTGCAGTGTGTTTTTATTGGCTTACTCTTGCCCTTTTCTGCAGCTTTAACTCTTTCAAGAAGTTTTTTTTGTTGATCATTTAAACCTCTTTTTAGTACTCTACGTGCACGAGCTTTTAGATGACTAGCTAATTGAGAATGTCCCATATCTTTTAATTCTTCGATTTTCTTTCCACGATATAATATTTCTTTTACCATTTTATTTCTTCTTCCTACCCATTCTTCTAGCACCTATCGATCCAGATTTTCTACCTGCTGGAGCTCCTCGCTTAATCGCTGTAGGTCTTCCTAGGTTTCTTCGGTGTGTTCCACCATGAGGATGATTACATGCATTCATTGCAACTCCCTTTACGATAGGGAATAATTTATTTCTTGCTTTTCTAGCATGATATTTATTACCTGCTTTAATCATAGGTCTAGCTTTTCTTCCTGCGCCAGCAACTACGCCAACAGTTGCTAAACAATTTGCATTTAATTCTTTTTTTAATTTTGAAGGCATTTTAATTGTTACTTTTTTACTGCCGACAGTAACTACTTGAGCTGAAGCACCACAAGCACGTAAGAATTTACCTCTGTCTCCAGGATTTGCTTCAATGTTACAAACAATTGTTCCTGGAGCTGCATCTTTAAGTCTAATAACATTACCCATTTGAATCTCTTTTGATCCAAAGCTTATTCTTTGTCCAACACGAATACCAAATGGTGCGGGAATAAGACACATTTGATTGTTATCTAATTCAACAATCATTAATGGTGCCGAGTGACCTACTGAATTAACAATATCTACAACCTCACCGTATGTTTGATCTTTAATTTCAGGATAAGCTAATTTTCCAAAGAATCTATGACTAGGAGATGCATAACTAGGTCCGCCCTTTCCTCGCTTCTGTATAATAATTCTTTTTGCCATTTTATACTAATCCTAATTTTGAGTTAATATCTACTGCGCTTGTTTCTGGTGATAACTTAATAAAGGCTTTCTTAAAGCCCTTTTGTGTGATTTGTGTTTGAATATCAATAACCTTAGCATCAAATTCTTTTTGTATTGCCCATTTAATCTGAGGTTTTGTTGCATTTCTTGCAACTTTGAATATAAGCGTGTTATTTGATTCCATCTCTCGAACCGCTTGTTCAGTAGATATTGGTCCTACTAATATATGGCTTATATCATTTCCTTTCATATGTATAATTTCTCCTTAGTTAATATTTCAATTGCTTCTTTAGTCCAAAAACTATTTCTTCTAGGCTTAAATCCTGGGCAAAGCATTTCTGCATTAAGCTTTTTGACATTAATTATATCAACACCTGCAATGTTTTTTGCAGCCTTAACAGCAGCTGTTTCTTTTGAAACAACAAATAAAGGTCCTCGTCTTCGAACGTATTTTCTTCCTCTTCGAGTTCCTTTTCCTGCTCTTATTTTCTTGTCTTTTGATTTTTCAATTTCATCTTTTAAGCCAAGACTTTCTAGTGATTTCTGAACTTCTTTTGTCTTTTTTAAGTCCATAAATTTATCATCAATAATTTTCAAAGTTTCGACATTTGCAGCCATAGCTGATCTAATTGCTTTTCTGTTTTCTTTTTTGTTAATATTTTCAATTAAGATTTTTTCAGATCTTGGTGCGAATGCTTTTCGTCCACTTATTGCGTTTGCAACAAATGCTCCAATAAATCCAAATTGCATTCCTCTAGAGAAAGAGTATTTTCTCTTAATTCGTGATACTCCCTTACCATATGTTGTTTTGTATTTTTGTCTTCGCTTTGTAGTTGCTGCTCCTTGCTTTGTTCCTGCAAGTGGGTCTGAGCCATAAGCTTGTCTTTTCTTAGTTTGAATTGAAAAAACTGCTCTCTTAATTAAATCAAACCTAATTGGTTCTGAAAACTGAATAGGTAAATCTGCCTGACCTTTTTTCTCTCCAGTTATTGAATATATATTTGCTTTCATCATCCTTGTTGGCTCCTTAAACTAATTAATTGTAATTCTGGTGCTTGTGGTATTTGTTTTGCTTTTGTTCTAATTGTAGGTGTTATTCTAATAAGTCTTTTTTTTGGTCCTGGAATTGAACCTGCAAATAAAAGATAATCTGATTTAACAAGTCCGTAATTTACAATTCCACCTTTTGGATTAATTTCTTGATCTTTTGGATTTGAAATAAGTAAAACTTGTTTATTATATTCAGTTCTTGTATGGAAACCCATTTGACCGGGGTGTGGAACTGTGTGTGTTTTTGCGCCAGTAAAAGCTCCAAGTGTTCCGATTCTTCGGACACCCTTTTCAGATTTATGGAACTTCTTTCGAACGCCAAATCGCTTAATTACACCTTGGTAACCTTTACCTGTTGTAACTGCATGAACATCATAATAAACTCCAGATGTAAGAATTTCTGAAACTTTAATTTCTTTTCCTAAAAGTGATTTAGCATACTCAAATTTTGCTTTAACATCTTCTCCACCAATAGCAATTTCAAATAATTCTGGTCTTTTCTTACCAAAACCCGCTTGCCTTGGTTGAGTTTGAACTAAAATTTTAACATCTACTGCTTGCTCTATTTTTTCTTCTGCTTCTTTAAGCTTTTGTTGTTCCATTTTTTTCTTTGGAAGAGTTAGCTTTCGCTTAAGGTCCATATCAAATGAGTCAGAAAAAACATCGAGAAAAGCAGAAAGAGAAGAAAGAGAATATTTGTAAAATCGAAGGCCAATTGCCTTCACAGGTGGGCATTCAATAATTGTCGCAGGCACACAAAGCTCTTCGCCCTTTGTTGGAGAAGTTGGGTGTGAATCAACATAAAAGACTTGTGTCATGCCAGCTTTGTAGCCTGAAAAGCCCGCTAACTTAACTTCATTAAACTTTGGTTGAGAACGAACTCTAGCGTAGATTCGATTAGCTTTCTTTCTATGCCAAAACTGCAAACTTCCTCTTCTTGGTCGTTTTCGCTTAATGTGTCCCATTTTTCACCTTTATCTTCAACTTAAATTGATGCCTTTTTAAGGCTTGTGATCGTAATTTTCGTCAAAAGAGCGTATCCTCTTAGCGACAGAATTCTAAGATTGCAAGGGGTAATTAGAACTAAAATGAGTTATTTAAAAAGGTTATCTTTTGTAATCTGGGTGTCTTGGACAATCAGCTCCACCACATTCATATGTTTGTTTAGGAAGAGATCTTCCAATACTCGGCATATCTTGTAATTTAGGATTAGTATTTGGCTTTCCACCATTTAAACAACTTTGTGTAGCATCACCAGGTCTAGAACAAATATCTCTACGAAAATCTTCGTCATTAGATTTTTTTTCAGAAATAATTATTTCATCTAAATCATTTGTTAAACAATGTCTTTCTCTAGCAAATAACATAGCGTCATGCATTTCTTGTACAAATATTTCATCCATTTCTACCTAAAAATGGCAATTTTCATTTAAAAAGTTTTTTGATTATCCTTTAACTACGACTAGCGGTTTTAGTTTTGCGACCTTTTTAGCTAAGCCAGTCTTATGAAGAACATCAATAACAATATCAACATCTTTGTATGCACCAGGAGCTTCTTCTGCTAATCCTCGCCAGTCATGTCCTTTTACTAAAATTCCTTGTTTTTCAAGAGAATCTTTGACAGATTGCCCTTTCCATTGACGATTTGCTTGATGGCGGCTCATTACTCTGCCTGCACCATGTGCTGCTGAACCAAATGCTTTTTCCATGCTTGTTTTTGTTCCATGAAGTATGTATGAGCTAGTTCCCATTGTTCCACCAATCAAAACAGGCTGTCCAATCTTTCGATACTTTTTTGGAACTTCTTTTAATCCGGGTCCAAATGCGCGAGTTGCACCCTTTCTATGTACTATAAGCTCTTTTTCCTTGCCATTAACCATATGTTTCTCTAATTTACTATTATTATGACCAATATCATAAAGTAAGGATATATCTTTCTCTTTAATTCCAAATACTTTTGAAAACGCTTGTCTGCCAAGATGACCCAATACTTGACGATTTGCAAATGCACAATTAATTCCACAATTAACTGCTGAAAAATATTGCTGACCTTCCTTACTTTTGAAAGGTGCACAAACTAGCTCTGCATCTGGAAGTTTAATTTTATATTTTCTAGCTGCTTCAGCTAAAAATGTAGTATAATCTGTTCCAATCTGATGTCCTAATGCTCTAGAACCACAATGTAATGAAAAAACTACTTGGTCTTTTTCCAAGCCAAATGCTTTTGCTGCTTCTTTATCATAAATCTTTTCTACATATTGAACTTCAAAATAATGATTACCTGAACCAAGTGTTCCAACTTGCTTAAATTGTCGTTTTTTTGCTAAATCTGAAACAAATTTTGGATTTGCTCCTTTAATTTTTCCATTGTTTTCAATGTATTCCAGGTCTTCTTTTAATCCATAGCCACGCTCAACTGCAAATTCTGCGCCTTTAATTAGCACTTCATCAATTTCATCTTGATTTAAGTGAATCTTTCCTTTGCTACCCAGACCTGCCGGAACCATATTATACAGCGCTTCGAGAATTTCTTTTTGCTTAGCAACAACATCTTTCTTCTTTAAAGGCGTTATATGTGTTCGAACTCCACAATTAATATCATAACCTACTCCAGCAAGTGCAATTACACCTGTTTCTGTATCAAATGCACCTACACCACCAATACAAAATCCATATCCTGGATGCACATCTGGCTCTGCGATAGCTGCTTTTTGAATTCCAGGTAGCATTGCAACATTTCGAATCTGTGGAAGAGCTGACCAACTTTTACCTGCTTTAACATCATTAATTAGGTGTTGAATAATCTGCTTAGTCCCATATATCTTACCTGGAACGTTCATTCCCTTTTGCTTCTTTAGCTCCCATTCATCAGGTGCTACTTCAGTTAATTCAAATTCATTTATTTTCATTCAACATAAACTCTCTTCTTTCTATCAAACTGTGGGGTTGAAATTGCTAATAACGTTAACCCTTTCATGTGTTTATAGTTTGTTCCCTTTGGATAAAACACACAATCTCCTTTTTTAAGATGATGCTTTTTGCCTTCAATTACACAATCACCTTCGCCATCCATTACATAATAAATACAATCACTCTCAGTATCATGTCCTAACTTAATATCATTGCCGACCTTTCTAACTTTAGCGATACTTAGCACATCTGTAGAAATAACTGTTGTAGTCTTAGTATCTCCATGATCATTTTCTTTTAAATCCTTAGCACGAATTATCTGTTGTTTCATCATACATCAACTATGCATTGAGCTATAAATTTTCCTGCTTTTTTTTCAACTTTTGCTTGGCTTAGAGTTGCTGCTTTTACTTCAGTTCTAACTTCAGTCTTTGCTGTAATTGGCGATCCCCAAGCTATTGCACTTAAAGCGAGCATTCCGTCTGTTGAAATTGTAACTTTAAATTTTGACAAAAACATTTGCTCTGCATCTGCTTCACCCAAAGCCTGGTTAAGAAAGTTAATTAGAAGTTCAACTTCATTCTCAGCAGTAACTTCAAATTCAATTTTTTGCTTTGGTTTAATTTTTTTAACATCAGTCATTACCTCAAACATGGCTTTCCCTGCTTCTTCAAAAGATTCTGTGATAGTCTTACCTATTCCTTTTACTCCAATATCTGCTCTATGTTCGAAATGGCTAAATGTCATATTATCTAAGAGAAATTTAGGTTTATATCCTTTTCCAAACGAATATTTTTAACAAGAGATATATGGTATATTAATGCAAAGCACAACAATCGATGATGTAATTCTAAATAAACCTAATGATGGAAAAAAACTAGATGAGAGTAAAAAAATAAATCAATCAGAAATAAATGCAATAAGTAAATTACTTCCATTTATTGAATTTAATATTTCATGGGATATGATAAGTAATAACGAAGATCATCCAATTACTGCTACTAAAGAAAACGATAAATTGTTAGGTGGTAAAGAATATCTAAAATTAACTCTCAACCGCGGATATAAACTAAATATAACGTTCAATACAAAAGACATTGATGAATCTGAAAACATAAAATTAGTATATTTCCGTCTAAAATCTGATGCAGAACCTCTTGTAAATTATATCTTTCAATTTAATGTAGATAATTATGATATATTATTAGCAGAAAGTTAAGCTAGTTTCCAAATTCGTTTTTTGAATTCTTCATAATCTTTTTCGCGGACAGTTCCACCTGCTGCAGGTCTATGCCCACCAGCATTTGCACCCTTAAGGCCTTTGACAGCTTTTTCAAGTAAGTCATTAACTGCTCGCTTAGAAGTATGATTACGCGCATTAATTGATACCCATCCATTTTGACGCCGCGTTATTAAAATTGTGTCATCTGGATGTGCAATTGCGACCAATGTAGATACGGTTGAACCAATTCTACCAGAAGGATCTATTTCATATATCCAAGTATCCTTCTTATGATCTGCTTTTTCTTCAAACTTATTAATCCAAAATTCAATCTCATTTTTAAGTTCATTATATAATTTACTAAAATCTGATTTTAAAATATCTTGATACTTCTTTGCCTCAAGAACAACATCTAATGCTCGTTCGACTTGTGGTGGCTCAATTTGCTTACCTGCATCAATAATACATCCTGCATTAATCAATTCTTTTTTTGATGTTTTATATCTCTTGTAAACTTTATTCAAAAAAGTCTGCCATTTATCATCAGTAAGATCTGTTAATGTGCCTATCGCAGCTAGCCAATCAAATTCTGAAATATCTGTAACTTCTGAGAATAAATCAAAAGCCATTTTAGACGTGCAATAATCTGATCCATCTAAATCCTTTCGCAAGTATTGCGCTTTTATGAAAACAATTTTATCTGAATTCAAATCTTTGTATATTTTATGATGGTCAATAACCAGAATTGCATCAAATAATGAAGTGTTTTCTGTAAAATCAGAATACTGATCTGCAGAAAAATCTAGAAAAATAATTTTATTTATGCCTTCGTCTTTTAATCCTTTTAATCTTGCAGGATTAAAATTACTATGACTACAAGGTATGTATCTTTCTACTTTGTGTCCTAATTTTTCTAAAGATTTAATTGTAATTGTTGCTGAGCAAATACCATCTGAATCAGAATCATAAAAAACTGCAATATGGTCTTTTGCATTTAGTTCACTTATAAATTTTGAGAACTGAACTTTGGGTCTCATCTTATATGTAATACAATCTTTTTTAAGAATTGCGAATTTTAGAAAACCTATTTATTTGACTATATACTTTAATATTATGGTCTTAGAAGCAATTATATCTCCAAACAGGGTTGAAAAAAATATTTTATGGGCGATACCTCTTGGTTTTATGTTATCGGTTGTTGGATTAGCAATTGGTTTGTTTCTCTTTCCAAAAGATGCTAGTTTAGTTGGCATATTATTCACAACACTTGCAGGAGTTCCATTTTTACGAGGAATTTTAACAATTGAAGAAGTAAAAGATGAAAAAATCCATGAAGTCATACAATTTCTAAGACGAAATGAACGCGTTATTAAAATATATTTCTTATTCTTCTTAGGTGTAACGTTAAGTTACATTGTATTACATTATGTATTACCTGCAGATATTGTAATGCAGATGTTTAGTAAGCAAATTTCAATATTTCCAGGTGCAACACCAACAGGGTTATTTTTTGGAAATGCACTATTCCAACACATTGTTATTAATAATCTCAAAATCGCACTTATTGCACTGATTCTTTCATTTATTTATGGTGCAGGAGCAATTATGATTTTAACATGGAACGCATCTGCATTAGCGATTTTCTTAGTTTCTTTGAGAAGTTTCCGTGCAGTTGCATTTACACTTCCTCATGCAATTCTTGAGTTCTCAGGTTTCTTTATTGCGGCAGTTGCAGGTGGTTTAATATCAATAGCTGCGGAGCGAGATAAATTATATAGCAAAAACTTCCAAGACATTCTTACAGATGGTCTTCTTTTCTTCTTAGTTGCTGTTCTAGTTATCGTGATAGCGGCAGTTGTAGAAGTAACAATTGGCGTATTAGCCTAAAATTAAGCAATTTTCTGAAATATAGAAACAATTTTTCCAGTTTTACCTATGCTAGAACCGTTTGAAACTAGAACATGTTTTCCTATTGCCTTTTTTAAAGCATTTAAAGGTATGTTAAACTTCCCACTACCCTCTTGATAGGTAGCACCGCTTCCTTCTCCTATAGCTCCAAAATCAATTACAGGATAATTATTAAACCCAGAATTTCCGATTATGGTTGTAATACTCATATTTGACACATGAAGAATTGTTGAATGAACTGTAATTAAATATAGACTACCATTTTTTGCATACAATAAAAATTCCATTATAGGTTATTCTTATATTATATTTAATACTAGCGATTAAAGCGTCGGGAATGGGATTTGAACCCATATATCCGTGAGGAAACAGCCTATCTGTCCTTTCTTTTTTAATTGTTCTCTTTCGAGAACGTTTCTCCTACAAGAGAAAGGTTCATTCCAGGGCTGCGCATTACCAGATTGTGCCATCCCGACATAGAAGAAATAAGCTAATCTGTTTATATATGTTTTCAAAAACCTTATAAATCAACCTCAGAGATTAATACAATGGCACTTAAGAAACTTGGATCAGCTGGTCGTTTTGGATCAAGATATGGTAGAAGAATTCGTCAAAAAGTTCTAGCTGTTGAAAAAGTATTATATGGCAAGCACACGTGTCCATACTGTAAAAAAAATGGAGTAAAAAGAGTATCTAGCGGCATATGGTATTGTAATAAATGTAATGCAAAATATGCTGGTAAGGCTTATGATAATAAATTATAATGGCATATAAATGTTTTAATTGTCAAAAAGAAATCGATGCTAAAAGTGTTGAAAGAAGAGTAATTTGTCCATATTGTGGTTCAAGAATAATTTCAAAATCAAGACCTCCTGTAATAAAAAAAGTTAGAGCGAGGTAAGATCATGATAACATCCACCATTAAAATTGCTGGTGAAAAAGCACTTTTAGATGCGTGTGTTGCTGCGCTTGAACCTGAGCAACAGTTCAAAACTAAAAGAGCAAATTATTCGCTCAAAAAAAGTAAGGACTTAATAATCACTGTGGAAGCACAAGATATCACTGCTTTTAGAGCAGTGATTAATTCAATAACCGGTTTACTTGGAATTGTAAACCAAAATTGGGAGAAAATAAAATGACAAAAGAAGCAGAAATTCAAGAAAAGTTAATGCAAATGCAATCACTTCAGCAAAGACTTCAGGTTTTTGCTGCTCAAAAACAACAGTTTCAATTACAACAAATTGAAATTGAGAATGCACTTAAAGAAGTTTCTAAAACAAAAAAACCAGTTTATTCTTTAGTTGGCGAAATTATGATTGAAAAACCCGTATCTTCTATTAAAAAAGATCTTCAAAGTAAAAAGAAAGAAGTTGATATTAAGATTAAAAATATAGAAATTCAAGAGAAAAAAACAAGAAAGAATGCGGATGAACTACAAAAAGAGGTTACTAAAGTACTAAAATGACTGACATAATAGAAGTTATTGATGTAATAAAAGAACTTTGTACTGAAAAAGCAATACCAAAAAACGTACGCTCGGTTCTTGAAGAAATTGAAGAACTTCTATTAGATAATCACAAAGAACTTGCTGTAAAAGTAAACTCTGCAAGCCAGATGATCGAAAATATTTCTTTAGATCCAAATATTAGTTCATTTGCACGAACACAGATCTGGGAATTATCCTCAATTCTAGAAAACTTAATTGATAATAACAATAATTAAGAAACATTTATATCATGAACTCACTGCGCGAGTTCATTGCGCTTTTCTCCTCAGAATTTTGGCATATTTCGTCGAAAAATTTCTTTTTCGCCAACCTTTTTTTAAAAAGGCTGATAGATAATAATAACAATTAAAGAAAACCTTATATCTACCTATCTATTTTAGTATATTAATTGTTTTAAACCCAAAACAATAATCATAAACATCATAATAAGGTGAAATAATGGCAATATTCGATAAAATAGGTTCGGTTTTTAAGAGAGACAGTGGCGATATAGAAATTTCAGATGATTATGTTGAATTAGAAGCAGATGTAACTGGATCAAAATCAAAAATTACAATTAGACCATTTACATTAGACAGCTTTGACAGCATAAAACCAATTCTTGACGCACTAAGAGAAGGATATACAATAGCTTTAATCAACATGGCTCCACTACGTGAGAAAGACCAAGTAACTCTAAAACGTGCAATTGATAAAATCAAGAAAACTCTTGATGCAAATGAAGGAGACATTGCAGGTGTAGGCGATAATTGGTTAATTGCAACACCAAGTTTTGCAAGTGTTTTCCGTGGCGGACATGACGAAGCAGAAGAACAACAAAGCACGGAAGTCTACGATTAATTTTCTCTTTATTTTTTATTTATTTTTCAATAATTCTACTAGTTATATTAAATAGATGATCGCCAATTTTTTCCATGTGTATTAATACATCTGTAAAAATTAAACCAGGTTCACACGAACAAATATTTTTTCTAAGTCGCTTAACATGATTCTCTTTGTATTTTTTAGTAAAGCTATCTATATTCAATTCAACACTTGATGCATTATTCGCTGCTTTTTCATCACCATCTTTCATAGATTTAATAGTTAATTTAAAAAACGTAATTAATAATTTACTTAATTCATTTATTTCTTTCTCAGCATATTTTGAAAATGTAAATTTACTTTCATACTTTCTCCGAGCTAACCTAGCTAAACTGTAACAATGATCACCAACACGTTCAAGATCATTTACAAAATGTATAAGTTTAGCAATTCTGCGCGATTGTTCTTTAGTTAATCTAGCTTGCGTAATAGAAACAAAATATTCTGTTATGTTTCTTTGCATATCATCAACAGAATCTTCATCTATCTCAATTTCTTTATACAATTTATAATTAAACTCTTTCATACAATCATTTGCTTTTACAAACATACTTTTACAAATCTCAGTCATTACAACTAACTCTTGAACTGCGGAATTTATAGCAAACTCAGGTGATTCTAAAAGATTTTTATCTAAATATTTTGTTTCTCGTTTAATATAATCCTTACCCGGTAATGCCTTTTTAACTAACTTAGCAAATATTGGCACTAGAGGTAAAAATATAATTGCATTAACAATATTAAACAAAGTATGTGATGTAGCTATTTGACGAGCAATATCTCCTGAAAACAAAGGCACTACATAAAAATAAAAGGGTAATAACAATACTGCCATACCTGCGCCAATAATATTAAAACTGAGATGTGCTAACGCCAATCTTTTTCCAGATAGATTTCCACCAATACTAGCAATTAATGCTGTAACACATGTTCCAATGTTATCTCCTATAATTATAAAGAAAGCAGTCGGTAATCCAATTAAACCTGCAGATCCTAAAGCAATTACAATACCAACTGTTGCACTACTACTTTGTAAAATTGCAGTTATTGCTAGACCGATAGCAATAGCCAATAGCGGGTTATTTCCAACATTTACAAACATATTCACAATTGAAGGGTCATCTGCTAATGGCTTAACTACTGATGTCATCAAATTCAGACCAAAAAACAACAGACCAAAACCGAAAATTGCTAAACCAATATTCTTCTGTTTTATTTTTTTAGTTACAAAATATAAAGACATACCGCTTATTATGAAAATCGGGTAAATCGTAGTAAACTTAAATGCAATTAACTGTGCTGTAATTGTTGTACCAATATTAGCACCAATTATAATTGGAATAGTCCTAACTAAATTTAGTAAACCTATGTTTAAGAATCCGATTAAAATAACAGACATAGCGCTGCTACTTTGAATTAAAGATGTTACTCCAACTCCCATTAAAAAACCTGAAAATCTGTTATTCGTTGCTTTATTAAGAAGATATTTTATCTTATTCAAAGATAAACTCTTCATAGATTCAGTCATAAGATGCATACCATAAATAAAAATAAATAATCCTGTAAATACACCAAGTACTATATCTAACATAGTAGCTTATCTTATGAAATGATATAAATTGTTTTACCTTACGTAAACTATAATTTTTAGTTAATTTTAAATACAACTATCTATATACTTTATAGAATAGGTGAGATTAAATGATAAACCCTGAAGAGTTAATAATTTATGCTACAATTCTTGGTCTATTACTTGGAATTATATGGGCACTAAAATACATAGTTATAATCGACAGTAAGATCGAAAAAATGGATGAGAAGATCGAACGCATGATTTCCCGAATCAAAAAGTAGACAAATAGATTTCTTTTTAACTTCTAATTTTTCTTTTATATAATGAACTATACATTCAAACTATCTGGAGAGAATTATAAACTAGCAAAGTTTGAATTAGAAACTTTACTCAACAGAAAACTAAAACGAAACAAAGATTCGGTTTCTGTTGATCTCAAAATAAATGAAGAAGGAGTCAAAGCTCTTTGCAATCAATCTGCAATGCTCCAAAAGTGTTATATCTGCTCTACGGGAGAGCAGTTTTTACCAGGTTTTTGCGCGAAGCGGAAAAAACTGTGGGCAGCTAAAAGTGATAAGCGATTTGTTGCGAGAGTGCCGAAAAATAAACCTAAACGACATCCAGCAATGCTTAAACCAAAACTAGCGCGTTTGCTTGTGAATCTAACTGGAGCGAAAAAGCAACTTTTAGACCCTTTTTGCGGAACAGGTTCGATTTTAATTGAAGCAGGAGTTCTTGGTCTAAAACCTCTTGGCTCAGATATTGACCCTAAAATGATTTGGTATTCAAAGGTAAACACAGACCAATTCAACGTTAAAACAAAACTAAAACAATTAGATGCAACTCAATTAGAAATTGAATTTAAAGACATTGAAGCAATTGCTTGTGATCCTCCTTATGGAAAGAGCTCAACTCTTGCAGGTAAGAAACTATCTGAATTATATCCAAAGTTCCTGGCTAGCGCCAATAAAGTTCTAAAAAACAACTCCAGACTTGTTATGATCCGTCCACATTATCTCAATCTCAAAATCTCAAAAAACTGGAAAAAACTAGGAGAATTTGACTGGTATATGCACAAAGGACTTACTAGGAAGATTTTAGTATTAGAAAAGAGGTAAATAAAATGTTAGTAGATGCACATTGCCATATAGATTTATGTAAAGCAACTGTCCGAGAAGTAGTTTCTGGAGATATATTAATTATATCAAATGGAACAAGTTTGCAAAGTAATAAAAAAGTTCTAGAATATGCAAAGATTTTTCCAAATGTTAGAGCTGCGCTAGGTCTTTATCCAACCGAGGCACTAAAGCTCTCGCCAAAAGCACTAAAAGAAGTTTTCAAGTTCATAAAAGATAACAAAAACAAGATTGTAGCTGTTGGTGAAGTTGGTATTGATTTTTATCATATTACAGATCCAAAAGAACAGAAAAAAGAAGTTGATATTTTCAAGCAAGTTATAGATCTAGCAAATAAAATCAACAAACCATTAATTGTTCACTCTCGCAAAGCTTCTGAAAAAGCATTAAAACTTCTGAAAAAAGCTAAAGTTCCTGTTGTAATGCATTGTTTTGACGCAAATGCAACACAAACACACGAAGCACTTGAAAGAGGATACTATTTTACAATTCCAGCTAATTTCTGGACACGTAAGGGCTTTAAAAAAACAGCTCAGAGAGTTCCAATTGATAGAATTTTAACTGAAACTGATTCGCCATTTCTTTCTCCAGTTGAAGGGGAAAACAAGCCAGCAAATGTCCGTTATGCTGTGAAAAAGCTAGCAGAAATAAAACAGATTCCTGAAAATAAGATTGAAGCTCAAATATATCAGAATTTTAAGCAAATATTTATTAAAGATTAATTCCATGTAAAATATGGCGATTGATCTAGGTGATGGTGTCAAGGATTTATTTAATATTGTAAAACACAAAAGATTTATTATTCCTGCAGGTGTAATGATTCTTGTTGCAGTTATGGCGGTTTTTGTTGGACCAAAAGTTACGGGATTTGCAGGATTTTCAAATGGATTAGACGAATGTAAAGCCGATCTTGAAACCTGTGGAGCAAATATCGATTCATTAACTACAAAAAACACACAATTAGAATCAGATCTTGCTGCTGCTAGAAATACTATTTCTGAAAAAGAAAATGAAATAAAGCTACTTATCGATCAAAATGCGCTAGATAAAGAAAACTGGGAAACAGATTATGAAGGTCTAGCAAATATGTTTAATACTGTTGTAGATAAAAATGGAAACAACATCTGCTGCATGCAACAAATATTAAATTCAGATTATAATTCATATAATGTTGAAGATGGCGAGATAAAGTGTGATATTGATGGAACTTTTGCAATAAATTGTGAAGACTTATAAGCTTAAATTCTTGAATTATTTATGAGTAAATTAACTCCTGAATTAAAAAAGAAACTTGAGAAAATGCATTATGAAATTATTGGTAATCATACTGCTCTAGAAATATGTTCTTGGGCTAAAAAGAGCTTACGGGATGAAGGCGTTTGCTATAAAGAAAAATTCTATGGCATAAAATCACATCGCTGTGCCCAGATGAGTCCTGCAGCAGGTTTTTGTGATCAAAAATGTATCTTTTGCTGGCGACCACAAGAACACAACATTGGAACTAAAATGGATTCAAAAGTTGACTCTCCTGCTGAAATAATTGAAGGTTGTATTAAAGCGCAACGAAGAAAGCTTTCTGGCTTTGGTGGTAATGAAAAAACCAATCCGGAAAAGTTCAAAGAAGCTCAAGATCCAAATCAATGGGCTATTTCCCTTACAGGTGAACCAACACTATATCCAAAAATTGGAGAATTAATATCTGAGCTACACAAAAGGAAGAACACAACTTTTCTTGTAACCAATGGTCAGCATCCAGAAATTCTTGAAAAACTCGCAAAAGAAAAAAATTTACCAACGCAGTTGTATGTTTCTCTTGATGCAACAACTGCTGAAGAATTCAAAAGAATAAATATTCCACTAAACAAAAATGGATGGCAAAGACTAAATAAAACTCTTAAATTACTTCCAAAATTAGATTGCAAAAAGGTAATTAGAATTACCGTAATAAAAGAATATAATGATGAATCAATTTCTGGCTTTGCAAAGATGCTAAAAATCGCTTTGCCAGACTTTGTTGAAGTTAAAAGCTATATGCATGTAGGATACTCACGAAATCGCCTTCCAAAAGAAGCTATGCCGCGCCACTCTGAAATTAGAGATTTCTCTGAAAAACTAGTAAAAGAAATTAATGGTGTTTTTCGCGAACCTTTTTCTGAAAAAGGCTCATGGAAGATTAAAGATGAACAAATCAGAAGCAGAGTTGTCCTTATCTCTCGCAACAAATGATTATAAAAGACCTTTTATGGTTTTAGTATTAATTATTATTATTAAAATGAATAACTCAATTTTCTTTAATGAAGATGGAACTATCTTTTTTATCAAACTTTTACCGCATCATATTGATTATTTATTCAGAAAATATCACCTTTTCAAAGAGTTAAGAGAAGATTTTGTATCTAAAAATGATCCTGCACACTTTAACCAAGGTATTCCTATCGGAACTTCGAGAGAGCAATTGATTAAAGATGACTTGCGTGAGAAAGAAACTATAGGATATAGTGCGGAACAGGCAGAGAAAATTATTGATGCAATTGATAGCACAACACCAGACACATTAATTGAAGTTATTAAATATAGAAGTGAGGATTTCTTTTGTAGTGGATGTCCGCATGAAGAAAAATGTAACGATGGAATCGTACCTATTCTGTATTATTATCCTGGCGCGAAAGAGCGAACTGCGAGCGAAGGAGAACGCACATTATTTGAAAAAAACTTTATTAAAAAATATAATTTACATCATAAACAATTCATACATTTTGGAGATTTAAGTGCGCCCGAGGGGAATCGAACCCCTACCATTAGCTTGGAAGGCTAAGATCATAGCCATTAGACCACGAGCGCAAACCAATAATTTTCCAGTCTGTTTCTTTATAAATTAATCGAATTAGTAACCCTTAAAAACCTAAAAAATGAGCTAAAATATGGCAATAGCAAGGATTATACGTCATAAAATCATAGCTAAGAACGGAGGGTTTTCACATACTACATACAACCCTACAGACATAGCTCAGCTTACGCCGCAGGTTCTTATGCCCGAAATAACTGAAGAACTTGGCCAAGAAATTGAAACTCATCCAGACAAACCATTTAAAGAAAAAGATGGAAGAGATCTCTTTTAATGAAAATAGGCGTGCTTTTTAGTGGTGGAAAAGATAGTGCTGCTGCTTTATTTTGGGCGCAGCAACAGCATGAGCCTGTTTGTTTAATTACAATTGATTCTGAAAACAAAGATAGTTATATGTTTCATACAGATAAAGTTCAAGAAATTCCTAATATTGCAAAACGAATCAGTTTGCCTTTAATCTTCAAAAAAACTAAAGGACAAAAAGAAACTGAACTTAAAGATCTAAAAGCAGCCATCTTAGAAGCAAAAAAGAAGTTCAAAATTGAAGGTATTGTTTCTGGCGCTCTTGCATCTGAATATCAAAGACAAAGAGTTGATGTGATTTGTCAAGATTTAGGTTTAACTTCATTTGCTCCACTTTGGCACAAAGATCCAGAACAATATGTTAGAGAGCTAATTGATTTTGGATTTAAGATTAAAATTGTTAGAGTTGCTGCAGAAGGTCTTGATGAAAGCTGGGTTGGAAAATACCTTGATGATAACTTCTTTAACAAACTTCTTGAATTAAATAAGACATATGGTGTCCATATTGCAGGAGAGGGCGGCGAATATGAGTCATTTATAGAAGACGGTCCTATTTTCTCTAACAGATAATTCTTTTTATATGCTTTTTAAAGAATTTAATTGTGATACTTATGGTAGATAATAACACAATTAAACAAGCTATGAATTCTACATGTGATGAAGCCTATTTTCCGGCGCTTGGGAATTATCGAAAAGGAAAGGTCCGAGATCTATATGATATCGGAGACAAATTAATAATCGTTGTAACTGATAGAATATCTGCATTTGATGCACAGCTAAAGCAAGCTATTCCATTCAAAGGACGCGCACTAAATCAGATAACTACTTTTTGGTTTGACAAAGTCAAAGACGTTGTTCCAAACCATATTATTAGCTCACCGCACCCAAATGTGCTAATCGTCAAAAAAGCTAATCCTTATCCAATTGAAATGATAATTCGAGGATATGCAACAGGTTCGCTTTGGCGAGCATATGAAAAAGGTGATCGCATAAAGTGTGGCGTTTCGCTTCCAGATGGTCTAAAAAAAGATCAGAAATTCCCAGAACCAATACTTACTCCAACAACAAAAAGCGAGCATGATGAAGATATAACTCGTGAAGAAATAATCAAACAAGGACTTGTTCCAAAAGAAGTTTATGAAAAAATGGAAGCAATCACAAAAGAATTATTCAAGCGAGGTCAAGAATTTGCAGCTAAGCAAGGTCTTATTTTAGTTGATACAAAATATGAATTTGCAGAGTATAAGGGCGAACTAATACTTATTGACGAAGTTCACACTGGAGACTCTTCAAGATTTTGGGTTAATTCAGAATATGAAGAACACTTCAATAAAGGTGATAAGCAAAGGTCAATTGACAAAGAATATATCCGACAATGGCTGCTAGATCAAGGATTTAAGTATGGACAAGAAGTTCCAGATCTTCCTGAAGATGTTGTAATAACTGCTTCTCAAAGATATATTGAGGAATTTGAGAAACTGACTGGACAGAAATTTGAAGTAATTAAAAGTAATAAGTCCATTAAAGAAAATATAAAAGAAGAGCTAATTAAGGAGGGATTACTATGCTGGTTCCAATAATTATGGGTTCAAAAGCAGACTTAGAGTTTGCACAAAAGATTGCTAAGAAGCTAAAAGATTTAGGCATTTATTATGTAATTCGTGTTGCTTCAGCACACAAGGCTGCAGAATTATTGTTAAGTATAATCAAAAAATATGATGAACAAGAAGATATTGTTTATATTACTGTTGCAGGTCGTTCAAATGCATTATCTGGATTTGTATCAGCTAATTCAATAAAACCTGTAATTGCATGTCCTCCACTTGACAAGCAATCTTATATGATGGATATTCATTCATCTTTGCGAATGCCTAGCAATGCACCATGCATGACTGTGGTTGATCCAAAGAACGCAGCACTTGCAGCAGCTAAAATTCTTGCGCTGAAAAACCCCGAATTAAAAGCTAAAATTACTCAAGGAATTGTTGATGTTCGAGTTGGAATTGAAAAAGACGATAAGGAACTACAATAATGACAATTAAAGTTGTAATTGGAACTGCTTGGGGAGACGAAGCAAAAGGTAAGATATCTGATTTTATTGGACAAGAATTTGATGATGGTGTTGATTTATTTGCTCGATGGCAAGGTGGAAATAACGCAGGTCATACTGTTGTAATTGATGGAGAAAAATTTAAACTTAATTATCTTCCAGCGGGTGCTGCAAGCGGTGTTGATGTTATGCTTGGGCATAACATGGTTATACATCCACAATATTTAATTAGAAAAGAAATAGAACAATTAAAAGGCAAATCTAACTGGAATCCTCAAAAACAATTACATATTAGTGATAGAGCACATATAACTTTAGATCAGCACATTGTTCTTGATGGCGTAATTCGCGCAAGACAAGGTAAATTTAGTGCAGAATCTACACTTAGAGGTATTGCACCAACATATGCAGATAAATCTTTAAGATTTGGAATAAGATTTGCAGATATTTTAGATGAAAAAAGATTACCTAATAAATTAGAAGCAATGTTTAGACATCACCAACCACTTTTTGAAGCGATTAGTGAAAGCGAAATGTTAGGTGTTAAATCTGCTCTAGAAAATATGTATGGAACGTGGGGAACTGAAATATTTGAAAATGGAAGCAATTTAGATATAGAAAGAACTGCTGAAAGATGTTTAGAAATTGGAGAAACTCTTTCAAATAATATAAAAGATACAACTCTTCTAATTCATGACCTTCATGAAATGGGATCTAATATAATTTGCGAAGGTGCCCAGGGAGTAATGTTAGATGTTGATCATGGTGCTTATCCATATACCACTTCATCAAATATGGTTTCTGACAGTGTTTGCGCAGGTCTTGGAATAAACCATAAAATGATTGCTGAAACAATCGGTGTTTACAAAGCATGGTTATCAAGAGTTGGTGGTGGACCATTACCAACTGAACTTTATTTAGATCCAGAACTAAAAATGACTAAAGAACAACAAGATGACTTAGCAAGAAAAACGGGTGAAACCGGAACAACAACAGGTAGATGTAGAAGACTTGCTTGGACAGATGGAATAAATTTAAAACACGTTGCTCGGCTTACGGGTTTAGATAGAATTGCTGTAACAAAATTAGATACAATTACAGAAATTAGACCGTTCTCAGATTATGCTAAAATCGGAGTTAGATATCATTTACAAAACAGAACAACTGTTAGTGAAGCACCGCCAGCTAATTGGAATCTTGTTGAAGGTTGTTCAGTAAAATATGAAAAATTCAAATTATGGGATAATTTAGATAACGATCAATGGGCAGATGTTGCTGAAACAGGTAAATTACCTGAGACGCTAAACCATTATGTTAGAAGAATAGCAGATCTTGCAAATGTAAAAAACATGATACTATCATTTGGTCCAGGTAGAGAAGCAACTATGCATCATAAAATTTAATATGAAAATATTTGAAAACATATCGCCGTTTGACTACAGATATTATGGTAGAAACAAGTCTAAATATATTCTTGCTAAATACCTTTCTGAAGAAGCGTATGTTCTAAGCTTGGCGCGAGTTGAGGCTGCTCTAACGCAAACATTAGCAGACAAGGGTGTGTGTTCTCAAGAAATTGCTAAAGAAATAACTAAAGCTTGTGAGCAAGTTACTGCAGACGAGATGTATGCAGAAGAAGATCGAATTAAACATGATATTCGAGGGCTTGCAAATAGTATTAGAAAGCGCGTTTCAGATAAATCAAAACCCTATGTTCATTTTTCTTCAACTTCTTTTGATATTGTCAACACAGCAAATATGCTTCGATACAAAGAATTTACGCAAGAAGTTCTAATACCAAAACTCTTAGAATTAGAAAAAGCTTGGATTACGTTAGCAAGAAGAGAAAAAGATACACTTCAAGTTGGTCGGACCCATGGACAACATGCAGAGCCAATTACATTTGGTTTTACAATGGCAGAATATGTTGATCGATTAGGAAACAGAATTGCTGAACTTCAAGACAAGCACACTAAACTTCGTGGCAAGATGTCTGGAGCTGTTGGTGCTTACAATGCATCATCTCTTCTCATTGATGATCCGATTGAGTTTGAAAAATTAGTTATGAAAAAATTAAATATGGAACCAACTTTACACTCAACACAGATTGTAACTCCTGAACCCCTTTTAGATTTAATTCATGCAACAGTTTCATGCTTTGGCGTTCTTGCAAATTTTGCAGATGATATGCGTCATCTTCAGAGAACTGAAATTAGTGAAGTTGGTGAACATTTTGCATCTGATCAAGTTGGATCATCAACAATGCCACAAAAAAAGAATCCAATTAATTTTGAGAATGTTAAAAGTTTCTGGAAAGAAATCATGCCGAGAATAAACACACTATATATGGATCAAATATCTGAACATCAAAGAGATCTTACTAATTCTGCTTCAGCTAGATTTATACCTGAAATATTTGCCGGACTTTACCTTTCAGCTGCACGATTAATTAGTGTATCAAGCAAATTGCAAGTTGATAAGGAAGCTATGATGCGGAACTTTAATCTTCATAAAGATCTTATTGCTGCAGAACCACTTTATATTTTACTTGGTGCACACAATCATCCCGATGCACATGAAACTGTAAAGCAGTTGACAGTAAAAGCAAGAAATAAAAAGGTTGCTCTACAAGTGATAGCAATGAATGAAACTTCGCTTAAACCTTATTTTGATAAGTTTACAGCTAAGCAAAAAGAAATCATACTCCATCCTGAAACATACACTGGAATCGCTTCAAAGAAAGTTGATGATGTTTGTAACTTCTGGGAGAACAAACTACTGAAATGATAACAAGAAAAGAAATTCAAAAAATAGCACATAGCTATGATAAAGAAAATATCCACATAGTTATACTTGGATCTCATTCAGCTAAAGAAATGGGTGTAGCTGCCAAACGAGCTGGATTTAAAACAATCTTAATTTCTCAGGAAGGTCGGGAAGAACTTTATGTAGAACATAACAAACATCTTTTTGATAAAAGTATAATTCTTCCAAAGTTCTCGCAAATGTCTGACAAAGATGTTCAAGAAATCCTAAGAAAAAATAATAGCATAGTAATGCCACATAGATCATTTGCAGTTTATCTTGGATATGATGCAATTGAAAATGATTTCAAAGTTCCAATATATGGTAGTAGATATATGCTACGAGCAGAAGAACGGACAACTGAAAAATCTCAATATTATATGATGGAACAAGCAGGTATGCGACTTCCAAAGCAAGTTAAGAATCCAGAAGATATTAAATTCCCTGTAATTGTTAAAATTCAACAAAAAGATAATCCACTTGAACGAGCTTTTTTCTATGCAACAACTCCTGAAAATTATTGGGAAACTGCAAAGAAAATGATTACTGATGGTGAGATTTCTTCAGTAGATTTAGACAAGGCAGTAATTGAAGAGTTTGTTATTGGTCCAAGATTTAATGCAAACTTTCAAACATATGCACTCAAAGATATTTTTGGTGAGTTAGACCTAGTTGGATTTGGTGATCGTCGCCAAGTTAATATTGGTGGTATTCTTAATTTAACTGCTCAAGATCAGCTAAAACTTCCAGAAATGTCAATTAGAAATGAAGAGATTGGACATATGGGCGTAACAATGCGCGAGTCAAAACAGATGCTAACTTATTCTCAAGCAAAATTATTTGTTAAAAAAGCAAAAGAAGTATTTGCACCAGGAATGATTGGTCCTCTTGGTTTACAAGGTGCTATTCAATATATTCCTGGAACAAAAAAACTTGAGTTTGTAATATTTGATTTAAGTTTGAGAAACTCTGGAGATCCACACATTGCTTCAACATCTCCTGAAATGGAAAATCTTAGTCTTAAACATCTAAAAATTTTAAAGACATTAAAAAAAGTAGAAGGTAATACACCTCGGACAATCCAAGGTCCTTTAGATCTTGCAATGATGGAAATTGAAGTTGCAATTAGAGATGGAAGAATAAAGGAGATAATAACTTAGATGGTAGTTTCAAAACAAGAAATTCATAAGATAATAGAAAATTATGATCCTAAAAAAATTACAATTGCTACAGTTTGTTCACACTCTGCGTTACAAACTTTTTATGGTGCTAGACAAGAAGGTTTCAGAACATTAGGAATTGCAATTGGCTCTATTCCAAAATTTTACGATGCTTTTCCAAAAGCTAAACCTGATGAATTTTTGGTCTTAAACAATTATGCTGAAATACTTGATAAAGCAGATGAACTAATAAATAAAAATGTTATTCTTATTCCAAATGGATCTTTTGTAGAATATATGGGTGCTGAAACATTTAGAGACAAATTAAAAATCCCTACATTTGGCAATCGTAAAGTTCTAAGTTGGGAATCTGACCGCAACAAGCAAAGAGAGTGGCTTGAAGGTGGCGGTGTAAGAATGCCTGCTGTAATTAAAAACCCAGAAGATATCAAAAACCCTGTTATTGTAAAATATTTTGGAGCTAAAGGTGGTCGAGGATTTTTTGTTGCAAAAAACAAAGAAGAGTTCTATAACAAAATTGGTTCTACTGGACAGAAATTTACAATGCAAGAATATATTTTAGGAACACGTTATTATCCACAATTTTTTGCTTCTCCTTTCAAAAGAAATAATGCTATGGAAACTAAATCAGGTTCTGTTCAACTTATGAGTATCGATAGAAGAGATGAAACTAATATTGATGAAATGTATAAAATGGGAACAATTGAAGATATGCGAAAGCAAGGTTTTGTTCCAAGTTTTGTTGTTACAGGAAATGTTCCTGTTGTTTTAAGAGAATCATTATTACCTGAAATTTTTGACTTTGCTGAAAAAACATGTGATAAAGCAAAAGAACTTTTTGATGGTATGATTGGTCCATTTTGTCTTGAGGGCGTTTATACAGACCAATTAAAATTTTATGTATTTGAAATCTCTGGTCGTATAGTAGCGGGGACAAATCCTTTTATATCTGGCTCACCATATTCTGCATTAGCTTTTGATAAACCCATGTCTACAGGCAGACGCATTGCTGAAGAAATCCGATACGCCATATCTATCAATAAGCTTAAGGAAGTAATTAGTTAAAATGGCAAATAAAAGAGCATTAGTAAGCGTGAGTAATAAAAAAGATATTATACCTTTTACAAAAGGTTTGAAGAAAAAAGGTTTTGACATTATTACAACAGGTGGAACTGCTAGGGATTTAATCGCAGCAGGAATTGAAGTTATTAAATGTGAAGATTATACAGGAATACAGCAAAGTCCTCTTTTGAAAACTATGGACGATCGTATATATGGTCCGATGTTTTATCCTGGAACAGATGAAGCAGATATTCAAAAAAGAAGGGAATTAGTAACAGATATGATTCGGTTTTATAGTAGCAGACCCGATCCAGAATCTGAAATTACAAATATAGCTCTTGAAATTAATGATCCTGATTCTGAACCAATAAAAGTAGATGCTGAAATTGTAGAATATTTTAGTATGACTCCAATCACGTTGATAGTTAATAATTTTTATCCGTTTGAAGAGACTGTTAAAAAAGGGGGCGATTTACAAACAGCAGTTAAGAATTTTGATGTGGGCGGTCCTACAATGCTAAGAACTGCATTTAAGATGGGTTTATTAGACAAAAATATTGGTATTCTAACAAATCCTCATCGCTATAGTGCAGTACTTGCTGAAATGGATTCTGAAGGAAACTTACCTCTAGATGTAATTCATGGCATTGGTCTTGAATCATTTGGTAATTTAGTAGCATATGATAAAGCAGCACATAGCCATTTTGAAAATTACGCTCTTTCAACTCCTGGTTGGGCTAGACTACCTGAAATTAGAAAGGTAGCACCAATGGATTAAGAAAATGGAAAAAGATACGTTATCAGATTTACCAACAATTAGAAAAGTAATTATTCCAGAAACACGAGCACCATATGGACAAGATAGAACACCTCTTGCATGGATCGGTAAAGAGGCTGGTGCAGAAGCACCACCATATGAACAATTTAGTGGCGCACCTATTTCACATCATTTAATGACCGAGTTAGGTATGTGGTCAGATTTTCATACAATTTATAGACGAATGCGAATGCTCGGTGTAGAAGGTACTATGGTGTATCTTTCTAAACATACTAGACCTGAAGGTCTTAGTATGGATGAAGACCCTAAACAAGCAGTTAAGAATGCTTATAGACAAATTCCTGCAGCATTTGGTGCAGAAGCATTTATACTTCCAAAAGTAACAGAAGAAATTGCTGAAGAACTTGTGAAAATAATGCCTGATGTTGTTATGTCACCCGACTATGATCCAGCAGCAAAAGAAATAATTAGTGGTGCAAGACAAAAGACACAAAAACTTCGTGGATTAGAAGTTACAGATCCGCTATGGCAACCTGATCCGTATAGAACAACCGAAGCCTTTGGAAGATATGCTTGCGAAGAAAGACATCCATTTTTTATGCCGCAAGATTTGCAGTTTAATCGCGAGAATTATACTTCAAAAGGAGTTGGACAGATTGAATCACAAGCAACATTAGCACTTGCTGTTTCTGCTTTGAATTATTCTAATGGAACGGGCTATACAAATATGTTAACTAATAACACACTTTCATCTGACGGTGGTGTTGGAATGAGAGAAGAAGGATTTTATGGTGGAATGATTAAAGCACTAGAAAGTTCTGGAAGATTAGAACTTATGGGTATACCGCAAGGCACAATTTCATCTGCAGTTTCAACAGATGGTTTTATATTTAATAGAAATACAATCGATCAAGTGCTTTCTGAAGCAGCAATAAAAATAAGAAAAAGAATGTTAGCAGATGTTCCATTTGTTTTATACGAAATAAATGATGATGGAGTTACGCGCAATACTACCCGAGCTGAAAGAAGAAGTATGTATAAAGATCTTGATTTAGGAATAGAATTACTTGTTGAGCCAGGAAGGCCACCAAAACAGTTAGAGAATTCTGCTAAAGCAAGACGAGTAGATGCAGGTATACAGAAAGCTTGTGAAGATAATGATATACTTAGAATAACATCTGTAGGCGGTCGTAGATGGTTTAGACACCAAGATACACCAATGTATCATGAGCCACGAAGACTTTTAGATGCATGGTTAGAATCTGCATTAGTTTAATGATGTGAAAAGCATCATTATTTTTTATATAATTTGTTTTCCGTCAACTAGAACTTTTTGAACACAAGAACCATTAGCCGAATAAACAAGATGGGAAATTATTCTATTTTTTTCTAGTGGCTGTAATAAGAAATGATTTGCATCCAGTAAAACTAAATCAGCGAGTTTTCCTTTCTCAACTGCGCCAGCATTTATTGAAAGTGCTTTTGCTCCATTAAGTGTTGCCATGTCAAAAACAGTTTGAGCTGGAGCAACAGTAGCGTCCCAATAATTATGCTTTTGAACTAATGCGCAAGTGTGCATTTCTTCAAACATGTCAAGATTATTATTTGAAACTGCAGAATCAGTTCCTAAACCTACATTAACATTTGCTTCTTGAAGTTCTTTTAGTGGCATAATTCCGCCAGATGCAAGTTTCATATTTGAGCGAGGACAATGTGCAACTGAAACTCTGCGCTTTGCAAGAGTTTTGATTTCACTTTTTGTAATCCAACAACAATGTGCTGCAATAACATTTTTATCTAAGAACCCAATTGATTCAAGATATTCAACAGGACGCTTTCCATAATTCTTTAGAGAATCTGCTAGTTCTTTTCGAGTTTCTGCAATATGAATATGAAGGTTTACTTTATTTTTCTTTGCAAGTTTTTGACTTCTAACTAATAAATTTTTAGAGCAAGTATATGGTGCATGCGGCCCAACTGCAAAACTAATTCTTGAACATTTTAATTGCTTAATATAATTTGCAAGTTCTTTTTCTTCTTTTAATCTTTTTTCAGTAGAAGCTTTGCCATCTATATCAACCATACCTCTTGATAAGAATGCGCGAATTCCAATTTCTTTAACAGCATCAGCAACGCGATTCATACTAATATATTGATCATTAAAACAAGTTGTTCCAGTTTTCAACATCTCATTAATTGCCATTGTTGCAGCAACATATATTTTATCAGGTGTCAGCTTTGCCTCAGCAGGTAAAATTTTCTTGTTAAGCCAATCTTTAAGATGCATATCATCTGCTATTCCTCTAAGAAGTTGCATACCAACATGTGTGTGTAAGTTAATCAAACCAGGTATTACAATATTATGTGAACAATCAATTGCTTTGTCTCCTTTCAAGTTCTTTCCAATTTTCTCAATCTTGTTTCCATTAATCAAAACATCTTGATTTTCAAGAATCTGTCTTTTAGAATTCTGAGTTACAATATATTTACATTTTTTTAATATTAATTTCATATAAACACTAGTTTACCTAAATTAAAAGATTTATGCTATAGCATTATCTAACGCGTGATGGCAAGAACAATCTTCATCTCTTATTTTTGGAATTAGATTCATTAACAACTGCTTTGATTTTTCTGAATTTGCGTTTACAGTATCAATTATCTCTTTCATTGAAACTGCATGATCTTTCCAACAATCATAATCTGTAATCATTGCAATTGATACATAGCAGATCTCTACTTCTCTTGCTAAAACACATTCTGGGACCAAAGTCATACCAATTACATCGGTTCCCCATTTTTGAAATAGTTTTGATTCTGCTTTTGTTGAAAATCTAGGACCATTTACACATATGTATGTGCCCGTTTTATGATATTGCAAATTCAATTCTTGCGCAGTTTCAGTTAGCAATTTTCTTACTCTTTCGCAACATGGATCTGCTACAGAAATATGACAAACTTTATTTTTATCATAAAACGTTGTTTCTCTTCCATGTGTTCTATCAATAAATTGATCTACAAAAACAAAATCTCCTGCATTAATTTCTTCTTTCATAGAACCAACGGCACATGGAGCAAGAATTACCTTAACACCTAACTCTTTCAATGCCCAAATATTTGCTCGGTAGTTTATTTTATGTGGTGCAATTGAATGTGTTTTTCCATGTCTTGATAAAAATGCTATTTTCTTTCCCTGAAACTTACCAACAGTAATTACCGAAGAGGGTTCACCAAACGGCGTTTTCATCTCTACGTCTTTAACATTTTCTAATAAAGAAATATCATAAGATCCAGATCCACCAATTATTCCAATCATAATGTCTGTAATTTGCCTGTAACTTTATCAATTTTTGTATCTTCTGCGGGTCCAATTGCGCAAGCGGTTACAGTTCCGGGCTTAAGTTCAGTCATACCTGCATCTGCAATAACTGCCGTTGTTAATCCCCCATCATCTGCTTCTTGTTTATATTTGTAAAGATCTTTCTGATTAGCAACTTTCAAAACAACTTTTTTCATTCCAGATAATCGCCATGCTGAGAATGTAATTCTATTTTTCTTTTTAGATTTAAGAGAAGCTTCAACAGCTGCGTGACTTGCCTGAGCTGCAGTCTTACCTTTACTCATCTTCAAATCAGTTCTTATCAAAATAACTTGTTTATATGCCATACAATATAAGACAAGTAGAAGTATATAATCCTTACTCGTGTCTCAATGCATCTACAGGTTTTAATTTAGCAGCTCCTAATGCTGGAAGCGTTCCTGAAAGTGCTCCAATTAAAAACGCAAATGAAATTGCACCTAAAATTAATGGCCAAGAAATTGCAACTTTTAATGGTATAAGTCCGGAGGTGCCTGCTGCAATTTCTACACCTTTTCCCATAATCATCCCCAATACTGTTCCAACAGTTCCACCAACTAATCCTAATATGCCTGCTTCAGCTAAGAATATTAACATAACTGCACGATTACTTGCGCCAATCGCTTTCATAATTCCAATTTCTTTTGTCCGCTCAAGCACAGATGTATACATAGTATTCATAATTCCAATTGCACCAACAAGGAGAGAAATTGCTGCAATTCCAACTAATACTAATTGTATAATTCCAAGAATATCATTAACTTGCTCAAGAATTTCAGATGGTGTCATTGCATTAAAATCCTCCGCATCGCGATATTTTTCTAATTTTCTTTGAACTTTATCTGCTACAATCTCTGCATCATTACCTGGCTTGACTTTAGCCAAAATCATATTATAATTCTCTTGCCCAAGAATATCTTTAGCAATATCAACATCCATATAAATAGCACCATCATCTTGCGAATTTCCTACTTCTTTAGCAATACCTACGACCTTAAATTTTACATCATTTACTAAAATTGTATTTTTAAGATGAACTTCATCATCAAACATTTCTTTTGCTGCAAGATAACCAAGACCTACTTCTTTTTTGCCTGGTTCAGGAAATCGTCCGATTTCACTTTCCCAACCAATATCTTCCCAAACATCACTCGCATCCTTATCTAACGGAACACCCATTAAGTAAGAATAACTATTTTGATTATGGAATGTAAACTTCGCTGTTCCATACATCATCGGAAGAACTTTATCAATTTCAGCTACTCGCTCAATAACTCGCACATCACCATCATCAAATGGAGCTTCAGCAGTTGAGGTAGGTCCTGTAAATGATGTTGGTGTGATTGTAATTGTATCTGTGCCCATCATTTCAAATTGTTCTTCAATAGCGTCCTGCATTCCCATAGAAACCGAAATTAAAGCTACAACTGACGCTACACCGATAATAATTCCAATAGCTGTCAGCCAAGATCGCAATTTACGATGCGTAATATTCCTAAGTGCGATCTTAAGGTAATCTTGTATCATTGTTTATTTATGTTTTTTACTTTTTCTCCAATACCAGAAGATTCCACCTGCTGCAATTAATCCAATAATCATATACATATTACTTCCGCTACTCTCAGTCATTAAACCAAACCGCTTTAAGTCAGTTTGAGAATAAACTTTCAATTTAACTTGTGATTGTGCAGTATAATCCTTATTATTGGAATCAGTATATTCCACTTTTACAGGTAAGTCAACATAAACGGTATTTTCGCTAGCTACATTTTCATTAATAAATATATTATAATCTACTGTATCAAAATCATCTGACTCTAGCTCTCCAATATAAATTTCAGTTGGAGATAGTATATCATATTGATCAGATGGGAGTAATGTTAAAGTTAAAAATTTAATATCTAATCTACCTCGATTTATAATATTCAAAGTAACATCTCCATTCATACCCCCTTGGAAAGTATCTGTATCTTCCAAACCAACTCTTATTCTTGGAGATCCGCCAGTCTTAACACTTATACTAGCTTCTAATTCACGTAGTATTTCACTACAAGATGCATCAGAACAATGTTGAACATTAAAAGAATATACACCTTCAATTGCATTATCATCTACAATTAAATCATATTCAACAAGTCTTTCACCAAAAGCTGCGATTCTACCTACTTCTTCAATTCCCCCGCCTCGTGGAAGTCTGAATGGATATTCTGGAACAATTCTCAAATAAGCATTATCTATGCTCTCTTCGCCCCAGTTTTGGGCAGCAACCCATAAAGTGACAACCTGACCTGGCTCTGCCGGATAAGGATCATATTTCGTTTGAAGTATTCTAATATTTCCATCTTCAGGAGCATTTAAGCTCTCTGTAGTTGACGAGACTAACGCACCAGAAATTCCGCTAGTTTCAGCTAAAACTAATGGAAACGCTAGTAAAATTGCTAAAAGCACTATATATTTCTTCATTTTTTCTCCTTTTCCTTTCGCTTTTCAAGCGAAAGTTTATTCTTATCTTTTTTCTCAATTGCACCATCTTTTAACCAAAAGACATTGTCTACACCTTTAAGTTTTGCGAATCGAGGATCGTGAGTTACGATAATTAATGTTTTTTTGTGTTTTTCATGTAAATCTAATAGCAAATCCATAATTTGCTCACCCATTTTAGAATCAAGATTTCCTGTTGGTTCATCAGCAAGAATAATTTCAGGATCATTTGCAAGTGCTCTTGCAATTGCTACTCTCTGACGCTCTCCACCAGATAATTCACCTGGTCTGTGAGTCATACGTTCTCCAAGTCCGACCATATTTAGAATCTTTTTTGCTCTCTCAACTTTATCTGAAACATATGATCTCTTAAATATCATAGGTAATGTAACATTCTCAATAGCCGTTAATGTGGGGATTAAATTAAATGTTTGAAAAACAAAACCGATTTTCTCTCCACGAACTTGTGCAAGTGTGCTCTCATCCATATGAGCAATATTTCTTCCATCTAATTTAACAATGCCTTTTGTTGGTAAATCTAAAGCACCAACCATATTCATTGCAGTTGATTTACCTGAACCAGATGGCCCCATAATAACTGCAAAATCTCCTTTATGTATTGTAACATCTAAACCGCGCAGTGCAGGAACTTCAACACTACCCATCTGATAGATCTTCCAAACATCCTTAACGTCAATTATCGGTTTCATTTATACCTCTAATGTTTGTGAGACTCGCTAAACTCTTGTTTAGCTTTGTCTTCCAAACGCCTTGCACATCTATTATTGCCTTACTCATATTTTTTATATTCTCTCAACTATTTAATATTTCTGTAGTATTTATCAAATACAACAGTTAGTAAGTATTATAAGAACAAAATTCTTTATTTTATATGATATTAATATTGGTAGCTCACCCAGATGATGAAGTTCTTGGTTGTGGGGGGACTATTGCTAAATATGCTAAAGAAGGTGAAGACATAGTCGCAGTTATAATCTCAGATGGAGATCCGATAAATAAATCAAACGAATTTGCTATAAAAAGAAGAAAAGAATCTATTGCTGCAGGAAAAATCCTTGGAATAAATGATACGGTTTTTATTGGACTTCAGGATAGACCGTTTGGTTCAGATTTAAGAGATAAGCACATTAAAGCACGAATTGAAAAAATTATAAATAAATTAGCTCCTAAAATAATTTTTACACATTGTCCAGATGATCCACACCCTGTTCATGCAAGTATTGCAAAACTAGCTAAAGAAATAGCAAGTAAAACAGATACATCTCTTTATACATTTTCAATAGGATCTCCATTTAAAGTTAAACAAAGAGATATGCCACGACTTTACATAGATATATCAGACACATTTAACAAAAAGAAAGAAGCTCTGAAAGAGTTCCATTCACAAGAACACTGGCTTATTTATTATAAATTAATTGCGCAACTATCAAATAAAATTGCAGGTATGCATTCTCATAATAAATATGCAGAGGTGTTTTACAAATGGTAAATAGAAAGATTAAAGTTCTTTATGTTGCAGACACAGCACCACCAAAAAAAGATGGTGTAGTTCGATTTATGTTAGAAACTGCTCGAAGATTAAATAAAGAAAAATTTGAAATTTCTTTTCTTCTGCCAAAATTAGAAGGTTCAGAACAAGCTATGAAAACTATGAATTTAGATGCGACTTTTGTTCCAGTGCGCAGATTTAAAATAGCTACATATCCTCCTGCAAATCCTAAATCTAAAATCGTAAAAGAAGCAATAATTAAAACCGATATTGTATTTATAAATTCCATAGCACCATTAGGTAGCTCGGCACTTAAATATGGAAAAAAGATAGGCAAACCAATTATTGAATTTGTGCACTCAATTGATTGGGAACTTTTTGCATTTGCAACAGCATTTCCAGACAAATATGCTGGAGCACTTAAACCGATTGTTAGAAGACTTTACAACAAAAGTGATTTATTACTAGTTGCAAACAAAGGTCTTAGAACAATACTTCGTGCTTCAAAAATTAAAAACACGATCAAAATACTTCCTCTTGGTGTAGATATTAAAAAATTCAAACAAGATCGAATTAAGCGAGTTTACATTAGAAGAGAATTACGTCTGAAAGATAATTTTGTAATTGGTTACCATGGACGTTTAAGTAAGGAAAAGAATATTAAATTATTAGTAAAAGCATTTGAGAAATTTAGAGCAAAAGTTCCTGAAGCTAGATTATTAATTATGGGTGATGGTAAAGAAAAGAAACATTTGAAAGGCAATCAATATATCTTAACAACAGGTTTTGTTGACAATCCAGAAGATTATCTTCAAGCAATTGATATTTATGTGCTTCCATCAATGACTGAAACAACAGGTCTTGCACTTATGGAAGCTATGGCAAGTGGTTTAGCTTGCATTGCAACTAATGTTGGTGCAATTCCAAGCTATGTTAAAGATGGTGGAAATGGAATTCTTTTAGATAAAAATAAACTTGATGCTAACTTGCTAGCTCTTGCAATTGAAAAACTTCATAGAAACATAAAACTACGTAATGAACTTAAACAAAACGCTCCAAAATCAATAGACTGTTGCTATACTTGGGCTAACACAACTAAAGAATTAGATCGTATCTTTACTTCTATACTAAATAAATAATTATAAACGTATTTACTTACTTTCTGAATGCCAGATGATGTTTCGGTTGGTATAGATCTTACTCTTGCTAATGGTAAGGGATATTCTCGAGATAATTTAGATTTAACAGTTCTTATGAATATTAACAATATACATAGAGGATATAAACTTACAGGAGTTAGACCACAGGATAATTTTAATGTAATGGAGCATACATTTGGTTCTCAAATTATTGGTGCAAGATATTTCATGTGGTTAGATAACAAAGGTAAAAATGAAATTCTTGATGCATTGCCTAAAAGTATTATGGATAAATGGGGTAATCAAGCTAAGTATTTTGCTAGAACAATATTTTTAGATAAAATACTTGAACATGATCTTGATGAAGTTGTATTGGATGATAGAGTTCCAAGTATGAAAGATGACTATTTCCGTGACCTTGAAAGAAAAGTTGGAGGAGACATTGGAGATTATCTTGGAACATATAAATTATCAGAAAATTCTGAAGAATTATTACATAAACACTTGAAGGTAGTTGATCTTATACAAAGTCTTTGGGAAATCAAAACATTAGTAGAACGAAGAAATCAGCCACAAGTTGCTCGTATATATGGTGAGCGTTTAAAGATTTTAGCTAAATTTGTTGATTTAGATGAAATCAAACCATTTGTAGAAGAGATTGGCGCTTATTCAGATAATCTTTGGAAATTACCTAATAATGAATTATAGCGGGCTAGACAGGATTTTCCTCGAATCACAATTCGCGTCAAGCGAAGAGATTCGCTTCGAACCTGCGACCCCTTCCTAACTCTTTTACAAAAAGTAGTTTTTCTTTTTGCGAACGTTTTCTTTTCTTAAGAAAAAGCCATTAGGAGGGAAGTGCTCTATCCGTACTAAGCTACTAGCCCTTAAAGAAAAATATAAAAGTTAATTTAAAAGTCTATTCAAATTTAATTTCATGCCTATGTGCAAGAGCTTCTAAAATTGCTTTTCCTAATCCACTCTTTTTGAAAATACGTATTTCTCTAGAACGTGAAAGTGGAAGTGTAGCTAAGATTTCACCATCAATGTTTAAGTCTGCTCGTCTTGCATGATCAAGGAAATAAAATTCAAAATATTTCTTGCTTTCCTTAAGTCTATATCGCAGAGGTGCTTGTGATTTGCGCTCTGCTTTGTTATGAACAGGCATAACAACTGTTGCATCTCCAAAAGTATAAATTTCATATTCTAAAGTTCCTTCTTCAAAATCATATATGTCAACAACCGGTCTTGCTAAGTCTTTATCATTCATTCCAGTTGGACATTTAACATTCATCTTCAATCCAAAAACTTTTGCAACTTTTCCATCTTTAATGAAAATAACTGTATCTAATATATGTGGAATCATTCCGAGTTCAACTTTACCGATAAATCTTTGAATTGCATCAATTGGATTTGCTGCATGAACAACTCCAACCATACCAACACCAGACAGCCTCATATCTGCAAACAATTTAAAATCTGGTGCATCTCTAACTTCATCATACAAAGTATAATCTGGTCGAGTTAGAAGCAAAATATCTTTCAATTCCTGATGACTTGCTTTTGCTGTTGAAAGCTGTGTGATTTCAGGTGGCAGTTGTAGATCTCTCGGAGCTTCTAATGACTTTACAACTTTCTTTTTATCAGAATAAACCTTAGCAAGTGCTTGTGCAAAGGTAGATTTTCCATGTCCAGGTGCTCCAGAAATAAGTATACCTTCTGCATGATCTAAAAGTCGCTCTTTAATTTTTGTATCAAGTTTGTAATCTTTTAGCTCTAATTTCTTTACTGGTCGAACAATTGTGATTTCCCAAGAATTTGATAAAGGTGGTCGGGTGATAACAATTCGATACTGCTTAATCTGCGCAACTAAACTTCCTTTTCTTTCAATCTCAAGAAAACTATTTTCTAAACTTCTTGCTGCTTCAATAATTTCATCTGAAATTGCTTCTAATTCTTCAGATTTTAAAATATTTTTATCTATCCCAATAAACTTCCAAGCACCTGGCTTGCCTGCTTTAGCCCTAGGAAGTGTGCCCTCTTTAAGATGAACAGACATATAATCTGATTTGAAAAGTTTTGGAAAAGTAAGATCTTCTTCAGTAATACCTGAAGGAATATGAATAACATCCATTCCAGTTGCTTTGCCAACTTCTGCTTGAACCATATCAGAAGTTATCATCGTTGCTTTCAAATCTTCAGCTAGCTTTCTTATTTTTGAATCAATTCCACCTTTTTTTGCAAATTTTATCTCTTCGATTGTAGGCTGTTCGCCAGCAAAAGTTAATTTGAATTTTTTCTTATCAGCAAGTTCTCTAAGCCGTTTGATTTCATCTAGACCAATAAAACCAATTTCTCTACCTGAATTAGCTTGGTTCTCAAGCTCAGAAAGCATTGCATTATGCAAAATCAGCTCTTTAAATTTTAATTTACCTTTTGCAAAATATTTTGAAATAACTATATTAATAATTGCAGATGTATCTGGAACAAGCTTAGTTATGCCTGTTGCTTTAGCATTGGTCTTAATTAAAGATGCTCTAGATTTCCGCTTTATCCTTTTTGTCGGACTAACCATATCAAAATTACATTTTAGGAATTATAAATGCTTTGATAATAATCGTTAACTTTAAAAGTAGTAATTTAGGAATGATAATTAGTAAAAACAATGGATATAGCTGTGCCTTTAAGTAAACCCGAATTAGAAAAAAAGATATTTTCTGCCTATCCTGAAGTATTTTCTGATGAATTAAAAGCAAATGGATGGTTTTATCCAGCGACAATAAAATGGAATGATGAACAGATTACAGAGCAAATAATTGGAGAATGGGACTTTAGTTACTTACTAGATTTAACATCTAAATTTCTCTCAAATGTAAATGGAGGAAAAATTATAGATTTAGCAGGTGGTTTTGGTGTTGATTGTTTAATAATGGGTGAAATTGCTAAAGATATTGAAATTTATGTATTAGATAAACATGGTGCTAAAATAGATTTAATTAATGAAGTTTTAGAAAATTATACTTTTTCTGATGGTAAATCTGGAAAAGATAAAATAACTGCTATAGAAGGAGATATAATAGACGTTCCGGATTTTGAATTTAAATTTGATGGAGTATATATAAGAAATATTATTGGTTTTCTTACATCATCAAAAAATAGGTTAGAAATATGTAATTCTATATTTAATGGGGTTAAAAAAATATCACATGAAAATACATGGTTAAGTATAAGAGATAATGATATTGATGAATTAACTCAAGATGATTTTACAGATATTATAAGTTCTACTCTTGGCCATAAAACAGAAAGTTATTGGGAAAAATCCGTATTACATCGTAAAAATAACAAAATATATTTATGTGAATCTCTTCTACAACCCCTTTTTGCAATAGATTGTAAAGTTTTTTAGGCAACTCTTTGATCTTCAACCCAGCGCATGAATTCTCTTGCTTTACGGATTAATTGTTCAACTTCTGCAGCAGGAACTTCTGGCCTAGCAGATAGTTTTAGAATATTAATATAAAACTTTGAAAATTCTCCTGCTTTTGTTTCTTCAAATCGTTTTAATGTTTTTGTAACAATTTGTGGACTTTTTGCTGAACTATCATCTAAATCAGTTAACTCCTGAATCAACATTGTAGCTGCAGCAAGAACGTGCTTAAATGCAGCTGAAGAATAACTTTCACTGCCACCTTGACTAATTAAATAATCTGCAAAATTCAACTTCTTATCAATTTCATAAAAACTACTCATCATTTAATGTGCTCTGGCGAGCATCCTCCTCTTTAATTATATCTTCTGACTTATCAACAAAGTCTTTTGCAATACTTAAATATTTTTTTACAGAGTCTATGTCAAGTACTTTTAGAGAATAAACATCATTTGTAAGAATATATTTATCTTGGCGCTTAAATCGCATGCTGCTAGTATTAATTGCATGCCTCATTTCACCTATTTTTTTCAGGAATTCAGCATACTTACGCTCAAAATTGTGTTTATCTTGAACATCCCTCATCCATATATCCGTCATAGCACCAAACGTCCTTGGAAATGCTTCTAATTTCTTATAATAGCGCCTTTGCTCAAGAACAGATTCTATAGCTGAACTTGATGCATTAAAAACATGTTCAATAATTGCTAACATAAATTTAGTATCATCTGTAAGCGGCATAGTTACATAAACTAAATGATCTGCAAGATCAATTTCTCTACGTGCTTTTGCCATAATTTCCTTATGCCGCAAGTCATAGCTCGGCTTTTTAGTTCTCCAATCTGTTGAAAATACGTCTGAGTGCATAGTCTTTTAAGTGAATAAAAGTTTATATTTCTTTGTTTGGCCAAAGAGATAGTTGCCTTGATAGCTCAGCTGGTAGAGCGTTGCCCTCGTAAGGCAAAGGTCGCAGGTTCAATTCCTGCTCAGGGCTCTTTATATGGAGATACATGTTTCATGCTTTTCTCTTGAAAATCATTGTAAAATTCCCTAAATATTGATCGATATCTACTGTTGAACTCTCTCAAATCTACGATTGCACTTAGAGCGTCGCTGATTATTTCTTTTTCAAATAAAATAGTTCCTTGGAGTTTACCTTCTATCGTCATATTAAATTCAATTCCTTCGTCTTTTAGTAACGGTTGCACATACGAATTACGACCTGTGCTAATATTATATTTAGGCATAATTAAATCTCCTTCTTCTGTATATATCTCATCTGAACCGTCTGACATTAACTTCCAAAGTGTTTCTAAATTACGTTTTGTAAAAATCATAGGATCATCAAAAAAAGGGCTAGGTAATACACAGTCAAACTTTGGTTCTTTAATCTCCAAACCATAATACCATCCCGCCAGCAGCAAAGTTGCAAAAGTACCATATCCCGGACTTGTATAATGTATCATTGAAGCAGGATGCTCAGATTCGGAGCTCGTTTGATTAATAATTAATGCTGAATGAGGAGACACTAAAAGTTCGGTTGTGCGTGTTTCAGTCTGTAAAACTACCTTATCTGACATATAAAACACAATACATAAGTAATAAAAAACTATCCTAAGTAAGAAATATCCTTCTTTTCTTTGATTTGCTTAGTTTCTTTTGATTTTTGCATTAATTCTTTTAGTTTAGATTCCACATTCTTTGCTTCTGAGAGAAGTGGTTTTGTATCAACTTTTAATCCAATGTATTTATTTAGAACTTCAATCAGCGCTGCTGCAGCATGGCTATCCGGCATATTTGTATGTGTTTCTGCGAAAATAAATGATGATTTTACACTGCCAATTGATTTTTCCATAATTGCACCTGTAACTCCAACAATCATGCCTTCGGTTAGCTTTTCTGGTCCTTTTAGCGCTGCTAGCTTTTTCTCGCAAGCAGGTGAATTTGAATAATAAAAAGTCCGAGCCATAGGATCTCCAAATGGCGATCCAACACCTTCCAAACTAATTAACTCTTTAGCTTTTAATTGGTTTGCAACATCCATAACAACCTTTGCTAGTTTCCATTCCATTCCCTTAACTCCAGAAAGAGCGTGCATTAATACCAAGTTTTTCTCTTTTACATAAAATATCTCAAATATATGCCTCAGCTTATTGTGATGAATTGTAGCAATTGGAGGCATTTCTTCTGACCAAACATAACCAATAGGTTTAGCATTCAGCTTTTCAACTAAATATTCTGTTGCAATTGTTCCAACAAAACCTAATCCAGGAAAACCTTCGATAATAATCGGGCTATTCGGCTTAAAAGAAAGATTAATTTCCATCAAATGTATTTGCTCAATCATATATATAATTTCCCTAGTAATTAGATTAGCTGAGCAGAGCTCAGCTATAACGCCATTGCTATGCACCAAGCTGAACGAAGTTCAGCTGGTCCATCTAAAGCACGACGTTAGATTGGAATTGCGGGATTGAAAATCAGTCATTAGATTTTCAATAAATAGATTTTGGCAAAAGTAAGTTTTTTAAACTGTTTAGATATAATCAATAAAATGAAAATACTCATCGATCATCCACAGTATCAATCAATATTTACGTTTCTTAATATAGAAGGTCATAGTCCCATAGAACTTAAAGATTGCGAAGATCCAATTAAAAAATATAACGAAAGGGGTTGCGACGGAGCAATTATGGATCTTAGCACAGGTTATGAATCTGCAGAGAAATTATGTAAATTAGAAAATTCAATTGTTCTAACTACATCTAATACAATATATAATAAAAATGGGGGAATCTATGAAAATCACTCGAAAAGAATTCGTGCAAATGGACATATTGTTGGAATCAATTCTGTCCTTGATATTATAGATGCTATTAAAAAAGCTAAAGGATAAGCTTATAAATCAACGAAATTGATCATATCTGTGGCGGTCAAAGCCAAAGGGTAACACCTGTTCTCATTCCGAACACAGAAGTTAAGCCTTTGTACGTTCCTTTGTGGTACTGCATTTATGTGGGAAGCTTGGAAAGCTGCCATATTTTATCTTCTCAATTCTTAATCCTTTTATATGCTTAATTTCTAATATATTATGAATGAAATATTACTCTGGATTTTAGGATTCACACTACTTAATGGAATCGTTGCGTTCGCAGGTGCATTTACGTTAGCATTAAAACCAAAAACTCTAAAGAAAATTATATTTATATTGGTGGCTCTATCAACAGGTACATTATTAGGTGGTGGATTATTACACTTATTACCTGAAGCAATCGAAGGTCTTGGTGTTGAAACTGCTATAAATTATTTACTACTCGGTTTCATAATATTCTTTTTGATGGAAAAACTACTACATTGGCATCACTGTCATAATGGCGGTTGTAAAATACATACGTTTAGTCACATGATATTATTTGGTGATGCGCTTCATAATTTCATTGATGGTTTAATTATTGCAGCAAGTTTCTTCGTCAGTATTCCTTTTGGTATAATAACTACGTTAGTGATAATTGCTCATGAGATACCACAAGAACTTGGTGATTTTGGAGTATTAATTCATGGGGGCTTTAGCAAAAGTAAAGCGTTATTCTATAATTTTATATCACAATTAACTGCAGTACTTGGCGGTATTGTTGGCTATTTTTTTGTTCAATCAAGTGGGTTAGAAACATTGCTTCTACCTTTTGCTGCAGGTGGATTCATATACATAGCTGCATCAGATTTAATACCTGAATTACACAAAGAAGAAAACACAAAACGAATATTATTTTCTTTTCTCTTCTTTATGATTGGAATTATTTTCATGTTTTTACTTAAACACTTTATTGGAGGACATTAATGAAAACATCTCGTAGACATAAACCACAAGGATGGATTAAAGTAGCTAAAGAACGAATTGAAATTCTATTTAGTGAAGCTAGAAAACAAGCTAGCAAGAAGCCGAAACGAGCTAATCGATATGTTAAAATGGCTCGCAAGATAGGTATGCGATACAATGTTCGAATTCCACGAAAGTATCGCAGAGAGTTCTGCCACAAATGTGATTCTTATCTTCTGCCTGGAAAGAATTGTACAGTTAGAACTAATTCAAAAACAAAATGTGTAGAATACCTCTGCGGCGAGTGCAAGGCAGTAAATCGATATGGTTACAGTAAAGAAAGTTCAAGTAAAACCAAACGCTAGGAAATCTGAAATCTTAGAAGAAACTGAAAATGAAATTAAGATTGCAATAGCTGCGCCGGCTCAAGATGGGAAAGCAAATACTGAACTTATTAGATTTCTAAAGAAAGAGAAAGGTTGGAAAGCAACTATTGTAAAAGGAAAAACCTCAAAAACTAAGCTTGTTAAAGTCTTAGATACTGCGAAAGATTAAATAGAAGGAATTCGCAGTCTGTTTACGGAGTAAACATGAGTGAACAAGCTAATTTGATAGATCAGTTTGAAGAAGAATTTCAAGATATTAAGAAACCTTCTCCGTTTCGCTGGATTCTTGGGCTATTTCTTATTTTCATGATGATTTTATGGTTTATTCCATCGTATCAAATTCAAATTGATCCACCTCCATCTAGAATTCCTACAGTTGAAGAAGTATCTAGTATAACTGAATATGATAGAATTGAATCAAATAATATTCAAGATTATGTTATAATTGATTCTGAAATTAAAGGCGTTGCAGATCGTATTGCAACAATTGCTTGTGATTCTAATCAGAAAAAGTGTCAGTCTCGAGCAATGTTTAGATTTGTTCAAGAAAACTTTGAATATGTTTCTGATCCAACTAGTTTTGAATATATGAAAACAGCTAAGGAAAGCTTGGTAAATGGTGCTGCTGGCGATTGTGATGATAGTTCAATTGCGCTAGCTACATTATTAGAATCTGTTGGAATTCCTGCTCGGTTTGTTTTTGTGCCAGGACATGTTTATGTTGAAGGTTATATTGATAATAAATGGTATCCGATGGATGCTACTTGCTCAAACTGTAATTTTGGAGAAATCCATTACAAATATGCCAAAGACGAAAAGAGAATAGTTAATGCTTAATTATTTCTTACTTTCTACTTCTTTCTTCAGTTGCTTTACAAGATCATCAAACTTTACACCGAACTTTGGCTTTTCTCCGCGAGATCTAACTGCAAGAGTTCCTGCGTCTTTTTCCTTGTCGCCAATTACAATTACATACGGTATTTTCATCAGCGAAGCTTCTCGAACTTTCTTACCAACAGATTCTAAACGATAATCTGAATCAATTCTAAATCCTGCATCTCTGAACTTCTGCTCAATTCCTTCAGAATACTCAATTAAAGTATCATTCATATTTATAATTCGAACCTGAACAGGCGACAACCAAAGTGGAAATGCTCCATTGCAATTTTCAATTAGAATTGCCATAAATCTTTCAACTGCGCCAAGCATTGCTCTATGAAGCATTGTAACTTGCTTTTTCTCATTTTTATCATCGATGTAAAATAATTTGAATCTTTCTGGAAGATTAAAATCTACTTGAATTGTTCCTAATTGCCAACTTCTTCCAAGAACATCTTTAACATGAAAATCAATCTTTGGCCCATAAAATGCTCCATCTCCTGCATTGACTTTGTAAGTAGTTTTATTCTTCTTAAGAGCTTTTTCTAATAATTCTTCAGCTTTCTTCCAACTTTCAATATCTCCAATGTGTTTCTTAGGCATTGTTGAAAGCTCAATTGTATCTATAGATAATCCAAATTCACTATAAGTTTCTATGAAAAAATTAATCATCTTAATTACTTCTGACTCAATTTGCGCTTCTGTACAAAATATGTGTGCATCATCCTGCGTAATAGTTCTAACGCGGGTTAGTCCAGTTAAGTTTCCAGATAGTTCATTTCGATAAACTGTTCCAAACTCTGCAAGTCTTATTGGCAGATCTCTATAGCTGTGGCTCTTGTGTTTGTAAATATAGATATGTCCTGGACAATTCATTGGTTTGATTGCAAACTTCTGACCTTCTGATTCAGTGTAAAACATATTCTCTTTGAACTTTGCTTCATGGCCAGACTTTTTCCAGACTCCTGCTTTGTATATGTGCGGAGTCTTGGCAATATGGTAGCCATTTTTTAGAAGCTTATCTGTTATATATTGCTCAATCAAACGAAAAAGCATTGCTCCATTTGGATGGAATAATGGCAAACCTGCTCCAGTAGATTCATTTACACTAAATAAATCTAATTTCTGACCAATAATTCTATGGTCATTTTCAGGTAAATTATCATTCTCTTGCATTATAATCTCCTCTAAATACTAAGCTATAAAAAACTTTAGAAATATGACTAGATACAAAATTATTCAAATGTGGGATACTCACCCTTAACCATAATATTATTAGAAAAAATAAGTTATAAGGATTTTGGTTTAGAACTCTCTGCTTAATTCAGCTAAAGGATGACCTTTGACATGAATGTTAAATTCTTTATACCAACCAAATGGTGCTGTAGCAACTATGAACTCTGACTCCAGCTTCTTTGCTGTTGATTCCAGTATTTCTAAAGCAATTCCTGGCTTTCCAGGTTTAGAAGTTAGGTGAACATAAGGATATAGCATAATATTTTTTACACCAATTTGTGCTTGATACGCTTTAATTTCTTTTACAATTCGGTCTGAGACTGCTTCTACATCTGTGTCGTGCTCTTCTGAAGCCATCATTACAGTCATACATTTCTTCATTTCAATTGGCTCGTCTTGCTTTGCAGGAGGTGCTGATTTCAGAGCAGGCTTTCTAGGAATAACCGTTATTGCAGTCGTATGAAGTAACAATAATTTCATATTATTCTTAGTAAATAAAGCTTATAAGTTATTTGTTTGCTTAACTAAATCAAAGAATTCTGGGGCTGAAACAACTTCGTAAAGCTCTGGGTCTAAAAGAGCAATTTCAGAGTCAATATGCTGAGGAGAATTATAACGCATTTCCACACCAATTACAAGGAAAGCAGGTTTTTCTTGTGGCGTTCTCAGAATAATAGATTTTGCAATGTCTCCTTTTTTCTCAATAAATGCTGCGGAGAAAACCGCTGGTGTATCACCATAAAATTCAATAGAATTATCATAATGTCTTATAATTGCATACTCCATAAACATTCCCTTAGAGATCTGGGCAAACTTATCTAAAAGCACAGGAGAATATCCCCTAAGAGGATGATCTAGTAGCCAAATGTATTCTAAATTTAATTCATTCATAAAAATGTCTGTATGCTCTATGAACGCAGGTAAATATTTGTTCTTTGATGGATAACCAAAGCCACCACCTGATGGCGCAACTACAAAAGAATCTCCTTGTGGTAAGTTTGAAGAATAATGATTAAACATTGTTGGAGAAAATTCATTCAAAAAGGGACTTATACTCCAGACCAATGGCGTTTTGTGTGGCTGGGAAAATGAATCATATCGACGATATGGAAGATCTATATTATCACCGTCAGACATAAGAATTACCATATAGGTTTTATTTTCTAATTGAATATTTGATTCAATTGTTTCATGAGATGGATCTTCTTTTGGCAAGCCTGAAAAGAAAGATAAATTTGGAACATTTGGAACGGGCACTGAAAAGCAGCCATTTTCTGAAAGAAAGTTCATCATTTCAACTTCTCCAGCAATTCCTGGATTTATATTATATCCCACCATTGCACAATCTGGATTCATTTGAGAAATTATTTGCTGAGAAATTTTTGCTTCAGAAACAGACACACGCTCTAATTTAAATAAAGATCTATCTGAAATTGCCAACGGTGAAATCAACATTTTATTTTTTACAATAAAATCAATATTATCTATTTTTCCACTGCGAAAAGAAATCATATCTTTATTTGCCTGTGTTGAAACTTCTAAAAACATTTTATTAAGTTCCTCATCTGAAAGAGAAGTTAAATCATACATAAATTCATCAGATTCAGTAACAGGTATTGCATCATACAAACCAGATAAAGTAATTGCCAAATATTTTTGCTTTACTGAATTAATATCATATTTGATTTTAACATATTCTGAATAATCTAAATGATAAATTAATTCTTTTTCTGCATCAATCTGCGACAGCCAAAATTGTGTATTTTCAGAATTAATCAAATAAAGGGTGGGCTTTTCTCGATTCATTAAACCTTGAACAACTTTTACTTGAATTTGCTCTTGCTCAGATAATTCTGTAATATCATAAACTAAAATTTTATCAGGTTGACTTCTCGGCATTGTTAAACCTTGAAAAGATGTGCTTTCTTGCTCAGAAATTGGTAGTGGAAAAATTCGCGAGAAAAAATGAATATATGGACCAAACCGATCTCCAGCTAATTGCGGGTTTTTCATTGAATCATTTACTAAGTAAATTCCCATAAATGAAAATACTGTAAAAATAATTATAGCCAAAAGAATAAACCCTCCAATTGTTTTCTTATCCATACAATTCAAAGTAGGAGAAATATTTAAGAGTTTTTAGTTTTAGAGTAAATATGAAAATAATACGCGATAGTTTAATGGATGGTGCTAAAAGGGCTAAAGGTTTAACGGTAATAATTGATGTTTTTAGAGCATGCACTACTGCTGCGTATGTTATGAACAATGGTGCTAAAAAAATAATCGCTACAGGCGATTTAAAAGATTCTTTTGATCTTAAGAAACACAATCCCGAATATATTTTAATGGGTGAAAGAAAAGGATTAAAAGTAAATGGATTTGATTATGGTAATTCTCCTTTTGAAATCAAAGAGGTTAATTTTTCTGGAAAAACCGTTGTTCTAAATACAACCGCAGGAACACAAGGTATTGTTCTTGCTAAAAATGCTGATGACATCATACTTGGAAACTTTGTATGTGCTAACGCAATTGTAAATTATATCAAAAAACAAAATCCAAATATAGTTTATATTGTTGCTATGGGAAATTCGGGTAACAAAACTATTGATGAAGATGAACTACTTGCAAAATATTTAGAAAATTCACTTAAAGGAAAATCAACTAATTTTGAAAAAATAAAAGAACATCTAAAAAATTACAAAAGTGCTAAAAAATTCTTTGATCCAAATAAACCAGATCTTCCAGAAGGCGATTTCCATTGTGCTTTAGATTTAGATAAATTTAATTTTATTATGAAGGTTTCAGATAGAAATAATTTAGAGATTATAAAAGAAAATGGATAAAATTCATATATACACACAAGGATGTACTGCTAATCAGAGTGATTCTGAAGTTATAGCAGGTCTACTCAAAGAGGCGAGCTATGAATTATGTGATTTGAAAAGTGCAGACTTAGTAATATTTAATACATGTAGTTTGAAAAGTCCAACTGAGCAAAGTTTATTTAGAAAGATCCAAGATATTTCCAAAACTAAGAAAATTATTATTGCTGGCTGCTTTCCACTATCTTTTCCAGATGATACGCGGTTGAAGAATTATTCTCTGCTAGGTAGCTTTGATCTGAAAAAAGTTGTTCAAGCAGTTGAACAAACGCTAAAAGGTGAGCGCGTTGTTCTGCTAAGTCGCAAAGCAGAAGATAAATTATGTCTTCCAAAAATTCGAGATAATCAAAAGATTGCAAAGGTTATTATTTCAAAAGGTTGCCTTTCAAACTGTGCATTTTGCGCAGGTAAGAAAGCTCGAGGTAAATTAGCATCGTATAACATTAAAAATATTGTAGCTGAAGTTAATCAAGCAGTTGCAGATAGTTGTAATCGAATTTATTTAACTTGTCAAGATACTGGCTGCTATGGGATGGATTCTGGAACTAATCTGATTAAGTTAGTTAATCAAGTTGTTGCAGTTGAAGGGAATTTCAAAGTGCGGATTGGTATGATGAGTCCGCAGTGGGCTCTCAAGTTGCTGCCTGAATTAGTTGAAATTTACAAACATGAAAAAGTTTTGAAGTTCTTACATATTCCAGTTCAGTCTGGATCCAATAAAATTCTAAAATTAATGAATAGGCAATACACTATTACAGAATTTAAGCAAGTTGTTGAAACTTTTCGCAAAGAAGTTTCAGGTGCTGAAATTGCAACAGATATTATTGTTGGCTTTCCAGATGAAACTGATACAGATTTTCAGAAAACTATTGAGCTTTTGAAATGGTTAAAACCTGCTGTCTTAAACACAACTAAATACTGGCCTCGAAAAGGAACAACTGCTGGAGATAAATATTTTCAAGCGATTAGCAATCCTAACAGCTCTCAATCAAAGGATATTTCTAAGACAAAACAAGAGCGAGCAATAATAATACATAACTTATTTGAAAAAATAAAAAAGAATAAGGTTTAATAAACATTATAAATGTTTTTCACTCATTAAAAATATGCCAAAATTAATGTTTGTAAATCCACATAACGATGATGCAGTCATTGGTGCAGGTGGATTATTAATGCAATTAATATCTGCGGGTTGGGATATTATGTATTTTCAAGTATCTAATGGTGGTAGAGGTAGTAAAAAAATACCTTATAAAGAATTAGTGGAAATTCGGGCTGAAGAAGGGCGTAAAGAACGTGATGCATTAGGTGTTAAATATTTTCATGATTTTGGGCTTTCAGGTGCAGATTTAGATAGAAATTATCTTGGTATGAAGCCAGATTTAGTAGATCGCATGGCTACACAAATAGATAAATTTGATCCAGATGCTATATTTATTCCAGCAGAATTTGAAGATCATAATACACATAAAATTACATATGATTTATCAATTAGTGCGCTAGAAGAAGCTACAGTAAAACCTGCACAATTAAGATATTCTGTATGGTTTATGCCATTTAGAAATGTTACAGTTAATCATTTTGATGAAATCATCGCGGTCGATATTAGCAACCAAGTAGAGCGTAAACATGATATAATTAAAAATATTCATATATCACAAGAAGAAAAAAACTATTCATATTTTATTGAGGGATTTAATCGTTTCTTAGCAATTCATTCTAGATATGAAGAGCCGATTTGGAACGCAGCAGAGGTTTTTGCAGTAACTAATACTCATGGTATTCGTGGTGAAAAATATAAATTATTAACAGATTCTCTTCAAAGATACAAGGTAGTAACAAGAACAGAACATGGATCAAAATTCCAGCCACCTAAATAAAAATAACGAAATTGGTAACACTGTGGACTAAAGTCCACAGTTTTTTAGTGAATTTAACCAATTGCGGAATTGAAAACACTCATCTACGCACTAAATTGCGTAGTTTTCGCATATGTGTTTTCAATAAATTTAGTAAATAATTCTTAGCTTCGCTAAAAAATTAAAAATAAAAAAGAAAGAAAGGAAAGGTGTTGCACCTTCCGAAGTAAATAATTAAATAAATTAAATGTGCTTAATACCTTTCTTCTTAACGTTGGACTTCCAAATTTGTTTGCCTCTCATCCATGCAGGTGCGTTTGCTGGAGCTTTCACTCTCTTTCTTGTTCCTGTAAAGATATGTAACCTTTTTCGTCCTCTTTCACGAAGTACTATATTTGTGAAACCACGTGTTGCTGCTTTAAGTGCTGCTTGTCGAGGTTGTCTGCCTGTAAATACGTGCTTAGTGTCCTTTCCGTTCTGTTGTAACACAAAATATCGTGTTGAACCTTTTGCTTTTCTTGCTCTTCGCTTTGCCATTTTTTAACTCCTATAGAATAACTGGGTAGTTAATCTACTAAAAACAGACAACGTTATCATATATAAATTCTTCGGTGATGTAGTGCGTTTTTTAAAACTTGTTTGCTATTACACAGTCATGAAAATCCTTATAATATTACTTATTTTAAAGAAATATGGGATTACTCGCTATTGAACAAGGATTAAAGCCCTCTGCATGGGTAAGTATGCCAAAAATACTTGGAGATAGAGGTCTTACTTCTGCTATTAACGCCAGATTAATTAATGTAACTCCCACACCAAAAGATAAACAAATACAGCCAGCTTCTTTAGATGTAAAAATTGGTGAAGTCAGAGTTTACGATTATGAAGCACAAATTAGAACTAATCAACAAATGGCGAAACTTGACTTAAGAGATATAATATTAGATAGAGATATTCCAACAACCGAATTTGCTAAAGTTTATCCCGATGAAAGCAGTGTGCCGATTAAAATTCCATCGGGTGCTTTTGCAGAAATTTTCTTACATGAAGACCTTCAATTTGATACCAATGATTATTCATTAGAAGCAGATCTAAGAAGCAGCAGAGGTAGATTAGGATTAACATTACAATCTAAATCAATACAGGTAGAAAATGGACGCAGATATCTTCAGATATTAAATCACAATCCCAACGATATAATTTTATATGGGCAAAGCCGATTTGCGCAGGTATTTTTCTATCCAAAACATAATAATATACCAAATGATGGTCATATTATTGTGGATCCTATTGAAGTTAAAAGGATTTCAGAACAAATTTGCGATACTAATAAAATTAAAACATATGGTCACTATATTTTATTTTCTGTTGGAGATCATATTTTCAAGACAAATAAAATAGGTACGATTGACACTAAAAATATGCCAAATAAAAACGAATTATATACTAAATATGACACATCTAGTCCTGTAGTGTGTCAACCAGATGATGCAATTATAGTACAATTAACTCCAAAGCTGAAACTACCTCCAAATATTGGAGTTAAATTATTAAATAATATTCCTCTTTCTCAAATATCGGGTAGTTTTGATGCAAGCGCTTTATGGGGAATTATAGAAGGAAGTACTGCCAATGCTGGATGGGTCGATCCGGGCTATAACGGTAACATAACAGGTCATCCGTTTTATTTCAAAGGTGAAACTATTCTTAAAAAAGGAGATACGGTGGGTGTTGGTTTGATATATCAATATAATAATCCCGTTCTAAGACCTTATGGAAGCGAGTTTCTAGATAGTCATTATCAAAATACAACTGGAGAAGTTTCAAAAAATTGATTATTTATTTTCGATTCTTGGAGCAAGTATAAAACTCATTTGTAGCTTATTTAAGCTCTTAAAATCGATCTTAAGTGGATAATCTGAACTAAATTGTATAATTGCAGTATCTGATAAAACTGAAGACTTTGCCATTTTCTTAAGATATTCAGTTGAATATATACCTGCAACTTTTTCTTTAACATCCATGCTAATTAATGCGTCGCTTCCTTTTGCTAAATCAATATTAACTTTAGATCCAGTATCACCTGCACTTAATTGAAGTTTTTCTGAATCTGCTACAAAATTTAGTGCATCCCCAACAACACTTGCATCATCAATAAGATCTCTAAATTCCTTAGCATCAATCTCAATTTTTGCTGCAAATTCTAAACTTGGTGCTTGCTTTTCTTTTGTTTCTTTTTCAAGCATTGGGATCTGGAACTTCTTAATAGATTTGCTGAATATTGTTAAAACTAATCTGTTACCTTCTGCTGTCAATGAAATTGATTCAGTTGGCTTAACTCGTCTAAGAGCTTGCTTAAGATTATCAAGATTTATTGTAATTTCTTCTGAGCCATCAACTTGATAGCTTGTAAATGCTGAAGGTAAAATATCTAGAATGACCATAGAAATATTTGCTGGATCCATAGCAGTTAGCTTAACACCTTCCTTTGTGATTGAAAATGTTGCTTCTGTTATAAAATCTGAGATAATAGCTACAGTATTACTCAAAATTCGAGATTCATCTAGCTTAATGTTGAACATGACTTCACCTAATTGAAACAGTTAAATAGTATTTATAATGATTTTGCGTTTTCAGCAGACAGCTCAAAATCTTTGATTTTGAGGGGTAGCAAATTCTTTTTGCTACAACTCATATACACGATATTTCTTGAATATTCCATGAGTTTCAACTAACTTTATACTAAATTTCTCAATCATCTTAACAGAAGACCTATTTCTCATATCAACTTGACAAAAAATCGAAGTCTTATTCATTTTATTAATAACTCTTTTCATAAGTTCAGAGCCAATACCCTTATTTCGATAATTCTCATCTACAAAATTTAAAATAATAAATGCACTATTGCGATACTTTTTTGCAGGTACAAGTAATGATTGTGTGTTAGGTAATATTTTATCTAAGAAACTAGATTTCTCTAAAATTTTAGAAGCATTATCTGTTGCGTATATGAATCCAATAATCTCGTTTTTGTCTTTAGCAACTAAACTAAATTCAGGGTTTTTCAAATATATTGAAATAACTCTTTCTGAAAATTTCTTAGAGATTTTTTTTTCTGAAAAGGATTTCCTAAAAAGAATAGAAATATCAGAGATATCTTTCTCTGATGGTTTTTCATATTGCATTTTTATATTGGCAGAACACTTAAGTCCAGAATGCCATGATTTGATAGGTATGTTGCGATTAAGACTCCAATAATTACTCCAATACTTATATACATGAAGAATCCGCCTCCCATGCCCATGCCCATTGCTTTTTTATTCATAAACATCACCTCAATTTATTAATTATAAATATACCTCTCTATATATATAGGTTATTAATTACTTGCTAGAGAATACTTGTTTATACATACTTATATCAAAATTTGTAAAATCTTGAACTATGTCTCCTTGAAGTTCAATATCATCGCCATCTCCCCAAAGCTTACCAAAAACCCTAACAACTTGACCATCTTTAATCTGATTAAATTTATCTGCGTCATTCATAATTATATTTACAGTTCCAGTGCTATCATCTAGCAAAAAAGATAGAATTTTATCATTTTTACTAACAATTGTTCCAACAACAGATACGCGATTCAAATCTTTACTTAGATTTTTAACTAAGACTTGTTTTGAGGGTGCTCTTTTTTGAAAAGTTCTTTTTTCTTCTTCTGCTGCCATGATCATGATAATTAAAAATTAAATAAAAGCATTTGTTTAGTAAGGTCTATGCATACTCACGCCATGTGTGATTACATTTAATACATCTATAAAATTGAGTCTCTGCTTCATCTGTAGCTCTTGTTTGTAATGACCAATTATATGCTTCGCAATGCTTACATTTTGGACATTTTTCTTTAACTTTTGCTAAAGTATCTGCAGTTTCTTCTTTAACTTTATGATTATCTTCGCAAGCTGCTTTTTCTTTTAGAGCTAGCTCTGCTTTTGAGTGTGATGAATAACCACAAGAACAATGCATATTCTTCTTATCGGGTGATGGAACTAAAAGACCACCACATTTTGGACAGAAAGCTGTGTTCATTTTGATCTTCCGACAAAACCTGGATATATAAAACTTGCGATACCAAATCAGATGAAAATGTTTTTATAAGTTGTTCTAGCTTGATTAAATGACTACAAAAATGCGTAAATTATTTTGGAAAACATGGAATTTCTTAATTCACGAAGATTCGGTATATAGTTTTATAGCTGACGCAATACTAATTTTATTAATTGGTAAATTTATACTCTTTCCGGGATTGGGGCTTGTTTTTGGTAATGATTTTCCAATTGTTGCAGTAATCTCTGGTTCTATGGATCACCACAATGCAGAAGTAGATGAATGGTGGTCTGAAAATAGCAGGTACTATGAACACTTCAATATAAGTAGCTCTGATTTTAATGAATTTTATCTAAGTAATGGTTTTGAAAAAGGCGATGTATTAATTATAAAAAGCACTCCTGAGGATCAGCTCGCGATTGGAGATATAATTGTATACTCTGTTCCGTACAGAAATGATCCAATAATACACCGAATTGTTTCTTTAGATCCAATTGAAACAAAAGGTGATTCTAATCAAGGTCAAATTTCTTTTGAAACCGCAATACCTTACAACCAAATTCATGGAAAAGCTATTTTTATAGTTCCATATATTGGCTGGGTCAAGGTAGGTGCTATGGAACTTATTGGAATTATCTAATACCAACGGACAGCGCCCGTTGGGTCGGCGCTTTTCTCCTCAGAACGTTAAATATATTCGTCGAAAAAGTTTTGCGAGCAATGCGAAGCAAAGACATGGTCAAACTTTGTCGGAAGTTTGTGTTGGTGCAAGGGAACTTATCGGAATTATCTAATTTTCGACAATCATCAAAACTTATTTATACAATATAGTATATATTCTATATGAACAGCAACATAAGTCTAGATAATAGAATAGTTGAATATAATAAATACTTAACAAAACTAGAAAGAGAGCTACAGAAAGTTGTTATTGGTCAAGACAATGCAGTTAGAGTTGTTATTATGGCTCTAATGTGTAACGGACATGTTCTATTAGAAGGTAAGCCGGGACTTGCTAAGACCTTATTAGTAAAAGTTCTTGCGGAATTAAATTCTTGTCAATTTAGTAGAATTCAATTTACTCCAGATTTATTACCCACAGATATTATAGGTATGACAACTCTTGCAAGCACATTCTCAGCAATAGTTGGTGGACATTCTAGCAAAGGTCCTGAAATAATCAAAGGTCCAGTTTTTGCAAATTTTATATTAGCAGATGAAATTAACAGAGCATCACCAAAAGTTCAATCTGCACTTTTAGAATCAATGCAGGAAAAGCAAGTAACCATTGGTAAAAAAACTTACAAATTAGATGAGCCTTTCCTTGTTTTTGCAACACAGAACCCCATAGAAGAATCTGGAACATATGAATTACCTGCTGCACAAACAGATCGATTTTTATTCAAATCAAAAGTTGGATATCCTGATCTAAATTCCGAAGAAATAATTTTAGATACTAATGTAACAACAAATAAATTTTCAGATTTAAAAATAAAACCAATTATTGACGGTAAAAAAATTGTTGAAATTCAAGAGTTAGTTAAGCAAGTTGAAGTAAGTCCGACAATAAAAAGATATATAGTTAAAATCGTAGATGCAACAAGAAACCCTAAAAATTATAATATTACTAGTGGCAAGTATATTTTATATGGCGCAAGTCCTAGAGCATCAATTGGATTATACATTGCAGGAAAAGCAAATGCTTTTCTAAATAACAAATCATTTGTTTTACCACAATATATTAAAAATGTAGCATATAACATACTTAGACATCGTATAAGAGTAAACTATGAAGGAATTGCAAACAAAATAACTTCAGAAGATATTATCAAAGAGATACTTGAAAAAGTTCCTCTTCCATAAAATGACGGGCCTGTGCCCCCGTCTGCCTCCCCCGAATCGCGTAGCGATTCTCCCCCAATTAAAATATAAAGATGAAATCACTTAAAGTTGATATTGATGATGTAATTAGAAAAACATCTGCAATGAGTACTGAATTACAAATAACAAAAAAGGGCTCTATTGGATTTACACGACAATACCAAAGTGATGAAATTGGTTCTGAAACTATAGAATTTTTTGACTTTAGAGAATACACTCCACAAGATAATCCGAAAACTATTGATTGGAAAGCATCACTACGTTCAGGTAAAATTTTAACACGTCAAACAATTATTGAGCGAGATGTAGAAATTATTTTTGCTATGGATTGTGGGGACAGTATGTTATATGGATCTGTTGACAAACTAAAAATTGAAAATGCTATAGAATTAGTAGCAGCACTTTCTCATATGTTATTACATTCAGGCGTATCTGTGGGTTTGATTTTATACAGTAATGAAGTTAAGGGATTTGTTAAACCGAATTTTGGTGGACATCAATTTGGAGATATAAGAAGAACTTTAATTACACATCAAGTATTTGGTGGTAAAACAAATATTAGTTCTGTAATGCCGATGGTTAATTATATAGCAAAACCTGAAAGCGTAGTGTTATTTGTTTCAGATTTTATTAAGTTTGATGAAATTGATAGAGACCTAATAAAAAATATCTCAATGAAAAGCAAAGTAGGTGGAATAATGGTGCGAGATATAACTGACGTAACATTACCAAAAGGAGGTTACGTACTATTTGAAGATCCGGCTCAAAAGGAAAACATAATTGTTAATACACATGACATAAATGAAGAATATGAAAAATATACAACAAATCAAGAGAATACTGTTGCTAAAAGTTTCGTTGGTTTAAACGCACGTTTGTATAAAATCTATACAAATAAAAATATTGTAGAAAATATTAAAAATATATTATTAAAAAATGCTAGTATTTGAACAGCCACAATATCTAATATTATTAATTGCAGTTCCACTTGTAATTTTTGCTCACTCAGTAAGTTTATACAAATCAAAAAAAAGAGCAATATTATTTTCTAATTATGAAGCTATGAAAAGAGTTAGTACTAAACATAAACTTCCTAAAAATATAACATGGATTATATTTAAAATATTAATTTCTGTTCTTTTTACTTTTGCAATTGCAGGAACAACACTGGTTTATGAAACAGATGTTAATGAAGCAGATTACATAATTGCTTTGGATGCTTCAACATCTATGACAAGTGATGATGTTACACCAACAAGATTTGATGCTGCAAAACAAGCGGAAATTAATTTTATTAATACGCTTAGAAATTCTGGAACAAAATCTCGCGTTTCGCTGTTGACTTTTGCAGGAACTACATTTATACATACGCCACCAACATACGATATAGGGCGTTTACCTAATGTTATTGAAAACATGAATATAAGTTATGTTCCAGGCACAGCCATTGGTGAAGCAATGGTAAATGGTGCAAATATGTTGTATTCAAGTGATAAAGTTAAGATTATGTATGTAATAACTGACGGGCAGAGTAATGTTGGTATTGATATTGATTATGCAATCAAATATGCAAAACGAAATTCGATGATTGTAAATACAATCGGAATTGGGACAGTAAGAGACCCATTAGTTGAAGAAGACAGATTATCTTCTTCATTAGATCCAGATACATTAAAATATATTGCGGATGAAACAGGAGGGAATTACTATCTTGTAACTAATGCTCAACAACTAAGTCAGATATTTGTATCATCTATACAAGGAACGCGCGGTATTTATGAGCTCGATCTAACACGTTATTTACTATTGGCAATATTTGGTTTATTTGTATTAGAATGGCTATTAATAAATACGATACTTAAGATAATTCCTTAATATTTTCATCTTGTTCAGATTTAGTATCTTTTTTCTTAGTATCTTCATGGTATAATAAAGCATGTAAATATTCTAAGTATTCTTTCATTTGATCCTTATCTATTGCAGAAGATCTATGTTTCAAAGTTCTAAATCGTATAAGAAGATGAATTAATTTATTTGATCTATGATCTTTTGAGCTAATTCTATCAGATATTTCTGATACAGTATCTCCTGGAGAGATTCTAATGTTCTTACTCATTGCTAAATAATATCTTGCAATTAAATCTAGTTCCATAATTGTCTCTCTTGGATCTAATTTACTTGAATTTTCTAATAAATAAGAAATTCTAATTTTGTAATAATCTATAAGATTTTCTTTTGTAAACTTAGCTGGCTTTTTATAAAATTTAACTCCTTTAAATTTAAATTCTACAAATTTAAATTTCTTAAACCATTCACTATATTCAACAACATATAAATATACCCATACGATCAGTGCAATAATTGCGATTATAAGCAATATATTTATATTTCGAAATAGAAGGGTCGCAATTTCATCTATCATATCTATTATATAGGTTCGATTATATATATTTTTCTAGTTATAGATTGTTGATGCCCGCTATTACACTAACGAAATTAGCGATTATGAATAAATAAAGAAGCAATATACAGCATACTAATAGCTGCTAATCCAATGATCATCATTATTTTATTTCTATCAAGACCTGTTCTTTGCAATAGTGGATCTAATATGGATACATCTTCTGTAATTCGATCTTTACATTCTTTAATATATCCATCTAAAACTCTATGTGCTTTAGATATGCTACCATCAAAATAAAGTGTTTTTGCAGATTGAACATGTTCCATATATTCTAAACATTCTGGATTTGTTTTAAATAAATCTTCTATAAATCTCACTTTTGCAAAGAAAGATTCATCATCATCTTGTTTAATTTTGATAACAAATGTTTCTGAATCACTAACTGAATATGGTTTTATCGATTTACCTGTAATTGTTGCGTTATAGTCTCCAGATTCAGCTAAATAAGTTGTAAACCTAATATTTATACTTTCATTTTTATCTACTTCTATTTTTTCAATAAATTTTGACTCCAAAGTAACATCTAAACCTGCAACATTTGGAAACAATGTATTTAATTCAATATCTTCAATATCTCTTTCACCATCATTATGAACAATTAATTGTGTCATCTTAGCATCAATTGGATACAACGTAACATCATCAGTTTTTAGATTTAGAGATATTCGTCTAACACTTGATCCGCCTCCACCCGAACTTGGTGATGAAGAAGTAATGCTTTCAACATAATTAACATCAAGAGTTATATTACTTGATTTATTTTCTCCAGATGCATCTGTTGCAGTAATTGTAACAATTTCTGTTCCATACCAACCAGAACCCGGTGTAAATGTTGCTTGATGTGTTGAATCTGAAATTACTATTTCCATACTATCACTACTTACTGAAGTAAAGTTTAATGCATGACCATCTGGATCTAAGAAATAATCATCTAAATCAGGTCCTGCCTGAGAAGCACCCATATTCCAGGTATAATTTGGAATTTCTTTTGTAAGATTAACTTCAATATAAGGTGTTTCATTAAATCGCATTTCACCATAAGTACTTACTGTATCATTATCACCAACAGCAAAGAAAGTTATTACTTGTGTGCTATCATTAATTGTTCCATTTGTTCCTGGATTGTATAATACATAAGAAAGATTTGTATAGTTATTATTATAATCTGAAATTAATATACTTGTAATATTCAATGTAATATTACCTGTTGAATTAATACTTGAAAGATTAACATTTGGTCCTAAGGTCATACTTTCAAGAGTTGTGTAGCTGTCTGTTGAAACCCAACTATTATTTACAACAGTTTCGATAGTAATATTAGCATCCCAAAGATCTTTTTTCTCAGTTACATTCACAGTCAAGCTAGCATTATTAATACTAACTTTATCTAGAGAGTATAAATTAGATGTATTAAATTTAACATAACTTCTTTGATTATAATATGTATCATCATCAAAATCTCCAGCACAAACCATTGCAGCTTCTTCTAAATCAAGAACTTCATAAGATTCATACATTTGAGGTGGTTGATTTACATAAAATGCACTAGAGTTACTTGCTGAACAAGCATTATTATCACAAACAAAAACCCAAATATTTGTAGTTATATCATTAGTACTTAGAACAGTATAATTACATGATGTATTATAATCAGTAGTTTCATTTACAGAGCAAAAAGTAGTTTGATTACAACCATTAGATGTATTTGCTTCACTTTCATTACAAACATAAATTGAAACATTTAAATTATCTACATCTGACCAAGTAAAATTAAACGTTATATTATCTCCAACAACTGATCTGTTAAAATTGTCTGAAGATACGTTTAAAATATTAAGTGTAGGTAATGATGCTACTATAGATGTATTAATAGAATTAATTATTGTGGTAGTTTGATCAGTTGCATTTACGGTACAATTCCAATTATCATTAATTCTTGTTTCAGTATAATTGATTGTTTCATTTGCAGTGCAAGTTGCATCTTGTGTGCAGCTAAAATCTGATTCAGTAAGATTAAGTGTCCAAGCACCACTAACATTTTGATACCAATAAATTTCTGCAGTTATATTTGTATCTGTATCATTACTTGCAACATACCAACTACATGATAAATTACTTGTATTACCTGGTGAACTTGGTGATATTGCTACTTGAGATAATTCAAAAGCATCATAAACACCTGTAACACTCATAAGAACACCATATGAATCAGTAGTATCAATTCCATCTGAAGACGTGAATGTTATTGTTTCTGAACCATTCCAATTACTTGTAGGTGTAAGAGTTACAACGCCTGTTGCAGCAATTGAAACTGCAATGTTTATATTACCTGCATAAGTAAATGTTATGGTATCATTTTCAGTATCATTAAAATAATCACTCAAATTAAGACTACTATTAACTGTATCTTCTAGCCAAGTCATATTTGGAATATCTGTATGAAATGACGGTGCAGTATTTTCAGTAACTGTAATTGTTAATCCTTCTGCTGCTGCATCATTATCTACAGAACGAGCAATAGCTGTTACATCAAAACTTCCTGTATTTCCTGTTGAGGCGGGTTGAAAAGTCAAGTTTCCTGTTGCATTAGCACCACCAACAGTTACGCCACTAATGGTCGCAATTGAAACCCAGCTAGGATCACTTTCTCCAATATCAAAAGTTAGTACTTCAGCATCACTATCATTTGCAGTTATGGTTATAGATAAATTATGTCCTTCTACAACAGTTTGGTCTGCGATTGTATGTATTGTTACACTACCACTTGTTCCTTCAGATATATCATAAGATGAAAATCCTGTTATTTTATCTAAGTTTCCACTTAATGCATATACTCCGCCAAATAAAACAAAAGCAATTAAAAATATACCTATTGCTTTTGAGAAATTTATATTTTTAAGCGGATTTAAGAATTCTCCTTGCACAGGCATTTTGATTTTTTTGGCTTTTGCTTTTGGAGTTAAATTAAATCTATTTGCTAAATCAATTGCATAATCAATAAATTTCTTTAAGTGTATATCATCTATTTTATTATCTTTGTATCTTGAAACCATTAGGAATTTAAATATTCTTATTAGATCATGCTTTAGTTTAATGTTTTTATCTGAAGAATTAATTCTTTCAATAATTTCTTCATAAGTTGCATTACTAACTCCTCCAATTATTTGGCTAACAACTTCTTTAAACGTTATACAAAATCGATCTGTTGCATCTTCTATAGTAATGCTATCAAAATCGTTTTTTAAATTATTAAGTTTATGTATTTGTTTATCAAAAGGAAGTTTTAATTCTTTCTTAATTCTTCGTCTTTCAAATAATTCATTAAAAGATAAGTTTAATTTATCTTTCTCAATGTAAATCATAAATATTAAGAGACTTGGAACAATAACAAAAAATCCTGCAAAATATCCTCGATATATACAACCAGAATACAAACTACACATATAGTAAAAAAATCCTACAAATACTATAAGCAAAAGTAAAAGCGTTGTAAATATTAGGAAAGGCATAATTTCTTGGATATAATTTTTATGACCTCTAAGCATAGTTACCTCCTGATTTCATTTTCTTGTGTAAGAAAATATATGCTTCAACCGAAAATACAAGACCTAATGCAAACACTAACCATAAGACAGGTCTGTGTGATACTTCTTTAAGAAATGGAGCAATAGTTTCATCAAATGTAATTGATTCATCTGATTTTGATGTTGCAACACCACATGATTGAGATAGTACAGGCTTATCTATTTCTGTGCCACATTGATTTTCATCAATACATTCTCTTGTTTGAGTTCCATCACCTTGATCTTCATCTAATCTAAATATACAATCTGTCCAATCAGTACATGCCCAAGATTCATTACAATCTATGGTCTTCATGCGGCCTCCTCCACCTCCTCCACCCCCACCACCACTACTTCCTCCAGATGGTGCGGTGTAAGGAACAACGGTTAAATTAACTAAATTACTAAGTCCAGATAATCCATGTTCATCAGTTGCATTAAATGTAATATTAGTATCTCCTGTCCATGTATCATTAGCTGCAGTAAATGTAACAACATTATCTTCATCAATTGAAACTGCTACTTCTATCGGTCCTGTAAAATTATACTCCAAATCATTACCTTCAGAGTCATTAAAATAATCATCTAAATCTAAACCTGTATAAGAATATGTTCGATACCAAGAAATATCTGATATATTTTCTACAAGATAAGGTGCAGAGTTAATGTATAAATTAATTGTTGCATCTTGAGTATCTAATTCGGTTGAAGAATATGCCGTAGGAAAATCTTCAACAAGAGTAGTACTAATTTTAAGGACTAGCACGACTATGTAGATCACTAGCAATAACGCTAGTATACCTTTTGATACTTGCTTCATATATTATTAAGAACAATGATACATTTATACTTTTCGTGTTACATTGGCCAAATTAACTACTATTAAGTTTTAAATTCTGTAATTTTAATTTTAATTTCTCCAGAATATTCGCCAAACTTTGTATCTGTTGGAATATAAACATCAAAATTAATTTTTTTATCTTCATTTGCTTTAACAAAAACAATATTTTCACTAATTGTTAAAAATTTAGAAATATTTCCCCTAACTAAAATTTGAACTTTCTGTTCATAATCACTTGAAATAATATTTATTGCGCGTGATGCAGAATTACCTTGAGGAATCATACCAAAAGTAATTGCATCGGGACTTACATCAAAACCAACACGATCGTCAACAATAAGTTTTGTATCATAAATAATGCTTATTGTATTTGATTTTAAATAAAGAGAACTTAAACTAAAAAATAAAATATATATTATTATATATACAAACACTGCTTTTTTTAAGTTAACTTTCAGAGTTATCACCTATTTCAGTATTTGGCTCAATAATAACATTTATATCTCCATGGTCTGCATCCTTAACATCTTCAACAGATTGTGGAGTATTTAGTTCATCCCAATTATAATCATCAACTATATACGGTAAATAAAATGAAAAAGCAGCTACTGCAATAACTCCAATAACAAATATACTAAGTGGAATTTTATAACTCATTTTTTATTTCTTTTTAACCGTTATATTAATGTTTGTCTTATGTAATACATAAATCACAATTAGTAGTGCTGCGGCAATTAACACATACATTAAATTAGTTGAATCTAAACCGAATTTTGAAGGTATTATCTCAACCTCGCCAGATTGTGTGCTTGTTTTTCCAGAATAATGAATTACTATATCAACAGGATAAATTTCACCAACATCTAATTTAGAAGTATCCACATATGCAGTCATTGTCTGCGATTCCCATGGTGGCAAGTCAACGGGAAACGACTTAAATTCTACTTCATTGATAATAACACTTGCATAGACATCTTTTACTTCTGAATTCCATTTGCTCTCAACAGTTATATCAAATGGTTCTGTATTTGATCGCACTAATTCTTCTGAAAATCCAAAGATCTCAACTAATAGCTCTCCTACCCTAAAATTATCTTCAGCTTCGATTGTTTGACCATCATAATTTATTGTTGCTTTAGCATAATATAATCCATTACTTTCAGGAGTATTCGCCCACACTGCTTCTACACTATTAGATGCAAAAGAGTCTAATGATATGATATTGGAATTTATACTTTCTACTATTTCGTTTGTTGAATTATCATATATATCAACATTTATATAAAACGCATCAATTTTTGCGTTTCCTAAATTCTGAACAGAAGCAACAAATGATCCTTTTTCACCTACAGCAATGTTTTTTGCTGTAAAACTATTTAATTTTATATATTTTCCATCAAAAGGCACAAACACCTTAATTTCATTAATAACTTCTGTTTTTGTTCCTACTGCACCATATGACTGAGATTCTTCATAAACAAGGATACTTACTTTATGATCTCCTGGCTCTTCAATATATTCTGGTAAATTTATTGTAACCCAAAACCGATCGTTCTCATCTATGTCTGTTATTGTAGCATATTCTTTTAAAGCGCCATCCATCTTAATCCGAACATCATCAATATTATTATGTCCTAAAACTCTAAACGACACTTCAATAACACCGTTCGGTTCAAAATTATATTTTAAAGGTCCATGTGCTAGTCCTATAGCATCAACAGACTGTATAAATAACAGAAGAGCAACAAAAATTATCAATTTCTTGTATGTCATATGTATTAAAACAATAGAAATTATTTATAGTTTACTAAAGAATATAATATTAAATTAGTTTCTAAATTAAAATTATAAAGCTCTTCCAGTTGCAGTAATAACTGTAGATTGTGATCCAGTTTTATTTGCATCAGACGGAATAATTAATTGTATTTCAACATTAATTGAATTATTAGCTTGATTTGAATCTAAAACAGTACATATTGTATTTGGTGATGTATTAATATCTGTAAAAGTTGTATCAATTATATCTGCACAGGAATTTGATTCGTTTTGCTCGATTTTCCATCTAAAAGCAGGATCTGAACCACCAACAAAATCTATTGCAGTTTTATTTGCAGTTAGGTTTAATTCTACTATATCTCCACCAATATTTTCAAGAACTAAAGATTGACTTGAAGCTGTCCAATTACCGCCCGTTACTGTTTTTGCATCTGTATCAAGTGTAGCATTTTCAAAACCTTCTGTAACTGAGCCTGTTCCCCAATCTATTGCAGCAGATGTCCAATTAATTGCTGTAACTGATTCGATTGTTACTGCAGCAGATGCATTTGAATCAACAGTATGACCTGTAATACTCATATTATCACCTAAAAAGAAATCAACCATAGATAAACTAATAGCTACAACTAACAAAAGAGCTAACAGCTCATTTGATATATTAAATCCCTTTCTTTTACTACGTTGCTTCCTGCTCGCCACCTTCAATTGCTCCTGTATTTATATTATCTTCATTTGGTTCTATTACTAAATTAATAACTGCATCAGAATCACCTTGTTTTGATACATCTAATTCTTGACTACGTATGTCTGCGTTCATTGAATATAAAAAGTAAATAATAATTATAAGTAAAATTAATACACTTGGATATAAATACTTCTTATCCTTAATGTCCATAAATTATAATACGCTCTGTCATATATAAACTTTTTGAGGTAATCCCTTCTTTTAAAAAAGAAGGTTTTACTATCCCAAGAAAATATATTATTTAAAATTATTAACATCCTGTTCCAGTCTGTACTGATCTAAATCTTACTGTGTTGTTGTATGTTCCTGCTGGTTGTGATAATGGAATAGATAACCAGAATCTTATGTATTCATCTAATCCGCCAGCTACTCCTGTGTCTGTACTTACATAGCTAGTTGTTAGAGCTATTGCACTTCCTAATGCAGGTGTTGCTAAACTCGTTGATGTTGCAGCTGCCCAAGTCATGTTATTCAAGCCAAGACTATTATCCGTACTATTTAGATCATCATCTGCATTTACACAGAAGTCTACAAGCACATTAGAGTCATTGGACACCGATAGGAACATAGAAGATCCACTACTATCATTATTGTAGTTATCACTAGCGTTATTATTGTCTGTTCCTGCTGTTGCTGTTCCAAAGCCGATTCCGTCAGATAGGTTATCAGACATAGCAACTGCGAAGTATGCAGTGATATTTGCTTCTGCGGTTACTTGTGAACTATCTCCTGCAAATCCTGTAATGCTTGTTGGTATTTGTATTCCAGCTAGCGCTGCAAGAACCATCATAAATACTGCAGCTACTCCAAATGCTTTCTTTGCACTTTCTCTGAAGTCGGTCTTTGCTTTATTATGTCTCAAAGCATGCAAAGTATCTTCAAACTGTGTTCTTCTTTCACGCCACTCTGCATCCCATTGTTCTGAAGTTCTTCCTTCAAGGATTGCACTTCGATGTAATACATAGTGTTCTTGGTCAAGCACTCCTGCTGCAAACGCAGTATTTAGCTCTTCTAGCTTTCTTGCTACTTCTATCCGTTTAGCTTCTAGTCTTTCGATAGAGGTTTCTAAATAGATTATTTTCCTATCTGTGACAAAGCTAAACTTTCTAGACACTTTCAGCTACCTCCATTTCTTCAAACTGGCACTTCCACTTAGTCAAGAAACTACGAAGTTTTGCAGAGCTCTTGCTAGATGCAATAATTACAGATTTAGCAAAGAACTCACTATGCGTAGCTTCTATTATTCCTTTTTTATTTCCTCTTCCTCTTAGCTCATAATGAAACTGCACTTTTGCAGAACCAGTTAACTGCTTGGTTGAATAAACAAACAAAGTCTTTGGGGTGACTTTTTCTTTTGCTATCAAACTAGTTCCTTGTTTTAATGCATCAACGAGCTTTGAGTATTTGGAAGAGAATAATTGACCTGTCTGAACATAAATTACAGGCAAACCTACTTGCTTTTGAAAATTTTCCGCAAGTCTTTGAGGTGTTTTAGAATGGGTTAACAAACAGACAACTGGTGCTGACTCACGGGATTGTGATATCAAACTCGAATCTATCAGAATAATATCTGATATATCTCGTCGTTTAGCAACCAGCTGTCTGGAAACTGCTTTAATCCGATCTTCTCGGGACGGATTTATGGCAAGCGATTTCTTGGATACATTACATTTCCAAGAGTATAAAAAAGCTTCAACTTGCTTATAGTAAGCCTTTGGGACTAGAATTACAGAATTAGCAAGTTTCAAGCTATGCGTTTTTTCGAGGAGTCCTTTTTGTTTTCCTCTACCATTAAGGGCGTAATGAAATTTAACAAGTTCAGAACTTGATATTTTTGGGCTATATTTGACTAGAACGTATTTACCTATACTTTTGCCTACTACTAACTTCGGCTTACTACTCACTGTTTTTACCCCAAAGACTTGTTAACTACATTAACACTTTTGTAGTTATTTTCTTAATGTATATGTTAACTACATTAACAATGATATAAAAAAGTTATGATTTAGTGCTAAAAATGCTCAAAAACAGCAGTTTTTACTCTATATTTTCACTATTTTAGGGGGATTACAGGCGATAAATCACTTAAAATTCAAGAAATACTAATTTTTCAATAAATTAATAAAAATCCTTATTTAGAAGTAAATCTAATTCTTCAGGTAATTCTGCTCGTGGTCCAGTAAGATATTCTTGTAAATTATCAACCTTACGTCTATGTGTTTCTTCTAAACCTAAAACAATAAGAGTATTACCTGAAGCCACTCCAAATGCGTCAGTTATCTCTTCTCTCCTAAATATTATTGGATTTGCTAGCGGTCCTGAATCCCAAATACCTAATGCTGTATAATTCCACATATCTGTCATCAAATCATAACCATCTTTCCAGAGGAAAATAATCCGATAATCTATATCAAAAGGTTTATCTTGTTGGGTAGGTAATCCAGAAATATGATCTATAACGGCTTCCTCTGTTCTACTCAAAACTTGCTCTACTTTGTTATCAAAATAAATTATAGATGGAATTCCTTCAATATTTAAATTTACGGGATTATAAAATGCCATATTTATACCGCTTGATTATCTTGTTGCTCATGAAGTTCTTCTGAATATGTGTCAGCTAATTCATTAAAAAGTCCCGCAGTATATTTTTTCATTTTTGTTATTTTGTTAAAATTACCATATGTAATTTGGTGTCTAAAGTCAGCATACGCGTCACAAACAGTTTCTAACGTACTCCTTATTATTATATTTATAGCTACTTTTGGGTCATCTGTTTCGCACCAACGCCGTACTAAATATGAAATATCTATTAGCCACGCTTCATCTTGACCCATGGACGGAAAATCATTAACTTGTTTTTCAGCTTCACGATAATAACCTCTACGCCATCTTCCGTGGTCATGCAACCATTGTGCACGTTTCTCAATCAGTTCTTCTTTTGTAGTATTTCCTATACAAAACTTTTCTTCCATATTGTCATCTCTTTTGAACATTTAGTTCCATGTAACTGAGTAGTAATTTGGGTTTTTAAGGATTTGTTGTCGGATTTCGACAACACAGAAAGAGTTAAAAGTCTTGCTATCAAAGAGCAATATGAATACAAATCAAGCGCTTCGTGATTGGGGATTAAATGATAAAGAAATTAAATTATATCGATTATGCCTTAAATTAGGTTCAAGTGGTATTAAACGTATCTCAGACCTATCAGATCTCCCACGAACAACTTGCTATGATATTCTTAATTCATTAATACACAAGGGATTAATAACGCATGTAACCAAAGAGAGCGTGAGATATTTTGAAGCTTCTGATCCTAAATTTTTACTTGCTACATTAAAAAACAAACAAAAGAAAATAGAAGAAGTACTGCCACAACTTACAAAAGATTGGAAATCTGTTGCTGAAAGACCTAGAATCGAACTTTTTGCAGGTGCTAATGGAATAAAAGCATTATTCAATGAGATTCTTAGAGAAGGAAAAGAATGGTTAGTTATAGGTAACCAAAAAGTATTTGAGAGTCAATATGGATGGTTTCCTCCTCAATTTATTAGACAAAGAGTTAAGGCAGGTGTAAGTATTAGAGGTATTTATGAAGACTCTGAAACTATGCGTAAATTAAAACTTGTAGATAAAACAGAACTGCGTCATGCTAAGCTATCAAATTTTATGAATAACCAGAAAGGAGAATTCTATGTTTTTGGTAATAAAATTGGTATGGTTAGTTTTTCTGAACGAGAACCACTAGCAATATTAATTGAAAATAAAGAACTTTCAGAATTAATGAGATCAATATTTATGCAAGTTTGGAAAAACACACCAGAAAGACCCAAATAATATTATTTCTTAGTAATCTTATGAGTCTTAAAGAAACTCTTGATCAAGTATAGTGCAACTAATATTCCAACAATTCCTCCGCCAATTAGAAACATTCTTGTATCAAATTGAAAGCCTTTTTCTGCATCACATTCGACAATTAATTCTAATGGTGCTGCTGCTGAAACAGATGTTGTAGAACCTGTTCCTGAAATTCCCGCAGGATACCATTCTGTAACTATTACTTTTCCTTGAATTCTTTCAGAAGTTTCAGGGCAATCAAATGAATACATTCTTGGTATATCAAAGCAGATCTCCAGAGGTTTTGCTTCATCATGCATAGTTCCGGCAGGAACATCAATATTTTCACTAAAAGGATTTAGCTCAGCTAGCTCGCCACTTACAGTTAATTCAACTTTAACATCTTCATCCCATGGATTATAAACGCCATAATTAAAGCACGCATGCTCGCCTTCATTAACATTAGTAATAACTGTTCCATAAACAATACCCACACCTTTCATAGCAAGAGCTTGTGGAGCTAGCATAGACAATACTAGAACAATTAAAACCAATTTTCTCATCATATTTTTCATGTTCAGATATTATATCTTTTTCGCAACAAGAACCTTCAACCCCTTTTCAGTAATTTCAATAATCCTAACTTGTGGACTATCAAATACTCTTCTTACATAGCCCATTCCAATTAAAAATATTAAATGATTTCTAGTTGTTTTCCAATTAACTTTTGAAATAGTAGCTAGTTCACTCGTGTTTTTCTGACCAGCAGCTAACGTCTTAAGCAAAGCTCTTCTTATTTTAGAATAACGTCTCTTATGATGTGTATATTTCTGTTTGCTTTGCTTAGATTTCATGTTTTCCTAATACCTCCATGCCTCGGAATCCCTTTGGAAAAGGTCTTCCAACCCCAAAAGAACAGATTCATCAAATTTCATGCTTGCCTAATACCTCCATTCCTCTTTCAGTAATTTCATAAATTGTAACTTGTGGTAAGTTGATTACAACTTTAGCAAATCCAAAACCACATAAATAAACCATATGATTACGAGTTGTTTTCCAATTTACACCTGCATCTTTTGCTAATTGATTAATATTTCTCTGACCATCAACTAGACTATGAAGAAGATTCTTTCTAATAACTCTAAATTCTCTCTTATGTTGTTTAGCAATTACTGTCTTCATAACCATTATATTGCTGCCTCCCTACAGCTTTCTTTCCTAGAAAGTTGGCAAAGAAACGTCACTTCGTGACTGCTTCGCAATAATATTGGTTTCATTATATTGCTGCCTCCTCTGCGTAAATACTAATATTATTACGATATGAACCAACAGATTGGTTTCCAGATACATTCAAATAAAACTTCAAGTAGGATGTAGAACCTGATACTAAATCTGAACCAATAGAATTATTGGTTAAAGCCATTTGATAATAATCGCTAAATGATACTGTTGAGTCTGTTATATTATATTTGAACTCTTCATTTTCAAGAGGTATTGATACTGAACCGGTTGATAGATTATCATCAACACCCATAGACAGATCCACATTAGTTCCTACAGAGGTTATATTTACATAATAAGCAGTAGTACCTGTATTGTTATTTCCTGTTGCATTACCTCGAATAGTTGGTAATCTGTCAATTAACCAGTAAACTCCTGCACTTAAATCATCTGAAATTGCAATAGATATGGATTTTGAACCAATGCCAAATTCTTGGACTGCTGTTTCATTCTCATTTCCAAGACTATCATTTACCCAGAAATACCAACCAACATTTGAGCCAGCTGATGTTAATATCTGTCTTGTAAAGTTAGATGTATTTGTTGTTCCAGAGAATTCGTAATAAGTTGAATTCTCCCAACTTCCTGAGTCATTAGTTGCAAACATAAATCCAGCTAGACCCATATCAGCTATTTGAGTTTCAGTCCAAGTAGTATTGAACATAACTGACCAACCATTCCATATAGTTGTTTCATTCCGATTTACATCACTATATTGTGGAGCTTCATTATCAATATTCAGACTAGCACTTTCATTATACCAGCTTGAGTTGAAGAGCCAATCTGTTGCAAGACATCTTATATTAATTCCGGCAGTATTATTGTAAGTTGAAATATCCCAATCATAATATCCATCTGCATCATCATCTACAATGCTTGTCCAGCTACCTGTTCTGTTAGATTGAATATAATAATAAATATCGCTTCCATCTTCATCTGTTGATCCTGAACAGTTGATTGCAACAGTTTCATTCCATCCGCCCCATGTTCCGCTTGTAGGTATCAAACTATCTGGTGCAGTTGGTGCTGTGGCAGATAAAGCTAAGCTAGCAGATATTGTTGTAGTTCCATCTTCGTAAAGATCATTTGGTGTTACAGCTGCAGTCCATACATCACTAATAGCTGTTTCATTAAAGCTCATAAATTGTACAGAATGTCCTGCTACTCCTGCTTCATATTCAGCTAATATTTGATTTGCAGTCAGACTTCTATTGTATATCTTTACTTCATCAATTGATCCATTAAAACCTGCTGTTGGTGGAATTGTTGTATCTCCAATTAACAAATCATTATTATTATCTAAATTACCAATAGAACTTATATCTGTACTATTATCAAACACACCATCAATGTATATTGATGCATTAACATCTCTATCATAAACTGCTACAATATGATGCCAGTTTCCATCATTAACAGTTATGCTTCCAGGTGAGCCTATAGCCGTCACACTATCATCAACAGCAGCTAAAATAGTTCCATCTGCTTGCATTCTTACATAATACCTTGGATCAACAAGTTCCTTAGAAACAATATAACCTATAGAATTAGAAGTAGTCTTTATCCAAACGTTTATAGAAAAGTCTGAAGTCCCGAAATCTAAACTATCATCATCACTTACATTAATAAAATCATCAACACCATCAAAGTCATAACAACCTCCGATCTGACAGCTTGAGTTCCAGATAGGCTCTTCAGTAGAACTATTAAAGCTTCCATTATTCTCAAAGGTTGAATAATCCCTAATTGTTGCAGTGGTTACTCCAGATCTGTTGGTGTCAAATGGCATGTTTAGAACTGCAATACTTGTTCCATTTCTTCTCCAGTCGGTTATGTTAACAACTGCATCGCTGTCTGCATCTGTTCCTTCTGTCCAATATAATGTTAGATTATCTTCAGTTAGATTATTATCCGATGTTGCGGTTATGTTAACATTTGTATATACCGTTGGTATGTTATTGATTGTAACGGTTCGCTCTTCGGTATTATTTGCATTAGCACCTAAATCAAAACTATATCCTTTATATGTATAGCTCTGTCCCTCAGTCAGATCGCTCCAAGTATTCACATACTGCTGTGCATTTGCATTATAGCTATTATTGATCTCAGCTGCAGATAATGCTCTACTATATATCTTGAATTCGTCAATTGATCCATTGAAATTATCTTTATATGCTGCCTTTACAGTATCCTCTCCGATCATAGGGTACATGGTTGTATCGTACACCAACGTTTGCTGACTTGTATCTGAACCTTCTAAAACACCATTTACATACAAATCAATTCTAGATCCTGAAAGAGTTGCAGCTACATGATACCATTCTCCGGTTTCTAATTCAGTTGTACCGACTACACTATCAAGACTTCCTCCATTAAATGTTGTAGAAGAAAAACGTACAATTGGTGTATCAGCATTTACTCTAAAATGATATCCATAATATATATCAGAATTAGCATTACCAAATATAGGATTCTGAGTTGTGTCATCAATCTTTACCCACGCCTCGATTGTAAATACCTGTAACTCAAATTTATCTTCAGGAACACTAATGTATATATCATCTGTTCCATCAAACTTCATTGCCTTTCCAAACTTACCTTGGGTTGGAGTTACATCACCAGATATTGTTCCATCATTACTCCAACTAGCATCATCATATACGGTTGATCCTGAAACATTATCCATGCTCCAATATCCAATTAAAGTTCTATTCCAGTCTACGAATGTACTTTGATCATTTGTATCTAAGGAAGTTAAATTAACAACTACATTTCTCCATGTTGCTATTCGAGTTAGGTCTGACCATACATCTGATAGGAAGCTAATGCTTGGAGTTGTCTGATCTGAAGTTATTGAATAATTTGTAGTAGATACTGAACAACTTGCTTCATCGCAAGCTTCACAATACAATTCAAATTCATTTTCTTGCATTTCAGTTACATTGAACTGAGCTGATGCAGTTGTTCCTGAAACATCAACCGTTCCATTATTATGCCAAGTTCCGGTGTTGTTGTGGTATAAACTAATATTAACAAGCACTACATCTGTGTTTATTCCAGTACAATCAAAGGTTGCATTTATACCAACAACTCCTTGATCTGCAGGATTATCTAAACTAGCTGCTCCACCTGTAAACTTCCACATTGCAGATGGGACATTATTTCCACCATCGGTTGCAGTCAAAGCATTAATTACTTCGCTTCCAGTGTTGTTTCCTTCGCTGATGTTCGTTGAATCCCAAGTATATGCTGTTGCTGAGTCGAAGTTAGCTAGCCATTGGGTATTGGTGTTGTTAGTTATGTTTCCAGCGCCAGCAGTCAGTGTTCCTGAAAGAGCTAACGAATCTAGATACATGGTTGCTGAATCAGCGACATTTATAGTATCTGCTGAGCTAACTGTAAATGCTTGGAAGAAACAATCTCCATCTAACGTATATGTATCTCCTGCATTTACTGAACTAACATCAAATTGCACATCTAACCATTTCCAGCTCTGACTTCCAATAAATCCATTTCCACTCGTTTTTTTAATTATTGCGGGATATGCGGGAGATGCACCATACATGCTTGCAGTTCCACTAGATTGTAAATAATTACTGATATCTACCGTTGCGGCTTGGGAGGCGTTACCTAATGTTACAATTATATTCGTTCCAAACATCTGGAAGTTATCTCCCTGAACAGTTAGGTTATTTATTACAGTAATACTATCATATACTCGAATCTTGTTTCCCGGAGATTCCATTAATAAATTATAGAACGTTGTATCTGTTGTTCCGCCATTATTATTAATATCTGTTTGTGGACCACTTGATCCCATCAATACGCTTCCGTCGTTGTGTGTAAATGTTCCAAAATTATCTATACTTGTGTTTATTGTTGTTGTTCCGGAGGTTGCTGAGTATGTTCCACCAGAGTTGATTGTTAGAGAACCTAATGTTATATCTTCAGATCCACCATTAGCAGTAAGGATTCCAGCATTATTTATAATTACATCACCTGTAACAGTTAAGTCATATGTATTAACATATGGGTAAAAAGTTCCACTTGTAACTGTTAAATTATTATATATAGTAAATGGGCTAGTTATCCGTCTCCATCTTACTGTAGAACCACTATCAATTTCTAAATCATATAAATCTCCACTTCCTGCTAAGAAATCCAAAACAGTTGGTGTAGGTGTGGTTATATTAACTAATCCATTATTAGCTGTAAATGTTGATCCTCCTGCTCGATATACAGCCATTCCAGTTATACCTTCATTTGTGATGGTTGTTGTTCCGGACGTTGCTTCATATGTTCCACCATTCTTAATCCAAAGTGAACCAAGAGTCCATGCGCCAGTTTCAGTTCCGTCTCCAAAGCTTCCGCCATTTATTATTACATCTCCTGTTATGGTGATACTATCCAAGTTATTCTCCATGTATTGTGTTCCAGAATCAAGAGTAAAGTTACTTGCAACAACAATTGGTTCAATATATGAACGATCTCCACCATCAGTTTCATAATTATAAAAGCTGCCAGTTCCATCTATCCATATTGCTGTAAGTGTTGGAGTAGATACATTTACTAATCCATTATTGTGTGTGAAAGTTGACCCTGAAACTGTTTTGATTGCTGCTCCTACTGCAGTTTCATTTGTGATGGTTGTTGTTCCACTAGTTGCTGTATATGTTCCTCCAGAGTTGATTGTTAGAGAACCGAAAGACATATCATACGCAGAACCAGTCATTACATTTAGAGTTCCGCCATTGTTTATAATTAAATCTGAAGATACATTTAGAGGTTTACTTCCAAATGAAAAAGTTCCAGAAGTAATAGTCATTTCATTAAAATTATATTGAATACCTGCTGCTCCAGCAGCAACTGTTAAGGTTTTACTTGAACCCATATCCATTTCAAAATCATAATATTCTCTATCACCATTTATATCTCTAAATTCACAATCATCTTGATAAATTATATTAATAAATCCAGAATTGTGTGTGAATGTCCCGTTATTATACCAACATCGACCATCTAGACTTTCATTTGTGATTGTTGTTACTTCAGAAGTTGCTTCATAAGTTCCGCCACTATTCATTTGCATACTTCCGAACCATTGGTCTCCACCTAAACTAGCATTCAGAGTTCCATTTACTTCTGCATCGCTAGTTGCATTAATTGAGTAAACATCTGTAACTACAAAGACATCGGGATTAACTGTAACTTGTGAACAAGTTAAGTTACTTGTTAATGTTGTGTTAGCTGCGAATGTACAATTACCTGGAGTTGCTCCTCCACTAAAGACCCACATTCCTGCGGGGACATTATTTCCACTGTCGATTCCATCATAAACATATATGATATCAGTTCCTGTGTTGTTTCCGTAAGATACATTTGCGTAGTTCCAGCTGTTGGTAATTGCAGTTGCGTTGATGTCCCAATGTTCTGTTCCTGCTGATTGTATTGTTGCTAGATTTCCTGCTGATCCACTTATACTAACACTACCTGCACCGATGAAACCAGTTCCAGCAGTGTCTTCAAATACCACCGTATTTCCTGCTGAAACATTAACTTCTGTTCCAGATGGTAAATTAATATTTGTAAGATTTGCATCTTCATCAACGATCAGAGATCCATCATACATTGTTATATTATCTCCAAAGTCAAAATCAACATTTGTAGTTATTTCACTTTTATCAAGCGGTCCAAATGCAGCAATTCCATAAGCACCTTCAACTGTTGCGTGATCTTTTGATACAAGTTGTCCTCGCTGTGTTGAATATGTACAATAACTATTTGCTATATCAAACGTACTATTTGTAAGTTCAAATTTCCAATCATAATAAACCACAATTTCATCTCTACTTGCATCATTTATTATATTCAGTCCATTAATTATTGCGCCACTGGCTCGTATGTAAACTGCGCCACTTGATTGAGGATCATCAACAGTAACATTATTAATTATAATATTACTTGATTGAAGTTCAAATCCACCTGGTTTATAGAACACAGTGTTGTATATATTTCCATTAGCCATTATTTGCGCATATCCACTACTTGGATATTCAAAAACACTGTAATTAGATATAATATCAACATCATGATCATACATTGACCATCGATATGTTGATGATGGAACACCTGAACTAGTGGATGTAAGATTAACAATATTATCTGGTTCTCCCAAAATATTCAAAATACCTGTTGAAATACCATCTCCAATACCTCCAGCAGTACTTGCGCCACTAAAGTCCATGAACTTCAAGGTTGTTCCAGCACTGAGATTTAGACCTCCATCTAATTCTAATAATCTTATGGTTGCATTTGGTGAAAGAACTGTATCTACTCCGCTCTGAACATCCATAGTTCCATTAACATAAATCTCTCCATCATTGTGCGTAAAGTTTGATCCCGAAAGAATTGTAAAGTCGCTGGAGAAATTAGCTAAATTTCCATTCAGATCTAATGTATCTCCTGAGCTAATTGTAAATGCATCAAACTCACATGCTCCAGTTAATCGAATGTTTTCATCATTTCCATCAGTTGTAATATCAACTTGGAAATCAAACCATTTGAAAGCATTAATCTTTCCATCAACATCTAATTGTAAATTAGTCCAATCTGAACCGATTACAATTGCGGGATATAACTGATTAGCTGCCTGAAGTGTTATTGTATTTTGCGTAGTTAAATCTCCATCCCCATCCAGAGTTGCAGATTGAGAAGCATTACCAAACGTAGCACTACTTGTAAATCTTATTTGACCGTTTGTTTGATTAACAGAATTTATAATTGTTGGTGTTTCATCAATATACCAATTACCTGATCCTGTTGATTTTAAATCATAGAAAGTTGCTCCACCAGAATAAAGATATCGATTACCCGAATCGTCATTTGTAATCATTCCATTATTATGTGTGAATGTTCCATCATTATTTAAATTGCCAGAAAGAGTTGTTGTCCCTACAGTAGCTTCATATGTTCCAGTAGATTGAATAATTATACTTCCGAACCATTGATCTCCACCTTGAGATGCGTTCATTGTTCCATTTACTTCTGCATCTCCTGTTGCGTTGATGCTATATTCTCCAGTTACAACTGTTGCTGCAGATTCAACTTGTAATCCTGCACAAGTTAAATTGGCTGTTAGCGTATCATTGGCTGTGAATAAACAATTTACACCCTCTCCACCAAATAACCACATTCCGTCAGGTACATTATTTCCTCCGTCTGTAGCGCTCTGTGCGTTGATAACTACTGCTCCCGTATTGTTACCTTGACTGATATTGGTGCTATCCCAACTGTATGCTGTTGCTGAATCAAAATTAGCTAACCACTGTGCGTTTGTGTTATTGGTTATGTTTCCAGTTCCGGATTCTAGAGTTCCTGATAAATCTAGAACGTCAGTGTATAATGTTGCTGAATCAGTTATGTTAAGGGTGTCTCCTGTACTGATCGTTAAGTTTCTGAAGTAAGTATCTCCATCTAGCTGGAATATGGAACCAGCTCCACTCGTAGTTATGTCTTCCTGAATATCTAACCATTTAACATGTGCTTCATCGGCAGTAGAAGACGTTAGGAATGGGAATGCTACAGAGATATTTGCCATGAATGACTCTGAAGCTGAATATATTCCTTGGTCAGATGCAGAGCTCGTACTATATATTAATGGATGCGACACTTGTGATGCATATGAATCAGTACCTAAAGTAATGTAAGTGCCATCACCAACTAAATAGATTCGGAACCACCCTGAGCTAGGATTAAAATAAGTCAGATCGTGTTCAACAGTTATATTATATACATTCTTTAATTGAGAATTTGTACCAGGAACTTCTGTGCGGAGATTATAATAAACAGTATTACCTGCGCTAGTGCTCATAGACTGACTACCTGTGGATCCAAGCCTCTGCCATATCATGGTTCCATTATTATGGGTAAAAGTACCATAATTATTAAAAGCGCCACCATTTGCAACAGTAGTATTGTTGCTTGTTGCTGAATATATTCCGTCTGAATTGATTGTTAGTGCGCCAAATATATCAGTACCATTTGCAGTGCTATTGTAAGTTCCAGTAACAGATGAACTACCTGAAACATTGGTTATTCCTGCGGTTGCAGTATATAATCCGCCAGAGTTAATTGTAAGTGAACCGAGTTCAACAGCATCGTCATATCCTCTTAGTGTGCCTGTAACAGATACATCGCCAGTAACATTTAGATTTGTTGTTAAGGTTGGATGCATTGAAAATCTTCCTGAATTAATCGTTAAGTCATTCTCAATTACAGTGTCGTTGTATATAGTCAAAGTTCTTGGTGTGAACGTCATATTTACATTATAGAAATTATCTCCACCACTAATTAATGCAGCATCTCCTGCGTCAATAAAGTGTAATGTTCCACTATTGTGAGTAAAGGTTCCACCATTATTATTAAATGCGATATTACTTGCATCGCGTCCATTAATTGTTGTTGTTCCGCTGGTTGCTGAGTATGTTCCGCCTGAATTGATTGTTAGTGAACCAAAAGAGTTTGCTGCTGTTTGAGATCCACCGCCAAGCGTTGCGCCATTATTAACAACAACATCTCCAGACACTGTCAGTGTCTTTGTTGCTATTCCTGCATATAATTGTCCCGTACTATCCAGAGTAACATTGTTAGTAACGGCTAAATTATCAATAAATTTTAGTATTCCCGTATCTACTCTTAAATTATTAGCAACAGTAGTTACTCCGTCTAAATTCATATCATCTGCAGATCCATCTGGATGATATTCCAAATCATAAAACGTTAGTTCTGCTGTGTTCTCTAATCCTGTATCAGTTGGTGTTGTTATATTTACATAACCATTATTGTGCGTAAATGCTGAACCTGCTTTAAATTCTATTGCATATGTCGGTGATTCACTTGTAATTGTTGTTGTTCCATTTGTAGCTGAATATGTTCCGCCTGAATTGATTGTTAGTGAGCCGAAAGTCCATGCTTCAGTTTCAGATGCACCAAGAGTACCAGTTACATCTACATCTCCCGTTACCGTTAAAATTCGTTTAGTTGATCCGGATTTAAATGTTCCACTAGATACAATCAAATTATTATCAATATTTGTTGTAGCTTGAAGTTGAACATTATTTCCACTATCGACTTCTAGATTATACACACCTGTTCCGGAGCAAGTTATATCTATTGAGGTCTGCTCAGGAGTTGTTATATTAATCAATCCATTATTTCCCGTTAATGTTCCTGCGCAAGTGATTGCATATGCACTTGGAGCTTCATTAGTTATCGTTGTTGTTCCAGATGTTGCGGAATATGTTCCGCCTGAGTTGATTGTAAGTGAACCAAACCATTGATTTCCACCTTGAGATGCGTTCATTGTTCCATTTACTTCTGCATCTCCTGTTGCGTTGATGCTATATTCTCCAGTTACAACTGTAGCTCCAGATTCAACCTGAAGTGATGTACAACTCAAGTTAGCAGTTAAGGTATCGTTTGCTGAGAACAAGCAAGCTTCTCCAGCAGTTCCGAAGTTCCACATTCCATCTGGGACATTATTGCCACCATCTACTGCTGTTTGTGCGTTTATAACTACTGCTCCCGTATTGTTACCTTGACTGATATTGGTGTTGTCCCAACTGTATGCTGTTGCTGAATCAAACTGCGCTAGCCATTGAGCATTATTGTTATTTGTTACATTTCCATCGCCAGAGGTTAACGTTCCTGCAAGAGTTAAAGTATCTAATTCTAGATTTGATATTCCAGTATTTAGTGTATCTCCTGCAACAACAGTAATTTCTTCAAAAGAGATATTTTCAACTAATTGAACAACTCCAGTTCCAGCTCCACCGGTTGTAAATGCTAATTGCCAATCGGTGTTGTTCAAAGTTAAAGTTCCAGTTCCACCTAATCCCCCCATATATGCGTTTTTAATAATTGCAGGATATGCTGAATTTGCTGCCATGATTGTATTACTATATTTCAAATTTAATGTGAAATCTCCATCCGCGGTCATATCAACGGTTCCAGATTGCGAGTCATTTCCTAAAATCAATTTGCTATTGTAATACACATTGAAATTTTCTGATCCAGATAATTGATTAATAATTTGGATGGTGTTTCCATCCATAGTATATCCATCTTCATTCTGTAGATTGTAAAATGCGTTTGTTCCGGTGAAACCATTCCAATCACCGGCCGGGTCTGTTCTGTAAACAAGTCCGTTGTTGTGAGTAAATGTACCTGAATTAGCTGCATCGCCAGAGATTGTTATTGTTCCGCTTGTTGCGGAGTATGTTCCGCCAGAATTAATATCCAAACTCCCTATATCAACATTTGGATTGAACCAGACCATATCTCCTTGGAATGTTCCTGAGATATCTTCGCTAGATGAATCAACTACGGTTGTTCCAGCTCCTTCATTTAATTTCCACCATCCAATTATGTCCGAAGTATCTGTGAAAGTCTGGTTATATAGCTGTCCAATTTGTGCCGCAGTTAAAGTTGTATTATATATACGCAAGTCAGACATAGTTCCATTAAAGGTATTCTGATTTACGGGATACTCTCCAATACTCATTGCTACTGGAGAATTAGCATAACTAGTATACACCGTAGCACCATTATCAGTTAACGCTACGCCATCCATATAGATAGTTACATCTGGTGCGCCAGCATCATACACAACTACTAACTGTGACCACCTATCCACTTCAAGGGAATCGTTAGCATATACGTAACTTAACCGTGCAGTAGTTCCGTCATCTGAACCGCCGAATAACGGTGTTCCAGATCCATTAATACTAAACCACCACCCTCTTTGATCAGCACCGCCCATATCTGAAATTATTGGGTGTGTGTTAGTAAACCCACTTCCTTTTACCCATACTGAAACCGTCTTATCGCTATCAAATACAATATCTGTATCCATAGCAATACCATCTCCAATACCATCAAAAATTAATCCACTTGCAGCATACGAATCAAGTTCTCCGGAAAGCGTTACATCATTAGTTACAGTTAGATTGTCTTTGTGCGTTACATATACATTTGCACTAGTTGTTAGATTGTAAAAGTCTTGGGTCTCAAATCCAATGATTGTTGCGTTGTTTGCAAAGGTTACCTGTCCAGAGTTGTCTGTGAAGGTTCCTCGGTTGATTAGGTTACCTTTCATGGTTGTTGTTTCATTTGAAGAATCATATGTTCCGCCAGAGTTGATTGTTAGGGAACCAATATTATGATCGCCACCATTGGAAGTATCCAATGTTCCACCACTATACACAATTGCGTCTCCAGAAATATTAAGCAGGCCTATAGTGTTGACGGTGTAAGAAGAATCAAGTTCTCCGCCCAAGATATTTAAGTTATTAATCTGTACGTATTCATCATTTTCTGAGATTGAAACCGTTCCAGAAGTAATATTAAATTCATTTTCAATTATGTGCGATCGATCAGATGATGCATCGCCGAATGCACAGGTTCCACTTGTACTAGTAATTAAATTATAAAGAACATTACCTCCCGCCACATTACCGGTTAAGCACCAAGTTGCAGTTTGTGTAGATATGTTAATAGTTCCATCATTATGTGTAAATGTTCCCGAATTAGAAAATGCGTTTCCATCTGCACTCTCGCCAGTTATATGTGTTGTTCCACTTGTAGCATTGTAAGTTCCGCCAGAGTTGATTGTTAGAGATCCAAGAGTCATTGCACTACTGCCTGCATTTCCAAGTGTTCCGCCTGAGTTGATTAAAACATCTCCCGTTACAGTCAATGCACGATTTGTTTGTTGTTCTTTAAATGTTCCTGAACTAATTGTTAAATTATTATCAATTGTTTGCTGAGTATTATCATTCCAAGATACTAAATCTCCTGAAGCAATTTCTAAGTTGTAAATATTTCCTGTTGATTTAATATCCACATTAGTTGGATCTGTAGTTGTTATATTAAACCATCCAGTATTTACTATCAAAGTTCCGTCATGATTAATTGCATATCCACCAGATTCACTATTTATTGTAGTGGTCTGATCTGTTGCTTCATATATTCCGCCAGAGTTTATAGTTATTGCTCCAAAGTCTTGATCTCCGCCTTGTGATGCATTCAGAGTTCCATTAACATGTGCCCAACTTGTGGAGTTAATGCTATATTCTCCAGTTACAACGGTAGCTCCTGATGCTACACCAAGAGTTCCACAAGTTAGGTTAGCAGTTAGAGTGTCGTTTGCTGTGAATAGACAAGCTACGCCTTCTCCACCAAATAACCACATTCCGTCAGGTACATTATTTCCTCCGTCTGTAGCGCTCTGTGCGTTGATAACTACTGCTCCCGTATTGTTACCTTGACTGATATTGGTGCTATCCCAACTGTATGCTGTTGCTGAATCAAACTGCGCTAGCCATTGAGCATTTGTATTATTGGTAATATTTCCGCTACTTACAGTTAGGGTTCCAGATAAGTCTAGGACGTCTGTGTAAAGGGTTGCATCATCTGCAAGGGTTAATGTATCTCCGCTTGAGATTGTTAGGTTTCTAAATTGTGTATCTGAATCAATTGAAATATTTACGCCCGCTCCACCAGTAGTTGCATTGGTCTGATAATCGATATTTGCTAAATGAACTTGTGCTCCAGATCCACCATCATCCCAATCCCAATCAATTCCTTTAATGATTCCAGAATACGTGGAATCTGCACCTTTTACAGTTACAACATATCCTGCAGCATTGTTATCTATATCAATTGCTGCACCAGTTCTATCTAATATTCCTGATTGTGATGAATTTCCTAGTGTCAAAGTAACATTTTGCTCAAGTGATCGTAATAGCAGTGCATTTGTAGCATTAAAGTAATTTAGAACGGTTAGGTTTCCAGCGATTAAGAAATTAGATGTTCCACTCATATTTAGATTATAGAATGTTGGCTCACTTGTTCCATATCTCTGCCAATATCTAGAACCGCCCGTGTGTGCAAAGTCAACGGTTCCATCATTATGTGTGAATGTTCCTGAATTATCAAATGCTCCTGCAATATGTGTTGTTCCCGAAGTTGCAGCATAGGTTCCACCATTGATTGTAATTGAACCAAAATAAACATCTTGATTAAATGTTCTTGTAGTATACTTTCCAAATATTCCTGAATTCAGTACAACGTCACCCGTTACATTTATCATCTTATTATTATAGAATCTGAAAAGAGAATCAATAGTTAAATTGCCTAAAATATGTATGTTTCCACTAGTTCCAGTTCCATCCAGAATTTGTCCATTAACTTCCAAATTATATAATGTAATATCTCCACCACCATACTGCAAGTAATTTGCAGTTCCTGACGTTAGGTTAATAATTCCATTATTGTGATTTACACCACCACTCGATTTAAAGTATGAATTATATCCACTAACTCCCTGACCGTTCATTGTTGTTATTCCATTTGTTAATGTACAATTTCCTAGGCCCTGTATGGTTGCAATAGTATGGTCTCCACTTCCCCCATCAAATACTCCGCCAGATAAAACATCCAAGAACCATTTTCCAGTCTTTCCACTTCCAATACTTACGGTTCCATTGTTAGCCGTAAATGTTCCTGAAACAGATGCTACATCACCAATAATAGTTGTTCCGGATGTTGCAATATACTCTCCACCTGCGTCGATTATCAAATCATCTCCAATATATACGGGCAAACCCGCATCCGTAGATAGGTAAAAGTTAAGTGTTCCACCATCTTCAATAATAACGTCTCTTCCAACAGTTAGGTTATCTGCGCCAGTATGATATCGATTTATTCCACCTTCAACGATGGTTAAATCATTTTCAACATACAAATCATTTCCATTTGCTAATCTAACATATCTTGTAGATGAAGACATGTCAATAATAAGATTGTACAGCTTATCGCCCTCTGCACCATTACCTGTCTGGAAATACTCAGTAGTACTTCCACGGAATACTATTGTTCCGTTATTGTGTGTAAAGTTTCCACCATTATCATCGTAGAAATTATAATCAATTATGTTGATTGTAGTATTTGCTGAAGTTGCGTAATATGTTGCTCCAGAGTTTATCCAAAGATATCCAAAGTCCATATTATTTGTTTCGGTTGCAGATCCTCGTCCCAGCTGTCCAGTATTTAATATAGCATATCCTTCAACAGTTAGGTGTGCTCCAGTATCACCTGAAGCTTTGAAAGTTCCGCCATTAAGCGTTAAATTACCCTCAATAGTCATTGGTTGTGTCCATTGATGTTCATTACTACTGGATAAAATTAAATTATATACATTTCCTCCAGTTCCATTCAAATCCATATTTGTGTTGCTTGATTCAGTTATATTTACAGTTCCACTACTTGCAATAAACTCGCCATCAATATCAAGTGCATAATTACCGATCTCACTTGTTATGGTTGTTACATCTGATGTTGCTTCATAAGTACCAGTAGATTGAATAGTCATACTTCCGAACCATTGATCTCCACCCTGACTCGCATTCAGAGTTCCGTTTACTTCTGCATCTCCAGTTCCATTGATTGAGTAAACATCTGTAACTACATTAGCTGTTGATTCGACCCAAACATTGTTACAAGTTAGGTTAGCAGTTAGAGTGGTTTCTCCTGAGAATGTACAGTTATTT
>Ga0233429_1000104_pt1 | contig 160168 bp, 147 predicted proteins | sample SI_118_April2016_3_FD_179879 | JGI IMG/M metagenome (GOLD analysis project Ga0233429, IMG submission 179879) | Seawater microbial communities from Saanich Inlet, British Columbia, Canada - SI_118_April2016_135_MG | ecosystem: Environmental > Aquatic > Marine > Inlet | place: Canada: British...
ATTCATCCCAAAATAATGCAAGACCTTTCGAAGGCTTTTTTGTTCTTTGAAAGGTTGGGTTTCAGAAAAGTTCGCCCTGAGTTTAAACCTTTCAAAGGTAAACGCAACCTTTGAAAGATTGGGGTTCCAGAAAAGTTCGCCCTGAGTTTAAACCTTTCAAAGGTAAACGCAACCTTTGAAAGATTGGGGTTCTTCCCAAAACAAGGCAAGACCTTTCAAAGGCTTTTTTGGTCTTTGAAAGACTGAGATTCATCCCAAAATAATGCAAGACCTTTCGAAGGCTTTTTTGGTCTTTGAAAGGTTGGGTTCCAGAAAAGTTCGCTCTGAGTTTAAACCTTTCAAAGGAAAACGCAACCTTTGAAAGATTGGGATTATTCCAAAACATAATCATTTAAAATTTTTGTGTCTTCAATAGTTGATTTATACTCTTCTACAAATTCCCTGTACATTGAACAAGTCCCAAATATTCTTTTGATAAAATCACTATCACTATTTTTTCCATCAATACAATTTTCATAATTTGAATATTTCCAATCCTTTAAATTTGTTACCAAATTATGTTTGATAGGATTTAAATGTATATACCGACATATATGCAAAAAATAGGCATCATTATCAATATGTTTTGCTTTTGCACGCCCTTCAAATAATGTCCCTTTTCTCTTTATTTGTTGATTGATTGCTTGAACAAATACATTCGTTAATGTTTGAACAAACCTCGATACTGGTACATCTGAATTTTGGCGGACGAAAAGATGATAATGATTGGGAATTAAACAATAAGCTATAATTGATACTTGATATTTTTTAGCATTTTTTTCCATAAGGGATTTAAAATAATCATAATTCTTATTTTGATAGAACAGTAAAAGATTATCAATCGCTCTGTTGTAAATATGATAATAATTATCTTTGATGTAAATCATAATTAATTAAATCCATATGCAAGACCTTTCAAAGGCTTTTTTGGTCTTTGAAAGGTTGGGTTCCGGAAAAGTTGGCCCTGAGTTTAAACCTTTCAAAGGAAAACACAACCTTTGAAAGGTTGGGTTCCATGTAAAGTTGGCTCGGGGTTTAAACCTTCCAAAGGTTGGGGTAATACAGTCAATCAAAAATTTTGTCCCGAAAATCGATCCATTGTTCATCAAGAAATCTTCAACTGACAAACCTTTCAAAGGTAAAAGCAACCTTTGAAAGATTGGGATCCTTCCCACAGCAAACCAAGCCGTTTACAAAAACCTTTGAAAGATTGAGATGCTTCATTTCCCCAAAATATCAATAAGCTTTTCCGCATCTTCATCTTTGTATCCCGTATGAGAATATATTATTTCACCTTTTTTATTGATAACAAATAAAGTAGGTAAATTGACCTGAAGTTTTCCTTTTTCATCTTTTTTTGCTACTTTAAATTTTTTAGTAACCACGCCATAGTTGTCCAATAAAACTGGGATTTTTGTATTAATTTTATTCACCCATTTTTGGACAATAGCTTTTTTTTCTTTATAATCAATCAAATAGAACCCCACTTCCGGAAATTTGACAGATAAACTATCCAATGCTTTGATCTCTTTCTGGCAGGGGCCACACCAAGATGCTGAAAAACTGATGACTGTTACTTTTGGATTCTTTGCTTTTTCACCATATAGATTACTGGCAAAGAAATTTTTTCCCGATAATGTAGGCAGAAAAAATGTAGGTGCTGGTACCTGCGGGAAAGCGACCGAAAATAAAAGTGTAATGAATATTATTTTTTTCATGTTTCGCGTGTTCATTTTATTAGCCCATCCTTTCAAAGGCTTTTTTGGTCTTTGAAAGGTTGAGATGGTTTATCTGTTATTTAACTGTTTTTTTAATTTTCCAATATCCCAGGTGAATTTTAATGCCGGTAAAAGAAGTGCACTCGCAAATCCATAACTCCCAACTGCAATTCTATCCTGTAAAGATGTTTTATTATAAAAATTCGTTGCATCATTTGATGAACCGGCATTCAGGTAAGCATCATAATTTTTTACCGCCAATGTTTGCATGGCAAAGCCAATCACTGCAAAAGCTGCAGAAGAACCCAATGATATCCTTTGCTTGAATTTTCCCATGTCAATGTCCTGTTGAATACTTCCATCGTAAGTCATGAGTTTGAACCGGAAATTCTTTTTCTCATTTAATGTGAGTGTAAATGTTTCCGATTGGGCTAAAAAAGAAGGATGCTTTATATCAATCGTATGAATACCGACCGGAATACCATCCAAAATTTTTGGTGTTTTTCCCTGCCCCTCTTTGTCTAAATAAATTTCTGCATCGGGAGGTTGAGTAATCACGATTAATTTCCCAGTATGACGATCTAAATTAAAAACATGCTCATAGGTTTGATCCCGCTTAATATTTAAAAATTCCGACTGTGAATGATAATCCTGAGAACTGGCTGATAATTCAACCATTCCTTCCGCTATGCGAAAATCCTGAACCGGAATATGTCCGATTTTTTGACCATTTACAAATACACTTGCTCCTTTCGGACCTCCAATAATAGAAAGGAGACCGGATCGAGCTTCTAATTTTAAATTTAGATCAAATGTTTTACCGTCATCAATAACAATATCCTGTTCTATACTCTGATACATATCTTTTGTAAGTGAAAGATGATAATTCCCCGATGGCAATTCATCCAGTTCAAATGGGGTAACCCCCTTGCTTTGTCCATCAATTTTGACCTTCGCACCCCTTGGTGTAGTTTTTACAATCAATTTACCAAATGCAGGAGTCAATAGAATATCTCGGCTATTCACACTTCCGTCAGTAATAATAAAGTTCTCTTCATGCGTATGATACAAATCTTTCGAAACTTGGATATTATATGTCCCTGATTTGATACGGTCAATACTGTAGGGTGTTTTCCCTTTCACCTGCCCATTAATCATGACAACCGATGCTGTGGGGTTAGACTTAATTGATAAACTCCCAAAATTTGGTTTGAGTATCGCTTTGACTTCACCAATCATATCTGGGTGAATAGTGACAATTTCCGTGTAGGCATAATACAGGTTTTTTTCAACCCTGATTTCATGATCCCCAATCCCAATATCTGTAATTTGCAAAGTGGTCATTCCTTTTTCAATACCATCCACATAAACGGAAGCATCGCCGGGTTCAGATCGTACAAGCAGAATACCAGTGGTCGCTTCCACTTTTGCCGCAATTCCCGGAATGAGCTTCACATCATAGGTCATTTCTTCATTTGCTATGACATTGAATTTCTTCTCCCAATCCTTGAAACTAGAGCGAGAAAATTTAATCGTATGTAGACCTTCAGCAATAGATAAGACTACCTGATTCCCTGAACTTCGACTGTTGTATTGCCCATCAATAAAAATTGCAACATTATTCTGATCGACGTTAAAAATAACTTTACCTTTTTTTGTTGATGCGTATTGGGTGAGATCACCTCCTTCTTGCACTTCACCAACCTTCGCTTCCGCCGCCAAACGCATGGCCATATTTTTTATGGTCACCTTTATGAAATCCGTTACCCGCCCCTCGTAATCATCCATATCTTGATAAATAATCTTCCCAGTCGCCACGTCAACCAACTTTATATTTAAAGAATACGAATCTAAAATCTTATCAACACTCCCGGCTACAATCTGACTCACGCCAATTAATTCACCAATCTCAACGGCACATTCATCTGCAACACATCCGGAGTTTTGAAATTTTTGTTCTTCAAGAATTTTGTCCATCATCTCCCGTTCTACAATATCAAATCGATTGGTTGTAGAAAGATAGTAGGAAAATCTTTTGGAGATATTTTTTGCGGTAATCGCATCAACTCCGCTTCCATCAAATTGCAGAACAGCAATGCGCTCTTGCCCCACAATCTGTGAAACAAATAAATAGAATAGAAGGATAATATAATTTTTCTTCATCTTTACTAATAATAGGTAATCATGATTGGTATATATTAATTACTCTATATCATTTACTCAATAATTAATGCGTCAGAACAAAAAAGAAAGCCTGGGTTAAATTAGAAATATCCTGACTTGCTGTTGCTAAGTTTTCTACAGCAGACTTTGCCACTTCGAAATAAACTGAGCCTCCAATGGATGGATTCTCATCTACAATTTTCGTAAAATCTTTCAAGTTTAAAACGCCATACTTCAGGGGCGTTGTTGCATGGACATGAGCTGTCCTTATAGCATTATCAAGTACCAAAGAAAATTCTCCAATACCAAAAGCTGGAACCTTAGACACAAAAACGGTTGATTCTGTTACAGGGTCAGTTGATGGCGGTGGATCCGTCGTTTCAAGTCTAATGATAGATTTACGTGACATGGTAAAACCATTAGCCGTTTTGACCATAATATTTTTTGAAACCTCTACCTGGCCTTGAAAAATCAATAACATTGAATCACCTGTTTCACCTTCTTTAAATAGGCATTCCTTAGGTTTACATTCTTTTAACATAACGCGTTCTGCGATTTTATTACACATTTCTTCAGTCAGCTCGCTGAAGTAATTAATTTTTTTGATTTGTTGGTGACTTGGATTCATAACTTAACTCAAAACCAGTGCTTGATGTTTTGCATCGACGATATAGTCATCAGCTGGATTAATCTCAACCGCAATGTGTTCATCGCTGTTTAAATTAATCCCTGCGCTATCAAGCTGTTCAGTAATCATGTCTCTAATGAGAGGGCTTCCGCTTTCTCCCATTTGATCTTCTAAGCTAAATCCAGATTTTTGAATTGCATAACCTAAAAGAATTTGTTTATGTTTGAATTTATAAAAAGCGGAAATTTTATTATGCGTTAAGCCTATCAATCCTTTTGGAATTTTAGAAACATAAATCCCTCTATCAGATCTTTTTTCGTTGATGAGCTTTTCAAATAACTGGGGGACACCCGGATCGGTAATATGTCCTGCCATGAGATGAGGAACATGCTCATCCGCAAAAATAATTTCATTTACATTGGCTCTTTGAAGATGAGAAACATTCTCCCCATTCAATACATGGACTATAACTTGCACATTTTCAGCAATGGCTTTTGCGGTTAAAGTCGTTAAAACTGATTTTTCTTCATCGGGCATTTCATTGGGAAGTAAACCGGAATAATCGGGAACTATAATAAGCATCCCTGCACGCTCCATAAAAGCTTTTCGCAAAACAGGCTCTTGAGTAAAATTCTCTAAAAGGTGCGTAATATCTAATCGCTGAAAACCTGAAATCCCACGTTTAATAATTTCTCGATCCGTTTCGTTTATTAATATTACGATTGGGTTTGCTTTCCTGTTTTCATTCAAAAGTCGCAAAACCGGCACCACAAACGGGTTCCATCCTGCTATGATTAAATGACCATTATATTTATTTTCGTCCAATTTATCATCTCCTTTTAATCTCTGAGCAACTAACACAGATGCAACTGCTCCACCTAACAATGTAACAATACCAAAATCTAATAGCATGATAATAATCGCTAAAAATTTTCCTAAATGGGTCACTGGACTTATGTCTCCATAACCTACCGTTGTAAAGGTAACGACCGACCACCAAAATGTATTATAGAATGTATCTAAAATATTTGGATTATCTTTCCCAATGTGCTCACTTACTGAATTTTTAAATGTATCATATTCAGCAATCGTTAAAACGATCGAGGAAATGATTAACATCGCTATTGCCCATAAGGCATATCGGAATAAATCATTATTTGAATAGAAATTTTTTGCGAAAAATGACATCCGTGCTGATATGCCGCTCTTTTCTTCTTGATAGTTTTTCCCAGGCAGATCTTCATCAATAATCTTGGACATTTCTATTTCTGATAATTGATTTAGCTGAGAAAAGACATCTTCGTCTTTCTTCAAGGTTTCTTTTATCTGTTCGCTGAAATTATTTTCTGACATCGTATTTATGCTCTGCTTGACAAATTTTCTATGAAATCAAGTTTTATATGCTTTTGGAATCTTTTGAAAAACCTGATACGCAAATTAAAAAGGCTACAATTCCCCTGTTTTTCGTTGGGAAACTTGACCATAAAACCATTATTGGCTTCATTTTCCGCCTTAATCAGAAAAATGGTATCTATTTTTTCTTTACGCACAGGGTTTTGCAAAGGATTCTATTGATTTATTTATGAATAAGCAAACAGGAATTTTTTAAATATTTAATGATATTCTTGAATGGACTTTACAACAATTTTCCGTTTGGATCGAATAGCACGAACCACCGCTTCCGCGCCAGATAAAGTGGTAATCGCCATAATTCCTTTTTGAATACATGCACGTCCGATTGCTTCTTCATCAAATCTCGATTGCGCCCCCAAGGGCGTGTTAATCACTAAATTAATTTCTCCATTTTTTATCCCATCCACCACATTGGGACGACCTTCACCCACTTTAAAAACCGATCCTGTAGGAATGCCATTTCTATTTAATTCCAATGCGGTTCCAGATGTTGCAACAATATCGAATCCAAATTCATGTAAATCTCTCGCCAAGGGAATGGCATTCATTTTGTCCTGATTATTCACGGACAAAAATACACGCCCGCTTTCAGGAAATTGATTCCCGGCGCTGATGGTGGCCCTCCGAAATGACCCCCCAAATGTATTGGAAATTCCCATTACTTCACCTGTAGATTTCATTTCTGGGCTTAAAAATATGGACTCTTCTGGGAATTTATTGAATGGGAGAACCGCTTCTTTGACTGCAATATGATTGATGTGATCCCATTGTTTTAAATCCATATTTTTTAATTTTTTTCCGACTGCCAATTTCGCAGAAATTCGAGCTAATGGAACATTTGTTGCCTTGCTCACAAATGGAACCGTTCGGCTAGCTCTCGGATTCACTTCCAAAACATAAACTTGATTATCTTTGTAAGCAAATTGGAGATTGATTAATCCAATTACTTTTAATTCCAAAGCAAGAGATTTGGTGATTCGAATAATTTCTTCCATGGCTTTTGTTGTAATTCGATAGGGTGGTAGAACACACGCTGAATCCCCTGAGTGGATTCCTGCTTCTTCAATATGTTGCATAATGGCACCGATATGAACCGTTTCACCGTCGGACAAAGCATCCACATCAAATTCAAAAGCATCTTCGAGAAATTCATCAATCAATATAGGATGCCCCGCTGTAACATCGGCTGAACGTGCGATATAATCGATCAATTGTTCTTTAGAATAAACAATTTCCATAGCACGACCGCCCAAAACATAACTGGGTCTGGCCAATACAGGAAATCCAATTTTCTCCGCAATGGATACCACTTCATCAAGCGTTCTACCTGTTCCATATTCTGGGCAAATCACATTTAGTTTATCTAAAATATCTCCAAATTTTTCTCTATCTTCGGCCAAATCAATATTTTCCGGTGAAGTCCCAATAATGGTGACACCTGCATCTGATAATGCTTGTGCAATCTTCAATGGTGTCTGTCCTCCAAACTGAACTAACACGCCATCCGGTTTTTCAAATTCCACAATATTTAAGACATCTTCAAAGGTCACGGGCTCGAAATAAAGTCGATCGCATAAATCAAAATCGGTGCTAACTGTTTCCGGATTACAATTTACCATAATGGTTTTATAATCTAAATCTTGCAATCCAAATACAGCTTGAACGCAACAATAATCAAATTCAATCCCTTGCCCAATTCGGTTTGGGCCACCTCCCAAAATTATAATCTTTTTTCCTACTAATGGTTCAACTTCATTTTCTTCATCATAAGTAGAATAACAATATGGTGTTTGCGCTTCAAATTCAGCGGCACAAGTATCCACTACTTTAAATGATGGAATTATATTTTCTTTTTTTCGTAAATCTCGGATTTCCAACTCAGTTTTATTCCACAATCGTCCAATTTGTTTATCGGAAAACCCATTTTCTTTCAACTCCCGTAAAGACAAGGTTTTCCGTATATCTACCAATAATTTAATTTGATTTAAAAACCACGGATCTATTTTGGTGATTGAATAGATTTCTTCTACTGATTTTCCTTCCATAAATGCTTGACGAACTTTTAACAATCGAAATGCAGTCCCAAAACGTAAAGTGGACATATCCAAAGATCTTGCTCGGCTCACATCTTCGTCTCCATCTGCAAGGGGTTTTGGCTCAAGTCCATCTAAGCCAACTTCCAACGAACGGAATGCTTTTTGCAAACTTTCTCGGAATGTTCGCCCAATAGACATGACTTCGCCCACACTTTGCATTTGGACGCCCAAATGTCCTGATGCACTTGGAAATTTTTCAAAATCAAATCGGGGCACCTTTGTTACAATATAATCAATGGTTGGTTCAAATGCTGCTAAAGTTTTTCCCGTAATATCATTTGGAAGTTCATCCAGAGTATAACCCACAGCCAATTTCGCGGCAATTTTTGCAATGGGAAATCCTGTGGCTTTAGAAGCCAATGCAGATGATCGGCTTACTCTTGGGTTCATTTCAATAACAATCATTCTACCGTCTTCAGGATTCACCGCAAATTGAACATTGGATCCCCCGGTTTCTACGCCAATGGTTCGCAAACATTGGATTGACCAATTCCGCATTTGTTGATATTCTTTATCTGATAAAGTCATGGCTGGCGCCACTGTAACCGAATCGCCAGTATGGATGCCCATTGGATCAATATTCTCAATGGAGCAAATAATAATGGCATTGTCCACGTTGTCTCGCACCACTTCCATTTCGAACTCTTTCCATCCCAAAAGTGATTCTTCCATGAGCACTTCTGTAGTTGGACTTGCATTGAGTCCATTTTCAATTAATTCCTGAAATTCATCCCCGTTATACGCCACTGAACCGCCCGTTCCGCCCATGGTAAAGGATGGACGAATTATGACGGGGAATTGCATTGCTTCTAACAATGATTTGGCTTCTTCCCAATTATGAACAAAACCACCTTTGGCTGTATCAATCCCCACTTCATTCATGGCTTTTTTGAATCGTTCCCTATCTTCCGCTTTATCAATAGCATCAATTTGGGCACCAATTAATTGAACATTAAATTTTTCAAGAATTTCTTCTTTATGTAAATCCATCGTCAAATTGAGTGCAGTTTGCCCACCCACCGTTGGCAAAATTGCATCCGGATGTTCTTTTTCAATAATAGCTGTTACATATTCAATGGTTAAGGGTTCAATATAAGTAGCATCCGCCAAATCCGGATCCGTCATAATGGTAGCAGGATTTGAATTCACCAAAATCACCCGGTAACCTTCTTCTTTTAGGGCTCGTGTTGCTTGCGTCCCGGAATAGTCAAATTCACAAGCTTGCCCAATGATGATAGGACCGGCACCAATAATTAATATGGATTTTATGTCTGTTCTTTTAGGCATAATCTATTTTGCTACAGAATCACTAAGTTCAGCAGCTCTGTGACTATTCTTCAAATAATGAATCATCTAAGCCTTGATTTATTTTATATTTTGAAAATTCCATCACAACCGTTCCTGCAAATTCTTTTTTCTCAGGATTAATTCCAGAATCCTTTGCAAGGTCTTCAATCTCTTGCCTGTCTGCTCCTGGACCACCAAATGGATCTCGCATAGACCATTTCCCCATCCCTTTAAATCCAATTGATAATATAGTTTTTATTGGTAAAAATACGCCATCCACTTCATCATATTCGGAAATGAGTTTAAATACCTTTTGTGAATCAATGACGGTTTCAGCTTTTGAAATCACCCACGATTCTGTATCAACCCAAAGACGCATTTTTATATTTGGAAAATCTTTTTCATCCAAATCAATATCGATTGAATCTGGATTGACTGAGCCGAACAATATCCAATGATTTCGTCCATTCAATACATCATTTCCAGACACACGAACAGAATCAAGCATTTTCAAATATTGCTTTGGAGAACCGCTCAATCCTGTTTTGGGCAGAATTGCAAATCCCCTGGATTTCACTTTTACCTTATCTGGTGCTTTGTAATAGAGTTTGATTTTTTTTCGTGGCATGCGCAGGCCGGTCATTTTAACAGATACTTTGATTTTCACTGAATAATCTTCAATGCGGTTAAAGCGCGTAATAAGACTATCTTGAATAGATTCAACTGTGGGTGTTCCAGCGAAAAGCAAGCCCGAAATTAAAATAAAATATTTGATCATGATTTGATATCTCTTTTCAAAAATACTGCTATACTTATTCCAATAAACCCGACTGTATAAATTACTAAAATACTCAAACTTTTTATGATATGATCCCACGGAATTGGATCTTTAAACGCCTGCTGCCAAACATCAAAATATGTGACAAAAATATAAGGCTCCATTTTTTCAAATAATTCAATTGGTATTGCCATTATAATATATCCAATCACAATGAGAAAAATGGCGCCAACAATCGGACCAATTGCATTATCCACCATAGCTGAAAACATAAAACATAAGGTCGCCACAACACACATAACAAAAATTGCCAATCCAAAAGAAAGCGCCATTCGAACCCAGGCTTCACTCTGATCTAAAATCAGAATACCTTTATCGAACACAATTAAGTCGCCACTGCCCAGCCACAAAGACCCGATTCCTAAGCTCATAAATGCCAAGAATAAAATGAGTAATGCTGTATAAATCCATGTAGCAAATAATTTTGCAAATAAAATTTTAATCCGACTTGTAGAGCGCGTTAATATAATCCGAAATGTTCCAGATGCACCTTCTGCTGCTACTGCATCTCCTGCTGCCAGCGCCACCAGGAATGGCATATGAATCCAGAACGCGTTCATGACGATATAAGTAGCTAAAAAGGCATTAAAAATGGACCCAACGATAAGAAAATTGTTCCCCAGTTCACTGGCATATTCATCATGGATTTCACCGCCACCATAGGAAAAGCCCCAAAGAATCAATGGCATCAAAATAGCAATTCCGATAAAGCCAATATAACTCCGCCATCGCCCGATTATTTTCAATAATTCATTATGAATCAATCCAATCATATCAAGCGCCATTTGTTCCTGTTTTGGAAAGATATAAATCTTCAAGAGATGTTTTGGAAATAACCGAATTCACCGCACATCCATTTTGAACAAGAATAAATATTATGTCACTTATCTTATCCTGCGATGTATTTACCATAAGCACACCATTTCGTTCATCACATTTGATAATCCAATCTAGTGGATATAGAATAGATTTTGCTTTTTCAATCGGTTCAACACTTATTTCTGTCGTAAATATTTCTGATTCCGTTAAAAGAGTATTCATAGAACCAGATGTTATCAATTTCCCTTCAAATATGATGGCCACGTGGGTACACATTTTTTGAACTTCATTTAATAAATGGGACGATATAAAAATGGTAATCCCCTCATTATTTAATTCTTTTATTAAATCTCGAACTTCTTTCATTCCTTGTGGGTCTAATCCATTTGTAGGTTCATCTAGTATCAATAATTTTGGTTTAGCCAATAATGCTTGAGCGATTCCTAAGCGTTGGCGCATTCCTTGAGAATAATGTTTTACTTTGTCATTTGCCCTGCTTGAGAGACCCACTCTTTCCAAGACAATTGGAATTTGGCTATACCCTTTTCCATCCATTCTTGCCAACATTTCAAGGTTGGTTTTAGCAGAAAGATGTTTATAAAAATCTGCTCGTTCAATAAATGCGCCTACCTTCCCCAAAGCCTTTTGATGCTTTTTTTGAACAGATTGGCCTTGAATAAATACTTCTCCTTCATCCGGACGAATCAAATCTGTCATCATACGAATAGTTGTGGATTTTCCACTTCCATTTGGACCTAAGAATCCAAATACAGATCCTTCAGGAATTTCCAACGAAAGATTGTCAACTGCTTTGCTTGGTCCAAAAGATTTACTTAGATTTTTTGTTTCAAGTATCATTTTATAATTGCCTCAAAAACACAAAGTTCGCAGAGTTTTTTATCAATGAATGTTTTTTACTTTCCATTTGTTTTTTTTCTCTGTGGTTAGTTTTTTTTCATCATATCAATAAATTGCTCAAATAAATAACGACTATCATGGGGTCCAGGACTTGACTCGGGGTGATATTGAACTGAAAAAGCCCGAAATTCATCACAGCGGATTCCGGCAGACGTATTATCATTTAGGTTTACATGAGTCGGATTCACATTAGCTGGAAGCGAATCCAAATCCACTACAAAACCATGATTTTGACTCGTGATTTCAACTTTCCCAGTATCCAAGTTTTTTACTGGATGATTAATCCCACGATGTCCAAATTTCAATTTGAATGTTTTGGCTCCTAATGCTAATGCTAATATTTGATGCCCAAGGCAAATTCCAAATATGGGTTTTTTCCCTAATAGTTCTTTTACGGTTTTAATCCCATATTTTACCGCTTCCGGATCACCGGGTCCATTGCTTAAAAAGACACCGTCCGGATTAAAGTTTATTATTTCTCTTGATGTTACATTTGCTGGAAAAACAGTTACATCACAGTTATTACTTTCCAATAGTCGAAGAATATTTAATTTAATACCAAAATCAATGGCGGCTATTTTGTAAGGATAATTATTATTTTGAGTATATTGATAGAAATTTTTACAACTCACTTCTTTGGCTAAATCTAACCCCGCCATTTTGGGTGCTTGAGTTAATTTTATTTTTAAACTTTCAATATCAGAATTAATTGTAGAAATAATTCCATTCATAGCACCATGATCTCGGATATGTCGCGTCAATGCTCGTGTGTCAATTCCTTGAATTCCAACAATGTTTTGTTCTTTTAGATATTCGCCAAGAGATTGTCTCGAACGCCAATTGGATGGTATTTCGGTTTCCTCTTTTATCACAAAACCAGCAACTTGAATTTTGTCTGATTCAATATCTTCTGAATTCACGCCGTAATTCCCAATATGTGGCGATGTCATGGTAACAATTTGCTTACAATAGGATGGATCAGTTAGAATCTCCTGATAGCCAGTCATCCCAGTATTGAAACAGACCTCGCCAATAGTTTCTCCTTCTGCTCCAAAAATATCACCATAAAAAAAACGGCCATCTTGCAACAAAAGAACGGCCATTGAATTAATTTCCATAGCTGAATTTGAGATAATTCAAACCAAGAAAAAAATGAATTTAATCAACAAGAATCAAAACTTTGCAATCATCAAATAAATGAAATGATTTATTTGCAGATTTTAATTTAGCGCTAGCGTTAAGAGAGACAACTGGATTTGTGCTTCCGAATATATCTTGGTTTAATGCTTTAATAATTATGGGATTATTGCCGACGCGTTTTTCTTGTTTAGTCAGTCCTAATGAGCTGGCATAAGCAACCAATCCTTTGTTAATTGCATTGCTCCGGGTTAGGCTATTCATTCCATAAATTGGGTTTCCATTTTCATCTACAATTCTTGGCGCCAACGCTGGTTTGATAGATGTGTTTCGTGCATCAATAATAATCCCCGTAATCCTATTGGTCTTGGGGATTAACGATTTTGTCATGAGATATTGTACATTTTTGGGCGCTTCAATGGCAAAGCCCACACTAGGAAAAACAATTTCGGACAATCCTATCATTGAAATGGCCATTTCAACTTGAATATGACCGTTATTAAGAATCTCGACTTCACTATATTGAAAAGCACTTGAGATATATGATGCTATTTGTTTTTCAACGATAGGATCATATTGCATAAATTCTTCAAGTGTAATTCCATTATAATTTACTTGTTTGACTAATTGACTAATGTTTTCTCTTGCTTTCTTTTTTGCAAGAGCTTGTGCAAATTTTATTTCTTTATCATTGGGTGATGCCGTTCCATTTTCAGAAAGACGAACCATTGCTTTTCCTTCACCGACAATAATTCGTCCTTCATAATCAATAAATCCACTAGCCATATTATAAATAAGTGCTGACTGAGCAAAGATATAGGTACCGCTAAAAACTATGCATATCCCAAGAGAAATGCTTTTATGTAAAAAATTCATAATCATAGCGCATAGAAGGTAATTATTTTCTATTGAAAAATCCAAATGAATCCACTGCAATGTCTAATCTTTTTTGTAGTTTCAGTATTGCAGATAAAATGAAGAAACTTGCCCTCATATTCATATTAATCTTTTTTCCTGCTTGTGTTGAAAATATCATCACAATTCGGGTTCACCCTGATGGGCGATCTCATCTTCAATTTATTTCTAAAGGGGATTCAACGGATATTTTTAATTCTGATTTTTCCCATCCAAATTCACCTGCATGGCATATAGAAACAAAATCAACCATAAAGAAGGATGGTGAAATTGTTTGGATTAAAAATTCGGCTGGGTTTGTAATGCCCGGGATAAAAGTAAGGCCTGATTCCTTAAAGCAAGCCCTTGATTATACGATTACAAGCACTATAAGAAAAAAATGGTTTTCAAAACATTATATATTTCATGCCCATTTTCCAAAAGTGTTAGATAAATATAAATCCCCATTATTATCCGAATCTTTGCTCACTGACAAAATGGATAGCATTCAATGGGTACCAGAAGCCTTGATGAATATTATAGATTCTACTTTAACCCAAATTTATCAAATGCCCGATTTCCAAAATATGCCCTATGAACAAGATCGACTTTCAAATCATTTTATGAACACTTTCTATCATATTCAATCAGAATTGCTTTTGAATGAACTCAGTGAAAATCGCAAAACTTTTATTACACGTACTTTAAAACCTTTTCCTCTATTAAACTCAAACTTTATACAAATATTCGAAGCAAAAATGAAATCTTATGAGTCAAAAATTGAAAATATTATTCATCTTAAGGATGACCATTTCAAGCTTTCTCTTATTTTACCTGGCGCCATTTTTCAATCCAATGCCAAAACACTCAATGGCGACACACTTCAGTGGGAATTCACATTGAAAGATTTCCTCAATCAAGATTATAATATGACTGCAAAAAGTATGATCTATTCTGTGAAAGACTTTCAAAAAATCATAATTTTAAGCACGCTTTTTTTACTAATTGGTATCTGGATAATTTTCAGAAAAAGTAAAAGCAAACACAGATGATGAATTTGAAAACAATCATAAGCATAAGTGCTGTTCTAATTATATGCGTTCAACTCGGATGTTTAAAAAAGGAAACTACGATGAATCCCAAAATACACCACTATCTTGGTATTGAAATGAATCAGCAAACATGGACGTTACTAGAAAAAAATAATCGTGATGAAAATGATGATATTCGAATGATGTATTTTGCAAAAGCATCCAAATATCATTGGAAACGTTCTTCTCAATTTCAAGAGATCAATGAGCAGCGTGGCGATTGGCTTATTTCTCATGTTTATGCAGTTTTAGGAGACGGGGAACTTGCTTTGAAATATGCCTCCACTTGTCTAAAGCTCACGAAAAAAAATGATTATAAAGGGTTTGATTTGGCTTACGCTTATGAAGGATTAGCTAGAGCTTATGCCATTCTCAAGCAAACTAAAAATATGGAAAAATATTTTAATTTAGCTAAAGAAGCGGGGAATGATATCGAATCAGAAGAAGATAAAAAATATTTTTTTTCTGATCTTCATTCAGGTCCTTGGTTCGAATGTTTAAAAAAATGATAGGCAAAATTAAATGAAATGCTTCTATTCATTCCTGTTGGTATTCCTTGTGTGCTTTTCAATAAACGGACAAGAGCCTGAGTCTGATTTAATCTTTGGGTTTCCTCAATTATCTTTCAAACCCTCTAAAAAACTGGTTCACCATCCTCCTATTCCCTTTTTTAAAAATAGACTTTTTAATCTCGAATTATTTGTTGATTTTCCAAGTGATTCCCTCGAAAAGACATCTCTATTCCTTCGAACAAATAAAATGAAACAATTTCAAGAGAAAATGCTCAAAATAAAAAAAGGTTTATATTCTTTTGAGTTTAATCCAATGTCTTTCCCTGGCGATTCATTGGAATATTTTTTCTATGTCGAAACTAAATCATCTGGGTATTATGCTCTTCCTTTGGATTCTGATGGAAGAATAAAGCCTCTCAAGCAAAAATTTGCTGATCCTGTTGTTTATTACAAGCAGAGAAGAGCCTTAAATAAATGAGCTCTCCCTTAAAGAAAATCAATGCTTTGCGTTCCCAGATCGAAGAGCACAATTATCAATACTATATTTGTGATAATCCACTCATCAGCGATGGAGAATATGATTTACTTTTTCGCGACTTAGAGGCTTTAGAACAAGAATTTCCAGAAAGCCTTTCGCCTAATTCTCCAACACAACGTATCGGCAATAAACCGTTGAATGCTTTCGGATCAATCGCCCATAAAACACCTATGCTTTCTTTGGCTAATGCCATGAACAAAGATGAGCTTGAAGCCTTTTATCGTCGTATTCAAAAAATTCTAGAAACGGATGACCCTAAGATTCAATTTGTTGGTGAACCAAAATTAGATGGCTTAGGCGTTGAACTTGTGTATGAGAATGGACAATTCTTACACGGTTCAACTCGAGGAGATGGCTATACTGGTGAAGATATTTCTTCCAATTTGCGAACGATCAATGCGATTCCATTAACATTAAGAACGAATGAAATCACGCCGCCAAAATTATTAGAAATTCGTGGCGAAGTGTTTATCTCAAAATCTGATTTCGACAAACTCAATCATCAAAGAGAAGCAGAAGGTGAATCCCTATTTGCAAATCCACGAAATGCTGCTGCAGGCAGTTTACGTCAACTGGATCCAAAAATTACAGCAAGTCGTCCTCTTTCCATTTATTTTTATGAAGTAGGCCTCGTAGAGGAATTTTCATTTAACCAGCATCTAGATTTTCTTAAAACGCTGAATCAATGGGGTTTACCCACAAACCCATATGTTAAAAAACTGAGCGGAATCCAAGAGATGATAAATTATCATTCAAAAATGGAATCCATTCGCAATGAGATTCCATACGAAATCGATGGCACAGTTTTTAAAATCAATGATTATGAAACCCGAAATATCTTAGGCACAAGATCTCGCTCTCCTCGTTGGGCTATTGCGGGAAAATTTCAAGCACAACAAACCACAACGCGGATTAATGAAATTGAAATTCAAGTGGGGCGAACGGGCGCACTCACGCCTGTGGCAAAATTAGATCCAGTATTTGTTGGGGGCGTTACAGTTACAAACGCAACACTCCATAATCAGGATGAGATTAATCGTAAAGATATTCGCATTGGTGACACAGTGATTATTGAACGAGCGGGAGATGTGATTCCAAAAATTGTAAAAGTTATTTTAGAAAAACGAAGTAAAGATGCCGTCCCATTTTATATCCCAATGGAATGTCCTGTCTGTCATCATGCTGCCGTTCGCCTTGGCGATGATGTGATAATTCGATGTGCCAATATATCTTGCATGGCTCAACTAAAAGGACGTATCAAGCATTTTATATCCAAACTTGCTCTAGATATTGACGGATTTGGCGAAAAAATTGTTGAGCAACTTGTGGATAAATCTCTTATTATGAGTATTGACGCTATTTTTAGTTTGGATTTAGATACGCTGAGTAACCTTGATCGTATGGGCGAGAAATCAGCACAAAATTTGCTTCATGCGATTAACGCATCAAAACAAACGACTTTTGCGAGATTTGTGTATGGATTAGGGATTCGAAATGTGGGAGAACACATTGCAAAAGTTCTGGAAAAATATTTTAAAGGTAATCTAAACTTGTTAAAAAATGCCACTATCGAAGAATTGGAAGATATCGATGAACTTGGGCCTATTGCTTCAAAGGCAATTAAACAATTCTTCTTGGATGAATCTAATCAAATAATGATTCAAAATTGTCTAAACAAAGGCGTAGTCTTAGCTCAGATTAAAATTAAAAAACATCAAGATTTCGCTGGAAAAACATTTGTATTTACTGGATTCTTAGAAAAATGCACACGAAATGAAGCCAAGTCTATGGTCGAAAAATTAGGCGCAAAAGCATCTGGTTCTGTCAGTGAAAAAACAGACTTTGTCGTTGCGGGACCGGGAGCAGGTTCCAAACTAAAAAAAGCGGAAAAATTTCAGGTGAACATTCTGAGTGAAGAAGAATTTCTTGAACTGATAAATAGATAATAATGCATAACAATAAAAAAAGAGGCTGTAATGGATAAAAAAATGATGGAAATAAAAGAGGTAGTTGGCGATCTTATTTTGCTAGTCTTAGATGGGCATGAACCTTTAAAAAAAATTGGTATCGATAGCGATAAAATTTATGTTTATGTGAATGGTTATGATGAAAATGGGATGTGGATTCATCACCCGAAATTTCGGATTCCAAATCTCACCGGAAAAGGGAAAGCAAAAACAAAAAAAGTTGAGGCTTCCATTTTAATCCCCTGGGGATTCATTGTCTCGATTGCCCATTTCCCCGGAGAAGAAGGTTACGATTTTCCTTCGCCCTTTGATCAAGAAATTGGATTCTAATTGATGTCAGCACCAGCAATCCAAATTTCAGAACTTAAAAAATCTTATGATGATGTTCGTGCCTTAAATGGGGTAAATATCAACATTGAACAGGGTCAGTTTTTTGGTCTATTAGGCCCAAATGGTGCGGGGAAAACGACAATCATTAATATCCTTACCGGCTTAGTTCTTAGAGAAAGTGGGATGACAAAAATCATGGGAAAAGATACGGTAAAAGATTACCGGTTTACCCGTTCTCAAGTTGGGATTGCGGCACAGGAACTTTCTGTAGATTGGTTTTTTCCCATCGAAAAACTCCTCTATTTTCAAGCGGGCTATTATGGGATTTCACCAAAATTTGCAAAAGCACAAATTGATCAATTACTTGATAGATTGGGGCTAAGTAAAAAGAAAAATTCAAGATTGAGGCAACTATCGGGTGGAATGAAAAGGCGATTCCAAATTGCAAAAGCACTGGTGCACAAACCAAATATTCTTATTTTAGATGAACCCACCGCCGGTGTGGATGTGGAATTGCGTCATGATCTTTGGCAATATCTTCGCGATTTGCATCAAGAGGGCACAACAATTTTACTCACCACGCACTACATTGAAGAAGCAGAATTGCTTTGTGAAAAAGTGGCGATTATAGATGAAGGGAAAATACTAAAAGAAGGGTCGCCCAAAGCCTTAACACGGGAATTAGGTCAATCTGGCATTACAATTCAATTATCCGGCGATGATGATAAACTCAGTTCGTGTTTAGAGGACTATTCTTACACACGTCAAGAAAATCGTCTTCATTTTTCTGTAGAAGATCCTGATTCAGCCCTCCCAAATATTATTAAAAAAATCAGTGCATGTGATATTCATATTCAACGTGTTGAAGCTTCAACTTCTTCATTAGAAGATGTTTTTCTAAGTTTAACAGGAAAAGGAATAAATCAATGAATTGGATAGGACTTTGGACACTCATCAAGCGGGAAGTGGGTCGATTTTTATCTGTGTATAAACAAACAATTCTTCCTGGCGTTATTTCATCGGGATTATATATTGTTGTTTTTGGTTTCACCCTTGAGCAACGCATTTCAGAAATCAATGGCGTACCTTATACTTTATTTATTTTGCCCGGCTTAATCATGATGACGACGCTTACTAACGCAACATCAAATACGGCATCTTCCATGTTGCAAATGAAGTTACTTCAGCAATTACCCGATCTTTTGACCGCACCTTTATCTGGGTTTGAAATTTCTCTTGCATATATTGTTGGTGGCGCACTTCGTGGCTTCATTAATGGTTTGATGGTAATGCTGGTTGGTATTTTACTTATCGATATGCCTGTAGAAAATTTGATAGGAACATTAGGTTTTATTTTCTTAGTCTCTTGGGCCTTTGCCAGTATGGGGTTACTCCTTGGACAAATTGCGGATACGTGGGATCATTTATCTACCATGCAAAATTTTATACTTACGCCCTTATCTTTTCTAGGTGGCATATTTTATTCCATTAAAATGCTCCCAGATTGGGCGCAATCTATCAGCCTATTTAACCCTATTTATTATATGATTAATGGTATTCGATATACGGTATTGGGCGTTTCAGATTCTGCACCTGCAACAAGTTTTTTAATGGCACTAGCCATGACTATTCTTTTTTCTACGACCGCAATATTTGCGATGACAAGCGGGAAAAAAATTAAACAATAATTCTAATGAATCGAATATTTTTTATTTTGCTCAGCTTTTCTTTTCTCTGCGCACACACGACGAATCAAGATAGTCTTCCAAATTGGAAATATTACTCTCAGCTAAGTGTTGTTCAAGATTTAGAGTCTCAATCTGGGCTTGGTTTTTATTTTAGAGTCAAACGTGTGAATGGAAACCAATTTAATGATTTTCGTTTATTTGGAAATTATTTAAACAATGATTCTTATCTTTATTTGAGGCATAAATCCAGTCACATTTTTTCTAGCTATAATAAATTTTATCGTTTTATAACCGTTTCATATGAACAAAATACGCTTGCTGATTTAAATGTAAGATACCATTATAATAATGGTTTTGGCTATTTCATTCAAAAAAATAATCAGGGTAATATAACGTCAGAATTAGGGATTGCTTACGATATGTCTGATTATTTGAATGCGAGCTGGAAAACTTCATATATTAAATATGCATTTACCTGGGATGCCAAATTTTCTAAAATTGAATCAAAAATGGAATTAGAATATTTTTCCCAAATTAGTGATATTAATGAATCCGATTTATCTAGATTCCAAGGACTAGGAGAATTACAATTTCATATTTGGGAAAACGTCTCGTTTTTTGTCACTTTTATTCAAGAGCTCGATAAAAATACTCAGTATAACCGAGGTGCAACAACAATATCCTATTCAATTGGATGGGAAAAACCATTAAAAGGAAAATATTTCAAATGAAAAAAATAATTTACAGTTTTCTCTTTGTGGCTTCATTTCTCTACCCTCAAGAGAATGCACTTGCACTTGAACAAAAAAAATTACTCATTCTTCCCGCGGAAAATTATGAAGATCCAAATTCTATTTCTTCAAAAACCACAAACATTATTGCATCTGAGGCTATAAAGCTAGGGCGCTTCGATGTGATTGATCGTTCTTTATTAGACGCTATTTTAGCAGAACAAAAACTTCAGCTTTCCGGCTTAATGAACGAGGATGATATTATTGAAGTAGGAAATCTTTCTTCTGCTGAGGAAGCACTCTTTATTAAAATTAATACCTTTGGACAGAAAGGAGTCCCACCCAAAGAAAAGAATGATAAGAAGAAGGAAAAAGAGGACGAAGATGATTCACTTTTGGAATGGATTGTAAAAGAAGCAATTACGGCCACCATCGATAAAAAATTGGATGGCGTTGAACGATATCCAAATAATATTCAGACGGTTATTCAAGCAGAAGTGCGTCTTATCAATATCGAAACAGGAAGCGCCATACGCTCATTTCAATTATATGGGCATCATACCGGTGGCATAAAAGCTGTTTCATTAAATAAAGCTTTAAAAACGCTTAGATGGCAAGCCCGAAAAAAACTAAAACAATTATATATACTTTCTAGTGAAATTATAGAACTGGATGGAAGGAAAATCAGTATTTTTTCTGGGGAAAATTTAGGTTTAAAACAAAATTCAATTTTCGAAATAAGTTCAAATGATCGACAAAAAACAATTAAAGGGAGAACCATTACCTTGCCAGGAAAGCCTCGAGGGTTATTGCGGATTACGGATGTGGGGCCTGATGCAAGTTTTGGCGTTATTGTTCGAAAATGGAGATCAGTTCAAGAAGGGAATAAAGTGTATGAGCTCATTGATCCTCCTACTGTTGTCGATATAGAAATAGGGCAAAATACAGCAAATGGAATAAAAATTGAATCCCGACTTTGGGTAAACCCATTTAATAAATATACATGGAATATTTCTGGCGGCTTAGGCACGGTAGAAGATAGTCGAGAGGACATGGACCTTTTTCTTGGGCTTGGTATTGGGGGACAAGTTCAACTATTTCAATTGGGTCCAATTTCACCTCGCTTTGGAATCAATTTTCCTATTCGCTTTACCTTTACAGAAGATGACGATGCTCATACCGTTTCTTCTTTTATTTTTTCGCCGGAAATCGGTGGTGAAATCAGTATCTTAATAGGAAAAACGAAAGATCTTTTTATTACTACACATTATACCTTTACTAGTTTACAAGGGAAATGGACTTATACTGAAAATTCTGATGATGAAGACGGAGAGCTCAAAACATTGGATGCGGTCTGGGATAAGCCTGAACCCAAAGTGAATTTAACAGGACTTCACTTTAGTATCGGCTTACGCTTTATTTCTTTTTAAACTCGCAAGAGAATCCTTTGATTAAAAAGGATTAATTAAAGTTAAACGAAAATAGCTTGAAGGTGAGACTTCATTTTTCCATGCATCTATCGTTTGTGCTTGTCCGAATCCTATGACAAACAGTGGCATTTTCATCAACCTTAACGTCGCTCTTAATTCGTATCCTGCCGTTACAAGTATATCCTCTTGTGTTTCTCCAGATTGCCACGCATTTCCAAAATCGGAAATCAAAGCAAAAGATAAATCGCTCAATTGAAATATTAATGCTTGGGCTAAATTTAATTTAATCCCTGGCGAACGAAACTCAACCGTTCCCATAAAAGCACGATTTCCCAAACGATTATCATCCCAACCTCGTAAGTTCATATTTTCTTTCCATGGCAATGTCCCTCCCATCAGATAAAAATTTGCGTCTTTTGTTATGCCAACAAATTCCTGACTCGGGTAATTATCTCCTGTCAATGCTTCAGATTTGAATCGACCATAAAGCGCAAAAGGTCCTAAACCCACATTTTTATACAAATCTGCAGAAAATCGATTATAGGTAAAATCTCCCCATAACTTTTCACTGATATTGTAATAAGAAACGGAAAGGCCAAACCCATTTTTAGGCAATAATAGATTATCACGATGAGGCCTTTTATTTGACCACATGTAGCGAAAATACATGGTCCCCTCTTTGCCTGACTCTGGTTCTGGAAGTCCATTATCTGAAAACACATTAGTATCGTCTTCAAAATCTACCGGAATCATGGCTGAACGGTTTAAAAATTGCAATCCATAATTTAAGGTGTGACTGGAAGAAAGGTTTCGCCCAAAGTTAAAAGGGATTTTTCCCCAAAAAGACCAACCATCAAAAACCTCAAATAATCCCGTTCTGCTCTTGTCATAAGGCCGCCATGTGTAGTTGATATTTTGATAATAGTTAAATCCCCAAAATCCACGAAAAAGTGCATGTTCTGCATTTTGATATTGAATCATGGTTGCACTAGTATCATAATCCGTATAAAATGTTCCTGCTAAAGTATGTCGCCCTGTTGCATCTGTCCATACGCCCAAACTTGAAAAACTCTTGCCATCTGGAAAAATCATCGCTTGCAATAACTTAACATGACGATGAAACCCATATTTTTTGGGCTTGGAAAGGGAAACCGATTGATAAGGATCTATGTTGACCAGCGGATGGTCTGGCGTTTTTGTCCGCCAAGAAGAATAATGCTCACGTGTCTGTAAAGTGATTTCTTCTACTTTTCGCTCCGGTGAAATATCCACAACGCGCACTGAATCTACATCGCCTAAAGTCAAAGCTGTTATTGCCGATTTATCTACACTCCAAGAACGACCCCAAACCGCTTCTCCTACATCTGTATTCCGAATTGTGGCATTATTTACTAAATCAATGGTGTGTAAATTGGGCGTAGAACCAAGATGAGACGTATAGGATATTTTGCTTCCATCAGGATGCCATAAGGGCAAATAATCCACTTCCGGATTATTTGTGATGACCCTTTCCTCATTTGTTTTTAAATCTAAAATATGAATATCCACATTTCCATCCACACCCGACTGAGCATAAGCAATCTTATGTCCATCCGGACTCCAAGCTGGCGTAATAATTTGGACATCTTCTTGGAAATGCGTGATTTGGATGAGAGAATCACCGACAGAATTAATGGTAAATAAATTTGAGATACTGGCTTTGTGGGCGACAAATAAAATTGTCTTTCCATTGGGATGCCATTGAGGAAATGAAGCTCGGGCAGAGGAGGTGAGACGTGTTTTCTTTTTAGTCTCAAGATTGACCGTCCAAATATCCCAAAGTAAGCTTTGATTTTTGCCAAAACGAAATTTAGCATACGCGATACTCGAATCATTGGGCGCCACATCGATAAAGGAATGAATTCGACCAAAATCAAGTTCGCTCGTCGTCCAAATAGGTTTAATTGTTTTTGGTTTTTCTTCTTTTTTCTTTGCGTCTTTAAGTGCTTTCAATCGTGCTTTATTTTCGCTCGCCGTATCTCGAACGGTTAGCATCAGAGAAATATCACCTTGTCCTTTTTTATTTTGTCCTACAAATGCGATTTTCAAACTATCTGAAAAATAGTCGAATCCCCAAGCCTTTTTCACAGGAAATTTATAAACAGAGCCCACTTCTTCTAAGGCTTCCTTTTGCGCGCGATATCCATAAAAATATGTATTCATGTGGCGACGCCAATCTTCTTGAAATTGTTTTAAACTGATGCCCGTATGCTTTTCGAATGCATTTTCAAAAAAGAACAATCCCACTTTATTTCGATCGTTCAGTATCTTAACGATGCTTGAATCACCAAAGCGATCTGCCCAATATAAGGTTTTGGAAAATCCATCATTATGAGGATCTTTTATTTTATGAACGGTTCCACGAAGGACATGTGCCTTATGAGATAAATCATAACGATGGGGTCTCCAGCGTTCGGTAAAATACTCCGCCAAACCCTCAACAACCCAACCAGGCGTCCCTGAAAATAGCATATCCATTCCGCGAGGCAACCAAGATTTTGTTACATTAAAAAAGACAATATGCTGAAGCTCATGTGCTAAAACCGTTCGAAGCCATTTTTCGTCTTCTGTCCAAACGGCTACTTCGTTTTGATCTACCCAAATGACCGTATGGTTGCTGGGCATGGCAAATCCATTCATAATTTCATCTTCGGCCGTAAAAACAATATCAATGCGTGGCAAGGTATCTAAATCAACTTGCTTCATGAGTATTGGGCGAACTTGTTCCGCGATGGAAGCACCTCGCTTTGCGATGTCTTCAATGCCCTGATGGTAATGGATATTGAAATGCTCAGACTCAATTGTCTTCCATTTTAATTCCGGGTGCACGCGACCATTCATCATCCACGCTCCTGTGGCAAATAAACTGTTTATCGTTATGAGTAATATGATTGTTTTTTTAAACATTTTTTCCTCTTATTGTTATTGATGCTGAAAGTTAAACCCCAGTCAAACCTTGAAAGATAATCAAAAGGGATTTCGCATGAATTTGTCTCTCTTAATTGTTTTAGTCTTTTTTTTTACTTCTGTTTACATTTCTTTGTTTCAAGACCCCAAATCTTAAATCCTTTATTATCATTTTTCCTTGGTTTTCAGGAACTGAAACAATTTTAACTTGAGCAAATTCAAATAAAGAATAATCAAACATTGAAATACGTGCAGGGTTATATCTCATGAGGAACCTCATTTCCATATCATCAAGTCCTCTCAGATTGCTTAAAGAATGCCAGTCAGTCCATTCGTCATTCGAATCAGCAAATCTAAAATACATTTCAAGCTTTTGCACATGTTCACTAATACCACCAATCGGCACTAAAAGATCGCTTACTTCGTATGTCACAGTCATTTCATGAAATAAAACATCAAATTCGATTGGAACTGTGATTAGGTTTGCTTCTTCGTTTGATTCGTGAATTATTGTTGAATCTGTAAACTGTAAACCAGAGGAGGATTCTATATGTAAATTTGGAGTGAAATAAATATGATCGACGCCCATCCCACCATTGTCTCGTTTTAAAATATGGCTCGGTCGGTTTGTTGTATTTTCGTATTTTTTGGGCTTACAGCTCCAAAATATAAAACAAGACAAAATAAAGAAGGTAAGTATTACTTTTTTTATCATTCTGCGTTTCCTTTTTGCGTGAGTCAAATCTTTACTGTAATGGCTTCTTTGATAAAATTAATTTACCACTTCTATCAAATCGGATACTATCTCTGATCTTAAAACTTTGCCCTTGTATGGTAATATCCCTTGATAATTCACAATACATCAATTGGCCATTGTTGTAAAAATTTGTGCTTCCATCTTTCCCGTGGAATCCATGAAATATGGCAGAGAAAAATCTAAATTTTGAACAAGGAATCTCTTGAATGATTTCATCCTGCACAAGCCATGCAGTCTTTAATTGCCCATTGGGATAAAAACCGGTCATAAAACTGTGTCCCCCGCCCAGACAATAATGTCCTTGTATCATCATATCTTCTGGTAAAAAACACCAATTCATTGAACCCTCTTTTGTAAAATGTACCCCTGTTCCCTTAGGAAAGATTTGTCCAGAAATTGTATCCGCTTTTGCCAAACGACAAAATTCGATTGTGCCATTATCATAATATTGTGCTATTTCACTACAGGAAATATCCTGCCCATATCCTATGGTAAAAATAATTAGATACAAATAAAGAAAACCGATTTTCCCTAAAGTTTTGCTCATGATTAGATGCAATTAAAATCTGCTAATGCTTCTTCTAATTGTTTAGGGTGGATGAATTGAATAGCATTCATTCCCACTTTTTTGGCAGATTCAATGTTCTCCTTGAGATCATCAATAAATAGACTACTTTCCAATTTTGTCTCTGCAATTTCTACTGCTTTCAAATAAATCTGTTCATCCGGTTTTCTTAAACCAACTTCAAAAGAATAAACTGCTCCATCAATCAGTTTCGGAAAAGAATAGGCTGATATATCTTTATGAATATGCATGGGATTTGTGTTAGACAAAAGCCACGTTTTTTTATTTTTGGAAACCTTTTCCAAAAGTTCAACAACAGGTGTTTCCTTTACAATGTACCTAGACCAAGCCTGCCAAAATTGTCCACTTGTTAAGCCGTTATGATAAGGCAGGTTTTCACGATAAGCTTCAAAAAAAGTGTCGTCATCTATTTCTCCTTTTTCATAAGCATCATGTGCTTTTCCAGGAAATGTTTTTTGAATAATTTTTATGTCCAATCCTGTATAAATAGAGAGTTGTTTGTGGGCCGCTTCTGGCGAAATATCCAATAAAACACCACCAATATCAAAAAATACGGTATCTATTTTTTTACCATTCAAACGGACCATCCACAACTTTCCAAAAATATAAACTCATGATTGTGCGAAAAGGTCTCCACTTTTCAGCTCTCTTTTCCATCTCGTTTGGCTTAGGTAAGTCCGGCAACTTAAAAAATTGTTGAAACCCTTTTTGCACGCCTAAATCTCCCAAAGGGAAAACATCCGGACGATTTAATGTGAAAATTAAAAACATTTCAGCTGTCCAAGGCCCCACACCTTTGATGGAAGTTAATTGTTGAATAATTTTTTCATCTTCTAAGTTATCTATGTTCTCAGCATCAATCGCGCAGCCCATAAAAGCTTGAGCGATATTTTTCACATAATGGGACTTGGCGTTAGATAAACCAACAGATCTCAATATTTCATGCTCTGTATCAAATACATCTTTCGGACTTGGATAATCTTTGCCATGGTAAAGGGCAATAAATCGATCAGAAATAGTCTTCGCCGCTTTCCCGCTTAATTGTTGATAAATAATCGCACGAGTCAAAGAATGAAAATAATCATATTCTCTTGAAAGCTTAGTTAAGGTTAATTGCTCGAATAATGGAATAATTTCTTTGTCTACATTTTTGAGAAATTGGAGTGCCTCTGAGACTTCAAATCCGTTTTTATTTTTCACAGACATAAATCTGATAATCACTTTCTTCGTTAAAGGGCGATTTGTCATGATCACCATATTTATTCAGAATGGTAAAACCGGCGTCACAGAGTAGCCTATCCATCGTATCTGGAAAAATCATATGCATATCAAATTCAAATAAGGATGCTTCATCAATTCCCGTTTTATAAAAATACCAGTAAATATGATTTATCTGGGTTTCTGCCTCATAATGATTCCTCTCTTTTACCATACCTTTTAACCCATCTTCTGGCCACGTGAAATTTGTGACATGATATAATTTAGTATCGTCTTTATATAAAAAACTGGGATCTGGAATAAATAAATCGATTAAAAACTTCCCGCCATCGGATAAATGATCAAATACAGATTCTAAACATTGGAATGCCTCTTTATTGTTCAATAAATGAAAAAATGAATTAAAACCAATAAATATAAAATCAAATTTCTTTCCCAAAGAAAAATTTCGCATATCTCCAAGAACGACTTTCCCTGAATAACCTTTGGACTGGATTTTTTGATTGGCAAAATCAACATATTCTTGACTGGAATCCACGCCTAAATAGGAATGACCTTTTGCCATTATCTCCAAACCCAAGCGTCCTGTCCCTGCGGCTAATTCTAATACGGATCCATTAATTTCATCTGCCAATCCAGTAATAAAAGCTACATCATTATTTTTCCACCAATTGACCGCATCATATAATGCGGGCTCTGAATAAATATTCCGACTCATAATTGGGTGAGAATTATTTACTTAAGAATAACGAGTTCTTTGGTCGTTTGATTCAAAACTTCACAACCATCTTTTTGGATAATAACATCATCTTCAATCCGGACACCGCCAAATTCAGGAATGTAAATACCCGGCTCAATGGTAACGACATAATTTTCCTGCAAGGTATCAGTACTCATGGCACTCAATCGTGGCATGGTGTGAATTTCAAGCCCAAGACCATGTCCTGTAGAGTGAATATAATATTCTCCATAGCCCGCTGCTTCGATGTGAGTTCTGGTTAAAGCATCAGCCTCTTTGCAGGCCAAACCTGCCTTAACGCCATTCAGCCCTTTTTGCTGAGCCTCCCTTACAATTTCATATATCTCGCGATGGCGATCCGTTGCTTCGCCCACAACTGGTGTTCGCGTCATGTCTGCATGATAACCAGCATATTTTGCTGCCGCATCAATTACGATAAAATCCCCTTTTGCAAATGGTCGATCTCCAGAAACGGCGTGAGGTAAAGCGCTATTTGGTCCCGTAGCGACAATGGGAGAATACGCTTCCCCATCTCCGTAAGCACGATAACGAAAAGATAATTCGTTGGCGATTTCTTTTTCTGTAACACCCACTTTTATCATAGGAAGCACTTCTGTATAAACTTGATCTGTAATTTCTACAGCCGTGCGGAGCGCGTCTAATTCCGTCTCATCTTTTACCGCTGCGAGTGTTTCAATTATTCTACTGGTTTTTTCCCACTTTACTTTTGGGAAGGAATTTTTAATGCTTTCAAATAAATTTACAGAGACAAAATCAGATTCAAATCCAATGGAAATTCCATCGCTCATTAGATTCTCTTTGGCCATCATTTTTAGGTGAGAGTCATTGCCAATGACACACCTAAAGCCTTTAACTTCATTTTTTGATTGAGTAAGATAACGACCATCCGTAAAAAAATATTCCTTATCCATGGTAATTAAACATGAGCCGGATGATCCAGTAAATCCAGAGATATACCGGACATTTGTTAAATTAGTAATATAGATACCATCAAGTTTTTGATTTGACAATACTGCTTTGAGTTGGGTTAAACGCCGAGAATAAATATTTTCACTCATAATTTTTTAGCTTTTAGAAATCAATGCTTTGATTGCTTTCCGCTCTCCTTTAATTTGCTTTTTTGATTCGTTTTTTTCTTCCAAAATATTTAATACTTCTAATGCTTGATCTAAAAGCCCCTGATTTTTCAAAACGGTAACCATCGTAAATGTGGCTAATCTTGAACTGATTTTTAATGGCTCACTATCTTTTTGATAGGCGGGGATTACTACAGCTTTTGTTTTTACTTTTTTGGATGCTTTTACCTTTTTTGTTTTTTTAACGACCAGCTTTTTATCTTTTGTCTTAGCTGATTTTTTTTCTATCTTCTTTTTAGGTGCTTTAGCTTGTTTTTTAGGAGATTTTTGTTTTGTCTGCTTTACTTTTTTATGCTCCATTTCCATCCTTTGCACAAAAACTTGAGCAGCTTCATTTTCAGGATCCAGTTCCAAAACTTTCTTCCAATGGGTCTGGAGTGTCTTAGGCGATCGCTCTAATTCCATCTGAACTTGACATAAGATCAATCGAGCAGATAAATGCTCAGTAGGATGATTAATGCATTTTAATAATGCTTTCTCTGCTTCCTTATAATTTCCCGTTTGTTTTTCAATCAAACCTAAAATATAATAACCACTTTGATCATTTTCATGATGCGACAATCCAATTTCACATACTTGTTTTGCTCGCGTAAAATCTTCATTCTCATAATATTTATCCGCCAGAACAGGAAATAAAATGCTCTCCATATGATCCGCGAAATAAATTTCTAAATCAACTAAACTATGAATATTCATTTATCGACGGTTTTCTGAAACCCAATTTGTAATAAAATCAACTGTTTCCTGAACGGGTGTACCCGGTCCAAACAATCCTCCAACTCCAAGTGCTTTCAATGCATCGCTATCTTTTTGTGGAATTATTCCGCCTCCCACCAAGAGGATATCATCAATCCCTTTTTCTTTCATTAAACCAAGGACACGAGGGAAAATGGTCATATGGACATTGTTTAAACTAGATAAGGCAATCACATCAACGTCTTCTTGTAAAGCTGCTGATACGATCATTTCAGGTGTTTGACGTAAGCCGAGATATATCACTTCCATTCCAGCATCACGATAAGCTGCTGCTAAAACTTTGATGCCACGATCGTGACCATCTAAGCCTGGCTTTGCCATGAGTATTCGTATTTTTCTTTTCATAAGTGTTAAATTTAAAATGTCTCAATCTGAGTTCATAAGCAAATTCATTTTACTTTTTGATGCTATTTAAAACAAAAGTAACAGGACCATTATTCACTAAAGAGACATCCATCGTTTCACCAAATTCCCCCGAAGAAACAGGAACCTTTTGTTCTTTTAATTTTTCCATAAAATAAATATAAAGTCGGTTAGCTTCTTTTGGCGAGGCCGCGTGGATAAAACTTGGACGGCGACCTTTTTGTGTATTTCCACAAAGGGTAAATTGACTTACGACCAAGGCGGACCCCTTCACATCTAATAATGACAGATTCATTTTCGCATTTTTATCATTAAAAATGCGCAACTTTGTTATTTTTTTTACTAAATATTCTGCGTCAGATTCAGAATCGTTTTTCTCAACGCCCAACAAGACAAGTAAACCATTTCCGATCTCGCCCACAACCGTATCTCGAATAGATACTTTTGCTTTGGAGCAACGTTGAATTACAGCAATCATTCGATCCAAATATTTTCTTTACCGTAGATCTCTCTCAGCTGCCTTAAAAATTCTCTCTCGGTAGAAACTTTTATATTATGCGCTAAAACTCGCGTTGGTTTGGTTTCTTTTCCATTTGAAAGATAAAAAACCATACTACAGTTTCCAGGGAACCGATGGGCTAAGGAATAAACTTGCTCGACAGATTCCGCATTGGATAAATCAGATTGAAATCGAATATTCAACCTTGAAGAAAGTAAATCTCTAACGCGATTTATGGGTATGATTTCATCAGCCAACATTTTAAAATCAGAGAAATCAGTGTTGTCAGAGGGTTTTCCTTTTACAAAAACAACTTTTCCTTCTTCAACTAATTCTCCATAGTCTTTGAAACAGCGACTAAAAACGACGATCTCGGCACGTCCGCCCAAACAATCCAAACTGAAAAATGCCATGGGATTATTTCTTTTGTCAAAACGACGAGTTATACCTGTAATGAGGCCTCCAATCGTAACAACATCGTTTTTAGACAAAACCATATCGCTATCAAAATCTGCATTGGAAAATTCTTCTAAGTCTTCTGCGTGCTTAAGTAACGGATGCCCCGTTAGATATAGGCCTAAAACTTCTTTCTCTTTTTCTAATGTTTCTTGTTCTGACCATTCAGAAATATCCGGTAATCGTGGCGTTCTAATTAAATTACTTTGGCCATCTGCATTTCCAAACATATCTACCTGATTTTTATCTTTACTGCTTTGCATTTGTTGCCCATACCGAATGGCATCATCAACGGCATGAAACATTTGAGTCCTTGTGCCTTCAAAATTATCCATAGCGCCAGCAAGGATGAGGCTCTCCAAGACTTTTTTATTGACGGTCCTTTGGTCCGCTCTTGCACACAAATCATAAATAGATTCAAACGAACCATTCTCTTCTCTGTCTGCAACCATATTTTCCAACGCTTTAATCCCTACATTTTTTATGGCGTTTAACCCATAGGAAATTACTTTTTCGTTCACGGGTTTAAAATGCACATCAGACACATTAATATCAGGAAGATTTACCTCGATATTTGATTTTCTACATTCATTGAGTAATATTACAATCCGATCCGTAGTGGACATTTCACTAGTTAAGTTTGCTGATAAAAATTCTGCGGGATGATGCACTTTAAGCCAAGCCGTTTGATAAGCAATATAAGCGTAAGCCACTGAGTGACTTTTATTAAAACCATACTGGGCAAATTTTTCTATCAAGGCAAAAATACTCTGCGCTTTTTTTTCAGAGATACCTTTTTTTCTAGCACCTTTAATGAATTTTTGCCCCATTTCATCCATAAGGGCTGTAATTTTTTTCCCCATGGCTCGACGCATCAAATCTGCTTCAGCTAATGTAAAATCCGCAACCTCATGCGCAATCTGCATTACCTGTTCTTGATATACTATAATTCCGTAAGTCTCTTTCAGGATTTTTTCCATAATGGGATGAGGATAATCAATCGCTTTTTTTCCATGCTTTCGATCGATAAATTCTGAAATATTTTGCATCGGACCTGGACGGTATAATGCATTCATCGCCACCAAATCTTCTAATACGGTTGGCTTCAACTTCTTTAGGAATTCCCTCATCCCAGATGATTCAAATTGAAAAACACCAATAGTTAGGCCTTTTGCAAACAATTCATAGATTTTTGGATCTTCCATATCAATTTTTTCAATATCAATCGATTCACCTTTTGTCTTGATTAATTGGATCGCTTTATCAATAACAGTCAGATTTCGAAGTCCTAAAAAGTCCATTTTTAATAGACCTAATGCTTCCAAACCTTTCATATCATATTGACTGGTAACGTCCCCCGCGCTCGATTTATAAAGTGGAACGTAATCTGTAAGATTCCCAGGAACAACAACAACCCCAGCGGCATGGGTGGATGCGTGTCGATTCATCCCTTCTAGAATTTTAGCTTGCTCAATGAGTTCCTTGTATGTGCCTTCTGCCATTTTCTGAAGCTCGGGGCTTTTTTTCAATGCGGCATCTAGGGTAATATTTAATTCGTTTGGAATCGCTTTTGCAATACGATCTACTTCATTATAAGAAAAGCTTAATACACGGCCAACATCTCGCACCACCTGTTTCGCTTTCATTTTTCCAAAAGTAATAATTTGAGTAACAGAGTTTTCTCCATATTGCCCTTTAATATAATCAATCACCTCGCCACGTCTTTCAATACAAAAATCAATATCAATATCGGGCATACTAACACGGTCAGGATTTAAAAATCGTTCAAAAAGTAAATCATGTTTTAAAGGATTAATACTTGTAATGCCTAAAGCATAAGATACCAAAGATCCAGCTGCCGATCCACGACCTGGGCCAACAGGAATGTCATTATTTTTCGCATATTTGACAAAGTCCGCTGTAATTAAAAAGTAGCCCGCGTATCCCATTTTTTTAATCACCGCCAACTCATGGTCAAGCCGTTTTCGAGTATCAGGCGCAATTTCGCCCAATAGATTTTCAGTCCCCGAATCGGACAAAAATTTTAAATAATTATCTGGGTCTTGCGTGCTTGCATTTTCTGGAATCATATATTTTGGCAAGAGTAGATTCCCAAAAGTTAAATCCATATCAATGCTATCCGCGATACGACGCGTATTTTCTAATGCACCAGAATAATCCTTAAAAAGATGATGCATCTCATCTTGTGTCTTAAAATAAAATTCTGGCGTAGCATAGCGGAGCCTATTGACATCACTCCGTTCTTTTCCTGTTCCAAGGCAAATATGAATGTCATGAGCATCTGAATGTTCTTTTTTTGCATAATGGGCATCATTAGTGCACACCAATGGCAAACCCAAATCTGCCGATAGTTTTTCCATATTTTTAATATTTTCTGCTTCTTCTGGGATGCCATGATTCTGAATTTCCAAATAATATCGATCGGGAAACATTTCTGAAAATTTGAGCGCTAATGCGCGTGCACCCTGATAATCTCCTTTCAACATTTTCTCTGGGACGGCCCCTTTTAAACAACCCGAAAGGCAAATTAGACCTTCACTAAATTCAGCAAGCATCTCCATGTCGATCCGAGGGCGATAATAAAATCCTTCCAAATAACCTGCAGTGACTAACTTCATCAAATTTTTATAACCGGTTTTATTTTGGACGAGTAAAACAAGATGGTTATTTCCCCAACCATGTTCTTGGGTTGTCTTCTTTTCAAAGCGACTGCCTACAGCCACATAAACTTCACAGCCAATAATGGGCTTAATTTTTGCTTTTTTCGCTGCTTTATAATAAGGCACTACGCTGAACATATTCCCATGTTCCGTTAGGGCAACAGAATCCATATTCAAATCACCAATCGTATTCACAAGCTGATCAACCCGTTGTGCTCCATCTAATAAACTATAGTCTGAGTGATTATGAAGATGTACGAATTCAGATGTCATAAATAGAGCCTAAATAAATTGCAAGCAAACCAATGATGGTGCTCATTTTTAATAATTTCGCAGCGTGGATTGCTGTCTTTTTCTCTGGGTTTTTCAGCAGTGAAGCTACAACGATTCCCAAAGGAATCTCAACGCCCAAAATCAATAATATGCCATAAACTAAACTATACATTCCTATAAGATATGGAATAAAAGCACCAACACCAACGATTGCGGAAAAAATCGCAACCAAGCGTACGCTCTTTTCAGTGCCAGCCATAATTGGGTACGTATGAAGTTGAGATTGCTTATCTCCCTCTAAATCTGCAATGTCTTTTACTAACTCTCGAATGAACGTTAGACCAAAGGCCAAAATAGCAGGAAGGAATAGAGCCGATATGTTTCCAAATGCTGCACCAGAAAAAAGAAACGTTAATCCCAAAATCAAGGCGATTATAAAATTTCCAATTAAGGGTCGTCCTTTTAGATATCTGCTATATAAAATCATCAAGGGAAGGGCAATCCCTATCCCAATTATTTTGGATTCATCGCTCAATTGAAAAGCAAAAATCGTTCCAAGCAAAAAGAAAAAGATAGCAGAATATAAAGCTGAATTTTTTGAGATAATGCCTAAGCTCAAAGGACGTAAAGGGCGATTAATTTTGTCCGTTTCAAAATCAATATAATCATTATAAGCATTGGCGCCTGCGTTAAAACACACCACAACCAGCATTGCGAAAATTAGAATAACAGACTCTCCAGAAAATCCAACAATATGAGATGAAAAATAGACCGCCATACCGCCCGTGAGTAGATTCATTGGACGAATTAATTTTAGATGTGCCAGCCCCTTATTCATTAAGTGATATTAACAAGCAATATTCTATCATCGCCATTATAATCCTTTATTAATTCCACCTGTTTAAATCCAGATGATCGAAAGATATCCATGGCCTTTTTTGGGTGATTCCCTAAACCCACTTCCATGATTAGCCACCCATTTGGTTTAATCCATTGATCTGCCATTTTTGATAAGCGTCGATAAAAAGTTAATCCATCTTCGTTATCTGTCAATGCTAAAAAAGGCTCATGATTTTTTACATCCGGCATTAGCGTTTCCATTTCTTCAATAGGAATATATGGCGGATTACAAACGATTAGATCTACTGGTTTTTCAAATCCATTTTTCAAGATATCTTTTTCTTCAAAATGAATATTTTCTACCTGGTGAAGGTTGGCATTTTTTTGTGCAATTTCTAGAGACTTCTTAGAAATATCCAAGCCTAAGAATTTCGAGTCCGGACATTCAAGCGCCATAGTAATGCCAATGCAACCAGAGCCTGTTCCAATGTCTGTCCCTTCCCAAGATTGTTTTGCTGACATTTTTTCTAGCGCTATTTCAATCAAACGCTCCGTCTCTGGTCTTGGGATAAGAACCTGGTCCGTTACAAAATACTTCCTTCCATAAAATGCTGTTGAGCCTGTAATATATTGTAATGGTTCATTTTCTATTCGGCGATTAACCCATTTACGCAATGTGGAAAGCTGTGTTTTGGAAAGGGCTTCTTCAAATCGCAAATAGATATCCATGCGTGAACATGCCAATAATTCGCGAAGAAACCACTCAATCTCTCTTCTGGGATTATCAAAATCTTTTTCTTTAAAATAGTCCTCTGCCCAATGAATGATATCAATTACACGCCAAGTTTTTTCTTGGACAGGCCGAGACATTTATTCTACTTCTGCTGCCAACAATTCTTGCTGTTCGGCTATTTTTAATTCCTCAATCAGTTCGATTATATCGCCATCTAAAATTTCGTTGAGACGATGTGTCGTAAAATGAATACGGTGATCTGTGACCCGTCCCTGTGGAAAATTATAGGTTCTAATCTTCGCTGAACGGTCCCCCGTAGAAACAAGACTTTTTCTTTCAGCAGCACGTTTTTTTGCAACTTTATCTTGCTCTGCCGCAAGTAGTCTTGATTTTAATACTTTTAACGCAGCTGCACGGTTTTTATGCTGAGAGGATTGATCCTGGCATGTCACAACTAATCCAGTTGGAATATGCGTTATACGAATCGCTGATTCCGTTTTATTTACATGCTGTCCGCCAGCTCCACTCGCACGATAAGTATCAATTTTTAAATCACCTTCATTTACGCTCACATCAACATCTTTGGCTTCTGGCATGACAGCAACTGTCGCAGCAGACGTGTGCACTCTTCCACTCGTTTCTGTTTTAGGTACACGTTGGACGCGATGAACACCACTTTCATATTTTAGCTTTCCGTAAGCGCCTTTCCCCTCCAATGCAACGATGATTTCTTTGAATCCCCCAATACCTGTTCCACTTGATTGAATGACTTTTAGCTTCCAATTATTTCTTTCCGAGAACCTTGTATACAAACGATATAAATCAGCCGCAAAAAGGGCAGCTTCATCGCCACCCGTTCCTGCGCGAATTTCCAAAATGAGATTTTTATTATCATGTGGATTTTTTGGAAGGAGTAAAACTTTTATCTGATCTTCTAATTTTATTTGGTTCTCTTCAGAAGATATGAGCTCTTCCTCGGCCATCATTTTTAATTCATCATCATCGCTATCGCTCAATTCTTTATATTCTTCAATCTGCTCCAAAAGTAAAATGTAGGCTTTTGCCACAATTACAATTTCTTCTAACTGCTTTTGTTCTTGAGATAATTCTTTAATTTTTTCAACATTGGTTACAATATCCGGTTCTGCCATTTTCTCTGAAATGCGATCATATTTTTCTATTATTGATATGAGTTTTTGTTTCAACCGATTGCCTCTGCAACATATTTTTTCCCTGATACCGAATCAAACTCATCCCCAAAAGCTTCTTTTAATGCCGTTATTGCTACTTCAACCATTTCATCTTCTGGCTCCCGTGTCGTTATATTTTGTAACCACAAACCTGGTTGCTTTAGTGCACGAAAAAATAAATTATTTTTCTTTGCTGTCAACTTGATCACTTCATATCCAATGCCTGAAACAAATGGAATTAATGGCAGATGAAATAATAAGCGAATTGGCAGGGAAATCGTTCCCAAAAAATGGATGACAATTAAATCGATCAGAGCAAAAACTAGAATCGCTGATAAAAGAACAATGAATAAAAAGCTGGTGCCACATCGTGGATGTTGCGTTGGAAAAGATTGGGCATTTTTAACCGTGAGCTCTTTGCCTGATTCAAAATTATACACAACTCTGTGTTCAGCGCCATGATATTGAAATAATCTCCGCACATCCTTGATAAGAGAAATGAGCCCGAGATATACAACAAAAAATAAAATGCGAAATCCCCCTGAAACCAAATTAAACATCAACGCCTCTTTCTCAATCATGAGCAATTTCGTCGTAATCCACATTGGGGCAATCATAAAGAGGAGAATTGCTAAGGCTATCGAAAATACAGTGGTTAGAAAATTTGATATTTTTCCAGGTTCTTTTTCTCCTTCTTCTAATGGAATCGCAATATCTGCAGACCATTGTAATGTGCCCATTCCAATTTTCATTGCTTCAAATAAAGAAGCCATTCCGCGTAGTATCGGTTTTTTCCAAAAAGGGGACCTTTCCGTAATTGCAACGAAATCTTTACGCTTAATTTGAATATCACCCTGTGGATCTCTCACCGCAGTTGCATAAGCGCCGGGAACGCGCATCATTACACCTTCAATGACAGCTTGCCCTCCCACCAAAATATTAGAAGCGGAGCTTAAAACGCGTAACAATGGTATCTTCATAGATAAAAAAATGGCTCTGAGAGTAGTAAGACTACCGTCAAAGCCATTAATGTAATTTCGCTTATTTATTGCTACCGTATTTCCGATTAAATTTCTCGATCCGTCCTGCAGTATCAACTAAATTTTGTTGGCCTGTAAAAAATGGGTGCGATTTATCTGAAATTTCAATTTTACACAAAGGATATTCTTTCCCATCGTCCCAAGTTACAGTGTCCTTTGTTTCAACAGTTGATCGTGTTAAAAACGAATAATCACATGATGTGTCTTTAAAAACAACCAAGCGATAAGATTCCGGATGTATTCCTTTTTTCATTTTTTTTGTCTCCTTTAGACAATCTGCTCCAATGCAGATTTTACTTTTTCCAGTCCATCCTGGATAATTTCAATACTCGTTGCAAAAGAAAACCGAACATAACCTGGTGCACCAAAGCCATCACCTGGTATTGTTACGACCTTTGCAGAGCCCAAAATATACTCAGAAATATCAAAAGAATCCTCCAAGATTTTCCCATCAGCTTTTTTACCTAAATAAAATGAGAAATCTGGGAAAGCATAAAAAGCGCCGCCTGGATTTTCACATTCCACGCCTGGGAGATTATTCAATAAAGATACCATAACATCTCTTCTGGCTTTATAGTTGCCACGCATTTCATCTACGCAGGATTGGTCGCCCGTTAGGGCTTCGATGGCTGCTTTTTGTCCAATAGAATTCGCACATGAAGTTGCCTGCCCTTGAATCTTAGCCATGGCTTTTGTCAACGCTTTATCTCCTGCCGTATAGCCAATGCGCCATCCCGTCATTGCATAAGTTTTTGACAGGCTCATGCACGTTAATACTTCAGCGCCAATTTGATGATTCTGATTAATTTTTTCAATACTTACAAAGGATTCTTCAAAGACAAGTCGCTCATAACATTCATCAGAGATAATAATCCAATTATGTTGTTTGGCTAATTTTAACAATTTAACAATCGCCTCTTCACGCCAAACGCCACCAGTCGGATTAGAGGGAGAATTCATGATTATCCCTTTGATATTGGGAGTAATCTTTGATTCTAAATCTGCAAAATCTGGTTCGAAGTTTTGTTTTGAATCCGTTTTTACAATGATAGGATTTGCTGATGCTAATTTTACCATCTCCGGAAAGGAAACCCAATACGGAGAAAAATTAATGACTTCATCGCCTTCTTGAAATAAGGCTTGGCAAACATTATAAAGACTTTGTTTTTCGCCATTGGAAACCAGGATTTGATCCAGATTGAAATCCAAACCATTCTCTCGTTTTAATTTTTGAATAATAGCTTCACGTAGTTCTATCATTCCTGGACCTGCTGTATATTTTGTAAAACCATCATCCATGGCTTTTTTCCCGGCATTACGAATATGAGCAGGTGTATTAAAATCTGGTTCCCCTACGCCAAAATTAACTACTGGAATTCCTTTAGCTCTCATTTCGGCTGCTCGTGTAGCCATTTGCAGAGTAAAGGATGGATTTACATTGAGGACTCTATCTGAAAATTTATATTTCAAGATTTGTGCTGGCGCTTATGATATTTTTCAGAATTAAATTTTGAATCGTCAATATCATTAATATCTTCAGAACCTTTTTTATTGAAGCTTACTTCTTCCTCAATATCAAATTCTTCAGTGAGCAATCGTTTACTTGAAGCTTTTCTAGGCTTTTTTGGGGCTGTTTTTTTCTTCGGTTTTGGGGTTGGGGTTACTTTTTCTTTAGCTGTTCTTGTCCTGCGCGGTTTAGGCACATCTTCCATGCTAATGGCTTCCATGTCTTCGCTTATTTCATCGCTAAAATTATCGCTTGGGTCTTTATGCTCTTCTTTTTTGGGCTTCTGTGAGACTTCAGATTTTAATTCATCTTCATCAAATTGGAATGCTTCTGGTTTAAACATACCATAAATGGAGCCGTATCCTCTTGTGATTCCATTGCCAATTCCAATATAATTTGGTAAGCGAATGTTGGTTTTAAATTCTCCCATGAAAGCGCCCCAATTATTTTCATCAACTGGGCGAGGGAAAAGAGAACTCACTCTTACTTTCGTGTATATTTTTTCATCCGTTATTAGTCCCATTTCATTTGCAATAAACAAAATATTTTGTCCTAAAAGGCGATGTAAAAATGTTGGTTTTTCCTGATTCGTCAAAAATCGATAACGTCCACCTGTCATCTGATTTAAGGCAACCCATGGTGTGATAAATTTATATCTTATCAGTTGTTCTGATGGGGTAAATTGATTTTTTGCTCTCTCGATATCAACTCCATGGACTTCAAAAGAGATATTCCCAAAATCAAGATGTTCCATCTTTTCAGATAGAGCACTCACCGAATCGGCACCTTCATTGATTCCGATAATATAGATTTGTTCATTCAAGATTTTAACTTGAACGCGAGGATAAAGAAACCGCTCACGATACGAGCCATCCATAAATGGGATTACAGGCTCTTTTGCGAATTGCCTCATAAAAACACCTTTCACCTGATAGGGTGTTTTTCGAACTGGTTTATCAGTTACTACTTTAGCAATTACAGTTTCTACATTAGGATATTTAACGTCAGTCATATTCAAATAGAAAGTTAAAGTGTTTTAAGTGGGCTGAAACTATGAACTACATACTCATAGTGTCAAGGAATTCTAAATTACTTTTTGATCGCTTCATTCTGTCTAACATGAATGTCATCGCTTCTTCTACATTCATTTCATTCAATAATTTTCGCAAAATCCACATTCGACCTAATTCTTTTCGCGTCAGAAGCAATTCTTCTTTCCGAGTGCCAGATTTTATTAGATTAAAAGAGGGGAAAACCCGTCTATCACTTAGCTTACGATCTAAAACAAGTTCCATATTCCCCGTGCCTTTGAATTCTTCAAAAATCACTTCATCTGCTCGAGAACCTGTATCGATCAATGCTGTTGCAATGATGGTTAGACTTCCTCCTTCTTCCGTATTTCGTGCTGCACCAAAAAATTGTTTGGGTTTTTTCAATGCATTAAAATCAACACCACCAGATAATATTTTTCCGCTGTGAGGCGTGACCGCGTTATAAGCTCTAGCTAAACGCGTAATGCTATCCAACAAAATCACAACATCATCGCCAAACTCTACCATCCTTTTTGCTTTTTGAATCACCATGTCCGCCACGGATACATGCCGTTCTGGTGGTTCATCAAAAGTAGAGCTCACAACTTCCGCATCCACATTTCGTTTCATATCGGTCACTTCTTCGGGGCGCTCATCAATCAATAAAACAATGCGTTTCGTTTCAGGATGATTTTTGCTGATTGCATTTGCAAGTTTTTGAATTAAAACTGTTTTCCCTGTCTTGGGCTGAGCAACAATCAAACCTCTTTGCCCTTTCCCTACAGGGGACATCAAATCCATTATTCTCATAGAATAATCAGTTTTATCTACTTCTAAAGTGAATTTTTCTTCTGGATAAAGTGGTGTATAATTTTCAAATAAAATAGCTTTTCGGAGATCTTCTGGTGGACCTTCATTTACCATTTCAACTTTGAGCAATGCATAAAATCGCTCTTTCTTTTTTGGTGGACGAATTTGTCCAGAAATCGAATGCCCTGTTTTTAAGCGAAATCTCTTTATTTGGGATGGGCTAACGTATATATCGTCTGGTCCTGGCATATAATTGAAATTTGGACTACGTAAAAATCCATATCCATCTTTCATGACCTCTAAAACGCCATGAGCAAACAATGCGCCATCTTTTGTTGCTTGAGCTTCTAGGATTTTTACAATTAATTCCTGCTTGTTTAGACTTGAGATTCCTCCATTGATATCTAATTCCTGTGCGACTTTCGTCAGATCTTTGATACGGAGAATCTGTAGTTCATTTAGATTCATAATTGGCACCTCTGCCGGGTTGTGATTGGGTTAAATTTTGAAAGGTAGAACTTGGTTCTATGTAAAAATTGAAACTTAAGTTACGTAAAATCTAAATATTGTCAAAGGAAAATTCAAAATAGTCAAAAACCTCAGAAGCGATATAATGGCTACCAAAAATTAAACCGATTGAATCTTCCTCTAAAAGCTTATCTTTTAACTGATCAATCGCATTCACAAATGATGGCGCTGAAGCACAGTTAATCTCATATTCACGTAATCTTTTTGTTAATACATTTTGATTCAATAATAATCCATTTATATCAGAAACAGCTACCAGTGAATCAAATTTATTTTTTATTTCTGTGCAAATTAAATCCAATTCTTTGTCCCCTTTAAGCGCAATGATTCCCATTATATTTCCAGAGTAGAGTTGCCTTAAACTTGATATAGTTTTTTTTATGCCTTCTTGATTGTGAGAGACATCATAATAAATTGTTGGTTTTTCCGACATTTTTTGAAGACGGCCAAACCAATGACTATTTGCTAATCCTTTTTGAATCGTTTTCTTTGACATTTTTGGGTTGAAACTTTTTGCAACTTCAATAGCTAAGCTTGCATTCGTAGCTTGAAATTCCCCCACGATAGGGATAAAATACTCTATTCCAAAATATTGAAAATATGTCCCATCCGTTTTCAAATGAATTCCCGATATTTGTGCTTCATCGATAAATTGTGCTTTTACATCATTGGCTTTACTTCTGTGCTCTATAATGGACTGTACAGACTTTCGTTGTGGTGATGAAATCACAGAGACATTGGGTTTTATGATGCCTGCTTTTTCTTCCGCAATTTCTTCAATTGAATTACCAAGCATTTCACGATGATCCAGAGAGATGGGAGTCATCGCAACTATTTTCGGAGAAAGAACATTTGTAGAATCAAGCCTACCACCCAATCCAGTCTCAACGATAGCAAGTTCAATATAATTATCTCGAAAATAACAAAAAGCCAATGCGGTTGTTACTTCAAAATAGGTGGCATTTATCTCAGAAATAGCAGATTTAAAATTTGACATAAAATTAAGAATATATGCATCTGTGATTGTGCCATTATTGATACAAATTCGTTCATTAAATCGAATAAGATGAGGTGAAGAATAATGCCCTACAGATTTGCCTGCTTGCCTAAAAATCGAAGCTAGGATCTTCCCTGTAGAGCCTTTTCCATTTGTGCCCGCAATATGGATCGCCTTAAAGTGCTTTTGAGGATTTCCGCAGACTTCCAGTAGTTGGAAAGTATGCGCTAAGCCTAATTTAATTTCGTCCCTTCTCAACGCATACAAATGAGAAAGAACTTTTTCTATATCAATGGAGTTCAATGGCCTTTATTTCGCCAATTGCAAAATCCACAAATCTATCCGCAACAAGAGAAAATTGATTTGGCATATCTGTCACTAAACATTCTAAATGACCCTCCGTTTTCGATTCTGTAGCAAATTTATTTTGCGCTAAAATTTGCTTTACTTTTTGAGCCACAACTTCTGCAGAATCAATCAAATGGACATTCTTTGGTAAAATATTTGTAATTGTAGCTTTTAAAATGGGATAATGTGTGCAACCCAAAATGACAGTGTCAACTTTATTTTTCACTAGGGGATTCAGATAGTATTTTGCGATTTTTTCAGGAATTTCACCATCAACCCAACCTTCCTCTGCTAAGGGCACAAATAATGGACAGGCTTGATTTGTAACCATCAAATCTGGATTTAATTTTTTTAATTTGCTTTCATAAACGTTAGATCGTATCGTAGCGTGCGTCCCCAAAACGCCAATATGTTTGTTTCTTGAATGTTTTATGGCTTCTTCTACGCCAGGCTCAATCACGCCTTCTATCGGAAGTGCATACGATGAACGTAAATATGTTAAGGCCAATGATGACGCTGTATTACAAGCAATAACAATCATCTTACAATCGAGTGAGATTAATAAATCACAGATTTCTCGTGCATACTGTTGAATTAACTTCTCGCTTTTATTGCCGTAAGGCACTCTTGCTGTATCCCCAACGTAAATCATATTTTCAAACGGTAGTTGTTTTTTTAAAGCATTGAGAACTGTTAATCCCCCAACGCCTGAATCAAAAATTCCAATCGGACGTGAATTTGAATTTTTATTCATTGGCTAATACCTTTTCCCTTGATGTTTTAAATATTCGAATGCTATTATAAATTGATTCAGCAATTTTTTGTCTATATGACGCCTTCGTTAATTTTATTTCTTCCTGTGGATTTGAGACAAAACCAACTTCAACCAAAACATTGGGCATGCTTGCACCAATCAATACGTAAAAGCCTGCTTGCTTAATCCCTCGATTTGGCGATGAATCTAATTTTTTGTCTAATTCCATTTGAATAATAGACGCCAAATCTTCACTTTCTTTTAAAAACATACTTTGTGCCATCGTGGCCATTATAAGATTCTCTCCTGTTAAACGTTGATATTTTCCATTGATTTCTTCCAATTTTATGGCTGAGTTCTCGCGAGACGCGACCTCAACGGCATCCTTATTTTTACCTGGGCTCAACAAATAAGTTTCAAATCCTTTTATCGTTCGATTCGGATTAGCATTTGCATGGATACTCACAAATAATTTACCATTTGATTCATTGGCGATTTTGGTCCTTTTCCACAGAGGTACAAAAACATCTTCCTCTCGCGTATACACCACACGCGTTCGGAGTTTCTTTTCTATTATTTTGCCCAATCTTTTCACTATATCTAAAGTAATGTCTTTTTCTTTTGTTCCTCTTTTCCCCGTAGTGCCTGCATCTTTACCGCCATGGCCTGCATCTAGAACAATGGTATTTAAATGCCAACGTTCTTTTGCTGTTTTAATTCGAGCTGAACCTTTTCCAAGGGGCGTTCGGAGTGTAAGAATAATTTCATCTGGATCGCGGCTTTGAACCCATTCATGGCTAATGATTTTTCCTCCAAGCTTGAAAGCCACTTGAGCTGATTGTCCTAATTGATCTGCTTCAATTTTTCTTACAACACCTCTTGTTGGGGTAATGTTTACATTAAAAGTATCAATGGAACCACCTGAAATTGTCAGATAATACCATCCATTTTTATTCATAAAAGAGCTAATATTCCTCTCAGAAAATAGTTTCTTGGTTTGAATGCGAATAATGGTCCCATTTGATTTTTCTTCAATAAGCATTCCTGTAATATTATGACCCACAACATCTACATCTAAAAGTCCGCGGCGAGCGTCATAGGAAATCCCTGGTAAGGCAGATGAGCGCATGATTTTTATAAATGCTTCGACGGGTATAAATAATTCGTTATCTGCATATTTTACATACGTTTGCATTTGAAATATTTGTTCATCCACAAGAATAAAACTAGAATTCCCCGAAATTTTAACTCGACGACCTGCGATATAAAGAACAATCTTTTTTCGGTCTATATTCTCATAAACTTTCAGAGATAAGGCATGGGCAAATTCTTTTGCAGATACCATCACTTCTTTCGATTTAGAAAATGTTTTTAACTCTGAGTTTATGCCTGTGCTCCGATTAAAAACACGAATAGGTGAATCACCCATTAAAAAAGACAAAATAGTAAGGGCAAAATAAATGATATATTTTCGCATAAACATAGTGGCGAATTTATCAGTAAGATTTACTGTATTACAATAAGGGGAATTAAAAAAACGATTCTAATAATAAGCCCGATGACACTACAGGCTTTATCTTAAAATTGAGATTTTTCCATGTGGATGACAAGCGCATACTCAATCGATAACTATTATTACTATATGAGAATCTAAACCCTAAATTGTGCCCCGAAAACGATACCATTCGAGATCTCATTTCACCTGGCAGATTAACATCCCAAAAATAGATGCGGGCATCAAAAGATTCTACAGAAGAGGATGTGCCATCAAATATAAAATTCCATTGATGCCAATTTTTATCTAGTCGATAATTAATTCCATATCCGATATCCTCATTACTTTCAGTAATATTGATTTGCAATTTAGATTTCAAATCTTTCGCATAAGAGTGATACGTGGTTGCTTGGTAGCGATTCGTTAAATTATTATTCGAATAAACTTCGCCTATAAATTGTGGTGTTGAGCGTGTCTTCTTCTCAGTTTTAAAACGAACGCGAACAATTGTTTTTGATGCGCGCCATTCGTATTGGATGCCCGACTCAAGCCCGGATTCAGGAAAAGCTTCTATTGATGTACTTATTTGCTTTCGAAATAAATCATTATAAAAGGTAATACGATGGCGATTGAGTTTGAAAGTAAACCCTTGATATATCCCCCTTTCTCCTGCCGATTTAGAAGACCATTCGGTAGAAGGATTGGAACGCAAAGAAAAGTATTCAGGTGAATAATTTCTCAAAATTGCTACATATTTAAATTGTCTATTATCTGTTTTTATCCCAAAATATGAAGCAGATGTATTTTGATGTCCTAAGGCAAATTCTCCAAATAAACGGACTTGCTTGATTTTACTATCAAAATATATTGATTGACCTTTGGTTTCAACAAAGTTTTTACCCTTATCTTTTAGATTTGCATAAAGGACGCATAAGCCAAAAACGCCTAACTTAAATGTGTGCTCGTAATTTACAATAAGTGAATTTTCAGAAATCCCGTCTTTCCTGCCCAACTCTGTTGCAGAAACGTGAATCCCTGTTTCATAAATCGAATAAGATCCCAAAGTATCAATAGAACCATCTCTATCTGTATAGCCAATCGAAACTAAGAATTGCCCTTTCTCTGTTCCCCACTGATACGCCAACCCTCTAATCGCCCAATTTTCATGGCTTGATTTATATGGGCGAAGTCCTTTGCCTCGTCGAGATAATTGGCCTATTGAACCAATACCTTTTTTAACAGGTACGGAACGCCAAAGTAATAAGCCATAAGCATGATTAATTTGATAGTCTCCAACAATTATTTCTCCTTTATCTGTCTTTATTCCTATATATAAGCCAACATGGTCCAAAGCTTGGGTTTCAAACGCATCTCGTTCTACTAAAAGTCCAATTGCTTTATTTTCTTTATTTAATCGACTTGTCCAGCGATACTGAACATCATTTTTAAATGTAAAATATTGTTTAATATGAATATCGCCAATGGACCGTTGTTTATTTAAAGTTTCTATAAATTCAAAAAATAGTTCTCCGTTATTTGATAATTGCTTTTTTGAGATAGCGCTAAGTTCTTTTTGAGATTTGAATTGTTGAATATCGTTTTCATCTAGAAATGTCATTTTTTCAATTTGTGAAATAAAAAATGGATTTAACTCTCGAAAGTGATTTTCAATATACTCTAAAGCATAAATATCATCTTCTGGTAAAGGATTTTCTTCATCACGATTTATCTGAGATAAAAAATGATTTAAACCCTGGGCTTGTCCTAAATCAATAAGAAAAAGGAATAAAGTAAGATATACTAATTTTATGGGAATATCTTCCAATGCTTTCATAAGAAATAATCCCGTATTCTATACGAAAGGTTGAAGGTGAAATAAAAAAGCCGGCCGTAGTTATGCCTGGATTCGAACCACCGCCTATTGCAAATCCTAAATATGGTAGCGGGGAATAGGAACATCCAAATTTTATGCTGCCAGAATATTCTATATCTTGCTCCCAAGATAAATACGCTTTTATCTTATTTTCAAATCTATAAAGCAAACCCGATGAAATTATTTGTGGAAGCGCCTCCTGGTCTTTTCCTAAAGATGGATGATTAATATTGTTTAGTAATCCAACAAAGGTAAAATTTTTGGAAAGATTGCTCCGCCAAGATAAGCCAATACCAAGGGTAGAAGTATTTCCATAATCCTGGATAAAAATATGATAATAGTTTATCGAACATCCCCAAGACAATTTATTCTTTAATTGCCCTGCTCCAAAAAAATTGATGACCGTTTCTTGGTATAAATGATTTCCAAATGTCCGAACGCCAAATCCAGTATTATATTGTCCATAAGGCAAGCCAATCAACCAGGATGATTCCTTTAATTCAGACAAGCCAAATTTATTCCCTACCGTGCCTGAAAAATGTATTTTTCGGTTTTTGGATAAACTCCCAGAATCATAAAATGCACCATTCCCCATTCCGCTTACATTAATGATTGGATTGCCTAAAGCTAAATTATAAGCTGAGTTGGGAATTGTTTCAAAGGCACCAAATAAAAGAGATATACTTAAGAGATTATATACAACCCTTTTTATAAATAATAGATTACGCTGTCCTATCCTTACTAAGAAGCATGAGCTCATATAAACAATTACGCCTCGTCCCAACAAATCAGGCGAGGCGTAATTTTAGTTCCTTGCGAGGTATCGTCTATTTCTTTTGATACCACATCACCATGACTGCTAATGCAAGAAGTCCGGCAAATCCTGCATCTCCAAACTGAGACATCAAGCGGCCAATGCCAGCAATGACGCCGAAGTAATCGTCAAACAGGATGCCAACGACGATTCCGACTACGATTAAACTCTTAGCGAGTTCAGTAAGTAGTCCCAACCATTCGTTAACTGTGTCTAAAGCTTTTCGCATGTGTTTTTCCTCCTAATTTTACATAGTGAGTGGCTAAATAACAGCCATTCTATTCTATGATTATCCTAGGAATGTGAGAAAGACCAACAGGGCTAGCAAGCCTGCAAAACCACCATCAAGAAACATGTTTACCAAGTCAACAATTCCATCAATTGGAGAAAATCCAGTTGAATATAAAATGTTAACAAATACAAACAGAACGATAAGCGCTTTTATTACGCTAACAAGTCCTGATGATGCATTCTTTACGGTTGTGTTGATATCTGCCATTCTATGACCTCCTTGGTTTATTCTAGAAATAAAAAGGGGGTTATATGAGCCTCGCTCACTCCTTCAAAAGATAAAACAACAAAATGTTTTAATTTTAAAGGGTTAGTCCCTTTCCAATCGTCTAAATTTACACAAAATCTTCAAATTAGCAATAATTATTATTATTTGCATCTTACGGTCATTTTGTTGACTTTTTGCTCTCCGTAATTATTGTCAATAATATCATCTCAACCTGTAATAAATTTATTCTATAAAAGTCTTAATATGCTTTCATCTCTTCGAATATTAGTTTTGCATTCACCCTATTATTTAAGATTTTTGATAAAATATCCTGCCTTTTTTGTGCCATTTCGCGATTAAACGGTTTTTCCATATATTCTCTAATTTTAGTAATAAAGTGATCAGGAGAGTCACAGATAACACACAATTCCTCTAAGTTTGGTGTTGGCTCTATCATTTTTGGATTAACAAGACAATGTCGCCCAATATATAAACTATTAATTAATTTTAATTTTACTCCCGTTGCTTGAAAAGTAGGTAAAATGTTAATCTGAGCTTCCCTGATTAATAAATTCATATGATGCTTATTTGGATTATTGACAATTTTTATCTTATCATTTTGAAAAGAAGACAGTTTCTCACTTGCATTCATTCCAGCAATAATAATAGAAAAATCTAAACCATTAAAAACGTTATCTAACAAGAATCTAATCGCCGTTATATTTTCACTCACATTAAAATTCCCATGATATAAAATATATTTTCCCGTCCCAATTAAACTTTGAACATCTTTATTTCCATGGAAAGGAGGAATGGTTTTTATCTTTTTATTATACTTAGCATAAAAGGTTTTATCTGGATTTGAAATAGGAAAAACAAAATCAAAACAACCTATCTTTTTCTCAAATAACCTATATTTAATCGATTCTAAATAAAGTCCCATTTTCATAATAATAGATTTTTCCGAACAAGCTAAATGCTTCATATATTGAGATTCAAGATTATGAATCCGAACATATTTTTTCCTCTTGATTAAATCGGGTTTATCTGCTAAAAATGTACTTTGTAATCCATCAAAAAAAATGGGGTAATTATTCTCTAATAGACGACTGAGTAAAGCAACGGAATCTCTAGATGCAACCAAGTAGGGCTTAAGGCTTAAAAATCGTGTGATGCGTTTTTGTTTTCTGGGATAATAATATACTTTTTCACAATAGGCTTCTAATGAGAAAGCTGGCTGTCGGTCAGAGTAAAAACAATGAAGCGTGATTTTACAGTTTAATTCAGCTAAGGCCTTAATTCTGAAAAAAATATCAATCGCACCACCATAATTAGGAGGATAGGGAATGTCTAAACTGACAATGTTAAGATTCATTTTAAATCCATCCTTTTTGCTTGTAATAAGCATAAAGCACTTTTGATACACTTTTATGACTATGATATTTTTCCACCCATGCTTTACTTTTTTGTTTCTTTTCTTTTAAAAGCGCAGGATTAGAGATTAGATCTCGAAGCGATTGTTCAAATGTCTCTGCTGTAATATGAATAAAAGGATGATCAGGGATAAATGTTTGATAAGGTTCCACCAATTCGGTCATGCAAACCAAACCCATAGCCAAAGATTCTACTGAATTCATACCATAGCCCCATCCGCCACGATTGTGGATTTGATCAACAAGAATATCGCTTTCTTGTTTTTGTTTGATGACTTGTTCATAGGGTTGATTTTCAATCAAATTAAAAGCAATCAATCCTTCTTCGGCTAATTTTTGGCAAATTGGAATAATATCTTCGCTCCCTTTATAATGTCGATTTGTTGGGCTGTGACACACTTTTACGGGCGAGCGAACTGTATCTATGATATTATATTGCTCTGTATCAAAAGGAAGAAAAAGATAATCTAAATTTGGATGTTTTTCTACCAAATCTAATTCGCTGGTCAAATTCAATTGACTCAAAGCATCCATTTCGGGAATCACGCCACGGGTTCGCATATCTTGTCCGTGATATGTGCAGACGATTGCCTTCCCCGCTTCCGCGACCCTTTTGGCAAAACGACTATCTCGATATAATCCAAGCCCCCATTCAAAATGATAAATATCGTAGTCCATTAATCCATATTCTTTAATGGCTGGTTCAATATAAAAATGCCAAATCCAATCTCGAAATTTGAAATATTTTTTTTCAAAAAATGAGTGAGGTTCCCACGTTGGAGGGAAGCCTTCTTTTTCTTGATAATCGCCCAATTTCCCGCGATGAACTTGATAGTATTTGTGGCGAAATTTTGTGTACCAAGAATCAGTTGAAATCAAAGGAAGATTGAGGCAGATTCCCTCTTCATACTGATGCTTAGCTGGGTACAGAGTCACAATCTCACACTGATTCCCTCTTGCTTCGTGCATTTTTTTCCATTGAGAAAGCGTGCCAACGGTATTTTCTGGGGAAATATATAAAATTTTTGTCATGACAATATTTTCATAAATTTTTGCACTGCTTCAAAATTGTTTTGTTCAAAAAGCTGATCGTTTCTTTCTTTAAATTCAGATTGATTTGGCATCCAATTTTGAATTAGGTTTGCATATTCCTCTGGTGTTTCTACAAACTTTACCAAAGCGTTATTTTTGAAGACATCAGAAAAATATGCCCTTGATAATCCTTGTATATTAATCATGATATTCGGCGTTTCTAAAAACAAAGCCTCACTCGCAAAAGAAGAATAAACACTAGAATGAAAATCGGAAAATCGTGTGTTCGTATATAAGTCTATTTTAGAATTTAATATAATATTTTCTGGAAGCTTATTTTTGAATGAAAAGGTATGATCCTTTCGTGGCACAAAAATAAATCCCACATGAGGCAAGCGTTCGCTCGCTTTTTTAACAAAGTTAAATAATTCTTTTTCAATGGTTTCTTGGGATGATATGGTGATAATTTTTTCATATTTGTCATAAAGCGATTTAAAATAATTTTCTGTTTTTTTATCAAAAATCTTGTTCTTCATCCTCTCAAGATAAAAATGTCCAATTGGATAAATATTTTTGCTTGGAATAAAATTAGGACTAATTCTATCTTTTTCGTCCCTTCCAAAACTTAAAAAACAATCTGGATAAGTTTTTCTAGATATATCCTTACTTGGCATATACGGAGATTGCATTTTCGAAATCACACCATGCTGAAGTTCTATGGTTTGAATGTCCTGTTTTTTTGCCGAATAATTAAGAGCTTGATGCAAAATAGAATAGGAACAATTAATAAAAATATTATTGGGTTTTGCTTTCAAAAGATAAGCATCAAAAATGTGAACATAAGTAAAAAACAGATTGATTGTATCTTGAAAATCAATGTCCAAATTCAAGGTTTGATTGATGCTCTTCAAAATTTGACCGTTCTCAATTGGGGAAATCTTTTTCGCCCATTTTGCAGGAAGGGTAAAATAAGATGTGTTTAAACAATGAGGATGAGCATATTTTTGAATCTGTTTGTGCTTTTCCCCAAGCGTATTTGTAACGAGCAAAATATCATCGCCCAGCTCCTTCAATATATTATGAGCGATTTTATCCGAGATTTTTCCATCAATTCTTTGCTCTTCCAAGCTATCTGTAAACAACAAAGCAGAAAAATGTTTGTTCCTGTTTTTTACTTGCCAAAAGTAATTCTGTAAACTGGAGAACACTTTTTTAATTCCAGTTTTCTTACGCTCGATTTCCCGCTTTTCTAATCTATCAAAAATCACATTTCGAAGAATAGGCCAAATTTTTAGCCCCTGAGCTGATATTGATTCAATAGGCTCTTGATCTTCTATACTTCTAATGATATTAGCAGGATATTTCACAAAATTAATTGGCAATAGTTTTTAAATCTTTGATTCGAACCACGCCTAAAAGCAAAAGAATCACAGGAAAAGATAGGCTCATTAATAATTTTTGCAAGAAGGATAATTCCACATTAATAGATAAGAAATAAAATCCCAAAGCCGTAATGAAAATAACAATGATGTTCTTCCATTCATAGTTTATGGGGAAAATTTGTTTATTAATAAAAAACAGAAAAACTGCCATTAAAAAAAATGAAATACACGTTGCCAAAGCCGCCCCCATAATTCCATATATTGGAATCAACATAAAATTAAGTCCAATATTAGAGATTGCTCCCAATCCACGAACTAGGGCAATCCAACTCGGTTTTTCTTTGAGATAAACTCCAGGAAGTTGTAATAAATACATGCCATGAAAAACGTAAGCACCAGCAACAAATGGAACAATATTTACAGCAGCCCAATATTCTTCGCCAAAAAAGGAATAATTCCCAAATTGAAGTCGAACCAAATCTTTCGTCCACAAAGCAAGTAAAAACCAAAAGAATCCCATCAAAAATAAAACAGCTGTTGTTATTTTTGAAATATAGCCTGTGTCATCGGGGCTCTTTTTGAGAAAATACGGTTGCCAGCCCATATTAAACCCCATAGCAACGAGCAACATAAACATCCCCAATTTATATCCAGCATTATAAAGTCCAACCGTTTCTAAATCCGTGAGATAATTTAAAATATAGCGGTCAGATAATTCTAAAATCATGGAAAAAATTCCTGCCGGTAAAAAGGGCATGCCAAATTTCATCATTTTTTTCCATTTAGCTTTCGAAAGTGATGCTAGTGAAATACGGGAAAATAATACGGGGAAAGAGCCGATAAACAAAAGACCTGATGTAACCAAATTACTCTTTACCACACCCAGAATACCTTCGTGAAGGTAAACGACAAAATAGATATTGAGCCCGAGAGTTAAGCAGACATTCAGTAAACTCGTGCTTACAAATGCGATTGGCTTCTCTTCTGCTCGTAAAATCATCACATGAATAGCCCAAAGTACATCAAAAAATAAAATCGCTGCCACCATCATAACAATTTTTGGCAAAGCTGCCCCAAATAAAAAAAATGAAACGTGATGGCGAAACAGGATAAGTCCGACAGAAAATATCAATGATGTAATCACAAAAGAAAAATAAGCATTGGTCAAAATGGATTTTTTTTCTTTGGGCTCAGCTGGAACATAATGCTTTAGCAAAGAAGCATCTAAACCATAATGCAAAATCACGGTCATAAATCCTAAAAATGTATAAACGAGTGAAATAATACCAAAGTCACTTTGAGTAAGAATGTTGGTGTAAACAGGCAAAAGGATGAAGGTAACCAAACGAGCCAAAATGTGCCCCGCCCCATAAATCAACGATTGTTTCCCCAGGGATTTTATTGACATCTAATTCGTACGTAAAATAGTTCTATTTTGAAAAAAAATATTTTCAAAATGCTTTATTTATAATCCTTTTGAAACACTTTTCTTACGAGTCCAAAAGCCCCAAATTCTTCTTTAAAGCGAATCAGGGATGGATGAGGTGTAAGCGGATTTTCTGCTTTTGGGTCTTGAGATACTCCAAAATCAAGATATTGAAATCCTTGAGAAGAAGCCCAGCGAATTGTTTCCAAAACTTGAAACACGGCGGGCTGTAAATCGGCGTAATCATAATTCATCATATTGTAAAATATTATCACAGTTTTAGCGTTCGCAATAAAATTTAACGTGCCACCAATTATTTCCCCATCTTTTAAAAGAAGCAAAAGTTTGAGACGATTTGGGGCCAATGAATCTAATCTATATAATTCTTCCAGTGCGTGAGTAGGTTTAGCGTCAAACTTGGCTTTGTTCTCTAAAAGAATGGGATAAAATCTTTCAAAATCGTTTTCCCATAGATAAGTCAAACCGCTATCAACCATTAAGTTTTCGTAATATTTTTTTGAACGATTTTTCCTTTTATACACTCGTCGACATAATTCATCAGAATCTGCATCAATGGGAATCACAGAAGAAATATAATTTTCACTCACTTCATAGCCATTCCAAAGCAATGCATATTCTAAAGTCTCATCTTCAAATGTCCCATAGATTCTTGGCACTTGCACAAGTGTTGCTCGATGAAAATGATGTTCTTTTAAATACACATCAAATGCTCGAATCCATTGGTCGCAACGAGCAAAGGGACTGGAACGAAAAACAAACCCGCCATAGCTGGCTCCTGGATGGGAAAAATAAATTTTCTTGCCATTCTCTTCTAATTCGGCTCCGGGAATAAGGGCTAGCAATTTTTCATCATTATAAATCATGAGAGAATGATCTTTGAATCTTTCAGGAGGATGATAATCTAAAAAATTACGGAGATGAAAAAGTGTGCCATTATCCGATTGGTTTACCAGTTCATTCCATTGCGCCAAATCGCTGGACGTATAAGGTTTAATTTTTATCATAGATTAAAAATGCTAAGTTTTTCTGAATGTTCCAAATCGGGAGTTGCTGTATTTGATGCTTAAATCTAATTTGATTCGTCATATTTACGGAGAAAATTATGAAGACAAGCATAAAAAATATAAACGCAAGAGAAATTTTAGATTCCCGAGGAAATCCTACGGTGGAGGTTGACCTCATTTTAGAAGATGGAAGTTTTGGGCGAGCAGCCGTTCCATCTGGTGCTTCCACCGGCGAATACGAAGCCAATGAATTGCGGGATGGCGATAGGAATCGATATCTTGGGAAAGGTGTTCAAAAAGCAATCGAAAATGTAAATGGCATCATTGCTTCTGCGCTGATAGGAGATGACGCATCAATTCAGGAAGCGATTGATCAAAAAATGCTCGACTTGGACGGAACCGATAATAAAGCAAATTTAGGCGCGAATGCTCTTTTGGGTGTTTCCATGGCGGTGGCAAGAGCTTCGGCTCTTTCGCAAGGCATTCCACTTTATCGCTATTTTCAATCAAAGTTTCCCATATCTCTTCCTGTGCCCATGATGAATATTCTCAATGGTGGATCTCATGCAGATAATAATGTGGATATTCAAGAATTTATGGTTTTTCCTTTTGGTGCTCAATCTTTCTCTGACGCTTTACGCATGGGAACGGAAATATTCCACCATCTCAAATCCGTTCTTTATAGCAAAGGGCTTAATACTTCCGTGGGAGACGAAGGTGGGTTTGCCCCAAACTTAGGGTCTAACGAAGAAGCGATCGAAGTGATTTTAATCGCAATTCAAAATGCGGGGTACGAAGCAGGAAAAGATATTTTCCTCGCCTTAGATGTTGCTTCAAGTGAAATTTATCAAGATGGACTTTATCATTTGGATTCAGAAAATTGTAAGCTTTCTTCAGATGAAATGGTGGATTTTCTTGTTAACCTTGCGAAAAAATATCCCATTGTTTCTATCGAAGATGGCTTGGATGAAAATGACTGGAACGGTTGGCAATCTCTCCAATCGAAACTGGGAGATTCTGTTCAAATTGTGGGAGACGATTTAACCGTTACAAATTTGATTCGTTTGCAAAAAGCCATTGATGAAAAATCCATGAATGCCATCCTAATTAAGCTGAATCAAATTGGCACCGTAACGGAAACAATCCAAGCGGTGGAATTAGCCCGTGCCAATGGAATGGGTGCGGTTATTTCTCATCGTTCAGGCGAAACAGAAGATACAACGATTGCAGATTTTTCGGTGGCAATGGGTATGGGGCAAATTAAAACCGGCTCCGCTTCTCGGACAGATCGCATTTGTAAATACAATCAACTTTTACGCATTGAGGAAGCTTTGGGCAAAGATGGGCTATTCCCTAAAATGGATGTCTTGGGACATTTAAGATGACAAAATATAAGAAAATGAGTAGAAGGCGAAAACCACAAAGACGAGGGAAGCAGAGCAATAAAGCTCAAAAACAATTTGTCCGTGGCATTTTTCTTCTGATTGCTGTAACCCTTCTCATCTTTTTTGTATTTGGGAATCATGGTCTGCTTCAATATTATAAATTGCGAGCTGAACGAAAAGAAATTCAACATTACATTTCTGAAATCCGCCAAGAACGGGAATCTTTGAAAGTAGAGAAAAACAAATTGGAACATGATTTAGAGTATATTGAAAAATTAGCCCGAGAAAAATACCGTATGGTGAAAAAAGGGGAAAAAATCTTTAAAGTTATTGCGAAGGATTCATTGAAGTAATTTTTATTGATGAAGGTTCTGAAAGGAAATAAGTATGGAAACTATGGGAATATTAGGATTTATTTTTGGATTAACAGGTTTATCTTATGCGATAACAGCAAAAAATGATCTTAACAAATTAAAACAAGACTTTGAAGAATTTAAGGCATCATTGAAAACGTCAAATACGTTAAATAAAAATTAATCTATAGTGACAGATTATGAAAAAATATATCAAAAAGAAGCGAATGCTTGCGGAGAGCCTTTTATTGAGTTTATTGACTTTTTTGAGCACCTCAACGATTCAAATCTTCGCGTTTTAGATTTAGCTTGTGGACAAGGAAGAGATGCTATCTTTATTGCTGAAAAAGGTCATTTTGTTTTGGGTATTGATTTATCCAAAACTGGTATTCAACAAATACTGCAACAAGCAAAAAAGAACAATCTAAATATTATAGGAAAAGTGGCAGACGCCTTAAATTTTGTTCCACAAGAAAAATTTGATATTATCGTGATTGATCGATTGCTCCATATGTTTAAAAGCGACATGGAAAGACAATCCGTTTTAGAAAATATGCGATTTGCTGTCAAAAATAATGGATTTATCTTAATCGCTGATACGCCCAAAAATAAACCTTTCATTGCCAAGTTTTTTGACAGCAATCAATGGACAACGGTTTTGGATAAAACAAATTTTACATTCGTTCGGAAACTATCAAAAACATGATATTACGCCAAAGATGATTAGTCGCAATTTTTATTTTCATCCTATTTTTAGAACCCCCATTTATCCCCAACATTTGGGGATTTGATTGGATGAAAATAAAAATTACTTACGACTAGCACACGCCTTGGTAATAGCTTACAAATCACTTCCAAGGAATAATTCTTCGAGATAAAATAATACCAATCGAATCTCGAATGGTTTTTTGAACTTCACTTTTTCCGGGCCAATAATCCATCGTGATGCTTCGCTTTAGATTTCCATTTTTGCCAAAATAGTCAATTTTCTCTAGCATTTGATTTTCATTATAATAAATTATATGATTCCCTACTTTTGAACTATCACTTCTAAAATAGGACGAATGAATTCTTTCATCCTCGCCCTTTTCGCCCAAATAGGCAAATTGATATTGGTAAGATAAAAACCCGATATGGTCATAGACAAGGAGGCTGGCAAGTTTCCCATTTTTCCTATGTTTATATTGAGCTGTCCAATTCACTCTCACTTCGCTTAATGCGTCTGTAAAAAGAGTGCTATCTAAGTCTGTCATTCTCATATTTTGATGAAATAATATCGAATACGCATGACGAGAACCATCTTTAGACCACATAAATTCCCAAGAATATTGAGCTTGGTGTTCTTTATTATAATAGGTCACTCGTTTGATTCTTTTATCTTTATTTAATTGGACTTGGAAATATGCTTTTTCTCTGAGTTCCTCTAAATCTTTTTGATTTTTTAGTTCAATTTCAAGAGGATCCCATTCTAAGAAATAGCCTTTTCCATGGATAATTTTTTTTCGTTCGTTTTTTGCATTGATGCGATATTCTATCCGAACTGTATCTGTAAGAACAAGTGTATCTGTAAAAAAAACTGTGTCCGCTTTAATCTCTTTTGTTACGACAACTGTATCTGGCGAAAAATCAATAGATTTTATGTCTGGTAAAGAAGGGGAATCTGGTTTTGGCATCATCCATCTTGGCATTTTAAATAAAGGAAACTGTTTTTTCTCCTCTTGACCAATTAAAGTTGTCATTAGTATTAAAAAGAAAACGATAATTCGACTCAAAGCTACACCATCCCCCAACTGATAATGAGCATTGTAATAAAAAAGAGACCAAAGCCAATCCAAGCGCCTGAGTTTACTTTTTTCTGATAATTATAAACGTCTTCATCTAGAGACTGATAAGACAAAGCAACGCTTCGCGTTTTTCCCTCTTCAACGTACACATCCAAAATTCCCATGCGAACGATATCATTTAACATTTTCTCTTTTGGCGTTTTGGGTGGAGCTATTTCGCTTGGACCTCCTGGGAAATACCCAACCTTATGCCAACCAGGAAAAACATCTACCGTATTTTCAAGAGGGGTTTTTCCCACAAATTGCCCATCAACATAAATGGGTAAATCTGGCGTATCACACAAAATATGTAAATACGATCTAACCCTCGCTTCTCTCCAAGATTTGGGATGTTTCAATTGTGTTCCGTCTTCTTCGTTTGGATCAGGAAAAACAAACGATTGCGATACTTCACTTTCAGTTGCCGTCTGAACGCTATCATTTCCCCAAGAAATTGCCACTTGAATACTTGAGATTTTCGGAAAATATAAAATGGAAAAACTGGTAATTTTTTTTGAAATATGAACAGATAAAAGCGTTGATTCCTCTATTGTTTTTGCAGATAAATCTAAAATTGGATATTGAAATTCTTGACTTAATATATCATTTGATAGAAAGGGCACTCCCTTCAATTTTATATTTAACCAATGATCTCGATCAATCCAGCTTGATATTTGATCTCCAGAAAGGGCTTCGGAAGTAAGAATAGTAAGAAGCACATTATCAGATTTTGCTGTAGCACTTATTGCTGTGATTGTAGCGCCAAACAACAATGATTTTAAAATTAATAACGTGACAAAAATTATTAATTTTTCGGCAAATCTGCCTTTTCGATTCATTGAATTTTCTTCGATTTTTTACGTAATTGTTCGGGGAAATTAAATCTTAGTTTTTGGGTTTTTCCGCCGTGAATATAAATCTCTTTTTTATTAGAAGATTCAATTGAATATAAGTCCGATTCTAATGCTTCAGGAACCATTATTTCCAAATTGTGAAATCCTTGCTGCACATTAATACTTTTTTTAATAGGCGTAATTCCAATTGCTTTTCCATCGAGCAAAACAGGCAGTCCCGATATGTTACAATAAATAATAATCTTAGCTTTGGTATCTGACTTTATTTTTGTTTTTGGAAGACGAGGTAAATATTCTGTGCCTATAATTCCAGTCGTCTTTTTTGTAACAATACGTTGAAGAACATTCGCTTCTTCTATTTTGTCGTCTTTTTTATTAATCGATTGTTTAGGATCATTACTGCTTTCGGACAAAACAATTTTCTTCTTTGCCGTTATAGCCTTCTGTTTCTCTTTACGCTTCTTAGTCACAATATTAGTATTATACCAATGGCGCTTCCATGAAAAATATTGATCTTTTCCATATTGCTTTCTCGCTTTTGTAAAAGCATCTTTAAATGACATGCCTTTTAAACCTTCATCAGAAACTAAAATTATACTTTTAGCAAAATTGCCATCAGATTTTGTTGAAGAATCAATGACACCCTGTCCTTTATTGTTTTGAACTTGTATCAAAATTTCAGAGCAAGTATTTGAATAAAAAACCTGGAAAGAAACGATCGACATTTTCATCAATAAACCAATTTTCAGAGACGTTTCATTGTTTTCAATTCTCATCTCAGTGATTGGTGGTTTTGGTTTCAATCCTCCTATTATTGCACTATCGCTATAGACGTTATTTAAAGTAAAGTAAAGATTAGTGTTTTCTGAAAACGTCTCGGAAATGTCTTCAGCTTTGATCGTGCTTTCTAATTTCAGATGAATTAAAACACCTTGAGTGTTTTCATAATACCATATTTTTTCCAGTTTATTATGACCTAAACTAAAAGCAAGGTTCATAATAAAAATAAAAAGGACTGTCTGTTTACTTGGAATGTTCATTTAATGTTTTTTGTAATCTGATTACTTCTATAATCTCATTTTCAACATTTGCGCCATTCGCCTCTTTTTCCCGAATTGATAAACGTAAGGACTCGATTTTTTCTTTGATGGGTCTGGATTTTATGATATTTATACAGTCTATTACAATTTCTTCTGGTATGCCATGGATTTCTTCCTGAATCAAAATTTCTGTAATGGCGTCCCGTTCGTCTTTATCTTTAAAATCTTCAATCAACGCTGAATGGTCAATTACCATTGCTTTACTCATCAGTCGAGTCGCCAGCTTTTTTAATAACGTATCTGTAAAATCTTCTGCTTGTACGTGCATCTTTACTAATTGGCGGTGATCTGGATCATCACTGGCTAACAATTTAATCAGCTCCAATTGCGCCCGTTGCTCAACAGTCGTAAACGAAAAAACTTTTTTAATTTTTACATCTGGTTCTTGGCGAGTATAACTGCTACGCCTCTGAGTTTGACGCATATATTTCTCTAAATCTTTATCTCCAATTTGAAGTTTTTGTCCAACAGTTCGTAATAGTTCGTCTCGGATAATTCCATCATTTATCTCCATAATTTCTCGGATTAAATTTTTTACATAATCGCTTTTATCAACGCCATCTAATTTTTGAATTTGATAAAATGCAAAATGGAATCCTAAAAAGGATTGACTCTTTTTAATCGCAGATTCAACTACTTCTCGACCTGCTTCTAATATCCAATCATCTGGATCTTTACCTAAAGGTGGTGTCGTTACTTTTGGCTCGACGCCTCCTTTTAGCAATAAAAATCCTGCTCGCACAGCCGCATTTCCACCTGCTTGATCTCCATCATAAAACAAAACTGTTTTAGAAACAAGTTTTCTCAAATTCTGAACATGCTTCTCTGTTAATGCTGTTCCAGAAATTGCCACAACATTCCTAAATCCCGCTTGATATAGTTGAAGAAAATCAAAATATCCTTCAACAACAATGGCGAAACTTGCTTTACGAATCGCATCTCGCGTTGCATGTGCTCCATAAAAAATATCACTCTTTTTATATAAAGGTGTCTCTGGCGAATTAAGATACTTGGCTGGATCTTCATTATCAAAAACACGTCCACCAAAAGCAATTACTTTCCCCGTTGGGTTAAATATCGGAACCATAATTCTTGAACGGAATCGATCAAAAGTTCCTTTTTCTGTTCTTGCAAAAAGTCCTGTTTTTAAAATAAAATCCGACTTCAAACTTTCTGCGTTCGCATGCTTACTAAGTTGATCCCAAGTATCGATAGCCAAACCAACTTTGAATTGTTTTAATATGTCTTCTGAAAAACCTCGTTTTGTTAAATAGGCTAATGCTTTTTTTCCTCGAGGTGAAAATAAATTATCCTGATATAAATTTGTGGCAATTTCGTGAATTTCATACAATTTAGTATAATCATTTTTTGATTGTTCGTCATGAGAGAAATCAACTTGGATGCCGTACCTTTGCCCTAAATTTTGAACCGCTTCTGGAAATGTAATTTTTTCATATTCCATTAAAAAAGTTATGGCGTTTCCTCCAGCCCCGCATCCAAAACAATGGTAAATCTGTTTTGCTGGTGCCACACTAAAAGAACCTGTTTTTTCATGGTGAAATGGACATAAACCAAAAAAGTTACCTCCTCTTTTTTTGAGTTCAACTACATCAGAAACCACATCCACAATGTTGGCGGTATCTCGAATATGATCAATAGTCTCCTGTGGAATTTGTGCCATAATTTTAAATTACATTTTTATTTGAAAATGTTTGAATAAAGTTTTTTCCTTGTTTTACAGGATCTTCCCAACCGAATTCTTCGATAACGCTTTCTCGGATAATCATATTTGTTTTGGCTAATTGAGATTCATTCATAAGAATTGTTGACCATTTATCTAAAGGCAATATCTCTATGATCCATATAAAAATAGACATAATAGTTAGCCCTTTTATTGCGCCAAAAAGAACACCCATAAATTGATTGACCCATTTATTCTGTTTAGATAAAAATGCAATTTGAAGAAATTTCGTAATAATACGAGCGATGAAAAGAACTAATGCAAAAATACCAAATGAGGCTAAAACAATTTCAACCCATGGATCAATTGCAACTTGTTTATGAATAATTGATGCTAGCGCTACGTAATATTTAAAAGAAAAAAATGCTGCAAAAACAAGCCCTAACAATCTACCCAATTCTTCAATTAATCCTCGTTTAAATCCAATCATTCCCATAACGACAAGATAAAAAACCGCAAGACCATCAATGAAATATCCCATTCAGGCAAGCAGCTCTCTTAAAATAGAGTTCGCAACTTTTCCATCTATTTTTCCTGACCCTTTCTTCATTACTTCTGGCATCACTTGACCCAAATCACTTATGCTTGTTGCACCAGTTTTTTTAATAATATCTTTCACCAAATTACGCGTTTCATCTTCGCTGAACATTTGAGGTAAATATTTTTCCAATAAATCTGCTTCAAATTTTTCAATTTCTGATAAGTCATCTCTTCCTGCATCCGCATATATTTTTTCAGATTCTCGGCGTTGCTTTACTAGGGTTTGAATCGTTTTGATTTCTTCAAATTCTGTGAGATCTTCTCGTTTCGCAATTTTTTTATCTTTTAATTTTGCGATAAGCCCACGCAATGTGATCGATTTCTGTTTCTCTCCAGCCTTCATAGCTTGATACATATCGGATTGAATTGTTTCAAATAAGCTCATTGTTTTTCCCAAATTATTATGATTGATCGATTTTTTTCATAGCCATAAGCAGTTTATCTTTATCGTTTCCAAATCCAATAAATCGTCGCCCAGATTTTTTAGTAATACGTCCAATAATTCCTTCTCCTAAAAATGGATCTAAAACCCAATTGAGTTTAAAGCTACTTGCCTTTAGAATACGATTTAATAAACGATCTGGAATATGTTCGTCACCTGGCAAAGGGCGAATATCTGCCCAAAAATTTGAATGGGATATTTCGTCGTCATTCCAATTCATCTCCAAAGATTCTTTTTGGACATAATTCTGATTGAAAAGGAAATCATTACTTTTCGTGGCAAACCAGATATCAGAACTTTGATTGAGCCACGTCGGAGATTTCCCTTGACCTTTTGCTGGTTTATTATTCCATGTAATTCTTGATTGAATTTTGAAATGATCATTCAATAAAGCATGATACATACCAGAATATCGCCAGCCACATAGTAAATATATTGCGCCCGTGGGTTGCAAAACACGCATCGATTCTTGCAACCATTTTTCATTCCATTGATAGAAATCTTGCAGCGTCATTTTTTGTGGAGAATTTTCTATATTTGCCCAAGGATCTTCAGGCGGTTTGGCAATCAATAAATCAATGGTATTGTCCGGCAATTTTTGTAATCCTTCGATTGTTTCTGCTAAAAATAAACCTTCGGACATTCCTTCAGGTGTCATTTTAATATCATCTACCGTTCGAACCGCAGGCAAATATCGATTTAAATCATTAATAGTTAAACCTGGATATGGCTCCAGCGGATTACTAAATAAAGGCGTAAAAGGTGATTTTGATTCTCTTGACATGGTTTAATTTATCCTAAAATCCTAAAAATAGAAAATTGAATGATTGATTCTTTCATTATTGGTTCTGAAATTTCACCATCTATGAGCCAAAAGAAAAAAGTGTTATTTGTATGCACCGGCAATTCTTGTCGTTCTCAAATGGCAGAAGGAATCCTTCGAGATTTAGCTGGAGATCGATTTCAAATCTTTAGCGCAGGAAGCCATCCCTCCAGAGTTCATCCCATGTCTATTGCAATTTTAGCAGAATGGGGTATCGATATTTCTCATCACCGCTCTGACTCTATCCAAAAATATCTTGACCAAAATATTGATATTGTGATTACGGTCTGCGATAATGCGAATGCAGTTTGTCCTGTATTTCCTGGCGATGTAGAAAAAATTCATTGGAGCGTGGATGATCCTTTTCGTGGCTGGAGTGACGAAAAAGCATTCAAAGATCGATATCGAGAAACACGGAATGACCTGAAAAAACGGATAGAAATCTTTTTATCAAAATTATGATTCCCTTTTCTTAATTATCAAATTGAAACCACTTTTTCTTATACTCTCTTTTTTTGTCCCAATTTCAGCTCAAATTATTTTTACTGAAATTATGTATGATTTACCCGGGACCGATTCACCAAATGAATTTGTAGAAATATTTAATAGCTCTGAAATCGATTCTGTTCATTTAGCTGGATGGACAATTGTTGATCGATCCTCTTCTGATGTGCTGGTTGACTCGGGCTTTGGACTAAGTATTCCGCCTTTAGCTTATGCTTTGATTTTGGAAGGCGATTATAATTTTTCCTCTGGTGCCTACTTAGATATTATTCCTACTGAAACCATCTTGATTAAGGTGGATGATTCCAGCATTGGAAATGGATTGTCCAATTCAGATTCATTATTTCTCTATGACTCAAGTGGTGTTTTAATTGATTCGCTTGGATGGACCGATGTCTCGCCAGATGGTTTTTCCTTAGAACGAGTGCGACTTCATTTTCCAAACGAATCCTTTAATTGGATTCCATCTCTCGATTCTCTCGGAACACCTGGCGTGATTAATAGTGTTTATCCTGAAAATATAGACGGAGCATTGGTCGAATCTTCTTTATCTTTATCGCCAGCCATTATTGAAAATGGTGGCACAAGCACGATCATCGGACGAGTGGTAAACGAAGGATTAGAAAACTTTGAAGGACAAATTCAGATTAGCGACAATTTGAATATTATTTCAACAGAATTCTTAGAAATTTTATCTGAATTAGACACAACAAGTTTTGAAATGGAAATTGGCCCTTTTGGATTTGGAGAACACGGTTTATCTGTTTCTCTTCTTATCACGGATGATTCAAATTTGATAAATAATATCGACTCTATCAATCTCGGGGTTCGATATGAAACGCAGTTATTTCGCATCAATGAATTTTACCCAAAGCCCACAAGCGAAGAACCAGAATTTATAGAATTTATTTATTTTGGAGAAGACAGCATTAATATCAATAATTGGGAATTAAAAGATAGTCGCGACAATACAAATTATCGTTTCCCTGAAAAAATGATTGGGCCCAATGAATATTTTATCGTTGCCGATGACTCTTCGTTTTTGACGCTCGTCCCAGATTCGGTTCCGTATATTGTTCCAATTGGTGGCTTCCCCAGTTTGAATAATTCCGATGACAATATTCGTCTTTTAGATCCATTCGGAACCGTGATTGATTCCTTATCTTATGACGCAGATTTTGGATACACTACTGGAAAGTCTACCGAAAAAATATTTATGGATTCTCTGTCACATCTTTCAAATAATTGGCGACAAAGTTCTGCAGAAATAGGGAAAACACCCGGGTATCTCAATGCCGTTACCCCTTTTGAAATAGACGGAACGCTCATCTCTGGGCTTGTTTTTAATCCACTTTACCCTGAAGAAAACCAGCCATTTTCTGTAATGGTTTCTGTGCTAAATTCGGGAATATTACCTTTTTTGGGAGCACTGACTATCTCACATTTTGATGATGATCTTTCAGAGATGTCCTTCAATTCTGGCGCATTAGGTGACACGACTTTTGTAGAAATGAATTTACCTGGATTTACCTCTGGATCCCATCAACTTACGATTGATCTTTTTCTTCCAGGGGATGATAATTTAGACGATAATTCTTGGGTGGATACGTTGAAAGTTCAATACAGATTTAAAACGGTAGTGTTAAATGAGTTTATGGCTTTACCCAATAATGATCAGTCTGAATTTGTAGAATTTATTGTAAGCCAGGACTTAAACATGAAAGACTGGCAATTTTCTGACAATCAAAAATCTCCTGTTCCCATTCCAGATAGAATGGTATATGAAAATAATTTTGTTGTTTTGTTATCCGACTCTGTAATGCTCAACGCTGTTAATCCAAATGCTCATATTTTTGTCTATGAGGAAGGCTTCCCCTCTCTCAATAATTCTGGTGATGCTATTTACATTTATGATATGACTGGCGCCATTATTGATTCACTGATTTACGATCAAACTTGGGATATTGCTTCTGAATTTTCCACTGAAAAACTTCGGGCAGAATTTGAATCTAATCTTAAAAGCAATTGGATAATAGCAGAATCAGAAAATGGTCATTCTGCCGGAGAACAAAATAGTCAAATGCTTAAAGATATTGATGGGGCACTAATTCAATCTCTTCTTTCTCATTCACCTCAGTTCCCAGAAAGATCAGATTCGACTCGAATCAATATTTGGATTAAAAATAATGGCGTTCAACCTTTTTCAGGAAATGTATTTATTGAAAATGATGATGATGAATTAGGAGAGTCTAGTTTCTCCACAATTTCTCCTGGAGATACATTAATGCTTCAAATCACGGTTCCTCCCATGTCATCTGGCATTCACTTTCTTCAAATCTTTTTGGATGTTCTTGACGATACTTATTGGGGAAATGATGGAATTACAGATACCATTTTAGTTTCTTTTCCCTTTGGCGCCCTAAAGATAAATGAATTTCTTTCTCTTCGAGATTCCAATTATTTTGAATTTGTGGAACTTGTTTCTGATACTAACCTAAATATTTTGGGTTGGGGTTTAAGTGATATTTCAGGAAAAGTGATGACGTTTCCAAATCTAAACCTTAATAAAGGCGATTATTTTATCCTTTCGGGTGATTCGGCATTTTTGGATTTGATGACAGACATCGATGCTGTTCAGATTTCAGAAACCAATTTTCCAAACTTAAACAATGGGACAGATGGCATCTATGTATTGGATATGACAGGAAAAATTCTGGATTCACTTATTTATGATGAATCATGGCCAATTATTGAAAATAGATCTACTGAAAAATTTCATATTTCTTATCCATCCAATTCATCCAAAAGTTGGGGCGTTGCTGTGAACGAATCTGGTATGACACCTGGGGCTAAAAATAGTCTTGCGTTTGAAACCCTCCCTGAAGACGGCTCTATTAATTTTTCGCCAAATCCTTTTTCACCTGATGGAGATGGATATGACGATATCTTGAACATGGAATATGATCTGCCCTTTGAGAACAGTACGCTTCGAATCGAAATATTTGACATGACTGGACGAAAGATTGCCGAACCATTCTACAATCTAAATGTAGGGCAAAATGGTGTTTTAACTTGGGATGGCTTAAGGTCAACTGAGCAGAGGGCACGTATTGGAATTTATCTTATCAAAACAACCGCACGAGATCATGCCTCTGGAAACATATGGGAAGACTTACAAACCATTATTCTGGCAAGAAAATTATAAAATAGTGTAGAGTAGATACACTGCATGTTTAAAATCCCGTAGAATAACGGGGCGAGGTATCTACTCTATTTAAAATTGTAAAATCTATATTCCGAGTCCTAGCCTGAAATTTAAACTACCAAAACCATCGTTCCCTGGAATGGCATCTTTCGCCATAACATAACGGTAAAAAACAGATCCGTTAAAAGTAAGCACTTTAAAGAAAATTCCTGCTTGTGCATGATAGCCACTCGTTTTTACCATATTTTCTTCTAAATAAGTAATCACAGCAGAATAATCGTATTCGCCTGATTCCAAATTGCTCGCACCACCAAATACCGATTCTAACATTTCCTGATTCACCAAAGGTGTCGATGCGGTTTCATTTATTCCAAGCCCCGCAAAAAGTTTTGCTTTGGCTAAAAAAGGAATACCTAAACCAAAAACCGGTTTTTGAACTGTGAAATACATGCTCCCGGACGCAAATGCGAATTCTTGTGCTTCTGGTGTGGTGACTAAATTTTCAAAAGTAAAATTATAAAGACTCCCTGTGAAATTATATTCCAAATCCAAATCGACAATTGGAATAATATCTAAAAAGAGGTAGCCACCTAATCCGTAACCATTTTCAAACCCATCATAAGCAAAATTTCCAACTTCGCTACCGTTAACCATCAAAGCAGATGAACCGCTTTCAACTGAGTAAGTGCTTGCGTTAGCGCTCAATCCGAATCCGCCAATCGCTTTTAAGGGCGCAAAAGGAATCAATATTAAAACCATGAGTGAAAAAATAATTTTACGTATATTCATTTTATCTCCATTTTTATTTTAAGGGTATGATTAATTTACAGAAAAGAAATGAGCAAATCATTATCAATTGAACCTGACTTACTTCTTCAATAAATTGACACCTTCATATTATTTCAATGAATAGATTTTTCCTATATCTCACCCTCTTCTCCTTCGTTTTTGGGCAAGGATTGGAATGGCCTACATCAGCCAGTCGATCTTTCTCATCCAATTTTGGTGAAAATCGAGGAGACCATTTCCATATGGGTATAGACATCAAAACAAATGAAACAACCGGCTATCCTGTTTTTGCAGTGGATGATGGTTATATTTCTAGAATAGTTTCAAATTTTTCTGGATTTGGAAAGGCGCTATACCTAAAAACCAATTCTGGTGAAACAGCCCTGTACGCTCATTTAAAATCATTTTCACCTCTTTTAGAAAAAGTATGGGATCTGAACAAAATAAAAAACAAAAGTTATTTCGTGAATAGTTATTTTTCTAAATCTGAATTTCCCGTAAAAAAAGGAGATATTATTGGATATTCTGGAAATACGGGAAATTCATTTGGGCCACATTTACACTTTGAATATCGAAATAGTTCGGATGAACCTCTTAATCCATTAAGTAGTGGTTTTTCCTTACCCGATCGTGTTACACCAATCTTAAAAGAAATTGCTCTCACCCCGCTTTCTCAAGAAGCCTCCATTAATGCCAGCTCAATCACTCAATCCTTCCCTCTTTTTCGAGATCGAAATGGTATCTATCTATTTCCAGATACATTGAGTGTTTTTGGGGAGGTCGGCATCTCAATAAAAATGATAGACAAAAGAGAGGGTGCTTCTAATCGTTATCAAATTTATAAAGCTGAACTTTGGGTGGACAATCAGCTTTCCTTCTCTATCCAATATGATAAAATCCCATACAATCAAACTGCCCGGGCTATTACATTGCTTCAGCCCACACTTTATCGTCAGAACATGGGCGATTATCAAAATCTGTATCGTATTTCCGGGCAGGATAAATTATCAATTCATCGCAGTGACAATTCTGGCGTAATGCGCTTATCCCCAGGGCTTCATTCGATAGAAATTCGTGTTTGGGATGTAGCAGGAAATCAAGCTGTTGCCAAAGGCATGGTGGCAATGGCATTTCCTTCCAAAGTAAAAGTAGAGCCAATCTTTAGAAACGAAAAAGTAATTACCTTTGCAATCTCGCCTAAAAGTGGTGCTTTCCCAATCAAAGAGGCAACCTTATACTCCTTCACGCTTTATGGCTACGCAGATCAAAAACTCGAACTCGTTCATCAGGAACGAGTGGGGAAAGAACTTCATGTTACCGTTGCTATTGAAAATATAAAAAACCGTATTATTCAATTCATTTGTAAAAACACAGCAAACAGTATGGCAACACCCGTTCATTGGCAAGAGGGTGTTCCTCTTGCAGATATGATTTCCCTGCATCCAGATTTAAAAATATCTCACACAGATTTTGGCGTACTACTTCAAATAGAAACAGGTCGATTTACTGAAGCAAGTGTTCAACTAAAATTAGCAAACGATAATACGTTTAAGGTTTATCCGGTAAAACAAATCCAACCCAATGTTTATTTAAGTGAAGTCATCCCTCCAAAAAACTTTCTTGACGTGAAATTCATTGATGTCTCCTTTCAAAAAAATGGACAAACAAGAGACGTACGATTTGCTTCTCAGTTTGGCGTGGCTGAGCCTAATCATACAACGCGTATTCTTTCCCAAGATAAAAATTGTGCAATCATTACCAACAAAAACACCGTTTACCGTTCTGTCGCTTTTTGGATTGAACGCGTAAAAAAGAGTGCTCCTATCCAAGGTGGTTTTCAACTTTCACCTGTTTACCAATTGCAACCCTATGAAATTGCTTTTAAAGATTCCTTTAAAGTTGCCATTCGCTATGATAAAAAATATGCTCTGCACTCCAAAATGGCAATATATCAATACAATCAAAAAGAGGAAGAGTGGACTTTCTTACCGACAAAAAATGACCGAAATAAACGTGTTTTATCTACAAGTTTAAGGCAGTGTAACGCCATTACGGTCATTCAAGATTTGAGCTCGCCAGTTATCGGCTCTTCGTTTCCTGCAAAAGGGGGACATTATCAAGCTGAGGATTTAGATATTATCCGCATTCAGATAAAGGACGCCATCTCCGGTATTGATGGAAATGAAAAAACGCTTAGCCTGAAAGTAAATGATAAATCGGTTCTATTTGCTTATCAACCTGTGAAAAAAGAAATCTCATATATTTTACCCACACTTTTAACAATTGGCGCCCATAATATTACAATCTCAGCAACAGATCGCGTGGGAAATACAATGACAAAAACTATTCCTTTTCTCGTGGTTGATTAATGCTATTTCCCTATAAAGACGATAATCCAACCATTCTCACTCCCTTTGTGACCTATGGAATTATTGGGCTCAACGTCCTCATTTTTCTTTTTCAAACGAATCTTGAGCTTACGGATCCTGCTGTTGGACGATCTTTGATTTTATCTTATGGACTCGTTCCGGCTCAGTTTAATATATTAAATATATTTTCATCTATGTTTATGCATGGCGGTTTTATGCACTTGATTGGAAACATGTGGTTCTTGTGGATATTTGGAGACAATATTGAAAGCTTACTTGGCCACGTAAGGTATTTCCTTTTTTATTTAACGTGTGGCGTTGGCGCTGCATTAGGACAAGTTTTGATGGATACGTCTTCTCTAATTCCCATGGTTGGAGCCAGTGGCGCCATTGCCGGTGTTTTAGGAGCGTATATGGTTTTATATCCAAAAGCACGAGTTCATGTTTTTGTGTTTTTTATATTTATCACGACGATTGTAGTTCCAGCACAAATCGTTTTAGGCGTTTGGTTTTTGATGCAATTAAGTAGTGGCCTCGAGAGTTTGGGCGCAGATTTAACGGGGGGCGTTGCATGGTTTGCTCATATTGGTGGATTTATTGTTGGAATTGGCACACAAAAATTGTTTCGTACCTTCAAAATAGAATAATTTCTAGGATACAGAATGAACACTTTACTCATACAAAAAGCAATTTCAATGAGAAATAAAGCCCACGCGCCTTACTCTAATTATCACGTAGGCGCTGCTGTGGAAAGTCATTCCGGAAAAATAATTGGCGGATGCAATGTTGAATCTAGTAGCTATAGTTTGACTTGTTGCGCAGAAAGAGTGGCATTGTTCTCGGCTATTTCTGAAGATTTGTTCCCAATAAAAGCACTTGCAGTTTCTACGGAAAATGGAGGGACACCCTGTGGTGCTTGTCGGCAAGTGATTTGGGATTTATGTGGTGACATTCCAATATATATTTGTGATAATCAAAAAATGCTTCGTGAGACATCAAGTAAATCGCTGCTACCAGATGCTTTCGACCAAAGTTTACTAAAAGGATAATGGAACGATGACACTCACACCTAAAAATTCTGGTTGGATTGAAGTTATTTGCGGAAGTATGTTCAGTGGAAAAACGGAAGAACTTATTCGTAGATTAAAACGAGCAGAAATTGCAAAAATGAAATTGGCTATCTATAAACCAAAAATTGATAATCGATACAGTAAGGAACATATTGTCTCACACAACCAACTTAAAATGCACTCTGTCTTAATTGATTCTGCCAGTGAAATTTTAAAACTTGCAAAAGATGCAGAAGTGGTGGGCATTGATGAGGCTCAATTTTTTGATGATGATTTAATTTCTGTCTGCCAAACCTTAGCTTCCCAAAAAAAACGTGTAATTGTTGCAGGTTTAGATACGGACTATTTAGGGAAACCCTTTGGGCCCATGCCCAAAATTATGTGTGAAGCGGAATATTTAGATAAATTTCGAGCCATTTGCGTCCAGTGTGGAAATCCCGCTAGTTATTCTCAAAGGTTAATCGCAAGCGCAGAACAAGTTCTTGTAGGAGAAACCGATGTTTATGAAGCCCGATGTCGTAATTGCTATGAAACAGTTAAGGAAATCTGATGAATTTTGTTAGTTTATTAGGCTTGATTGCACTCTTAGGTTTTGCGGCTTCAATGTCTTATCATTTTAAACAAATTAAACTCAAACCCATTATTTGGGGATTAGGACTTCAATTTGTTTTTGCCCTTATTATTTTACGAAATGATTATTTGAGTTTTTTGGGTATGGGTATTCTTGGTTTACTCCTCATTACGTATTTGCTCCAAGCTGATGACCAAAAGCTCGGTGGTGGCATTCAAAGTATTGTTATTTTAGCTTTAGGGTCTAGCGCTATTGGGTACGGTTTAAGTTTAATGCCTTCTTTATTAACGCCTTTATTGATTGGATTATTTCTAATCACTTTACTCAATAATTGGACAAAATACTTACAAAAATATCAACGTTATCTTAATGCCCTTATTGTTATTACAAGTATCAGTTTTATGATTGCCAATAATCTATCGGGACAAATTATTTTTAAATCTTTTAGTGAAAAAATTGCATTTTTTCTCAGTCTATCTGATTATGGGGCTGAATTTCTTTTTGGCAATTTGACGAAATCTAAATATTTCTTTACCTCCCCCCAATCTGCTTGGCCTGGATTTGGATTTCAATTTGCCTTTAAAGTCCTCCCAACGATTATCTTTTTTGGTGGCTTTATGAGTGTGCTCTATTATTTTGGCATCATGCAAAAAGTGATTGAATCTATCAGTCGTTTCATGAAGTGGAGCATTGGAACCAGTGGCGCAGAAACTTTATCCTGCAGCGCAAACATATTTGTGGGACAAACTGAAGCTCCATTGTTGATAAAACCTTTTTTAAATCAAATGACAAAATCAGAACTTCTTACCATTATGGTAGGGGGGTTTGCAACCATCGCAGGGGGCGTTTTAGCCGGTTATATTTCAATGGGTGTCCCCGCTGGACACCTTGTCGCGGCAAGTGTCATGTCTGCTCCAGCTGCTTTGGTGATTGGGAAAATTATTTACCCCGAGTTAGAACATTCACAAACAGCGGGAGATGCGGCTTTGCCAAAAATTGAAGTAGGCTCGAATGTGATTGAGGCGGCTTCAAATGGCATTACAGATGGGATGAAACTTGCGGTAAATGTGGGCGCTATGCTTATTGGCTTCATTGCCTTAATAGCAGTTTTAGATTTAACTTTAAATTGGGCAGATGGGTTAATTGATGGGCGTTTACTAAAAGGAGAATATATCCAATATCTCTCCGCTGGGCTCTCTCCAGCTAAGGGGGAATTTATTGGATATATTCCAGGATCCCTTCAAACTTTATTTGGAACCCTATTTGCACCGCTTGCTTTTTTGATGGGTGTTCCATGGCAAGATGCCGGTGCTGTTGGGAATCTTTTAGGGATAAAAATTTCTTTGAATGAATTTGTTGCTTTTGGAACCTTAGGTGGCTATATCAACGATGGGGTTATCTCTGAACGTGCTATTATTATTTCAACATATGCTTTATGTGGTTTCGCTAATTTTAGTTCCATTGGAATACAGATTGGTGGATTGAGCGCACTTTCTCCAAAACGAAAAAGTGATTTAGCTAAAGTTGGCTTAAAAGCTATGTTTGGTGGGGCTATCGCTTCTTGGCTTACCGCGACAATTGCAGGATTATTAATTTAGGAGTTTTGGATGAGATTGTTATTTATGGGACCTCCCGGTGTTGGAAAAGGTACGCAGGCAAAACGTATCGAAAAACACTACGATATTGTTCATTTATCTACGGGAGATATTTTACGATCTGAAATGAAAAGTAAATCTCTCGTTGGGAAACAAGCTAGAGAATATATTGAATCTGGGCACCTTGTGCCTGATTCAGTCCTCTTGAAAATGATGGCCCACAGATTGGAACAAGAAGATTGTGGTAACGGCTTCTTATTGGATGGCTTCCCTCGAACACTGGCGCAAGCAAATGGCTTGGATAAAATATTATTGGACCTCAAGCAGACCTTAGATTTTGCAATCAGTCTTACGGCCAATGAGGATGAGTTGGTTAATCGCCTTGTAAAAAGAGGGCAAGATTCAGGGCGATCTGATGATACAAAAGAAATCATTCAACATCGTCAAAAAATATATTGGGAACAAACTGCACCACTTATAGATTTCTATAAAAATAAAAATTTATTAAAAGAGGTGGATGGCATTGGTGAGATTTCCGAGATTACAAATAGAATTTTAGGAGTCTTACGGTAACAAAATGATAAAAATTGGACTCACAGGTGGAATTGGTTCGGGAAAAAGTTTGGTCAGCCAATACTTTAAGGAATTGGGTGCCTATATTTTTGATGCAGATTTTGAAGCAAAAAAAATATTAGATACAAACGCAACCACTCAATATGAAATTATTGCAGAATTTGGAACGGACATTCTTAACGCTGAAAACAAAATTGATAAAAAAAAACTTGCAAAAATTGCCTTTCAAGATGAGGATCATCAATCACGATTAAATACACTTATCCATCCTTACGTTTTTGATGAAATTGATTCACAATTTGAAAAAATAGCTAACGATAACATTCATAAAGTGTTTGTACTTGATGCGGCTTTAATCTATGAATCTGGTGCTAATACACATATGGATTATATTGTGGTGGTCTCTTCTCATCTGAAATTGCGCGTCTCCCGCGTAATGGAACGAGGTGGCTTAAGCCGTGACGAATTTATGAAACGAATGAAATTGCAATGGACAGAAGAAGATAAAATTCATATGGCCGATTTCATTATTTTAAATAATGCTTCAGAAGAAGATTTGAAAAAAAATACTTTAGAAGTCTTTAATCAAATCTTTTAAACTTTAACGAATAGCTTTCCGATGAGCTCTAGGCTTATCCAATATTTCTTTAAGGATAAATGCTTGTTGTATTTGTCTTTTATTTTTGAAAAATGAATCTATAAATCGAGTTTCTTCTTTCCTCTTTGGAATAAATTTCTCTTTCGATATATTTGAAGAATGGATGTTATCTTCAAACCCTTCCTGTGGCGTAAAGACAGAATCAATAGATTCATCCATTTCCTCAATGATTGGCTCAATAGGTGGCTGATCTGGATTGTTCTCTATTATAGGCTTCTCTTCACCTAACCAGCCTTGTGCCTTGAACCATTTTTGAATCTGAGGCGTAAATGAGGACGAATCATCTTCCCACCCATCCTCAGATTCAATTTGTCTACGTGCTTCTTCTTGTTTTTTCTTTTTTTTGTATCCGCTTAGCAAATACATAATTAACAAAAAGAGCCAATATCCTACATTTTCCATGCTCAATTATTTGTCGTCTCTCTTGGGTTTCTCATCTATTGAAACTTCAGAAATTGAGCTTCGCATTTCGGTATCGGCTTTAATATTGTGCATATTATAATAATCAAAAATACCCAAATTCCCATCTCGAAAAGCTTGTGACATTGCTTTAGGCACTTCTGCTTCTGCTTCTACCACTTTGGCTTTCATTTCTTGCGTACGTGCTTTCATTTCTTGCACTTCTGCCACAGCCATTGCGCGACGGGTTTCCGCCTTGGCTTGAGCCACACGTAAATCAGCTTCAGCTTGATCTGCCTGCAAACTTGCGCCGATATTTTTTCCCACATCCAAATCTGCAATATCAATGGATAAAATTTCATAAGCGGTCCCTGCGTCCAAACCTTTTGATAATACGGCTTTTGAAATGGCATCTGGATTTTCTAAAACATTTGAATAGGTCATAGATGAACCAATCGCACTCACAATCCCTTCCCCAACTCGGGCGATAATGGTTTCATCGGTGGCACCACCCACTAATCCTGCGATGTTTGTTCTAACCGTAACGCGAGCGCGGGCCTTTAGCTCGATACCATCTTTTGCGACGGCAGCAAGAAATCCCTCTACCGGTGCATTAATGACTTTTGGATAAACACTGGTCTGCACTGCAGATTTTACATCTCGCCCCGCCAAATCAATTGCTGTTGCGGTTTCAAATGGAAGCTGGATATTGGCTTTGCTGGATGCAATAAGTGCGGAAACAATATTCTCAACATTTCCACCTGCTAAATAATGTGTTTCCAACATATCTGTCGTTATGCTGGTGAGGCCAGATTTATGTAAATTAATGACACCGTCCGTTACCAAACGAGGCGATATCTTCCTCAATCGCATTCGGATTAAATCTACAATCCCAATTCGACCTAATCCCAAGGAAACAACAGCTTGAATCCATAAACCAACGGGGACAAAGTAAAAAATGAGTAGAACCGAAAATACAATCAGAACTAGTAAAAATGTGGATGCAACTGGCATAATTAACTCCTATCTTGTTTTAATGTTCGAACCAGGACGCGATTTCCATCAACAGATAGAACTATTACCGCCTGCCCTTTATCAATAAATTCACCTTCACTTACAACAAATATTTTTTGTCCATCTAATAGAACCCAGCCAGATGGATGTAAATCTGTCTCTGCAATTCCTTCTTTCCCTACAGAACCTTCCAAGCCTAAGGTCGTTGAGTACCCCGCTTCTTTGCTTTGTACTCCAGGCGATGTGAGTGTTTCCCAAAATTTTGTTTTGATAATAAATCGAAATAAAAGGATAAGCCCAACGATACCGCCAATAATACCAATGGTTAAGCCTGTGGTTGCTTGTGCGACAATATCTCCATCCACGGGCACATCGGGGAGCAATAATTCCCAAAAGCCCCAAAGAAGAACTAAAATTCCGGCAAAGCCCACAATTCCAAAACCGGGGATAACTAACGCTTCAAGCGCTAAAAGACTTACCCCCAAAGCAATAATCAAAAAATCGCTCATTGTTGCCAATTTAGCAATATAGGATGCACTTAAGGATAAGACGAGACAGGTAAGACCTATACTTCCAGGGATACCCCAACCTGGACTTTTTAATTCAAATAATATTCCAAGAAAACCAAAAGTTGTGAGCAAAGATGCCACAATGGGGTTCGTCAAAAATCGAACGAAAGCTTCAGACCAATTTTCATTTGTCTCTTGAAGATTTGCACTTGAATATCCTAATGAATCTAAAAGGGCTTCAAATGTATCTGCTGTTCCATCTGCAATTTTGTATTTCAACGCCAACTGAGTGGTTAGAGTAATCAGCTTCCCCTCTTTTCGTCCTTCTAAATCTGTGACTTCAATAGAATCGCCATCAATCACAAGGTGGGTAAAACTCAATTCTTCATCAACCATCCCTTTGGCAATGGTTGTATTTTTTCCACGTCGTTCTGCTGTAGAAGCCATTTCTTCTCGCATATAAGAAATAACTTTTTCCGAACCCTTCTTCCCTTGCATGTCAACAGCTGTGGCCGCCCCAATGGTGCCACCACCAGACATATAAATTTTTTCACAAGAAAGAGAAATAAGTGCCCCAGCAGAAATGGCTCGCTTATTGATAAAAGCAATTGTAGGTACTTTTGAGTTTAAAATGGCATCCTTCATTTGGGTAGCCGCATCAACACGACCACCAAAAGTATTGATATCAAAAATAATGACGGATGCTTGATTCGCTTCTGCTTCAGCAATGGAACGCTCAATGAAAGGTGGAAGCCCTAAGTCAATGGTATCGTGAATGGGAACACGATAAACACCATCAGCATTTAATAAGGACAAAATGAAAGTAATGATAAATAATGATACGCGCATCAGACCTGAAATTCGGAAGAATAATGGATTGTTTCCAGCTTTGAATTCATTTAATTGCACGCCTTAACTTATTCTGAAAAAAATCTTATTTCCTCGAAAGATCCTATAGAAATTCTCCCTATCAAAATCTATACAATAAATGAAAGCTATTGAAAAAATTTCTTATTTCTTGTTAAAAGGATGTGCTAGATGGCTTCGCGGGCTCTCCCAATCCATGCGTCAAAAATTAAGCGATGGGATGGCTTCTTTGGGATTCAATTTTATCACTAAAAGGAAAGATGCGGCTTTAGCAAATATTAAACATGCTTTCCCCAAAAAAAATAGTAAATGGCATTTTGATATTTTAAAAGGAACTTATCGTTTTTTCTTAGAGAATTTTATTGTTTTTATGTCTTTCCCTCAAGTTTTCCAAAAAATTAATTATAGTATTTCAGGCAAATCACTTCTTGATGATGCGCTCCAAAAAGGAAAGGGGATCGTTCTTATTACAGGACATTTTGGTTCTTGGGAATTATTAGGTGCTTGGTTGGGCAGAATGGGATATCCATTATGGGGTGTGGCACAAAAACAACGAAATTTGGGCGCGAATCAATTCTTTTTTGAACAACGTGGGGCAAATAATGTGGGACAGATTTTCCGAAAAGATTCATTAGATAAAATGTATGAAATCTTAGAAGACAATAAAATCCTTGCCTTAGTCAGTGATCAAGATGCGAAAGGTAATGGCATTTTTGTCGACTTTTTTAATATTCCTGCTTCAACAACAAAAGGAGCGGCACGGTTTCACCTAAAAACTGGCTCGCCCATGATTTTTTCTTCCTGCGTAAAAACGGGTTACAATCAATATCACATTACATTTGAACCGGTTCCAAATGGAAGAAATATTAAAGAAATTACCCAATCCTTTACACAAATATTGGAAAATAAAATTCGTCAATACCCTGAACAATATTTTTGGTTTCATCGCAGGTGGAAAACGAAACAGAATGAAGATGAGCCTCAAAATTAAAATTGGGCTAAAGAAATGATCCACTGGGTAAAACAAGGTGCTATAGAAAAAGCAACGAAAGTGCTAGGTGAAAATGGTGTGATTGTCTATCCGACAGATACGCTTTATGGTTTTGGCGGCAATGCAAATTCTGCTGAAGCCATTCAAAAAATAAATACAATCAAAGGGCGAACAAGTCCCATGAGTGTCTTGGCGCCAAACAAAAAAATTGCCCTAGCCTGGATCGATATACCCGAAGAAAAACATGGAATAATTATGAACTGTTTGGGCAAAAAAACAACCGTGATTGTGCCTATTAAAAATGGAATTGTCCATCCTTTAATTTTGGGCGATGGCAATTCACTTGGGATTCGTATTCCTAATCATCCTTTTTGTAAAGCATTGTCACAATCTATACCAAATCCCATTATTACAACGAGTGTCAACCGCACAGGAAAAGCGCCCATGTGTTCTCCTGAAAAAATAGAAATGGAATTTGCTAATGATGTGGATCTTATCATTGAAGATGGAGAACTTTCTGCTTCTGCTTCAAGAATATATATTTATAAAAAAGGGGAATTGAATATTTTACGCCCATGAAACGAATCATCTTTTTTCTACTCTTTTCTACCCTCTTTGCCAAAAATATCCCTTTTTCAGTGGGTGAAAAATTTACTTACGAATTTCGCTTCAATATCTTTAAGGCAGGAACGGCGAGTTTAGAAATCACTGATATGGACACCATTGATGGTGCTCCCACTTATAAAATCCAATTTATCGCCACAACAGATTCTTGGGGTAATTTTGTTTTTCCTATTCGAGATACAGTTTCAATTTGGATTGACCAAAATTTGCTCGCAACTCGAAAAATTGCTAAAAATATCAATGAGGGAAACTACCATAAAGTAACCCAAACGCATATTTATACAGATAAGGGCTTTGCCATTTCTAATCAAGATACGGTGTTCATTTCATCGGCGGTTCAAGACCCATATTCACTTTTTTATATTTTAAGGACTTTTGCTTTGAGAGTGGGTGACAATTATCATTTCACTACAATTGATGGGAAAAAATTGACTGACATCCATTTAGAGTTAGAAAAGAAAACGCGTATAAAAGTTGTTCAGCAATGGTGGAATTGCTTGAAAGTCCGACCTTTTCGCAGTGATGGTCAAGCTCTAAAAAATTTGGGGGAAATGGCGATTTGGTTTTCTGATGATGCAAATAAATATCCTGTCCGCATCAAAATAAAATTGAAATATGGTGCACTTACGCTAAATGTATTGGATATTAATTCAACAAACGCCCCACATCATTAAATATCACGGTTACCATCAATAAAAGAAGAAAAGCCATCCCAATTTGCTGAACCACCATTTTTGCTTTAAGGCTTAATGGTTTCCGAATGATGGCTTCAATCAGCAATATGAAAATGTGCCCCCCATCCAATCCTGGGATAGGAATAATATTAATAAAGGCAAGATTCACAGAAAGCATTCCCATAAACGTGAGCAGTGGAATCCAGCCTGCTTTAGCGGTTTCTCCTGCCAATTGAGCAATCATAATAGGTCCTCCCCCCATTTCGTTCATGGATGCTTCACCCGAGACAAGCATACTAATGGACATGACAATCATGCCAAAACTATTGACCGTCGAACGAAAGCCTAGCTTTAGAGATTCGCCAAAAGAAATAGGTTTATAATCATAAAAAGGAGCAATGCCAATCACACCCAAAGTGTCTAATCTTGATTTTCTGGGAATAGCTTGAGAAGAAGTCAATAAATGAAGAGAGTGCTTTGCTCCATCTCGTTCATAAACCAAATCAATTTCTGCGTTGGGCAATGGATGAATGACTTTCGTAATATCTTCCCAAGTTTCAATTTGAGTTTGATTAATCGAAATGATGCGATCTCCAATCTTTAAGCCCGCTTTCGACGCGGGCAATTCTTTCCTGAGTTCTGCAATTTTAGGTTCGGTACTGATTTCCGGGAATCCTTGAACAAAAGATACACCAGAAAATAAAACGAAAGCTGTGATTAAATTCATGATTACACCTGCCGACATAACCCATATTTTTGCAGGAACAGATTTGCTCATAAATTCATCTGGCGCGGATGTAATTTCTGTATCCATACTTTCATCAATGATGCCAGCCATTTTTACGTAACCACCCAAGGGGATGAGGGCGAAACAATATTCAGTTGTTGAGCCAGTTTTTCTTGGTCTAGAAATGGTTTTAGTGAAAGTTGGTCCCCATTCTAATTTTCCTGATTCTCCTTTATGGAAAAAATAAAGCATCATAAGCCAACCATCATCTATGGATGTAAAAGTGATAAATCTAGGCGGAAATCCGATGGAAAACCGCTCCACGCGAATCCCCACAGACCTTGCGGCAAGATAGTGCCCCAACTCATGCACAAAAACCAAAACGCCTAAAACAAAAATAGTAGCCCAAATAAATGTCATTGTGTGTTTTTCTCCTGTAAAAATATTGTTTTATTTAAAGTGTGAAACATACGTTTTCCCCCATTGCTCTAATGTGAGTAAATCTTCTAAAGATGCTTCTTTTTTCCAAGCATGATCTGCCATGCCCTTTTCGATGATTTTAGGAATATCCGTAAAACGAATTTCATTATCTAAAAATTTATAAACAGCATATTCATTTAGAATATTCAAAATTGCTGGGGCTGTTCCCCCTTTTTCCAAAGCATCAAAAGCAAGCTTCATGCAGGGAAACTTCTCAAAATCTGGTGGCTGAAATGTTAAATCGCCACATTGTGTTAAATCTAAACGCTCCCAAGAAGCTTCAATATGTCGTGGATAAGTAAGGGCATATTGAATAGGCACTTTCATATCGGGAACACCCAATTGCGCTTTTACAGATCCGTCTCGCATTTCTACCATGGAATGAATAATGGATTGGGGATGAATTACAATATCGATTTGATCCACATGCGTATGAAAAAGCCAATAAGCCTCAATAACTTCCAAGCCTTTGTTCATCATGGTGGCTGAATCAATGGTAATTTTTGAGCCCATTTCCCAATTAGGATGATTCAAGGCTTCTTTGGGGTTAATAGTAGAAAAGGTTTCTTTATCCCGGGTGCGAAATGGTCCGCCGCTTCCCGTAAGAATCAAACGGCGCACGTCTGTCATCTCTTCCCCTACAAGACATTGCCAAATGGCCGAATGCTCACTGTCAACGGGGAAAATTGTTGCTCCATATTTTTTGCAAAGTCTTGTAATAAGTTCTCCAGCCATCACGAGACTTTCTTTATTTGAAAGGGCAATGTCAACGCCCGCTTGTGCCGCTTTGATGGTTGGCTCCATTCCAGACGTTCCAACCAAGCCATTCAAAACCAAATCCACATCTGTTTTTCCTGCGATTTCGAGTAAACCTTCTCTGCCAGCTAAAACTTCAATAGACTCATTTTTTAACGCTTCTTGAACCCTTTTTGCTGTTTCTAAATCAACCACTGCAACTGCTTTCGGTCTAAAGGTCAAAGCTTGTTCAATTAACTTTTTTCCATTTTTATAAGCGGATAAATACTGCACATTGATTTCATCGGATAGGTGTTTAGACACCAATAATGCATTGACACCAATGGAACCAGTGGAGCCTAAAATTGAGATATTTTTACCCATTATCGAAATCCTTTGGCGAGACTAAATTGTATGGTAGAAACATGGGTGTAAAGTTTTAGCCCAAATCCAATCTCGAAATACCTAATCGGAAAAGTGGAATGGAGAGAGATAAAATTGATTTCTTTATTGATGTTTTTTGGAATGGCTTCGATCTGAGAAAATGTGGAAGCTTTATAAGCATTCACGCCAAAGCCAAACGATGATGTGATATTCCAAAAAATGAATTTTCGTGCAAAAGATAAGCTTGTTGTGTTCAATCTAAAATCGCGTAATCCAGAAATATGGATTCGTTCGGCTATAAATTGCCACTTCGGATTTTCCTTATCTCCCAAATTAAGTCTTATTCCACCACCCAAAATTTGTGGCGAATCTTCATTGATTGAAAACCCCATCACTTTTAAGGAAAGAACAAGATTTTTACTTGCCTTAACAAAAGCCGAAAAATGCGGTAAACTTAATTGATATCCGGTTATTTTATTTTGTTGAATGCCCGTTATGCGTCCATAAAACCGTTGGTTCTCTTCCATCCAAACAGGAGCACTATTCCCTATCCACATGGCCGTTGATTCTATGATATTATCCGCATGAGTGACAAAATCTCCATCGACATAAGTATCAAACCTAAAGTCAATATTACTTTGTCCAAATAAAAATCCCATCCAAACAAGACAAAGTAGGGATTGTTTTTTTAAATTATATAACGCCACGCTCTGATTTTTGAATAAATGAAATAATTTGCTCAAGTTCGTCACTGGTGTTTTCATCTTTTTCGATTGCTTTTAAAGCATCTGCTCTATTGGTTCCAGACCTAAAATATTTGCGATACGCTTTTTTGATGGCTTGTCGTGTTTCTGTGGAAAAACCGCGCCGCTCAAGTCCGATTTTATTTATCCCAGCGAAACGAAGTGGTTCTCCTGCGGCTAAAATGTAAGGTGGAACATCTTGGACCACTCTAAACCCAGCGGCAACAAAAGCATGGGAACCTATTTTAGAAAATTGATGAACCAAAACACCTCCACCTAAAGAAACCCAATCTCCCACTTCCACATGTCCACCAAGCGTAACTTGATTCGCAAAAATTACATGATCCCCCACAATTGAATCATGACCAATATGCACATACGCCATGAGCAAAACATGAGATCCAAGTTCTGTCCTGCCTAAAGCAACGGTGCCTTTATTGATGGTAACATATTCTCGGATGGTGGTGTGGTTTCCCACAATCGTTTGGGTTTTTTCTCCACCAAATTTCAAATCTTGGGGAATTTCACCCACAACAGCGCCGTGGAATATTCGGCAATCATGACCGATTTTTGTTCCTTCTCCAACCGTTACAAAATTTTCAATTTGTGTATTATCACCAATCTGAACATCGTTATTAATGACAGAATAGGGACCAATGGAGACATTTTCTCCTAATTGCGCATCCGGTGAAAGGATTGCTGTCGAGTGGATTCGAATAGAAATATCAGATTCCCGCCCGATCAACGATATTTGCCGTGATAATGGCTTTGGTTACCATCACGTCGTCAACAAAAGCTTGGCCTTCAAATCGACATAGATTTAATTTCCGTTTTACCATACTCATGTGAAGCTTGATGGTATCCCCGGGAGAAATTGGTTTCTTAAAACGAGCTGAATCTACACCTGAAAAAAACATGTTTTTTGACATGGGATCATCAACCGTGGCTAAAGCAAGAAAAGCCCCTGCTTGCGCCATAGATTCTAAAATAAGTACGCCTGGCATCACGGGCTGTCCTGGAAAATGTCCCTGAAAAAATGGTTCGTTAATGGTCACATTTTTAATAGCCGTAAGCGATTCTCCTGGCACTAAATCTTCAACCCGATCAATCAAAATAAAAGGATATCGATGGGGTATGAGCTCAATAATATCTTGTATGTTGAATTCTGTCTTTGTTTTATAATCCATTTATTCTTTAACTCCGTAATGCTTCTATTTCTTTTTTATATGTTTCTTTAATCATTTTTACGAATTCAACATTACTGGCATGTCCAGATCTTGCTGCTGTTACATGCCCCTGAATAGGAACACCTAACAAGGCTAAGTCTCCAATTAAATCTAAAGTTTTATGGCGAACTGGTTCATTTTTAAATCGTAATACTTTCCCATTTAAAATTCCATTCGCCCCTGAAATTAAATTTTCTTCAATGTTAAATAGTTCTCTTAAGTGCTCTACATCATTTTCAGCAATTTTTTTATCTACAATGACCAATGCATTATCTAAGGTGCCGCCCTTGATTAATCCTTGCTCTTTTAACATTTCTATTTCGCTCAAAAAACAAAATGTACGAGCAGGAGCAACTTCCTTCGCAAAATCTTCTTCCATATTATAAATAGCTTCATACTGAGTCCCCAAAGCAGGGAGTGGATATTCCACCATAAAGGTTACGCGAAATCGATTCGAAGGAATAACATGAATATCAATTTCTTTATCTGAATCTGAATAATTTACAACATGTGTAATATTTAATACTTTTCTGGGAGCTGTTTGTTCTACCAGCCCACTTTTGGTAAGACACTCTACAAAATCTTTTGCACTACCATCCATCACGGGTGGCTCTTTGCTTGAAAGCTCAATTAAGACATTATCGATTCGAAGTCCGCTGACCGCAGCTAAAGCATGCTCAACCGTATGAATCCGAACGCCTTGTTCTTCAATGGTTGTTCCTCGAGAAATATCCACTACGTGATCAATATCTACTTTTATTTCAGGACAATTATTAATATCTGTTCTTAAAAATCTTATACCATAATTTTCTGGAGCTGGCTTAAATGTAATGGTGCTATCTACACCCGTATGAAGACCAATGCCCTTGCATGAAACAGGTGTTTTTATTGTCCATTGGTTTCTAATCATAGTAGAAATTTAGTCTGTTTTTACTTGGTTTTGCAATTGATCTAGCCGTTTCTTTATCCGCGATATTTCTGTAAAAACAGCGTCTCTTTTGTGTTGTTCTCTAATTTCTCTAGCTGGATTTCCTGCATACATTTGATTTCCTGGTAAAGATTTGGTTACAGCTGTGGTAGAAGCAATCGTAGAATGAGGACCCACTTTTACAGAATCAACTACGCCAGACATACCACCCATTCTTGAATGATGTCCAATTTCAGAACTACCAGCAATACGTGCTCCTGCTGCAATGAGACAGCTTTCCCCAATTTTTACATTATGTGCAATTTGAATCTGATTGTCTAACTTAACGTTATTTTCTATCACTGTATTCCCAATGGTGCCACGATCAATACTTGTGCATGCTCCAATTTCCACATCATCACCGATAATGACATTTCCTGTATGTGATATTTTTATGTTCTGTCCTTTAATTGTGGTAAAGCCAAATCCATCAGAACCAATCACAGCGCCACTATGAATGATGGCTCTAGCCCCAATTTCTACGTTGCGATATACTGTAACGTTTGCGTGTAATTTACTTTCCGAGCCAATGTTTGCAGTGCGCCCAATAACTGTATTTGCGCCAATCCAAACATCATCGTCAATATTCGCGCCAGCTTCAATCACAACGCCAGCTTCAATCGTGACATTTTTACCTAAATTTGCTTCTGGATGAATAATTGCACTTTCATGAATCGTTTTAGTCGGTGTGAGCTGAGGGTAAAAAAAATCTAAAATTTTCCCAATAGCCCACGTTGGATTTTGAACAACAATGCCATTTTTATCATCTATAAAAGATGGGTCATTCGTAATCACAGCGGAAGCGCTGGTTTCGTTCAAGTATTTTCGATATTTTAAATTTCCTAAAAATGTGATGGTATCAGGTTTCCCATTTTGAATCTCAGAAACGCCTGTAATCTCTACCATGGGATCGCCAATGACTTCTCCCTCAATCATGGAAGCAATGTGTTTTAGCGTGGACACGCGATCTTAGTTTATTTTGATGATTCGAGGTTCTTTAATTCGTGAAGAACGTCATCAGTAAGGTCATATTTTGGCTTAAAATATAATAGGCTTACGGAGCCATCAAATATAAAATCATAACCGCCATCGATGGCAACTTTATCTACCGCTTTTTTGACTTTTCCTAAAATTTCATATTCCATCTGAGCTTGCTTCCGCATGATTTCACCTTGAGGGCCAACTTTTTCCGCCTGAAAAGCTTGAATTTGTCTTTCGCCATTTTCAATTTCTCTGCGAATACTTTCACCTTTGTCTAAAGCCATGAGTCGCTTGACTTCATATTCTTGCTTTAAACTATCTATTGATGCAATCATTTGATCAAATTCAAACTGCACTTTACGATATTCTAACTGTAACTCGGCCTCTGCTTCTTTAAAATCTTCAAATTCTGTCCTAATCCGTTCAGATTGAATATATCCCAATTTCATTTGTGCTATTACAGGCGTGCTGATGCTAAATATCGCTAAGCCTATAACTAGTTTATATAATGTGTTTTTCACGTTCCCTCCTTAGGTTTGTTTAAAATTGTTGCCCAAAAGTAATCGTTGTTTTCCATCCTTCAGGGGATCCGTCCCCATTCAAATCATCAAAACCATACCCGAGATCAAAGCCAAGCATACCAATCATTGGCATAAAAAACCTAACACCAACTCCGGCTGATTTTTTTAAGTCTAAAGGCCCTCTTCTGGGTAATGAAAATTTTTCTTCCATATCTAATGATGCCCACACATTTCCCATTTCAGCAAAGGCCAAACCATACACAACGGGGTTCTCTGAAAATGGGACTCTGAATTCATTCACGATTTTAATCATAGTGTTTCCGCCAATTGGACTACCAGAAGATGTCAATGGCCCTACGCGATTATCGTCATATCCTCTGAGTGAGTTTCCGTTGGGGATTCCGTTTCCACCCATAATAAATCTTTCATCAAAAGGAACAATAGATTGCTCTCCATCTGAAGAAGATAGGGGCTCAATCACACCAATTTTGAAAGTGCTCATCAAAACAAACTTCCAGACCGTCGGCGTATAATACTCCATACCTAACACATGTTTGTGAAAATCTTCATTTCCGCCTAAAGGTCCACCCGAAATAGTAGAAGTCAAGCTAAAGAGTGATCCTTGTGTTGTGAATTCAGGACGATCTCGGCTATCTCTCCGAATGGATTGAGTCAGATTGATGCCAATGGATGTGCTCAAACCTTTCACATATAAATCCAAATCTTCTTGTGAGCCATCATAATTTTTTTGAACCATTTGGAAAGACCAATTCCCACGGAAAAAATCATCTGGCCATTTAAATAAACGTCCCCAAGATGTGCTTCCACCAGCAATGGTAAAATCTAAAGGATAATAATATTGGCTCGATCGGCCTCGAAAGGAATAAAATAGAGAAAAGCCCAAAAGGTTTTTTGTATCATTGACCATAGGGTCGGTAAAACTGATATTGAAAGATTTATATTTTGGAGGTGTGGTAGCACTATAAAAATTATAATTTGTTCCCACATTAAAACTAAAGTTGAGCCGTTGCCCTTTGCCTCTAAAATTGGGTAATTCCACACCACCACCACCAGTCATACCATATGTTTGCGTAAAGCCAATGTTCGCATTTGCTTTTCCAGCTGATTTTTCTTCTACCACAATTTCTAAATCGACTTCATCTTCATCCACAGGCAAAACTTCAGGCACCACATTACTAAAATAATTTAGCATCCATACTTCTCTTTGGCTTCTTTGCAATCGGTCTCGATTAAAAATATCGCCAGGGAAAATCCGCAAACGTCGTCGGATTACATTCTCCCGTGTTTTTGAATTCCCGGAAACAAGGATATTGCGAATATATACTTTATGATTTTCTGTGATGACGAAATTTACATCTAAAGAATCTTCACCAATGGGCGTAATCTGTGGTTCCACGCGACTATAAATATATCCGCGATCCATATACAAACCCTGAATACGCTCATAAACAGCTAAATTAAATTCTTGCTCATTGTATTCGTCTCCCTTGCTAATGCCTAAAGCGCGATGGAATAATTCTTCCTCAAAAAGCGTATATCCTTCCCAAGTAAAATTTCTGAATTTATACTGAGGCCCTTCTCGTAAGCGAAATACAATATTCATTTTATTTGATGCTTCATCATATTGAATTGTATCAGATAAAACCTCAAAATCACGGTAACCGTGGTTTTTATAAAAGGTGCTTATTTTTTCCTTATCTTCATCAAACTTACTATCATCAAATGTTGAGCGCCAAAATAAATACCAGCGTTGTTCTTTTGTTTCTTTTAATTGCCAACGAAGTCGCCAATCAGGAAAGCTTTCATTTCCTTCAAAGACAATATTTTTTATCTTTATTTTTTGATTTTCTTTGATATGAAACACCATATTATATACCAAGTTTTTTGCTTTGCCTTGATACATTTTTGATTCGATTTCTGGCTTCACTAATTCAGCTGTAATCTCAGCTTTTAAATAACCATCTTCACTATAAAGTGCTGTTAATTTTTTTGACATTGCATGAAGTGTATTTGGCTTTATTCTTTGCCCAGCACTCATGCCAATCTCTTCTTCCAATTTGGAATCTTTAAGCTTTTTATTCCCTTTAAAAATAATCTCACCAAGAATAGGGTTTTCTTCGACTTCTATGGTAATGGAAAGCCCTTCTTCTGTTTCTGCTTCATATAAAATTTGAATATCTTTAAAGAGACCCAGTTGCCAAAGCCGTTTTATTGCTCGTGGGAATTCTGTTGGCATAATACTATTATTTTTTCTCAATCCTGCGGTAAAGAGAATCGTTTGCTCAGAGACAATAATATTCCCAGAAACAATTACATCTACCAGCTTGATTTCTGTCTGAGCTTGCTGGGCGAAGACAGTTCCTAAAAGAAATATATATATGAATATCCTTTTTGACATATTATTCATGAACAGCTCCGTAGCGCCTCTCTCGTGTTTGATATTCTAAAATTGCTTTTGTTAAGGCTTCTTCGCGAAAAGCGGGCCAATATGTTTCTGTCATATAAAGTTCTGTATAGGCAGATTGCCAAAGCAAAAAATTACTTAAACGTAATTCTCCACTGGTTCGTATCAATAAATCTGGGTCCGGTGTTTCTTTTGTGTCCAAAAAAGAATTAAATCTATTTTCATCGATTTGATCGATAGTCAACATCCCGCTTTGCACCTCTTTTGCTATAGATTCAACGGCTCTGAGTATTTCTTGGCGACTCCCATAATTCAAGGCTAACACAAGATTGAGACCCGTATTGTCTTTTGTTTTATTTACACCTGCTTCAATCCCTTTTCGCGTACTGTCTGGTAATTTATTTAAATTCCCAATGGTGGTAAATCGGACATTGTTTTTATGTAATTCTTTCACTTCTTTCTTGATAGATTTTAATAATAATTTCATCAGCGCAGAAACTTCCGTTCTGGGGCGTGTCCAATTTTCAGTAGAAAACGTATAAAGTGTTAAAACTTCAACGCCAATTTCACCGCAAAGACGTGTGATTTCTCTCACAGAATTAATACCTTCCTTATGCCCTGCTAATCTTGGCAGGGATCTCTCTTTTGCCCAACGTCCATTCCCATCCATAATGATGGCAATATGTTGAGGTATTTGTCCAGAGGACACTATTTCTTTTAAATCTTTGTCTGTCATAAATATGAAAAAATGCGGGCGAACTTACTGCATCCGCGCCTCTATCCAAAGTGCCTGAATTGATTATATTTTCTCGCTTATCTTCCTTAAAACATCAAATAATGGATTGAGTTCCATAAATATTGGAATTAGTCAAAGTCGTTTACTTTAAAGAAGATAGCAAATTCTCAACAACAGATTGAAACGCTTTCGCTGATGAAGAATTGGGTTCTTTTCTAATAATGGGTTCACCTAAATCTGTAGAAGCCATAATGTCGGGTGTCATTGGGATTTCGCCTAAAAGAGGGACATCTAACCGTTCACTTTCTTTTTTTCCACCACCGCGCTTGAAAAGGTCTAAAACAAAATCAAATTGTCCTTCTTCGTTGATGGCAACGTTTTCTCCATATAGATCTACGCTTCCGCTAGAAATAGGACCCCCTTCTGAATCATTGATGGTGCCATTCAAAGCCAGGCCAGACATATTTTCCACAACGCCTAAAAGGGGAACATTCACTTTTGCGAACATATCTGCTCCTTTTCTCACATCGGCTAGGGCTATCTCTTGCGGTGTGGAGACGATAATCGCACCAGTCATTTGTATCTTTTGCGTGAGCGTCAATTGGACATCACCTGTTCCGGGTGGTAAATCTAAAATAAGATAATCCAATTCTCCCCAAATTACATCATTAAAAAATTGCTCTGTCATTCTTGCAACCAATGGACCGCGCCAAATGGCTGGCGTTTCGTTTCCACTAATAAAACCAAAACTCATTACTTTGAGTCCATAGCGATCTAATGGAATCAATTTTCGTTCTTGCGTTAATTCTGGCTGACCATTAAACCCAAGAATTATAGGCAACGAGGGTCCATAAATATCTAAATCTAATAAGCCAACTTTGTAGCCTTTGGCTTGGAGTCCACAGGCCAAATTGACCGCAACTGTTGATTTTCCCACGCCACCTTTTCCACTAGCCACTGCAATAATCTTATCAATTTCACCCACAGGAGAAGGAGCCTGTGCTTTAGGCTCTTCGTGTGTATGGGCGGCTTGTTGTGGTGCAAATGCTTCTATTTCTACTAAAACATTTTCAAAATCTTTGGAGAGCTTTTCTTTGACCCCCCCAACAAGCTCTTGCTTTTTTTCCTCATTATCTGAGGTAATTTTGAGTTGAATGCTAACTGTGTTCTCATCAATCTCAATATTGCCAATCATGCCAAAGGAGACAATATCACGAGAGAATCCAGGGTAATTAATTTCTTTTAAAAGGGCTAATACTTTTTCTTTATTCATAAGGCTTTCCGAAAAAAAACGGCTGCAATAGAATTACAACCGTTTCTTTTGTTTGAAGGTTTGGTTTTTGGTTAATGTTTATCCAGCGTAGTCCCGACCGAACCAATCGTAATTGATTTTAATGAAACTATTCCATTCTTCTGGGACTTCACTTTCTTCAAAGATTGCCTCTACAGGACATTCGGGCTCGCAGGCGCCACAATCGATACATTCTTCTGGGTCAACGTAAAGCATTTTCCCTTCTGGGTCAAAACCGTCCGCTTTCGCTTCGGCGCCAGCACCTTCTTTATCTTCTGGGCCATGAATACAATCAACTGGACATACTTCAACACAGGCTGTGTCGCAAGTCCCTACGCAAGGTTCACAAATGATGTAAGCCATTTTTACTCCTAATGAATGATTAAAAAATTCCACGACCTTTTCGGTAATTCCGATAAAATCGAATGGCAATTTAAAGTTATTTTTCAAAAGGGAAAATGAATTTTGAGTAATAATTTTCCATACATAATTTGATGAGCAATAAGATAAACAGAAATATGAGCGCACTTTGGATGGCTCAAACCATTTCGCAAGCTGGTGATGCAATTTATCAGTTTGCTCTTATGTGGCTAGTTTTGGACATGACAAATTCGCCTGCTATAACAGGGCTTATCGCCATGAGCGCCTATTTACCTGCATTAGTTTTGGGGCTTTTTGCTGGCGTTCTTTCTGATCGAATGAATCGCTTTCGACTGATGGTGGGTGCTCACGTTTGCCAAAGTATGACCGTCATCGCCATTCCTGTTTTAATTCATTATGATATGGCGACTGGCTTGATCATCGGCATCGTGGCGTTTATTAGAAGTGGATTTTCTACCATTTTTCAGCCCGCATTCAATGCCTTTGTTCCCACGCTTTTTCCTTCAAAACAATTACTGCGGGTCAATGCCATATTAATCACCTCAGGACAAATTGCATATATTCTTGGGCCCGCCTTGGCAGGAATTTTATTAGCCGTAATTTCTCTTCCCCAATTATTTTTAATTGATGGTCTTTCTTTTTTAATTGCCCTTGGATTTCTTACGCTCGTTGTTAAGCCAAACTATAACCCTCCTCTAATAATTCACAGTCATTGGAAAGAACTTTTGGATGGATTTAAATATTTAAAAACCAATAAAGCCCTATTAACGCTAATGGTTATTACTATTATCAATAATCTATTTATCATGGGGCCGGCGATTGTGGGCGTGCCAGTTTTGGTGCGAAACGCCTTACAGGGAAATGTTTCAGATTTTGCCTTTGTGGAAGCCTGTATGGCTGGTGGTTCTCTCATCGGATCCTACATTGTAATGCGGCTGAATCAAAAACTATCCAGTGGACTGATTTGGGGAATTGGCATGCTCTTAGACGGCATTACGTATGCTGTCTTTTTCTTTGCGGAATCTGTCCCTATGGTGATGGTAATGATCTTTATTCACGGGATAGGAATTCCTTTTATTATCGTAAGTCGCACTGTTATCATACAGCGAATTGCACCGAATCATTTTCATGGGCGACTATTTTCTATGGTCCATTTAGGCGTGGTGGGCATGACCGCCATTTCTTCTGCGCTCGTTGGTTTTAGTGCCAGTATATTCCCTATTCAATCTATCTTTTTGTTTATTGGATTTGGCGCAACGCTCTGTGGCGTGTTGGCGATTTCACTGAAAAAAATTAGAGCATTGAATTAGTGTTCAGGTGCACCATTCAAATCCTTATTAAATTCTTTACGACTTTGTGGCAAAACTTTTGCAACTAAACAATTGGAACTTGATTAAAAAATGAACGAGAAAAAAATAAGCTATTTGGTCTTAGACCAAGGAACATCGGGGACAAAAGCCTTTTTATTTGATGAAAACGGAAAGGTTTTATTTTCTCAAAAAGTAAAACACAGTCTCCAAAAACCAGCGCCTCATTGTATAGAAAGTGACCCCTTGCTTATTTTAAATGCTTGTAAGTCGCTCATCCGAGAAATGGCACTTTATGCGAAAGAAAAAAAATATCTTATTGAATCTGCCGGACTCACAGCGCAACGTTCTACGTTTATGTTTTGGGAAAAAGACTCAGGGAAAATCCGAAGTCAGGCCATCAGCTGGCAAGATAGTCGCTCAAAAAAAGAAGCGGACGAAAAACAGGAAATGGCAGAGTTCATTTGGGAAAAAACAGGCACGCCATTGAGCGCTCATTTTGGTGGCCCAAAATATCTTCATTTCACGCGAAAAGATGCTGATTTAAAATCGGGGACAGAAAAAGGAAATATTCTCTTCGGCCCGATTTCCGCCTACATTGCTCATCAGCTCACGGGGAACCCTTACGTGGACGAATCCATTGCCTGCCGTTCTTTATTTTTTGATCTTGAAAAATCTCATTGGGATGATGATTTATTGGATATTTTTGATATGCCTAAATCGGGTTTGCCCGAATTGCGACCCACAATGTCAGATTATGGAAATATAGAAATTGACGATCAATCTTTTCCACTTAAAACAGTTATCGGCGATCAGCAAGCTGCACTTATTGGACAAACGGGATTAAACCCAGGCGCTTTGGCTATGAATTTTGGCACATCCGGTTCGGTTCAATTTAATGGTGGAGAAAAACCTGGAGGAACAACAGGATTAATTTCAAGTGTTTTGGCTTCGGATAAAAACTTTAGACATTTTCTTTTCGAGGGAACCATTAATGCGTGCAATTCTCTTTTTTACCATTTGGAGGATATTTTAGACATTCCTCACGCAGAAATGAAATGGGATCAGCGATGTGAAAATCAAGAGACGGATGGGATTTATATTCCCGGCTTTGCGGGACTAGCGTCTCCTTATTGGGTCAGTGGTATTTCTGATATTATGGAAAATATCAAGGAAGATTCTCCCAATGATTTGGTACGGGCTGGCATGGAATCAATCGGATTTTTAACAGCCGATATTTATGATATTATTTCAAAGAAAGTAAAGATAAGTCCAAAACGCATTCCAGCTAGTGGCGGAGGCGCCCGCCCTGTTTTGTTGCAATTTTTGGCTGATTTACTTCAAGTTCCCCTGGGGCACACGACCATGAAAGACAGAACCGCTTATGGCGTTTATAAACTTTTAAGTGGACAAGCATTCCAAGAGGAAATAGTTGAATGTGACCAAATATTTACCCCGCAAATGGATGAAAGTGAAAAAAAATCAAAATTAGCCCAATGGACTTCTGCTTTAAAAAAGGCAGAAATACTTTAGGCATAATGACATTAATCTGCATTTGTTTTGAAAATATTATTTTATGAATCTAGCGGATTTTTAAGCTCACTCCACCGGACGGCTAACCCGCCCAAGGCGGACAAGACTTGGTGCGTGATTTTGAGATTTGGAGAAAAAATGAAGATTTGCGCAACCCGCCTACGCCAAGGCTACGGCGGGCAGGCAACAATTAGTGGAATGAAATCGCCGTCCGCTGGTGAGTTTCGCCCATTAAAATAATTCCCCTAAAACATCAATCAATCGATCTGCATCTTTTTTATCATTGTAGGCATTAAAGGATGTGCGAAATAAAATTTTATCTTCCCAAGGAAAAACTGGCATTTCTAACTTAAACTCATCCATGAGTCGCCATTTAAAATCGAGACCATTTTCAATATTGATTACAATGCTTGCCATTTGTCCGAGCCATTCTGTTGTATTGGGACAAATCGGTTCTGTATCAATAATTTCATAAATACGATTTCGCGTTTCTCGGTTTAATGTTCGACACCTTTCTCGCACCGCATCCCAGTTATGCTCTTTTTGAAATTCAATCGCATCTGGCACTGTTAAAAAGGCACTCGGATCCCATGTGCCTTGATATTGGTTTTCATAAATAAATGCAGTAGGTGACGGATCAATGATGGAGCCCCAACTGATAATTAAGGGTTTCATTTTGTCTTGGTGAGATTTTTTCACATACAAAAAAGATGTCCCTTTTGGAGCCGAAAGCCATTTGTGACACGCACCCACATAAATATCTGGATCCATTTCAGAAATATTTAATGGAATATGGGCAGGAACGTGGGCTCCATCAATAATCGTCATAATACCCGCTTCCTTTGCTTTTTTACAGATTGCCCCTGCAGGTAAAATTAATCCTGTAGAGCTGGTGATTTCACTCAAGTAAATAACTTTGGTCTTTTTGGTAACTCCTTCCCAAAAATGCTCTACATAATCATTGTGCGTTGTAAGTGGAGTTGGTGTAGATTGTTTGACAATGGCGTATTCATTTTCTTTTCCATAATGTTCCCACGTGCGCACTAATGATCCATATTCCATATCTGTCATGAGCACTTCATCCTCTGGACCCAAATCCAAACTACGAATCACCGTATTCACCGCCGTTGTTGGATTGGTCACATAATAGAGATCATCGCCTGAACAGCCCACAAATTCGCCCAAGGCATGGCGCGCTACTTCCAAATAATCATACACTTTTCGTGCCATGAATTCGACGGGTTGTTGCTCCAATTTTATTTGCCATTTTTGGTAAGCTTCAAATACCGGTTTAGGACAAGCACCGAAAGAACCATGATTCAAAAATGTGATAGACGGATCTAAGTGATAAAGCTTCTTCATCGTCTATTTTGCCAAAGCACCCATAGGATCCCAAGGCTTCAGAGAAACGGGCTCACGCTGATAAATCGCCAACTCTTCTTTTGTGATGAAATCTTGATGCACCACCACCTCAAAGGTAAACTCATTAAACCAGGCATCGGTCATAATATCATAGCCTTTGTCTCCAAATTTATCGCCCCAAGAATTTTCCACTCGCCATTTTTTTGACTGATCCTTTTTGCCCAAATCTACTCCAGTGAATAACATGGCATGGGTCATTTGACTGTCCCCATATTCCAAGCGATCTGCTTTAGACATGGGGAAATCTGTGCCATAAAATAATTCGAAATCGAACAGATCTATATCCATCACACCCAAATCGCGACTAAAATATTTCCCTACATCACAGCCAAACCAAACAGGATTATCTTTTTTCAAAGAGGCAATCGCTGCTTCTTTTAAACGCTTTACAGGGAGATTTAGATATCGAATTATTTCTCCTTCAATTACATTTCCAAGATAATCAACCGTGTAAGTTTCTTGGTATTTTTTGTCCGACATTGGGCAGTCAATAAGACAAACATATTCCTTTAGATTGAGTCCAACATGATCTTTGAAAAAGCTTTGTGCTGTCAGATTTTCGAAACGATGAAACTTTTTCTTTTTATCCCGAATTTGCCAGTCAAAGGTTTCTGGTGGCGTGCCTAAACTGATGGTAAGCATTTGATAAACCACAGCCATCATTTCTTCTTTCATGGATCTTAAGGATTTCAAATCTTTCCCGTTTTTATGTGCTTTTCTAAGATCCAATGCAAAACCGCGAAGCTTTCGTGTTATCATACGGTTCATGCGCATAGATTGAGAACTTTGGTACGTTTCGGGCATTTCTGCTTTTGGCACAACACCATATTTTTCGATGAGATTAACAAACATGTGCCACTGTCCCCCATCTTGAATTGGATCAGACACCAAATGCATAATCAAACGACCGTCTCGGGGCTCGTCTGCTGAACGGATAATATTCTCTAAAAAATAATTGGATTTCTCCATTTTATCCCAAAACATGAAATAATTTTGACTGAATTCAAATCCTTTCAGATTGTATTTTCTACCCAAGTAAATCCGAAACAGATTTAAGCCAGCAAAGCCCCAACAACGACCACTCGCCTTTTGATTTGTTACGCCCATTTCGCCTGCAACCACATGAGAAAAAGTGTGATCAATTTTTCTAAACGCATCCCAATCCATGCTAATATCGGTGAATTCCGTTTTGATAGAAGCATTTCGCGCTAATTTGACTTGAGGATTATCTAAAGTATTTTTTCGATATTGCTTTAGCGTTCCTTTTAATATTTTTTGGCCCATGTGTTTTTCCTTATTATTGATTTGATTTCGTTTGTCAGCTTAAGCTGGATTTGTGATTAAGGTTTTGATTCTATTGCGAACCAAGTTTTGCAGTGCTTCTAAAGTAAGGTTCTCATACTCCGTTCCATAAATGGGCTCGCCATAATGAAGCGTAATAATGCCTGGTTTTAAGCGCCAATCCGATTTTTTCTTAGCATCATATACGCCCGTTAATCCAACAGGAATTATGGTCACGCCTGTATTTTTACTAATGTGAAAAGGTCCTTTTTTGAAGGGGCCCATTTCGCGTGATAAGGTGCGGGTACCTTCTGGGGAAATCAAAAAAGAAATACCATTTCGAATCGCATCTTCCGCTAAGTTGAGACTATGAATCGCTTTCCCTAATTCTTTACGAACGATTGGAATCATACCATATTTTTTCACAATCGCCCCATATAATGGATATTTCAATTGCTCATATGCGCCCACGCCCGTTACATAATGGCGACAACTTGCTCCCAACATAAAATGATCAAACATGGATTCATGATTAATCATATACAAATATGGTTCTCCTGATGGCGCAGGTGCGGTGCCTTTTGTCCGTATAAATTGTCCCGCAGAAAGCAGAAGTGCTTTGCACATAGGTCTTAAATAATAATGTAAATATTTTTTGGGAAGCACGATTATAAGCAGATAAAAAATGCTCCCTGTCGTCAAAAAAACCAGAAAAAATAGTGGCCACAAAATAAGGGAAATAAGTGTTTTAAATAGTCCAGCCATCCTGTTCCAGTAATTTGAATAGTTTATGATTTGCGGTAGGAAAAGGAAATTGATCAGTTTCTTTTGGCAATATCCATTGAAAAGGCAAATCTGTTTTGGGCTGGCCCTGATCTACAGAACAATGAAATAAATTCATTTCAATAGAAAAATGCGTAAAAACATGTTTGACCGTCCCAGCCTTTCGATGAATCTTTGGGCTGAGTTTACACTCCTCCATCAGTTCTCTTTTCAGTGCCTCTTCAAGGGTTTCTCCTATTTCCACTTTCCCCCCAGGAAATTCCCACAATCCGCCTAAAAGTCCGTTTTCTGCTCGTTGTTGTATTAAGAATTTTTCTCCTTTCCATATCAATCCCGCCGCTACTTGATAATGAGGCGATTTCTTCTTTTTGATTTTTTCAGGATAGGCTTCTGGTGATCCGAACTTAAAAGCCTTGCAATTAATTTGAATCGGACATTTATCACATTCCGGATTTTTGGCTGTGCAAATAATGGACCCCAAATCCATCAAAGCTTGATTAAAGTCGCCTGGTCTTTTTGAGTGAATTTCATTTTGTAAAAAATTAACAATTCTTTTGTGTGCATTTGGGCTCATTTTTTTTCGTCCTAAAAATCGAGATGCAATACGTCGAATATTCCCATCTATAGCTGGGATAGCTTGATTAAAGGCTATGGATAAGACAGCTCCAGCCGTATAAGTCCCCACGCCAGGAAGTGCTAAGAATTGTTCATAATCTGACGGGATTTTTCCATGATATTTTTCCATTACGATTTGGCTTGCCTTGTGAAAATTTCGACACCTGGAGTAGTATCCCAAACCTTCCCATTGTTTTAAAACATCGTGTTGGGAAGCAATGGCCACATCTATCAAGCTTGGGAAAGCCCGTATCCATTTTTTAAAATAGGGGATAACCGTATTCACCTGCGTTTGCTGAAGCATGATTTCCGATAACCATGTATAGTAAGGATTGGAAATATCACGAAAAGGTAATGTTCGTTTATTGACATCATACCAAGACAATAGGGGCTTTTGAAAGAACATATTTGTATTATACAATTTTATTTTTATCTAAAATATATTTTGACAAAGTCCATTGAAAAGAAGATAATGCTTCTCGCAGTTCATTTTGATTTTCGATTGTAATCCTGGATTCAATTTCTTCACCCAAATCATCAATTTTTTCCTCTATCTCCTCTTGAATCTTTTCACCAAATTCTGTGAGATAAACAATTACAACTCGACCATCATGAGGATCTTTTTCTTTTTGGGCCCAGCCTTTCTTGATAAGACCATCAACCATCCTCGTTGCAGTGCTATTATCAATCCCTAGAGTTTGGGAAAGAGTGGACATGTCTATCCCCCTATCGGGGATAGACGAAATGGCGAGAGCCTGTGGAAGGGATAAGGAATCGGAAACAATTTCAACGCGAAATAATCCCTGCAGTCCAAGCAAAAAGGATTTTAATAATTCGCCAAATTCCATATTTGTATATTACAAATATTTTAGCGTTTGTCAAAGGTTTTTAATGTGCGGTCAATTTTCTAAGCCTCTCCGCATGTTCTAAATATATTTTTTCCACCGGTTTCCAATCTTCTTGAGAAAAAGAGTGCCCAACGATGGCTTGGTGGTCATAAGGGAAAACACCCAAATTTATCCAATATCCCGGCAAAAGTAATTCATCGGATTCATAGTCCACAATCATATCCGTGCTATTGACTTTTGGCCCAGACATAGAAATTGTGTTTACAATCCCATCATTTTCGAACCAAGTGGAGTCCGTAGCAGTTCCATTTTTCCAATACGATATAGTTTTCCCCATGAGGCTCGCTCTAGATCGCGTGAGAAGTGAAACGCCTTTATTTGGCAAATAAAAAGCTGAGATACTGTCCAAGTGAGTGGCCGTTGTTTGAATTGAAAAATAATATATATCTGGATCTGTAGTGAGATATGCATTTAACTCTTTCGCGCCATCCAGACTTAAATCCCAAGCGCAAATATTTTTTGTCCCCCAAGCAGGATGTTCTTTAAGTCGTCGCCGATAAGATGCCCATGATTCGTTTTCTCCCCGATGAAAACCCCAATGCTCTAAATCAAAATTATAAAAATTTGAACCCACCAGATCTGCCATACCAATAATATTTTGTAAAAAAGGAAAGGTTTTGGTCATAATATTCGCAAGCGTTGAACCATCGTGCGGCGCAGAAATACTGGTGATAGACGAAATCCATCCTTTTTTTGATTCCCCTAATAAGGAACTTTTTTCTGAGGTAAACGTCAATGAGTCGGACATAAATATTTCGTCTAATTGATATTGTAACATACGGATTGTTTGTCCGCCCATACTATGTCCCACTAAATGGACAGGGTGGTTTTCATCCCACTCAGGATAAAAACCATTATATGATTTCCCATCTGGTTTTTGAATAATATCAAATTTACTCGCATGAGCTTTCCCATAATCAACTTGGCCGCCTTTGAGCTGATGATATATTTCGATGGCGCGTTCCCAATTAGATGAAACAGGCCCAACCGAAACGGTAAAAACTTGATATCCTTCATCTTCCAGAATTTTTGCTAAGTCGTGCTTACCACCCCAATATTTATATCCACCCATTTCTTCTGGTCCCCAACCCAAAAATCCATGGACCAAAACGATGGGCGCACTATTCTCAGCCGATAATGGAAAGATTAATAATAAGAAAGTAAGGCAAACTGTTTTCATTAAAACCTGCCTCCAAACTCAACGCCATGAATCCATCCCCCTGTGCCATAAAAATATGATCCAATACCAATATGATAATCATGACTGCTATAATCCAAACCAAAGCCTGTTCCGCTCATGGCGCTTTGCGAGACGGATTGTTTTATATTTTGATTTATGCGCTCCGAAGATGTCCCGAGTCTTAATTGTATTCCATTTGAAATTTTGAAAATCCCAGAAAAGCTAATCGCCACTTCTTCGTTTTGCAAATCATAGAGAGCTTCAAGCATTATTTGAAGAGGAAGATGAGCCAATTTTTTTGAAAGACTCATGGCAATTTGGCTAGGGATTTTTTCTTTTGTTTCTGTATATGGAGACAAAATAAAGCCCACATTTTCAATATTAATCCCAATTGCCATTCCAAATGGAGTGATATCTAATATCGACCCTGCGTTGAACGCTAAGCCGGTTGAGGAATATTCATCTAATTGGCTATATAAAAAAGTGGTGCTCATTCCCCAACGAAGCGGGGTGTTTTCTACTTTTTTTGCAATGGCTATGGTGATATGGGTTTCACCAGATTGATACTTTTCGGTTTCATTGGCCTCATCATCATAGCCCTGAAAAACACCAAAGGATTGATGGCGAAAACTTAAACTCCTATTGAATTTTCCTTTTGGAGAAAAGAAGGAGATAGATTCCACGCGAATCTCTGATGGAAATTGAAGAAGGCTTCCGTTAAATTGTCGATTCTTGCCATAAGAAAGCGTGGCTGGATTTAGGCGGTCGCTTTCCGCATTAAAGACCAACCGCCCACCACCAGCAAGAGACATTGTTGGCGTATTGGTCCAAGTCAATAAGCCTGGATAATTTGTTTCCCCTAACAAAAAACTCATACCAATAATTAGAATGTAGCGTTTCATTACAACAAGCTCACTGGATTTACATTGATGTTCATTTTGATATTTCCAATTTTATGTTGTGTTTCAAAAAAATTCTTTTCTAAAAAGGTGTGCAATTTCCCTCCATTAGCATCTAATGTTTTTGATATTTTAAAAACAATTTGAGACCTATAGTTCCCTCTTAATTTTTCAAAATAACACGGTGCGGGGCCCAGGACTTCTAATCCTTTGAATTTTCCCTTTAAATTTTGTACAATTCTAAAAGATATTTTTTCTACAGTCTTGTATTCTGGGCCTGTAAATACAATTTTTGCAATCCAAGAAAATGGCGGATAATTCAATTCTTTTCTCTCACTAAGAATGATATTATAATACGATTTTAAGTCTAATTGTGCTGCTTTTTTAATCACGGGGTTTTCACTATTATATGTTTGAATCACAACTTCTCCTAACTTTTCTCCCCGACCTGCTCTACCAGAAGCTTGATAAATAAGCTGAAAGATTCTCTCCCCTGCGCGAAAATCTGGCAAATGGAGCCCTAAGTCAGAATTGATAATACCAACTAAAGTAGCATTCCCAAAATCTAATCCTTTTGCAATCATTTGTGTGCCGAGTAAAATATCAATTTCACCTTTATCAAATGATTGCAATATCTTTGTGATTTTTGTACCTGATTTTGTTGTATCCAAATCCAATCGTTCTATCTTTGCTTTTGGAAAAGTATCCGCTAAAATATCTTCAACACGCTGGGTGCCTGTCCCAAAAAACTTCATATTTGGCGATTGACACGCTTTACAGGAGTCACTAATTCTTTTTGGCGTAAATCCACAATAATGACAAATGAGTTTTTTATTTTTTTTATGAAAGGTGAGTGAAACATTACAATGATTACAGGAAACCACTTCTCCGCAGTCTCCACAACGCATCACGGGAGAATATCCTCTTCTATTTTGGAGCAATATAATCTGCTCTCCTTTGGATAATCTATCCTCAATTTTATCTTGGAGTAAGCCCGATATGATTAATCCGTATTTACCCGATTCTTCTTGATCTTGAATCATATCAACAATATGTGTTTGAGGATATTTTGCGCCACCAAAACGTTTTGAAAGATGCAGATATTCGAGCTTTCCTGAAATGTGATTATAGTAACTCTCCAAACTGGGTGTGGCGCTGGCTAAAACAACCGTCGCTTTTTCTAGGCGGCCTCGCACTAAAGCTACATCTCGCGCATGATATCTTGGCGCTGGTGCCTCCTGTTTAAATGAACTTTCTTGCTCTTCGTCAATAATGATGAGTCCTAAATTTTTCAAAGGAGAAAAAACAGCTGACCTAGCGCCAATCACAATTTTAAAAGTCCCTTTACAAATTTCTCTCCACGTCCATGAGCGCTGTGCGACGCTAAGCTTGGAATGCCACAAGGCCACATCTTCTCCAAATACTGATTTAAATCGTCCCGCAATTTGAGGCGTAAGACTTATCTCTGGTAAAAGTAGGATGACCGTTTTACCTTTTGAAAGCGCGGTTCGTGCCGCTTCAATATAAATCTCTGTTTTTCCACTGCCCGTCACGCCATGAAGTAAAAATGATTTATATTCATTCGCTAAAATAGCTGTGCATATTTTTTTGTTTGTTGCCTTTTGTTCATCACTAAAAACAATGTCCTTTTGCGCCAAATCAAATGTATAACCAGAAAGATCTGGCAAAGAACGCTTTTCTATCATAACAATAATTTCTTGTTCTACTAATTTTTTACAGACGTTTAATGGATTTGATATTATTTCATTAAAGTTGCTGATTGGTACTGGCGCTTTGGCTTCAAGTAATAACGCTACTATTTTCTTTTGTGCTTTGGCTCGCTTTGGGATAGATGATAGTTCTTCCTTGGAAACATTTTTCTTTAATCTGGCTTCCCACTTTACGGGGGGTTTATATTGAAGAGAAAGTGACGAAGGAAGAACGCTTTTTGCAACTTGCCCAAGGGGTGTTAAATAATATTGACTCATCCATTGAATCAGCTCCCACAACGCTTGGCTTAAAATTGGCTGAGGATCTACAAGCTCCGAAATTGATTTCATTCTTCCTTGGTACTCGTTTGTTTTGGAAAGAGAAATGACAATTCCCATAACGATCCGCCTTCCAAAAGGTGCTTTAACGCGAACGCCAACTTCTATATCTTTTTGCATAGCTTCAGGAATTTTGTAAGAAAAAGCCTGATAACTGGAAATGGGAAATGCGACTTGTGCAAACATGACTAAAATTGTTGATATCTCATGAGTAAAAAAAGGAAAAGCTTTTGTTTCTTTCCATATTTTTCAAAAAAAAAGCCCCCAAGAGTGGAGGCTTTGATTTTTTACCAATAAAAAGTTAAATGGTAATAACATATACTTTTATTTCACCATTTAATTGGGGAGTCACCTTTACGGGAACTCTATAAATCCCTAGCGCTTTAATGGGTTCTTCTAAGAGAATGTCGTGTCTGTCCACTTTAACACCTTTTTCTTCTAGCATTTTGTGAATATCCATTGATGTAACTGCTCCAAACATTTTTTCATCGTCACCAACTTGTACTTCAATCGTAATTTCAGCTTTGTTCAGTTCATTTACCTGGCTTTCAAAAGCTGCCGATTCTCTTTTGAGGCGCGATTTAATAACTTTTTTCCGCTCATCGGATATAGCGCGATTTTTCTTTGATGCCCTTAAAGCAAGTCCTTCTGGAATAAGTTTATTCCTTGCATAGCCCGGCTTAACGCGGATGATATCACCGGCTTCGCCTAACTTTTCTACATCATGTAATAATATAATTTCCATGGGTCAATCTCCTTAAAGGTTTGGTTTATTCAACGCCAGTGTCAGTAAAGGGCATCAAACAAATCATACGAGATTGTTTGATTGCTCTTACAAGTTTCCGGTGCATTTTAGCGCAAGATCCTGTAACGCGTCTTGGCATGATTTTTCCTTGATCGTTCGTAAATCGACGTAAAAGCTTCACATCTTTGTAGTCTATTTCTTTAATATTATTCTCTGTGAAATAACAATATTTTCTTCTGGATTTAAAAGCCATTAGTCAGCCTCCTTTTCAGTGTTTTCAGCATCTTGATCTGCTTCTTCAGTTTCTGCGGTATCTTCTTGTTCCTGAGTTTCTTCTGGTGCTTCCCCAGAAGTAGCGTTTTCTTCTATTGATTCTTCTACAGGGTCTTTCTCAGCAGATACTTCATCAGAACTCTCAGTTTGAGTTTCTGTTACTTTTTCTGACTCTCCCGATTTTTCTTCTGTGCCCTTTTCCTTCTTATTGCTTGCTTCAGAATCTTCGTTACTCTTTTTAGATGACTCAATCACTGGAGCTTCTATTTGAACCGGTTCTGATTCTAAGCGCGTCGTTAAATGACGTAAAATAGACGTGTTTAGTTTCATCCAAGTATCAAATTCAAGTAATGACCCCGCATCTTCTTTGCCATACTGCATCAAGATAAAAGTGCCATACTTTTGTTTTTGAATAGGATATGCTAAATGTTTTTTACCCCAAACATGATGATTAATTACCTTCGTTTTTGTTTTTTGTAATTCGCCTCCAACTTCCGCGAGGATTGTTTCTACTTTCTTATCCTCAAAATTTGGATTGACAATATACAATGTTTCATAATATCTCATTCTTTTTTTCCTTTCTTTAGGCAATCAATGGCGCGATGACCAATGATACGACAGACATTAATTTGATTAAAATATTTAGAGAAGGACCTGATGTATCCTTAAATGGATCTCCAACCGTATCTCCAACAACAGCTGCTTTATGTGCTTCTGATCCTTTTTTGATTTCTTCTCCATTCACAACGACTCCCTCTTCGATCATTTTTTTGGCATTATCCCAAGCACCTCCAGCATTTGACTGGAAGATAGCCATCAATACACCAGAAACGGTTACGCCAGCAAGTAAACCACCTAATGTTTCTGCGCCAAAAACAAATCCAACTATTACGGGAGAAGTAATAGCTAAAATACCCGGCAAAACCATTTCTTTAATTGCTGATTGTGTAGAAATTTCTACACATTTTCCATGCTCTGCTTTATCAAGCCCTGCTTCGTAAGTTGCTTTTTCTTCATCAGACCAAGTTGATTCGTCCCCTTTGTTTAATACAGCTAAAGCTGCTTTTAACTCGGGAATTTCTCTAAACTGACGACGAACTTCTTCAATCATTGCCATAGCAGCACGACCGACAGCTCCCATTGCCATTGAAGAGAAGAGAAAAGGCAGCATGCCGCCCACAAATAAACCAGCCATAACCATTGGGTTTGAAATATCAATAGAATCAATACCCGTTTGAACCATAAATGCCGCAAAAAGTGCTAGCGCCGTTAAAGCCGCAGATCCAATAGCAAAACCTTTTCCTATCGCTGCTGTTGTATTTCCAACCGCATCTAATTTATCTGTCCTTTCACGCACTTCCTCTGGTAGTCCAGCCATTTCTGCAATGCCACCTGCATTATCAGAAATAGGACCATAAGCATCAACCGCCAATTGAATTCCTGTATTGGCAAGCATACCTAACGCAGCCATGGCAATTCCATAAAGTCCTGCAAAATGATGCGCACCCATTATCGCTGCTGCTAAAATCAAAATGGGAATTGCCGTTGATTGCATACCAACACCAAGTCCTGCAATAAGCGTTGTAGCCGGTCCAGTTAAAGTTTGCTTTACAATAGACATAACGGGAGGGGTTCCTGTTCCTGTATAATGTTCGGTAATCATGCCAATGCCTAATCCAGCCACCAAGCCAATTACCGTTGCATAAAAAACACCCATTGAAGTAAACCCAACTCCACCTTGTGTAAAACTTTCTGGAAGAAAAGATTGAATTAGAAAATAAATTGCACCAATCATAATAGCCGAAGAACCAAATTCTCCAATATTCAATGCTTTTTGTGGATCGCCACCTTCTTTCACAGAGACCATAAAGGTTCCAATGATAGAAACAAGAATACCTGAAGCCGCAATAAATAACGGGAGTATAACAAAATTAATGTCAAATCCAACCCCAACGACCAAGATACTAGCGCCGAGAACCATTGATCCCACAATCGAACCTACATAAGATTCAAAAAGATCTGCGCCCATTCCAGCAACATCGCCTACATTATCACCTACATTATCGGCAATCGTTGCAGGGTTTAAAGGATGATCTTCTGGGATGCCTGCTTCTACTTTTCCCACAAGATCTGCGCCAACATCAGCTGCTTTAGTGTAAATACCGCCACCGACACGAGCAAACAATGCAATAGACGATGCGCCCAATGAAAATCCAGAAATCACATTTAATACTGTCTTCATGGAAACTGCATCGACACCAAATTGATTGGTGTAAAAAATAAAGAGTCCACCCAGACCTATTACGCCAAGTCCCACAACACTAAGGCCCATTACTGAACCACCCGTGAAAGCCACATGCAAGGCGGAGGCTAATCCTGTCCTCGCTGCGTGGGTTGTGCGTGTATTCGCTTTAGTCGCGACTTTCATTCCTAAAAAACCAGCCAAGCCCGATGCTATCGCACCAACTATAAACGACAAAGATATAAGTATACTTGAATCTGATCTACCTGCATTTGCAAAGCCAAGTAAAATCGCTACAGCAATAACAAACACTGCTAAAATACGATATTCGGCCTTCAAAAAAGCCATGGCGCCATCAGCAATACTTGCACCAATTTTTTTCATTCTATCTGTGCCTTCATCTTGCTTATTAATCCAACTTGCTTTCCAAAATGAAAACAACATGGCTAATGCACCAGCACCAACTACTAAGAAAATATTATTCATCTAACGTTCTTCCTTCTTTTATTATGAGTTAAAAACATTCATCGTTTTATCAAGCCCGCTCCTTAAAATGGATTCTACTGCATTTGCCAGGTCTACTACTTTTTCATCCGCCAATACACTATGTTTTTTCTTGAACGGTTTCAAGACATAGTCTTCAGAAGGCCTCATTTTTTCGCCTTCCACTGCAATCCCAAATCGAATACGCGGAAAATGGATATTCCCTAATTGATAAATAATGGATTCCATTCCTCGATGGCAACCATCGCCTCCTTTAGGCTTAATCCGAATCGACCCTAAAGGTAGATCTACATCATCCAAAATGATAAATAAATCTGATAAATCTATCTCCCAACGATGCTTTATTTCTTTTACTGGGATTCCACTTGCGTTCATGCCAATTGTGGGTTTTATCAAAAGAATATCTTTATTCTTTTTTTCAGCAAAAACATATTCTCCTTGCCCTGGCTGGAAAGCAATTTTCCAACGACGCGCCAGCTCATCCACAGCCCAAAATCCTGCATTGTGTTTTGTCTTTGTGTATTCATGACCCGGATTTCCTAAACCAACAAAAGCAATCATTTTTATTTAGAGTCATCATCCGAGCTGGATTCATCTGCTCCATCAGCTTTCTCTGAGTCTCCTTCGTCATCGCCTTCAAGCTCTTCATCAATTTCTTCTACGGGCTCTTCTTCAACTGCTGGCGGATGAATAGACGCAATATTTACATCTTCTGCTGTCACAATTTCAATGTCTTTATTTTCTGTGGTAATGTCCGCCACACTGATAGATGCATTCATTTCTAAATTAGAGATGTCAACTGGTATTTGCTCTGGCACATCAGTGGGCAAACATTTGATTTCAATAGACATTAATTGTTGAGATAAAACGCCACCCTCTTTGATTCCAAGAGCTTCGCCTTCCAAGACAAGTGGGACCGTAATGTTCATTTTTTCAGAACGGCGAACGCGCATTAAATCTAAATGAACCACATCATCTGTTACAGGGTGATATTGTACTTGCTTAATCATTGCAAACTGTGTGTCTCCCCCTGTTTCTATCTCAAAAATATGTTGACCTGATTTAAGTGCGTGGAAAAGATCACCTTTATCAATCGTTATGCTGACCGTATCTGATCCTGCATAATACAAAACAGCTGGTATTTGCCCTTCGCGACGCATCGCCCTAGCAAATTTCCCTCCGATTGTTGTTCTCTCTTTAATGTTTAATTTATAATAACTTGAAGCCATTTTTAATCTCCTAATTTAAAATTCGAAAAGCGCGCTGACAGATTCACCTTTATGAATCCGCTCAAGCGCATCTCCAAATACTTTCGCAACAGATACTATTTCCATATTCGGTAATTTTTTTTCTTCCTGTAATAAAATTGTATCTGTAATAATTATTTTTTTGATGGGCGCCTTTTGTAAACGCTCAATTGCTGGTCCTGATAATACACCATGTGTTGCCACAGCGGTAACACTCCTTGCGCCCTCTTTCATTGCCGCTTCGGCAGCATTCACGGTTGTTCCTGCTGTATCAATCATATCATCTATAATCAATACATCCATATTTTTTAATTCACCAATTAAATGGCTAATCTTTGCTTGATTTGGTTTGTAGCGTCGTTTATCAATCAATGCAAAATGCATTCCTAGTCGTTTTGCATAAGATTGCCCCATTGCGGCAGATCCAACATCCGGAGCAAGGACAACACATTCATCATGCTTCATCCCTCGGGATGTAATCGCATCTATCAAAACCATTCTACTATAAAGATGATCAAATGGAACCGTTGCAAACCCTTGAATTTGGGTAGAATGCAAATCCATACTAATAATCCGATCCACACCCAGAGTTGAAATTATATCCACCATCACACGTGAAGAAATCGGAACGCGTGGCTGATCTTTTCTATCTTGTCTCGCATAGCCAAAATATGGAATCACTACGGTGACACTATTTGCCGAAGCACGAACCGCCGCATCAATCATGAGAAAAAGTTCCATCAGATTTTCTGAAGGACCATTTGTAGATTGGATGATGAAAACATCTTTTCTGCGAATATTTTCTTCATAACGAACCCACAGTTCTCCATCGGAAAATGTTCGAATGGTAACATCGCCAAGTGTTTGCCTCATTGAAGTGGCAATTTTTTCTGCAAGGATCGGATTGCTCCTACCTGCAAATAATTTCATATTTTCGTGTGTTATCATAATTGCTGGGGCGTAGGGAATCGAACCCCAACTGCCTGGACCAAAACCAGGTGTCCTACCGTTAGACGACGCCCCAAAATATTTTTTGGGTTAAATTACAACAATCTATTTTTGGGGGAAGTAAGAATGGTAAGATATTCGGATGGCATATCTGACTCAGCTTTTAATGCATTAGCTTCTTCGTCAAAGATTCCATACACAGTCGAACCACTTCCCGACAAACTGACATATTTTGCTCCTCTACCAAGAATCGCTGCTTTGATTCTGCCAATCTCTGGATATGTTGGAATTACTACTAATTCAAAATCATTCTCAAAAAACTCAAGTGGACTCTCATCCCCTTGAAAAAGGTGGGCAAAATTATGTGAAACCTTTTGTTCCTCCAAGTGCTTTTTTATTTGCGCATAAGCCCATGCCGTTTCGATAGAAAGGTTTGGAATAACCAATAAGTATGTTCCAGAAACAGGATAGAGGAAAGCTCTTAATTTTTCGCCAATCCCTTCACCTAATTGCGTGCCGCCTTCAATAAAAAATGGGACATCCGCGCCTAAGATTTTTCCCAGCTCCATCAATTCTATATTTGAAAGCTTTGCTTCGAATAATTGATTAAGCCCTATTAATATACTTGCAGCATTAGAAGAACCACCTCCAAGCCCTCCTCCAGCAGGGATGTTTTTTTCAAGTCGAATCGCAACGCCAGTGGACGGGGAAACTTTTTTTGAAAAAACAGACCATGCTTGGATGCATAAATTTGATTCATCGTTTTTTAACCAATCAACATTTGATGAAAATTCGTAACCAGAATCAATGCGGGTCAGTGTAATGGTATCATGAAATCCTAATTCCTGGAAAACAGTCTGAATATTGTGATAACCATCCGAGCGCTGTGCCAAGACCCGAAGCCCAATATTAACTTTAGCGTGCGATTTTAAAGAAATTGTGTTTTTCAAAGAGTGGTAATTGTTACGATGGCTTGAACTGCCCACCCTTTTTCTTCTCCAATGTATCCCAAATAATCAGTGGTAGTTGCTTTTACAGATACTTGTGTCTCGTCTATTTGCATTGAATAAGCCAAATTATATTTCATTTGCTCAAGATGGTCAGCCAGTTTCGGCTTTTGAAGAATGACAGTGGCATCAACATTATTAATTTCAAAGCCAGCTTCCCGAATGCGTTTAACTGCATCTTCCAAAAAATGCCTACTGGGTTTATCCTTCCATTTTTGATCCACACTTGGAAAAAATTGCCCAATATCGCCCAAAGACGCTGCCCCCAATAATGCGTCTACAATCGCATGAATGAGCGCATCTCCGTCTGAATGTCCAACAGATCCTTTTTTGCTCTGAATATTCACACCGCCAATGACAAGCTTTTCGCCTTCAGCCAGTTGGTGTGCATCATATCCAATTCCTGTTCTAATCATTTTGAAAGAGAACTTTTTTCATAATTAAACAATAATCATAGAATCCCCATAAGAGAGGAAACGGTAATCATTTTTTTTTGCTTCTCGATAGGCTTTCATCATCAGTTTCCTAGACCCAAAGGCAGAAACCATCATCATTAACGTTGATTTTGGTGCATGAAAATTCGTAACCATTCTATCCACCATTTTATAATCATAAGGAGGGTAAATAAATTTATCTGTCCAGCCTCTTTTTGGAGAAACTTGAAATCCTGATACAACCACTGTTTCAAGCGCTCTCACCGTGGATGTGCCGACAGCAATGATTCTACGATGTTTCTTTCGTGCCTCATTAATCGCTAATGCCACTTTTGGAGAAACTTCAAAATATTCAGAATCCATTTGATGTCTATTCAAATCTTCTACCTGAACAGGGCGAAATGTTCCTAAGCCAATATGAAGTGTTACATATTCAATTTTGACGCCTTTAGCTTCAATCTTTTTAAGCAGGGGGTTGGTAAAATGAAGTCCTGCAGTCGGAGCCGCAACTGCACCACGCTCTTGTGCATAAACGGTTTGATATCGTTTTTTATCCGATGCTTCGACCGCACGATCAATATAGGGTGGTAAGGGGGATGCTCCAACCTTATCAATAAGACTGTGAACATCCTCACCATCATAATCAAAACGAACAACCCGTCCACCGGAAACCGTATTATCAATCACATCGCATTGCATTTTATTATTAAAAATAAGCTTATTTCCAATCCGAACTTTTCTTGCTGGTTTTACCATAACTTCCCAAAGGTCATTGGATAATTCACGCAAAAGAAAAACTTCTACTCTTGCATCTGTCCGATCTTTGGTAGCAAAAAGTCGCGCTGGAAAAACTTTTGTTTTGTTTAGAATTAATAAATCATTTTTCTTCAAATAATCAACAATGTTCGAAAACTTCTTATGCTCAATTGTGTTGTCTTCTCTGTTCACTACCATCATTTTTGCTTGATCTCGTTTTTGCGCAGGATATTGAGCAATATATTTTTTGGGTAATGAATAATCAAAATCTGCTAATTTATACTTTTTCTTTTTTTGTATCATTGAAATAATCCTTGTTGATCTTTTTTTATTGTTTTTCCTAGTAATGTAAAGGCTGATTCTTGCGCAATTCTTCCTCGAGAAGTTCGCTGTAAAAACCCTTCTTTAATTAAAAACGGTTCATACACATCTTCAATGGTATTCACGTCTTCTCCAATGGCGACGGCTAGTGATTTAACGCCAACAGGTCCTCCATTAAATTTATCTATCAGTACTTCTAAAATTTTTCGATCCATATCATCCAAGCCAATTTCGTCTATACCTAATTTTTCTAATGCGCCCTTTGCGACAGCAATATCAATTTTCCCATCTGCTTTCACTTGAGCAAAATCGCGGGTTCTTCGTAGGATACGATTCGCAACTCGAGGAGTTCCACGGCTTCTCCGCGCCAATTCCATCGCTCCGTCGTCATCAATCGCTACTTCCAAGATTTTAGCAGATCGATTTATGATATGAAATAAATCTTCCGCCTTGTAATAATCTACACGCAAAATAACACCAAATCTATCTCGCAAAGGTGAAGTGAGATTTCCTAATCGTGTTGTAGCGCCAATTAATGTAAAAGGTTCCACACTGAGCTGAACGCTACGAGCGCTGGGGCCTTTGTCAATCATAATATCAATGGAAAAATCTTCCATAGCAGAATATAAATATTCTTCTACAACGCTATTTAGGCGATGAATTTCATCAATGAAAAACACATCTCGATGTCCAAGATTTGTAATCATACCCGCTAAATCGCCGGCCCGCTCCAACACAGGACCAGACGCTTGCTTAATATTTGTATTGAGTTCTGTAGAAATAATATTAGCTAGGGTGGTTTTTCCTAGTCCAGGAGGGCCAAATAAGAGCACATGGTCTAAGGCATCTCCCCGGTTATTTGCCGCTTCTATGTAAAGCTTTAAATTATCAACTAATTCCTTTTGACCAATGAACTCATCAAATTTGGATGGACGGAGAGACTTCTCAATAACCAGGTCATCCTCAAACGGGCTTGGGTCTGTAATATGTATTTCTGTCACAACAAATTCATCAATAATCAGCTAAAATCAAGACCCTAAGATACAAAATCACTACAGGGGGTTGTCAAGAGCCAGAATTGAATTATTGGATAAACTTTTACTCTTTTTCAAAAATTGCACTGATTTTAGATAATCTCTCGTTTTGTCTGTCCGCAAAACGCAAAATTGCTTCCCATTGCCATTTAGCGGATAAGTGGGCTTCATCAATCACTTCATCTAACGTTCCGCCAGAACGCCAACGATTATCCCAATCAGCTGATACAGAATATTCATTTACCGTTGGATATTTAGACCAATTGCTCATGTTGGCAATACTTGTATTCGTGATAATCATGGCATCTAACCACTCTCTATCAGAAATAATTGATTTTTGATATTTCTCTGTTTGCATTTCAAATAACCCATAAGATAGGGCTGCCACAATTTTAACGTTCGGACCGTCTTGGTCAAATCGTGGGATAAGGCTTAATAATTCATCAATCGCTTTTGTTCCACGCATTAAAACAACGCCTTCTTTTTTACGGTTCTTGTCATAATTTCTTATAATATATGCTCCCTTGGCAGCATCAAAATGACTGGCCATTCCCAATCTTTTTCGGTCGGGTATTTTAACGCCAGGTCGTGTTAAGTGTAATGCGATAATTGGAATGTCGCATGCTAAAGCTGCGCCCAACATGGCTGGCACTTCATTATATTCATAAGGATGAAGATTAAGAACATGCCCTTTTGGAAAAAGTTGAGTTACTCCTGGAGAAAAAATACCAAAATGTGTTCGGCTGTCTTCCGCAGTCTCTGGGCCACTATGTCCTGCAACCCAAATGGTTTTTCCTACTTTTAATTGTGAATCTTGAGCAACCTGGGAAAACAAGCGATAGGCGCCATACTTTAAGTAAGAAAACGAACCGTAAGTACTGGCTGCAGTGAAATATCCATTGAACTCATCAAAACCATCTTCAGAAAAATTGACAGAACTAATTCCAACATTTATCCCAGCATTTGCAAATTCTGTAATTCCTTGCGGCATTAATGCTCCGCTTGGATTCTTGTCACGGTGATACATGCCAGAGTCTGGTGCTTCTCCATATCCTTTCGCAAATCCTGCGATATTAGTAGATCCAGCTAAGTCTGCTGAGTTAACAAGAAATAAGGGGCGCCCATATTTTTTCTGCGTGTAGGTATTTATCCATGATCCAAAATCACCAAAACCCGCACGATTTGGCGCCACTTCTCCTGGCTTCTTATAAAATGGATAGCTACGATAAGCAAAAAGCGTTTCATCGTCTAACGGGTTTTCATTAAACTGGCTTCCGCCCTCCGTTTTGACATTATCTCCTAATTCAACCAAACGATTAGATAAATAGTCCAAAAGCCCATCTTGTTTTTCAAATAATGAAAAAACCGATTCTAAGACTGCTTGCATCTGTATTTTATTTGTCTCGTAATCTAGATCTGATGTATCATAAATGTGGGGAATGTCAATTTTATATTTTTCAGAATAATCTTCTTTAGTTTTCCAAAATTCAGCTGAATTTCGTTTGTGGGGAGCACCGTGACTTGGAGCATCAAATTTTCCATACCCTCTCCCTTTTCTCATTTTCATATAAAGCATTTTTGGTTGGTGTGGATTTTCATTATCCATTAATTTGATATAAGCGGACATTAGCTCTTTCCAATTTTCTCCATCTTCCACACCTTCAACTGCCCAGCCATAGGGCTCAAACCAATCGCGAGGCGTTCCAGCTATAATATCACTAAATGGACGTCCATCAATTCCAAAATCGTTCCAATCAACCAAAGTAATAAAATTGCCTAAACCTAGCCCAAAAGCTGAGTTTTTCGTTTCATGAATAACGCCAGGCGTCAATCCCCCTTCGCCCTCAATCGTAAATACCTTAACCTGGTCGAGTCCAGCATATTTTAACGCGAATGCCTGCCCGGCCGCCACTGGAAACCCGTGCCCGCTTGGGCCTGTGTTTGTTTTGAAGAACAGCGTTTTCCCCTCCATTTCAGCATGCCCCGGTAAACCGCCTCTACGTCGTAAACTTAAGGTGTCTTCAAAGGTCAATGTATATTCAGTGCCCAGTGGGTTTAGATATTTTTTATCGCGTGTCTCTTGATATTTCCGTCGCAAAGCTTCGTTAAATACCGATAATGTAGCATAAACGACTGGATTTGCATGTCCTGCGCTTAAAATAAATCTATCCCCAAATCGCTTCTCTGGTTGGCGTATATCCCAAGACATAACGCCAGAAAGTAAGGTGGCAATCATTGCATGAACCTTTGATCGACTTCCTCCAGGGTGGCCGCTTTGGCTTAAATTTAACATAACGTCAATATTTTGATCAACCATGTCTTTAATGGCTTCCCAATATTTAAAATCAGATTTCAATTCTTCTAATGTCTTCATTTCTTTTTCCTTTTTTCTGCAAATAATTGATTTAAATAAAATCCCGTATAAGATTCTTTTACTTTTGCAACATCCTCTGGCGTCCCCTCAGCTAGGACGACTCCGCCTTCGTCACCCCCCTCTGGCCCCAAATCAATAATCCAATCTGCCGTTTTTATAACATCTAAATTATGCTCAATTACAAGCACGGAATTTCCTCGATCCACCAATCTTTGTAAGACATCTAAAAGCATACGAATATCTTCGAAATGTAGGCCCGTCGTCGGTTCATCCAAAATATAAAATGTTTTTGTTGTGCTCATTTTTGATAGTTCTGTTGCCAATTTTATTCGTTGCGCTTCGCCTCCAGAAAGGGTTGTAGCTTGCTGTCCTAAATGAATATATCCAAGCCCAACATCATTTAATGTAACCAGTTTTTTATGAACTGGTGGAATATGCTTAAAAAAATCCAATGCTTCCGCTACTGACATCTCCAAAATATCTGAAATTGATTTTCCGCGATATTTAATTTCCAATGTTTCTCTATTATATCGCCTCCCGTGACAAACCTCACAAGTAACATAAACATCTGGAAGAAAATTCATTTCAATTTTAATAATCCCATCACCATCGCAAGATGCGCAACGCCCCCCCTTTACATTAAAAGAAAAACGCCCCGGTTTATATCCGCGAATTTTAGCTTCAGGTAATTTCGCGAATAAATCCCTGATATGAGTAAATAATCCTGTATAAGTTGCAGGGTTTGAACGAGGTGTTCGCCCAATAGGGCGCTGATCAATATCTACAACTTTGTCAATATATTTTAATCCTTCGATAGATTTATGAGCGAGTGGGTATTGCCTTGATCTAGTCAAGTATTTTGCCAATATTGGATATAATGTTTCATTTACTAACGTGCTTTTCCCGCTACCAGAAACGCCTGTTACAACTACAAATTTTCCTAGTGGAAAATCTACATTTATATTTTTAAGGTTATTCCCAACTGCTCCTTTTAATGAAATTTGTTTTGTGATTTTACTTCTTCGTTTTTTAGGAATGGGGATTTTTTTCTTTCCCGATAAATACTTTCCAGTCAACGATTTCTTACTTTTCAACAGAGCAGATGGAACACCCGCAAAAGTAATTTCCCCGCCATTTCGCCCTGCACCAGGACCTAAATCAATTACGAAATCTGCTGCTAACATTGTTTCTTCATCGTGTTCAACCACCAAAATAGAATTACCAATATCTCGTAAAGTTTTTAGTGTATTCAAAAGTCGATTGTTGTCTCGAGGGTGTAATCCAATCGAAGGCTCATCTAAAATATATAGAACACCCATGAGCTGAGAACCAATTTGTGTTGCGAGACGAATGCGCTGTGCTTCGCCGCCAGACAATGTGGCGGCAGAACGATCAAGTGTTAAATAATTTAGTCCTACATTAACTAAAAACTGAAGACGTTGCTTCAACTCTTTTAATATTTGATCAGCAATAGATTGATGCATTTTAGATAATTTCAGATTTTCGAAATAAGATTGAATCCCTTTAATAGACATGGCGGACAACTCGCCCAAAGTAATGCCTCCTACTTTGACGCCAAGAGATTCTTTTCTTAATCGACTGCCTTTGCAGTCAACGCAAGGCCGCATGCTCATAAATTGTTCAATCCATTCTCGCACTCCAGTTGATTTTGTCTGCTTGTATCGACGCATTAAATTTGGAACAGTTCCTTCCCAACCGCCAGTGTAAGTTCCAGCCCATCTTTCTGATGTATAAGACATTTTGAATTTTTCATTCCCAGTCCCAAATAGAAGCATTTGTCTGATTTCTGGGCTTAATTTTTTCCATGGGCTTGTAAAATTGAATTGATAATGCTTAGACAGGCTTTTTAAAATACTGCCGTACCAATTTCCACGAGGTTGCTCTCCAAGAGGAACTATACTCCCTTGAATCAATGATTTATTTTTATCAGGGACAACCAAATCCGGATCGACTTCCATATGTGTGCCAAGCCCGTCACATTTTGGACATGCGCCATAAGGCGAATTAAAAGAAAACATGCGTGGTACCATTTCCTCCATGCTGACCTCGCAATCTGGGCAGGAAAAATGCTCACTAAAAATATGTTCCTCATTTGGGAGTTCATTTACAATCAAAAGTCCGCTGCCAATTTTAAGTGCAAGTTCTATAGATTCGGTCAATCGTTCTTGAATTTTTTCCTTCATTTGAATCCGATCAACAACGACTTCAATGGTATGTTTTTTATTTTTATTTAAAATAATTTTGTCGTCAATAGAATATACATCGCCATCTATGCGAACCCGGAGAAAGCCCTCTCGTCTTACTTCATCTAATATACCCTTATGCTCTCCTTTTCTTCCGCGAACCAAAGGCGCAAGAATGTGCATTCTGGTGTTTTTTGGAAAGTTCGAAATAATATCAACAATTTGTTGAACCGTTTGTTTTTGGATAGGTTTTCCGCATTTCCAACAATGTGGAATCCCAATATGCGCATAAAGCAAGCGAAGATAATCGTGGATTTCCGTAACGGTTCCAACGGTAGATCGAGGATTTCTTGCCGTTGCTTTTTGTTCAATAGAAATCGCCGGAGAAAGGCCCTCAATAGTGTCCATGTCTGGCTTTTCCATAAGCCCTAAGAATTGTCGGGCATAGGAGGAAAGGCTTTCTACATATCTTCTCTGTCCTTCAGCATAAATCGTATCAAAAGCTAATGAGGATTTCCCTGATCCAGATAAGCCAGTAATAACCACCAATTTATCTCTAGGGATTTCTACATTAATGTTTTTTAAATTGTGCTGCCGGGCACCTTTGATGATTATTTTGTCGTTTATTGCACTCATAAAATCATATTGAATCTGTAATATTTTGGTCCTAATCGACCTGGAATTTAGGGATTTTCAAATAGGATTTTTTGAACTATTTGAAATGTTTCTATTTATTAAGCTAGCACGGGTAAGTCGTAATTTGAAACCCCTTTGTGTCTCTCTTGAAATAAGAACGGGCTTACAGCTCCGACGAATGACGGAAATTCAAGCACCCTATTACGGGGGGAAAGTCTATGATTGTGAATTGGAACCCTTGACGCTCTCCTCTGTCCTTCGCAATTCATAAGTTGGTTTCTCTGCTTCGCCACCAACTCAAATCTTGCTTTTGCTAATCGGGCTTAACTTAAAAACGTTGCATTAAGAACGATGGCCACTTTGCGGAAGTAAAAACAACTTTCGCAAAGGATTCTGACAATCTGTCTTTACTAAAATAATTATAGGATAGGATAAAAATCGCTAAAAACCTAAACGATAGAAAATTTGCTCTCCGCCTCTCATCTTTGGCGAACAAATCATTTCTACGTTTTGGGGGGCTTTCTTAAAATTATATACTAATTGCGCTGTAACAGATTTATTTTTTTTCATGCCAAACAAAACCGTATTATTCCCTTCAAATGGATTTAATTCGGCTTTATTTCCATTTGCATCAACAATTTTTATTTGTGTCATCGCAGAGAAATCAAAAGATTTTGAACGAGCGTTACTTACTTTTAATTTTAGCGAAACTTGTTTCCCGTTTTTTTTTGCGCTCATCAATTTAAATTTAATACCATCTGCAATTTGTTCTGTCCCAATGGGCAGGGAAACGCGTCCATCTTTCAAAGCCTCTACGGGAATATAAAATTCTATGGTTGCCTTCACATATTTACCCGATTTGTCTAACTTTAATTTTGTGATTTTTGTTTCTGGTGATAAGGATCCAATAGAGGATGTTTCGTTGGGGGCGCTATAAATATCTGTCCCCGTTTTTGTTTTAGTAGATTGTGCAAACAATAAACTTGTTCCTATCAATAATAATATTAATTTCAATTTAAGTAACACTACTCTTCTCCTCTTTTTTTCTTGATAAATGCATCCAAATAAATTTCAACGCGACGGTTTTTCCCCCGTGCGTCTCTAAGGATAGCCCTGTCTGTTATATTTTCAGTGCTAATAATGGGGCGAAATTCTCCATAACCCATAGCGGAAAAATATTTTTCGTTCAGTTGCGCGTATTGACTTAATAAGCGAACCAAATTCAAAGATCGCGCTGACGACAATTCCCAATTTCCTGGAAAAGCTGCGCGTTTGGGAAGGGACAAATCATCTGTATGTCCCTCACAGCGAATTTCTACACTTAAAATATCGCCTCTTTTCTCAATCAAGTCTATCAAACTCGCATATTCTTCGTCTTCATGAACATTCAAAACTTTTGAAGTGCGAATAATACCACCAATTTGCGTCAAAAGGGGATAGACCCTTTTATCTACTTCTGCTGACATAGATTTAAATAGTTTACCACGCATGGTGATTTTAACGCCTTTTGTAACCCTATCAACTTGGACATAGGATGAGGCTACGTTTTCAGCTAATTCTTCGTAGGTTTCGTCTAAAAGCTTGTTAATCACTCGATCAATATGTTTTTCTGCATCATTCAAAATCACCAAAAGCATGATAAAGAAGGTGAGCAATAAAGTAACTAAGTCCGCAAAGGTTAAAGCCCAGGCAGTACTTTTAGCTTTACGTTCGTCTTGAGATATTTCTTTTTTAGTAATAGACAATTTACTATTTTTCTACACGGAGGTTCGAGGGGATAAAGGTCATGAGTTTCTCTCGAATAAGTAAAGGGTGCTCTTTAGCGTGAATACTAATAATCCCTTCAACGGCAATATTTTTTAACATGAGTTCATCTTCAGATTTTCGTTTTAGTTTTCCCCCAATCGGTAAAAAAACTAAATTTGATAACAAAACACCATAAAATGTGGTAATTAGTGCTAATCCCATCCCGCCTAATAATTTTTCAAATTTTTGAGAAACATCAAAATCCATAGATTCTTCGCCAGAGCCACCAAAATTATTCATCATTACAATCAGGCCTAAGACGGTCCCCAGCATACCAAACGCTGGGGCATAAGAACCCATATACAAAAACATTTCTTGTCCTGCCACATGGCGACTATTGATGTTATTCAATTCCAAATTTAAATATTCTCTAAGGCGAACAGCGTCCCGCTCATTAATGGCAAGATCAATTCCTTTCCTCAAGAAACTACTCTCAATTTTATCTAGATCTCCTTCAAGAGAAAGGAGGCCATTTTTCCGTGCTTTTTCAGCTTTTTCTACAATTTCTTCTATGGTTTCAATATAATCATAACTTCCCTTTGTAAATGCATTTTTGAGAATGCTTCCTACACCCAAAAATACTTTGAGTGGGTAATTTACAAGGGTAGCCGCGATTGTACCGCCCAATACAATTAAAACTGAGTTCCAGTTAATAAAATTTGCGGGATTCCCGTCACCATTTATAATACCAAAAGTAATGATACTAAAACCCGCGATAAGTCCTATTACTGTGCCTAAATCCATATAATCCTACTTTTTAAATTGAAGAAACGGGGCGTTATCTCCCCCTCTGTGGTGCCAAGCTTATTGAATATAATTTACCTATTCAATCTTTTTTCTTATCTCGATGAAGAGATTTGCTCCCTTCAAATAATTTATCTTTTTCGCCTTGGGATAGTTTATCAAATCCCACTTCATTAATTTTTTCTAAAATCTGATTAATGTCTGTTTCCATTTGTTTTTGCTTTGCATTGTGTTTTTCTTCTCTATGTATTTGATATTCTAAAGCTTGTTTTCGTATAGAGAATATCACATCTTTAAATCGAAAACGTGAACGTAAAAAAACAAATCCAATGAGCATCCCCGATAAATGTGTCATGTGGCTGATATTCGTTGCATTGCTAAATGAAGAAAAGAATGCAATAATACCAATCCCTACAACAAACCAGATGGATTTGATCGGAAGGATTCCATAGAGATAAATGGTTCTATTGGGATACATTAATCCATAAGCCAATAAAACGCCATAGACGGCGCCACTTGCGCCTACTACGGGAATGGTGGAGTTTATATTAAAAGTAAAAGTGACCAATCCGGATCCAATCCCTGTAATAAAGTAATACTTTAAAAAGCGTTCTTTACCCCAAATTCGTTCTAATTCTGAGCCAAACATCCATAAAACAAACATATTAATAAGCACGTGCCAAATACTGCCATGAAAGAACAAATAGCTGATTGGTTGCCAAATCATGAATGAAGACCAAATGTCTTTGGGAACCAGTCCAAAAAGCTTAAAAAACAATTGGTCTTGACCCGACATATATTGGAGAAAAAATATGGCAAAATTAACAGTAACCAGCATTTTGATAGCATCGGTAAATATTTTAGGCCGAAAGGAAAAACCTCCCGATGGAGATTGAAATTGATATCGCATATGTTTATAAAATTTACCGACTATTTTTCCTTTGTATAAGAAAATGATTAGTAGATTTACTTAATAAATAATATGAAAATATCATGAATAACTTCAATCCCTTGGATTTATATCCCCAAGAAGAATTACAAAAAGATTTACTTCGTTGCGCCAAATCGATAGGAGGAAAAAATTATTTTCTCCAATTATTAGAGGCTTTACGAAACGAACAGACACCTGCTCTGGTTGCCAAAAATAGTACATTTCGATTCCCTCTCGGAACGGTCAAATGGACTAAGCCTATCTTTAGAGAAAAATTCACTCTTCTAAAACAGTTACGTTTGGAACATAAAGATGGAAATATCTTTCCTAAAAAAGGAATAAAAAAACATAAAAGTATCATGAATCTTCTTCGTGCATTAAAACCCATCGCCTTTATTGTTCAGCCCAAAAATAAAAAAGATGGTGAGGGTTTTACTTTTCATCCGTTTGATATTGTCGATGAAAAGACAACGCTTATAAATCCCCTATTTGAGGTATTATTTTTTTCACCTGTTTATCAAATAAAAAAAATATTAAATAAAAAACCCTCCCGTTAAGTAATGACAAAACCCTTAATTACAAACGATGCTGTTGTTTTGGGTTTGCTTTTAGGGATTCTTGCCTTTATTTTTATTAGCGCTAAAAGTAAGCGTCCATTTTGGAGAAAGTTCTACCGTTATATTCCTTCCTTGCTTTTATGTTATTTTATTCCCTCTATTTTTAATTCTCTCGGGATTATTTCTGGGGAATCTTCTATGCTTTACTTTGTTGCATCAAGATATTTACTCCCCACCAGTTTGGTTTTATTAACCATCAGCATCGATTTACCCAGTATTTTGAAGCTAGGTCCTAAAGCGCTCATCATCTTTTTGACAGGGACACTTGGCATTATAATCGGTGGGCCTTTAGCACTTTTGATTCTTTCGTCGTTTTCTCCCAAATTATTAGATGGCGCAGGACCAGAAGCGGTATGGCGCGGACTTACAACCGTAGCAGGAAGTTGGATTGGCGGCAGCGCAAATCAAGCGGCTATGAAAGAAGTCTTTGGTGTGGGAGATCAAATTTTCTCTGCCATGATTGCTGTCGATGTAATAGTGGCCAATATCTGGATGGCTTTTTTGCTCTACGGATCTGGTGTTCATGAAAAAATCGATCAGTGGCTTCAAGCGGATACAAGTGCGATAACGGAACTCAAACAAAAAATTGAAACTTATCGTGCTCAAATTTTACGCATTCCAGACTTGACCGATACAATCAAAATAATGAGTGTGGGGTTTGGCGTAACAGCTTTGGCTCACATTGGTTCAGACTTCATTGCGCCATGGATTTCCACTCATGCACCTGAATTGGAAAAATTTAGCCTCACATCCGGATTCTTTTGGTTGATTGTATTGGCCACTAGTATTTCACTGGGACTGTCCTTTACAAAAATGCGTGAATTAGAAGGCGTTGGCGCCTCTCGTTATGGAAGTTTGTTTCTATATATTTTAGTGGCTACGATTGGCATGAAGATGAACATCCTAGCGATTTTTGAAAACCCTAGTTTATTTCTCTTAGGGTTTATATGGATTTCTATTCACGCAATATTGCTCATTATAGTGGCAAAATGGATTAAAGCACCATTTTTCTTTATGGCTGTTGGAAGTCAGGCTAATGTTGGTGGCGCCGCTTCTGCCCCTATTGTTGCATCTGCCTTTCATCCTTCTTTGGCGCCAGTAGGTGTTTTGCTTGCAGTTTTAGGCTATGCGGTAGGGACTTACGGCGCTTGGTTTTGTGGCATGATTATGCAAGCGATTGCAATTTAAGGCGTTCTTGGTCTTTTTTCCTTAGTCCTTTTACGACTAGCTTATACGAATCATCGATTAATTGAAAAATTAAATCATCTTCCAGTGCGTTGCTTAACACTACTGTATTCCAATGTTCTTTATTGAGGTGATATCCTGCCGATATTTCATTATATATTTGTCTTTGAATCTGCGCATCATCTGGGTCGCACTTTAATGAAAGTGTTAATGGTTTTTCATTCAATCCAACTAAAGCAAATATTTTCCCCATTACTTTTAATACTAAGGTTTCAGGTCCGAAAGGATAGGTTTCCTCAGAGAAAAGTTTTGATAATAAAAAATGTTTTAGTTTTTTGAGCTCCAACTTGGGGGCCTTGAATTTTTAAATAGAACGATTCCGAAAATAATTCATTGGGTTTAATATAGGAGACATGGCGCTCAAATCTGCTTCAGGAACGACCCATTGAGGCATGGTGTATAATCGGGCTGAAATTTGCTTATCTTTTAATAAATGGTGAGTTGCGTTTGCAAACAAATCTCGGGGGAAGATTCCTTTTATTTTTTGAAACCCATACTCTTTTAATCCGTCACGAATAATCGTGGAACAAGATCGAGTAAAGATATTAAAATCTGGATATTTTTCTGGGTCTTTTGGATTGGGTGGGGTTGACCGAATTACATCTAATTGATGTTTATAGATATTTCCTAATTTTTTAACATCTACGCCCTCCAATCTTAAAACATGAATTGTTCGCATAAAATTTCTCCCGAACTTATCATAGTAAGGCGTCCCATCTTTTAATATTTCATATTGGCCATTATTGGGTGAGGGAGCAAATTCACCAAGTGCGGGGCGATAAAAAAATTCTTCCTCGGTTATAATCTCATTCTCATTAATATGATGAGAATAATTAAATATCTCTCCGTTTACATTGATGGCGCTATGCCCAAGTGTGGATGTCCAATATTTTACCAAGCGTTCTGCATAATAAAGCTCAACATAGGGCGTGCTCGCTGGATCTTTTTTTGGCCACATAATGATTATTTTTTGCTTGGTCTCGTAATCTCGTTCAGGTAAAAATCGCGCAGAAACCTCCTTCCCTTCCCAGTGATGAACATACCCATCCCAAATTCGTTTATCAGAAAAATGCTGTTTCCCATTAGCCTCTTCCACAAAAACTTTTTCATCCGCTTTTTTGAGTATGCCTGTTATGATTTCATTCATTATGCGAGTATCCTTTTTAAAACAGCCATTGATTTTAATTGATTCAAAGTATCAAAATGATAAAATAAATGTGCTCTAATATAATCAGAAACGACACGGTTATCCTTTGGTGAAATCTGTAATATCTCAGTGTTTTTGATGTTTTCTTCCATCAATAATTCAAGAATATTTCTACTGTTTGGCCCTTCGTTTGGGTCGGGAAGCATCAGGCCTGGTAAATCGCGTTGATCTAAATCGGGCTTAAATCCCAAGTGATGCAAAAGTGCCAATTCATAGAACCAAAAAAGAACATTCAAATTATCATTTGCCTCATTAAAAGCGCGATATGTTTTCAATAAAATATGGAAAAGTTTCGGATGAGGGTCTTCTTCGGATAATGTTTTTTCAGTCAGCTCTAAAATGGAAAGCGCCAAGGTAACTCGTTTTAAATCCTCAGATATTTTTGGCCAGGTTTCAATAAAACTACATTTTGAAACCAGTTGAAGATCCCGCGATTCTCTATAGTTAAAAACTAACTCGATATGGCTCATGGGTTGGAACAAAGCCGCTTTACCTGACTTTTTTGAACGAGCACCTTTGATAATAAATGAGATTTTTCCTTTTTCTAAAGTAAAACATCGGGCGATGATACTGGTGTCGCTGTATGGAAAAGATTTTAAAACAATAGCGGGTGTTTGGATAAACATAGAAGTAGAGCCTAATTATGTCGATCGGAAATATGAAAAATCACGTTCCAATTTTCACTAATACGCTTTTGCGTAAATCACCTCATGTAAAGCGGGCTTGCCTGAATAAATACATGTCAATTCCAATGGATTTTCATCCAAAGGAATACAGCGAATAGTTGCTTTTGTATCATTTTTAATCGCTGTTTCTGTCTCGGGAGAACCATCCCATCCACACCGAACAAAGCCACCTTTTTTAATTTGTGCTTTAAATTCATCATAGGTCTCAACCGTATGCGTATTGTCTTTTTGAAATTGAAGCGCTTGAGAAAAAAGCCCCTCTTGAATTTCCTCCAAAAGATTTGGAATTGATTCTTTGGCTTCTTCTAAAGAAACAATATTTTTATCGCCATTATCTCTTCGCGCTAAAACTGCTTTATTATTTTCCACATCTCTCGGTCCCACTTCCAAGCGAAGGGGAACGCCTTTCATTTCCCATTCATTAAATTTGAAACCAGGAGAGCGATCTGTCCAATCTTCGTGATAACGAATGCCCTTTTCTTCAAAAGAATCTCGCACTGGCTGGAGATATTTTTTGACCATTTCTGCTTGAGCCTCATCTCTTGCAATTGGAATAATTACCACTTGAATCGGCGCAATTTTTGGTGGTAAACGAAGTCCTTTGTCATCACCATGAGCCATAATTACAGCACCAACAAGGCGTGTGCTTACTCCCCAAGATGTTGCATAAACAAATGCTTCAGTATTCTCTTTGGTTTGGAATCTAACATCAAATGCTTTAGCAAAATTTTGTCCTAAATTGTGAGACGTTCCCGCTTGGAGTGCTTTTTTGTCTCCCATCATGGCTTCGATACAATAGGTTTTATTTGCGCCTGCAAATTTTTCTGCCTCTGATTTGAATCCTGTCAAAACAGGCATCGCCAAATAATCTTCTGCTAATTGGCGATATAATTCTAATATATCAAGCGTCTCTTTTTGCGCTTCTTCTGCTGTGGCATGAGCCGTATGTCCTTCCTGCCAAAGAAATTCAGATGTGCGTAAAAACAGGCGCGTCCGCATTTCCCAGCGAACCACATTAGCCCACTGATTGATTAAAATCGGCAAATCACGATAAGACTGAATCCATTTTTTATACATGGCCCATATTATCGTTTCTGAAGTTGGGCGGACAATGACTTCTTCCTCTAGCTTAGATTCAGGGTCAACAATAATTCCTTTTTCTGGATCGGCTTTAAGTCGAGTGTGAGTAACAACCGCACATTCTTTCGCAAACCCATCTACATGTTCTGCTTCTTGAGCTAAGTATGATTTAGGAATAAAAAGAGGGAAATATGCATTTGTATGCCCCGTGGCTTTAATCATTTTATCAAAAATCTCTTTGATGTTATCCCAGAGTTGAAAGCCATACGGTTTGATAACCATGGTGCCTTTAACGGGTCCGTGCTCGGCTAAATCTGCTTTTGAAACGATGGCATTATACCATGCGGAAAAATCTGAATCTTTGGGGGGAAGTCCTTTGCTCATTTGTGCTTCTCTTTCCTCATTTGTTGACTGCAAAATTACCGGCGTTGATTGGGATGACCAACGATTTTTAGTGTAAAACGAATTTACTGAAATTACTTGAGTGTGGAGAAATATCCATTTATTTTCAAGCCTATGTTCTCCACTAAGTTTTTCATTCTGACGATATTATTAATAACTAGCCCTACAATTTCTATGAGCAAAACACTATTAAAAAACGGACATTTTTATGGCCTCCCAAATGTAAGGGCTGTTTCTTGTGAAAACGGAAAGATTGCCTCTCTTAGCCCTAATCTAAAAAATGATTTTGATGCCATCATAGATTTACAAGACGGATGGGTTTATCCTGGATTTACCGACGGACATATGCACCTTTCTGGCTTGGGTTGGTCTTTAGAAATTTTGGACCTGGTCGGGACGAAAGATAAAAGGTCTATTTTAAAAATCCTTAAATCTTCCCTTGAAAAAGTAGATAAGGACACTTGGATTCAAGGGCGAGGTTGGGATCAAAACGACTGGGAAGAACAGATTTATCCCACAGCCAGAGATTTAGACAAAGTATCGCCGAATCATCCTGTTGTGCTTAGACGAATCGATGGACACGCATTGTGGGCAAACACCAAAGCAATGCAATTAGCGGGACTTGAAGCAAATATAAAAAATCTTGATGGTGGTAAAATTATACGAGATGAAAAGGGGAAACCAACGGGGATTTTTATTGATAATGCCATGGATTTAATTACGGGCGCAATTCCAAAAGCATCTGAAAAAGATATTTTACGTTATACCAAAAAAGCGCAAACTTTATTGAATTCTCTTGGTGTTACCTCCGTTCATGATGCCGGGACAAGTAAAAAAGATATTAAAGCCTATCAAGATTTGCTCGATAAGAATGAACTCAGCGTTCGCATCTATGCCATGCTGAATGATATAAGAGAAGATTATGAATTTTATTTGGAGAATGGTCCTGTTTTTGATAAACCATTTTTAAATATTCGTGCGTTAAAAGTGTATATGGATGGCGCTTTGGGCTCTCGTGGCGCCGCATTGCTTGAGCCTTATTCGGACGCACCAAATGAATCTGGTTTTATTTTTATGAGTGATACAGCATTAAGCAATATTGTGAAAAAATTCAATAATCTTGGATTCCAAGTTAATACCCATGGCATCGGAGATCGAGCCATTCGCCAGATATTAAATGCTTACGAAATATCGGGTTTCTCAAAAATGCGAAATCGTATCGAACACGCCCAAATTGTCCACCCCCTTGATCTGCCTCGTTTCAAGCCATTGGGTGTGATTCCTGCCATGCAAGCAACACATTGCACCAGTGATATGCCTTGGGCAGATGAACGATTGGGGAAAGAACGTTTGACTCGAGCCTATCCTTGGCAATCTTTTTCCAAATTGGGCTTAGCCATTCCCGGAGGATCAGATGCGCCAGTAGAATATCCAGATCCTTTGGCGGGCATTTATTCGGCAATCACGCGACAAGATAAAACTGGTTGGCCTAAAGGCGGTTGGCAAGCGCAAGAACGATTAAGTTTAGAGCAGGCTATTCAATCTTATACAACTTGGCCTGCTTATGCCTCATTTGAAGAAAACGTAAAAGGGAAAATTGAAGTAGGTTATTACGCAGATTTTACTGTTTTAGGTCAAGCCTTATCAACAGAGAACCCGAAATTAATTTTAGAAACAAAAGTAACTCATACTATTGTGAATGGGAAAATCGTTTATCGAGCACATGATTAATCAAAAACACAAAAAACACATTCGATCTTTAGACCAAAAAAAATATCGAAAAAAATATGGCCAGTTTCTTATTGAAGGATTACGGCTTGTTGAATCTGCCCTCTTATTAGATGCAGACATAATCGAATTATTTTGGACGCCATCCATAGAAGAGCGTCATCCCACATTTGTGGAAAAAGTTTTGGAAAAGGGTCTAAATGTAAATCGTGTATCTGAAAAAGAAATTCAAGAAATTTCAATGACCGAATCCCCTTCTGGGATTGTCGCAATCTGTGCACTACCAAGCTTGGAATTTGCAAATCTTTCCTCGCAAAAAAATTGGCTTTACTTAGATTCAATTGCTGACCCAGGGAATCTTGGAATGATATTACGTAACGCTTCTTGGTTTAATATTTGCAATATTGCCCTTTCGCGAGGATGTGTGGATGCCTTTAATCCAAAAGTCTTACGGAGTGGCATGGGTGCACATTTTTCGCTTCATATTTATTCCGATTTTGAGCTTTCAAATTTTCAAAAAAGTCAGCATACCTTGGTGGGAACAGATACAAAAGGAGAAGCGATTTCAACTCTGTCGGATATTCCTAAGCCATGGGTTTTGGTTTTGGGTGGAGAAGCAAATGGCTTACAAAAGGAAACGCAGACACGATTGGATTTACTTTTATCTATACCAAAAATCGGAAAGGGAGAGTCGTTGAATGTGGCTTCTGCTTGCGCTGTGTTTCTTTACGCGATGACAAAATCTTAAGCTTATTTCGCCGTTCAGTTTTAGGGAAATGCGCCGTAACTTCGTGGGATATGGACAATGCGGAGATAAAACATTATGAATCAAACCATCACAATACGAAGCGCTTTTGGCATCGTTTTTCTTTCCATTCTAACGGCATTTTTAGTCGGAGGAGTGGTAATGGGTTTTGCCCTATCCGCGCCTGAACCTTCTAAAGAATTTTTAACCTATATTTCATTTTTTATTGGACAAGGGGCAATGGTTCTGCCTTTATTTTATTATTTATCTTCCCGTAAAAAATCAATTGTCAAAAGCCTTAGGCTTCATCCTGTCTCTTCAAATACGATAATCCATACCATTGTTTTGGCCCTTGGATTTAGTGTCATTAGTGATGAGTTAAGCCGATTGATTGAACTCGTTTTACCCGCACCAGAATATATTCTTGACCTTGGTGGAATATTGAGCCCTAGTAATCCCTTGGCTTTTCTGATTATGATTCTAGCTTTTACGGTGATTGCACCGATTGGAGAAGAACTTTTATTTCGTGGCTTCTTACAAACTTTTTTAGAAAAACATTGGAAAGATACAACACGGGCGGTTCTTGTAACAAGCCTGTTTTTTGCATTGATTCATCTCAATCCATACTGGGCAATACAAATTTATATTTTAGGTGTGGTTTTGGGTTATCTTGCTTGGAGAACCAACTCCGTTTATCCTGCTTTTATTTTTCATGGCATTTTAAATGCTATTGCCCTATTGTTAGGTATTAATCCTGAAAATAGCTCATCTTTTTATCTTTGGAATGGACATGTGGCTTTATGGATTCTTTTTCCGGCGCTCATCTTGGTTTATCTCGGTTTTAAAGGGATTAATCGCAAAAGGATACAAACATGAGAAAAGAAATGTTTGAACATGAAATTACGCTTCTCCGTGATACCTTTCGACGTTTGCTCCGCCGTCATGCCAGGACGAATCTTAGCAAGTTAATCCAAAAAACGCACCCAGCTGATCTTTCTGTTATTTTCAGATATTTTTCGGATGAAGAACAAGAACAAGTTTTCGCTTTAATGCCATTGGATGAAAGCACGGGAGAATTTTTAAGTGAATTAGATGAATCTACATTATCTGAACTTTTAGAGGAGGAAGAGTCAGATCGTATTGCTTTAATTGTCCGCGAATCTAATTCTAACGATCAAGGAACTATCCTAAATGCCTTGTCAGAAGAAAAAACTCAGTCCATTTTAGAATTACTGCGGCAAGACGAACAAGAAGAACTTGAAGAAATTTTAGCTTATCCCGAAGATAGTGCTGGGTCACTCATGTCCACAGACTTCTTTGCTTTGCGTCAAAACACCAAATCTCATGACGCCATTAAAACGCTTCAAGATCAAGATGAAGCAGAAATGGTGTTTTATCTTTACATCACAGATGATGATGAACGCTTGGTGGGTGTCATCAGCCTGAGAACATTAGCTATTACGCCACCCAATACGCTTTTGAGTGATATTATGATGAAAAGTGTCCACATGGTTCGGGCAGAAACAGATCAAGAAGATGTGGCACAAATTGTAGCACAATATAATTATTTAGCTGTTCCTGTCGTTGATAGCGATATGCGTTTACTTGGAATTGTTACTGTTGATGATGTGGTGGATGTCATCCGAGAAGAAGCCACTGAAGATTTCCTTAAAATGGCTGGGGCAGGTAAAGATCGTGAAATTTTGCATAAATCAAGCTGGGAAAACGCAAAAGCCCGCTTGCCTTGGTTATTTGCTAGTTGGCTAGGCGGGATTGTCGCAGCAACCGTTATTGGCGCTTATGAACACGTTTTGCAAAGTACGATAGCCTTGGCTGCTTTTATCCCTGTTATTATGGGGATGGGTGGAAATATTGGGACTCAGTCTTCCACTATTATTGTCAGAGGAATTGCCACGGGACGTGTAGATTTTGGGAGTGAGTTCAAACTTATTTTTAAGGAAATTACTGTTGGGCTACTCTTGGGTGGACTCTATGGTCTTCTACTTGGAATATTTGCCGAACTTAAATTCATTGACGCTCCACCATTTTTGGGTCTTGTTGTTGGTCTAAGCATTGGGCTTTCTATGTTAATTGCAACTGCTGTTGGAACAATGATTCCATTGTTTTTGAGAAAATTAGATATTGATCCTGCAATTGCAACAGGTCCATTTGTGACCACAAGTGTTGATATTGTAGGTGTTTTGCTTTACTTTGTGATTGCAACTTCATTCTTAAATTTATAGCAAAGGAAATATTGTGGCTTTTTTTCTATTCTTATCCTTAAGCATTTATATTGGATTCATTGTTTATATTATCGCAGGTCTTTTCCGTTATAACGACACAAACAATGAGGATAATATTGAAAAAACGGTCACCATTGTTATTGCGGCAAGAAATGAAGAAAATAATTTAGAAGCACTTTTAAACGATATTGCCAATCAAGATTATCCAAAAAATCTCCTGGATATTGTGATTGTAGATGATCGTTCCACAGATAGCACTTGGGAAATTATTTCACAATTTTCCAAAAATTATTCTTTTATCTCTGGCTTACAAATATCAGATTTGTCTAATGAAATGACTCCAAAAAAATATGCGCTTACCCAAGCAATAAATACATCTTCAGGAGAAGTGATTTTAACCACAGATGCAGATTGTCGCGTTCCAAAAACATGGGTAAGCTCAATGGTTAATTCTCTTGGAAATGAAAATGTCATAGTTGTAGGGTATTCACGCATTGATGCCTCTTCAAAATCTTGGTTTCACCAATTACAATCTTTAGATTTTTTAGGTATTATGGCGGCTAACGCTGGCGTAGCAGCTTGGGGGTTATCTTGGTCTGGCTCTGGACAAAATTTAGCATATTTGAGATCTGCCTTTGAGAAAATTGATGGATTTAATCCTGTATCAAATCATATTTCAGGAGATGATATGTATTTAGTCCAAGCTATTTCAAAAATTGGGGATTCGGTTTTCAATATTGATCCAAAAGGTGCAGTAAAAACCGAATCTGTTGACACTGTTGAACAATTTATAAATCAGCGATCACGTTGGGCATCAAACTCTAAAAAATTACCAAACAATAATCCATCTTTTTTTCTTTTTTTGGTCACTGCTTTCTTGAGCAATATCTTCATTCTTGTTTCATTCTTTTTTGGTCTTGGTTCTTTTTTTACTGCTTTTTTAATCAAAAGTATTTTTGAGGGTGTTGTTTTATTTCTAGGAGGGCGTCTATTGAAAACACCTTTTACTTTTTTCATATTTTTTGTTTGGGCTTTCATCCAACCTTTCTACATTCCCGCTATTGCCATTATGGGATTAAATGATAAATTTAAATGGAAGCCATGAGGCATAATTTTTGAATAATCAAGATCAATGAGCGTTAGCCCAACTATCAAAAATCATAAAACGAAAATCCTAATTTGGGTTTTGGTGTGTATCGCAATCGGACTTGCGCTTCGGGCTGGAATAGATCAGAAAATTGTTGTTTTCGTCACGCTTGTTCTCGGTGTCTTTACACAGTTGTTTGCTGGGCTTGGAGCGCTGATTGCATTAATCCCATTCATAGGCCCATTAATTATTAAGATACTAACCATTCCCATTTTTTGGGTTTTAAATGCCATGGGGTATGTCATTTCGGGAGTAGCCATTAAAAAAGGTTATGCTCTAGAATTAGCCAAAAGCCGAATTGTGACATTGGGTTTATTAATTGGGATAATTATTGGATACATTCTAGGTCACATAATCCCGCTGAGATAAAAAAATGAAACTATTAATACTACAAGGACCTAATTTAAATTTACTTGGATTAAAATCTAGTGAACTTGACGAAAGAATTACTTTGGATAAATTGAATAGGGCTATTAAAAAATATATCCAATTGAAGGATGTGGAAGTAAAAATATTACAAACCCATAAATCATTTCAAGCCATCAATTTTATACAACGAAATCGTAACTGGGCTGACGGCTTAATCCTTACGCCCACTTCTTGGGCCAAGTATGAATGGACATTAGTAGAGACCATTTCTTTAGTAAAACTCAAAACAGTCCAAGTCATTTTTGATGAAAAATATTCATTTTCTATAAGTCAACAAAATTCTATTTTTGATTCCATCGTTACACATACTGAAATCGGCCGACCTAAAAAAGCTCACCTTCAAGCGATTGATTTCTTTATAAAATGAGGAGAATTGTTTTTTTTGTAGGCCCTCTACTTTCCCTGTGTTTATCTCAATCTACCATTGGCGAAAACCCTAATAATTCGCCGGCTTATCACTTTAGGTCCTCTAATGATTTGGTAAAGAAAGCTATACATACCAGTAATTTACCAACACCAGAAATATTTGACTCGCTTCGCTTGCTTTTGCCTTGCAAAGGAGTGCCAGTCCCCACAAGAGCATCTCGACTGCCAAATGCGCCAAGAGATTATCGGAGTGGCGTCCATAGAGGCATTGATTTTTTTGCTAATTGGGGGACTTCGATATGGGTGCCAAGTAATGGAATTGTGATACGTGCAGACCATCATTATAAAGAAATTCCGGCCCAATTTCGCGTAGATCTATTAAACAAGAGTGAAAAAGTAGGGCAAACTCCCTCAGATATATTTCACCATATTTTGTTGGGAAAAGCTATTTTTTTGGATCATGGTTTTGATCTAATTCCTGGTTACCGTGTCATTACTATTTATGCTCATATGTCTAGCATTGATGCTAAAATTATCCCAGGTGCAATCGTTCAACGAGGACAATTTCTAGGAAGGACTGGAAACACTGGTACAAAAGATTCAACCCTTGGAACACGAAAAGGAGCCCACTTGCATTGGGAGCTAATATTACAAGATGCTAATGATGAATATTATATGGGACAAGATTTTGCTTACGAGGATTTATATCGCATATTGAATAATGCTTTTGTAATCGAATAAAATTATACTACCATTAAATAATATTGGATAATAAAAAAGGGCAGATTTTCTGCCCTTTTTTATTACTAATGATCCTTTTTATTCTTTTGATATTACTTCATCAAAATCAACTTCTTCACACTGGTGAAGTTGTTGGCGGAGATGCGATAAATATACATCCCCGATGATAGTTGCTTGCCAAAATCATTTGTTCCGTTCCACTTTACAGCATGGAAGCCTGGTTCTAATGTGTTATTCACTAACGTGGCTACCCGCTGTCCCATTAGATTATAAATATCCATTCTAACTTCACTTTGCTCTGGAATGTCAAATTGAATACTTGTAACTGGGTTAAATGGGTTTGGATAATTTTGATGTAAAGCAAATTCTTCCGGGATAGCAGAGCCATCGATAGAAAGCATATCGCTTATGTCAAAATTAACTGTCATATAATATGGCGCTGGACCAGCATCTGTTGTATCGCTACCATCGCTTGCAGAAACATACCACCACCAAGAAGTAGTGTCTTGTTGAACTGTAATCATATCCAATACTTCTTGATAGGATAGGCTAAGCGTAGTGTTGGTAGTTAGTGAATCTCCACCATACCATGCGCCGGGCTGTACCCAACCCCAATCATACTGAACAGCATCGCCATCTGCGTCCGTTGATGGCGTCCATGTAAAATCAACGCTACCTGTCGCAATGTTAGCTTGAGTGATACTAATCACTGTCTGACTTACTGGCGACGTCATTGTGAAGTCCGAAGGAGGTGTGTTAATCGTCCAATCGACAAAGTTCCCAATAACAGCTTGCTGAGTTGAGTCTGGCAACATCGCTAGGTTGAATGCCATAAACACAACGCTACCGTTTTCGATAGAGACATCATAAGCGCCTCCCGTCCAACTCGGTAAGCCAGAATCATGCGTTTCGAATGGGCTGGGCAATTGATCTTCTGTTCCCCAACCGAGTGGATCAACAATATCTGCCATGCTTCCAAAATAATCGATGCTAGCATTCATTGTAAGTTCATCAGCGTTCATTCCACCGGTAACACTTACTACATCTTTCACGTTGACAGAGTCATATGCGATGTCATTCATCACCCATTCTACACCTAATACATCATGCACGAAAGTGCCTTCTCCAAAGGAGACATCTTCCCAATCAGTATATGTACCAAGTGCCTCTTCGGATGAAAATAATAAATATCCACCTGAAGCCACATATTCACCTAAAGGATGAATATCTGAATCAATTGGGTTCGCATTCCAATCATAAACGCCTGTGTAAATTACTTTATCATAATGGGATAATACAGATGATGGATCTGGTTGATAGTTATCATATACGCTCCATCTATCGTAGCTCACGTTCGCTGCAGTCATATTTGCCATAACACTTGAATCAGAAGCACTAGGACCATAGGTCCAATAAGTCGCATAGTCAAAAATGTATAATACACTCCCCGCTGTTGGAACAAACGTTGTGCCAAAAAACAATCCAGATTCAGATTGTTCGGCTAAACCACCATCATCGGTTGCTAATAACCAATAAGTACAAGTACTAGAATCAGTCCATACGGTTGTTGTGAGGTCAATCGTAGCAGAATAATCTCCGTTACCATCATCCGTCATGCCAACTGTATATTCTGTTCCGACAGAATCGCTAGGCCCCGAGGTAATATTAAAATGAGCCTCTGCGCTTGCAACGGATCCATCATCAACTGCGCTTCCACTAATACTTGCAGAGCTAAGACCTGCCACCACACCAAAACGTGTGGATGAGGCAAGATCGAGTTCAGCAACTGGAGGAGAAACGGCCGCTACATAATTTAGCAATGCACCCACAAAAGCATCAACCTGAGTAAGGTCTAGCCCAAGGGTATCTCCATTATCAATATACCAATCAACTGCTGCTTCCGGCATAAACGAAAGATACGATGCGGTTCCACCGGTAGAATGATCCATGGTGGTTCCAACTGCATTATCATCTTCATCTACAAAGATTGTGGTTGCGGCGCCAGGTGTAATCAAGTCCGTCCAACCAGCGGTTTCAAGAATTGTATGATTCAAATCCAAACCATTTGGGTCAACAAAAGGACTATCAAAAGTCGTTGCGTCGTCACCAAATACGGTTAAGGTATCCCCATGTAATGCATTTTCGTCTGCCGCATCCATAGGATCATTTTCTCCGCTCGCAATACCAAAAACATCATACATGAAATCTCCAGTAGTAAACGTTGGTGAGGCTGCTAAGCCATGTCCAAAGAAAAAATCTTGGTCCATTAAAACCAAGTCTCCGCCTCCAGATACGAAAGCACCATAACCAGGATCGTCTTGATCTGTAGCGGGAACGGATGAAACACCCCAACCCGTTACAATGATATTCGTCCAACCAAAATTGATTACGGAAGCATCAATGCCTTTATTTGCTTGTACATCCCAAACCTCATAAACAAATCCAGCATTATCTAAGGCTTCTGCCATGATTGCTTCTTGATCTGAATCAACATTATCGTAAACCAATAATACATCTGCAGCTGGACTCAATGGCTGAACAACACTGAAAGATAGGGGAGATGAGCTTGATGCAAGATCATCGTTGTCGACTAATTCAACCCAATATTCAACGCTATTTCCAGCCGCTAAGCTGTAGCTAATATCAAATGTATAAATACCGTTTCCATTTGCGGCAACACCAGCAGATGCTGTCAATGTTCCTGTATTTGTTACACCGCCAGCAGTGTAGAAATACATTAATGAATCATTGGCATCAATTGCTACGCCTGATGCGTCTTCATCATCAAACAAATCTACTTCGATTGTCACTGTACCTGAAGCATTATATGTGTTTGAAGGTTGTGACATATCAACACCAATAGGAGCACCCCAAGGGTAAGTCACTTTAACCAATACCATGTTATCCGTTTGGTTGGAGTATCTTCCCCATTGGCCATCTGTCCAAGGACCGCCAAACCATGTATAGGATGTGGTTTTCCCAATAGCGTCATTACTACACGCAAGTGGCTGAGGTGTATCCCCGCCTTTTACTGTTGCAATTACGAATTGATCAACAGCGGATAAATCTGTGCTATCTCCAACAACAAATTCGCCACCAATATCTAGGTATGCATCAGCAGACCAATCAGAGACATAACCTGCAATTGTATTAGGCGTAATGGTTGTCCGATGTGTGCCAATAGGAGATGCCCATACTGTATCGCCAGCTGCATCTAAATAGAATGCTTCACCACGGGCTACATTATATGCATCGCCAAATTCAGAACCTACGATATTTCTTGCGTTACCAAAATCAGCACCAAAAGCAACACAGTTACCCGCGGAAAACCACTGGTAATAAACTTCTTTTACCACACAAGGTGCGGCAGGGGTAAAAACAGTTGCAAAAGTATCTGCTGCTGAACCTGAACCTAAGTAATAATAAGCATCATCTTCATTCATATAAGAAAGATTCCATAAAACATCTTCATCTCTCGAATAATCCGTAAGCGTTTCTCTATGATTTTTCTTCTTACTGATCTTTTGTAAGGGAACAATATCCAAACCATCCACATCAAAAGCTGTTGGGCCAAATCTTTCAATGGCTTGAGTCTTCGTCAAAGTGCGACCTGTTGAGGTAAGATAATGAACCCTATTTTGTGTCTTCACAGATAGTTTTTCTGCGGTTTCTAGACGAGGATTTTTTCCTACTTCTCTTTTATCAAATTGAACATCATTTTTTACTAAAATAGTGCTATTATTTCTTTTGTCGTTGATTGGTTTATCCAATGCAAAAACAGAAGAAGACAAAAATAACATACCCGTAAGTAAAACTGTTATCTGTTTGTTCATGTCCTATTCTCCTTTTTTTGTTGTTGTGTAATTTATTCTGTAATCTTTGCCAGTAGCTCAAACATAAAAGCAGGGTAGTCTGTGGTAAAGGTATAGTCGATGACCACAGTATCTCCTACTGCGGGGATAGGATTCCCCTGAACGTCAAAGTTTTCCGTCCCCTCATAGACCTCCGCAACACGATAAGTTAAGCCAGAAATGGTGGCGTTCGCAACTGTTATTAATACTTGGGCAGTATTTGGGGTAGAAGCTTTCACCAATCCATCAATGCTACTATTATCATAATGTTCACTAATAAGCGCAATGCCAGATGTATCTAGTGCGGTACCAAAGGTTTTGCCCGTCAAAAGAGAAAAGGTATATGCTTCGCTAATTTGATTTAAATAATAATGGGCTTCTGCCAAGCTAAGAAAAATAGCTTGGGTGCTGATGGTGGCGTCTTTATCAAAAATATAATCACTATTGTCAGCAATAATCTGATCCCCAAAATAAATCACATTTTCAAAATCACCATTAATTAATGCGAGAAAAGTTAATCCTGCGTTTGCGTTATTTATTAATTGATTTGTATTGGCTGTGTCCAAAAAAGCAAAAGATAGAACCTTTTGAAAATTAGATTCAGCATTTACAAGATCCAATACTCTTAATTGACTCCAACCCATTCCAAGATAAACTTCTGGCTGAGTGGCATCACGTTCAGATGCAGACTGAAATGAGCTTAACGCTTCTTCATAAGAACCAGATGAAAAATATACCCAACCTTTTTCTACAAACCCATCGTAAGAATCAGAGTTTTCTGACAAATAAGCATCGTCACTCAAATATTCTTCACATGCGCTCATAAATAGGGTGCTTGCAATCAAGATACTTGCGGTTAACTGTAATTTGTTCAAATGCTTTATCATTTTATGAGTAACATTTTTTGGTGAGAAAGAAAATGGTTTGCCCTCATTTCAAGAATATAAACACCGCTTGCCAGTGGTTTGCCATTTAAATTTTTTCCAGACCATTTAAGGCTATGATTTCCTGCTTTCATTTTAGCTTGATTAACAGACCAAACCTTTCGACCCATGATATCAAATACTTGGATAGACACATCAGAAATTTCCGGTAAAGAATACCTTATGGTTGTGATGGGATTAAACGGATTAGGATAATTCTGATGCAAAGCATAATGCATTGGCAATGTGAGGTTTTCGTTTTCTGGCAGGTGTCTCTCCCCATCTAAAACAACAAAGCGCCCTAAAGCATTGGATTGTGTCGAAATCATATCTCCGTGAATTGTGCCGCCGATGTTATGCCAAGCGTTATTGTGATATTGATATACTTTGCTATTATCGCCAAGGGAATTCATCAAGATGTTAATCTTGACTGATTCATTGACCCCCTTATCTTGAGGGCCAAAAGATATGACACTGGAAACTACGGATAGGTTTTCTGGCAGACTTGAAACAAGGTGGGTTGGCACAACCATCCCTGCAATATATTGGTCGGTCTCTAGTGCGCCAAGCTCTAAGGTAAAATTGGATCGCCCAAGATTGAGAATACTTCTACCGGCGCTAGCATAAAAAATAGTACTTACGGCTAAAGTGTCTGGAACAAATGCATTCCCACTCGCATCTCTTCCTTGAAACACAAAAGAATATTCAGCTTCAGAGCTTAATGCGAAGCTAGTATGGTACGAGGCGAACCCATCAAAGGAGTTTAAAACATCCATAGAGAGCTCACCTGTTTCTAAATCTGTTGAGTAGGAAATTGTGGCTGTATTATTTCCAATCAAATCATAGACATCTCTCTGACTTGCAACATATAAATCAATATGATTTAGCACGCCAGGGTTTTGGAAACCAAACAAATCGCTAAAATCTGGTAATGTAGTGATATTGGAAATCCAAAAATCAGATGTGGGGGGCGCCGGAGCATCATCAACTTTTGCGACCATTAACATCATAATTTGAGTCCCAGAAGATGTATCAATCTGTCCTAGGTTATCCACCCCTAAGTTTTTAAAGGTAAACATTGTATCCGTCGTAACGGGAAGCTCGCCATAAGCCGTAAGGCTATCAATAGTCAAATCAACCACTTCAAAATTTGAGGACATATCATCTAAATAACCGCTTTGGAGTGCTAATTTTTTCACTTTAAACTGAATGCCGTCTTGTCCATTAAAAACGAGCATATCCGCTGGATTCAAATCGGGACTTTTATACACAATTTCATTGTCTATGTTCAAAATATATCCCTGCATTATTACCCAATTATATGACCAAGGGGCTACATTTTTAAACATATATGGCGCGGGTTGATTTCCCGCTTTATCCCATTTCAAAACGCTTGCACTTTTCCCAGATGGGGCGCCGGATAAATCCAAAGCTTCAAAATTGTATATTCCATTATAGCTTGTATCAACGCTCATCATTCCTAAATAACAAGCCATGCCATAATCAGCAAAATAATCTGATATGTTTTTTGGAGACGCAATAGCCTCCAAGGCAATGTTCGTAGCTTCTATCCCAAATTCGCTTGTTTGACAGATTTCACGAATAAAATCCCATTCAACATCAGGACCTAATGCTAAATTTCTTAATCTTTCTTGAAGATAAGTAAAAAATAAGTAAACATTATGTTGATCAGCTCTTCCCTTGAGTTTATTAACACCCGTTGAAAGATAGGTTAGTTGGTTTCCTGTGGATGTCGAAGGCTCAGTATCGTCCCCAAAGAAGATAACATTTCCAAAGATTTTCTTTTGCATCATTTGCCCAACCGCCTCCAAAATCCAAGGCTCTTCTTCTCTCTTGTTATGCTGAAGCGCAAGTTTTGCAAATTCATGAGCCATAGCTTGCAAAACAACATTAAGATCATTGTCAGTCGAACTAATATCCAGAGGATTGACGTCAATATATATAATATCCCCATTGTTTGAAAATTCAAGCTCAGGAAGCGTATCGTTCATAGATGAATATCCATGGACAAATAATTTATCTTGTGTATCGTTTCTCCCCAAATCATACTCGTCTTTTATATCCGTAAACACAAAAATTATTTTCCCATTTTCATCAGTATCTTTCTCGATACCCGTAAAAGAACGAACGGTGTCTGCAATAGAAATTGTCATACCATCATATTGAGAATAAGCGGCATCGAATACAGTCGGTTCATCAAAGGCTTCCCCGATGACCTGAAGGACAGAATCTTCAATGTCTGCACTTAATCCATCTACCAAGATATCACAATGACTCCCAACATATTCCAAAGCACAAAACACTTGCTCTGTTGATGAAGGAAAAGCTTCAAAGCTGGTAATCCAAAAATACTGACCATAGCTCGCGACAACTGTATCGGGCGGATTCTTTACATTGCCCATATTGGTAAAGGCTTCAGATAAAATGGTAAGATTCAGAGACATTTTGTCTGCACTGCTCAACGATGACATTGCTTGAACTCCATCTTCAGCCAAGGCTATACTAAAATTTGAAGTATAGTTTGAGGCTGAATCCTCATAGCTAATATTGCTATTAGAAAATATATTGTTAACGCTTACGTCTAATAAGTTTAAATAATTCGTTGAAAAACCTGATTTGATAACCGGTTCGTTTAGCGTCAAATAAAAATAACCTGTTTTAGAATCATACTTTATATCCGTTATGGACGCGCTTGTTGTGTCTGGCACATAATAAACGGCGGCTAAGGAGTCTATAGTGATGGCCGGAGTCCCATTATCTTTAGTGGAAGCAAAAGTATAATAATCTAATAATAGATAAAGCGAATCTTTGTTGCTATTTGACTCAAGCTGAATTTCGTCTGGTTCACTTAATTCAACATTAATGGTTTTTTTGCCATTTGATCTCCAAACTCGACCAGAATTTAAAAAGAGGGTATCTTGATTTTGAGTATTATAAAAATATATTCCCGTTAAATCACTGTAATCATCTGCGCCAATTTCATCGTCATCCAAAACATCTGCTCCGTTAAATGTGCCAATTTTAGTCGACCAATCTATTGAGATAAGATTATTTTCTGCATCATATTCTACAAACCGACCATTTTCATCTTTTGCTGGTTTAGGCATAGCATATGATGAGGATGAGGATCCCGCATAAAAAGATATTGGAATGTTATTGGATTCATTGTTCCCATTTTCTGATTTGTCATACACCGCATACGCTTCCAAAGAACAGGATATGGGCTCTCCTACATCATTCCCATTTTCATCTAAATTCAAAAGATCTTCAATCTGCGCTAAGATAGGTAGAGACAAGCTCTGTATTTTAAGCGAATTATTACTAGTCGATACGCTACCTGTGGATAGATAAAATGAATTTTGCCCACTATGAATACGGATTTTACCCCAAACAGGAATAGGGGAAGCTGAAATGTCAAAATTAGAATTTTCAGAATCTCGGAAATAGATATACAATATATTTTTCGCATAATCAAATGCGGCAGAATCAGCGATTAGGGGAATCGAATCTGGTATTACTGTCGTTGTTATCAGAGACGACGCAACCGGATTATAAAGCATATCCCTAAATGCTTTTTCTGACAAATTGAGGGATAATGTGTTTAAATCCAACCCTGTTTCAATACGTTTCGCATCATTCATCGTTAATTGTATGTCTATTGTATCACTGTCTTCCGTTTGTAAAACGGATTTCATCCCTTCTAAACTGACCGTATTTCCAAGGCCATCAACAAAGCCAATGTTAAAGGGGATAATATTTACTTCATAATCAAGAACGCCATTACTATTGCGGTCTTCTCCAGGATCATTGTCTGGCACTTCTGGGTCTAGCAAACCGTTCCCAGAACCGCCATCTATAGATCTATCTTCAGCGATTTGATCATATTGAACAGGGCGATCAAATACAAATCGTAGTGTATTTTGTGTCGCATTATACTCACAACTCCCCACAGTCGGCGCATCAGACTGAATTGTGCTTAATGAGAGTGTCGCCGAATCGCTTGGCGAACTATTTGCATCGATAAACGCACCCTCTTCAAAATGAATAAAGAGATTGCTGCTACCGAAAGATTCTAACAAATCAATCTGATCTGTTGAATGCCCCCAAAATTGCGACAAAACTGCTGTTCCAAAAATTGTTTCATCTTTTTCGTCTACTACTGCTCCAAACACCAAGGGAATTTCTAATTCGTTTACCAGTATATTTGTGTCGCTCAATTCGCCGCCAGAGAGAGTAAATTCATCATTTTGATGGATGATTGAGATCCGACCCAATAAAACATCCGATGAGTATACTTCATCAGAAAAAACAATGGTAAGGGCGTTTGAAGAATCGTTGTAAGTGGCGGTTTCCGGCACAACCCCACAAAAGACAATGCTTATCAATAACAAACTTGTAAGATATCGCTTCAATTGCATTAGAACGCAAACCCCACGCTTAACTGCGAAACGGTCCCAATCAAACTATAATCAGAAATTGCGTAATCAATCTGTATTTTTGGGTTAAAATATTTTGATAAATCTATACCAAATCCTCCCATATAACGACCGCTATCGTGGTTTGAGAAAACACCTGCACGGAGATATAATAAATTCATAAATGAATATTCAAGACCTACGTTTAAGCGCTCGTCTGAGTCGTTTGGGTGCACGCCATCAACCGACATGAGCAAACGATGAGTTGGGTTCTCCTCTAAAAAAATATATGTGAGACCTACCTGAAAAGATAAGGGCATGTGGAAGGGGCGATATGATTCTTTTTCTAGTAAAGGCTCGCCATTATTATAGTCTTCAAAAACTGCATCGGCGCCTTCTTTCCTAAAGTCGAGTTCAGGGCCAAAATTTCTCACAGCCATCCCTAACGAAAGAGATCTAAATCCTGTTTTATATAATGCGCCTAAATCAACCAGCATTGCACTTGCTGTTAAACCATAAAGTGAGACAGATTGTTGAAGATATCCAAAGTTCATGCCAAATGAAAATTGATCCGTGAATGCTTTTGCGCCTGAAAAAGAAATTAAAATATCATTCCAGCTATAGAAATTCCCCGTGCCAAAAGATTCATCAACAGTTGTTTCTAAGATATCACCAGAGTTTAACGATTTTACATTAACGCCAAGTGCTCCATATTTGGTTTGCATTCCAATTGCCAAAGCCGTGAAATCTATATCTGCAAACCAATTGACTTTAGAAAAAACAGCTCCTTTACTTGAAATATGAACCAAAGAAGCCGGATTATAAAAAACAGATGAGACTGTGTTGTTGATCATCCCCGCGCCACTACTTGCCATTGCAGCATATTTTGCATCAGGGCTAATCATAATAAAATGGGCTCCAGATGTGCCCACCTTTGCAAAATTTTGTTGGGCCATTAAAATTTGGCTTAAGAATACTACAGAAAAAATTGCACTTGATATTTTTAAAATTTTCATCATCTGAAAATACTAAACTTTCCAACATGTTTTTTCTGACCGCCCTCAACAACGTAGATATAAAGACCGCTCACTACAGATTGATTATTCCTTGATATTAAATCCCAGTATTCGATATCAGATCCATCTGTATGCGCCAATTCATCGACTAGATCACCCGACAAAGAAAAAATTGATATTTTACATAATCCTGGTAGATTTTTAAACATGAGCCGATCTTCATATTGCGCTTCCCATCTTGCGGAGCCAAGATAAGGATTTGGGACCACGATTACCCGATCAACTCCAGGTTGAGAATCACCAGACTCATAGAGTTTTTTTGTAAAAACTGGAATCGGAGCATTATCAGCAGATTTTTTATAGTTTGAAAGTGGTGAGTAAGCAGGAGATAGCCCTGCATCTGGATGCCCTGTATCATAAGCAGACACACTATAATAATAGGGAAGCCCGTAAATGGGCGCTACGACTGTGTCTCCCCAAGCTGTAACAGCTCCAGTATCTGAGTAGGTATTCGTTACGCTTGGTAGGTTTGCTAAAACCCATTCACCGTTCATATCTTTTTGGTTTAAAGTATCGCCATTCATATCAACAACAAAACTTCCCGACCTGGCATCTCCCTCTTCAAAAACACCAATCAGCTCCCAGCCTTGCGGGTTATATTGAGATCTGTAAACTTGATAACCTTTAAAATCGTTTACAGCTTGCGCTTCATCAAAAAAAGATTCTGCAGAATTGTCCCACACTAAATTCATGCCCCCGGTGATTGGACTATAAGACAATAAAGGGATATTGGGCGGTATCGGGAGAGCCCAATGGCTTCCTTCATCAAAGTCACAAGGATTAATTGGAGAACAGTCGCTTCCAGAATAATATGCAGTCATTGCATTATCAGCATTTTGACGTAAGTCCTTCAAGCCCGTTCCACAAACAACTGAAAATACAACTTTGATTGTATCATTTTCTGCTACATCAAATGGGCCAACTGACAGGAGAAACCGATAATCAAATTGAGGGTAACCCAACTCAAGAGGATTGTTTAAAAACTTTTTTCCCTGGCTTGCGACGTGTTGTCCATTAATATAATCCAATTTATCCTTGTCTGTTCCTGGATCGCTTTCCCAGTTCCACCATTGGTGTGAATAAGCGCCCATATAGCTTCTGCCATCTTCTGCTGTTATTTGTTTTCCTGCGGATGAATAAATAATTTGTCCGCCCAAAAAACCCTCATTTGTTGGGGTTTTTTCTCTCTCTCCATAATCATTTGATGAAGAACCTGGATTGTCCCCATCATAGATATACGACATACTGCGAGGATAAAGATAGCCAAGTAAAACTGTCCCATCTTCAAGAATAGCAACTTCCCCCTCGACTCTTTCTAAGTCTTCTACGTCTGCCTGCCAACGAAGGGTGTCTCCATCCGGATCCAACAACAGCGCCCACTCATCAAAAAATCCATCTGGTTCTGCCATTGAAGGGTTATAATTTGGGTTTTGTTGCATATCTTTTAAAAAAGGAACACCGTAATCATCATACCCCGTAATCCCATCTGCGTCAAAATCATAGGGGTCAACAATATCTAGGCGATCTGTGTGGGAATCAGAACCATCCCATCCTTCATAATCCACCAAATCGTCAATGTGAGGTTCAGTATCATCTGAAGAGGACACATCAATATCATACCAAAAACTAACGAACACGTCTTCTAGATTTCCATTTAAACCCGTATTCACAATTTTATATTCAAAAACAACAAAGTCATCATAATCAGGAAGACTCCAAGTAAGCCCTCTTTGAAATACTTTTAACCCAATGGGTATATGACTGCTTTCTGGGCGATCAGCAATATCATCAAATACCATATATGAATCTTCGATTGATTTCGCTGAAGCTCCACCTACTTGAGAACCAATCTCACCAGAAAATCCTACGGTAGGGAGCCATTCTTGATCGGGGCTATAAAAATAGGTTGATACGGCTGCTTCACCGCCAATCTTTGTTCCGATCCACAAACCAGCATCATAAAGATAATTATTCCCAGAACCTGCTGGCCATTGCGCTGAAGGTCGTCCCGTTGAGGTTGAATTTGGATCGCCATAGCTTCCATAATTTGTAACAGCCATCCAGTTGTTGTTTGTCGTGTGATTGAAGAAGGCTTTTTCTGGCCTCGTTGTTGTGCTTTTAGATAAACGCCTTTGTTGGGGGTTCTTTTCTCTGCCATTTACAAATGACCCTAATAAAAACAGACTAATAAACCAGAAGACTTTTGTGTAATGTTTAATATTTTCTCTCATTAGAAACTAACGGTTAAACCAACTTGAATTCTACGTTGATCTTGATAGTAAACGGGGTTTGAATCAGAGCCTTGCTCTGGGTACAGTTTATTGTCATCACCGAATCCATCTTTATCTAAATCTACATTGCCCATATATTCAAAATATGTTTCTTGCCCATCCTCCAAGGTTACTTCTCCGTCGTCGTTAGTATCGTATGTTTCAATGAGCGTTTTAAAATTATGATACCATTCCGTATCCGCAACACCTCGATATCTTCTCAAGTTAAATAGGTTCGTTACATATAGATAAGCACCTAAATTTGTATTGGCTACGTTTTTGGAATAACTCAGGCGAAAATTTGATGAGATATACCAAGGAAACGTTTCTGTGTTTTCAACTATCAATCGTCCTTGGTTGGGTTTTGTATATCTTGTCCCGCTTCCATAATTAAAAATAACGGTCGCTAAAAAATCTTTATACGCCACATTTGTATTAATGTTAACAGTATGTGTTTGATCCCAAGATAAATACGACTCAAAGGTTGGGACAATATTTCCAGACCATTCTGTTAAATACCCCTGACTCACGCCACTGCTTTTCCCTTTTGCGATAGAATAGGTATAATTAACTTCACCATATATTTTTTTACCAGCCCTGCGCAACAATAAAATTTCAAAACCACGGACATTTCCATAATCTCTATTATAATACATGGTGTACCAATCATTAACCGTCCAAAAAATGGGACGGGTATCTGTTAAACCAAAAATGTCTTTATAAAAAGCTTTCGCCTCCAAAAGTAATTCAAAAGGAAATTCTTTTCTCACACCAACTTCATAGGCAATGGTAAGTTCGGGATTCATATTGGGGTTTCCAACAATGGGGAAACCGCCACCAAAATTATATGTATTATTCCGAAACAAATATGACATAGCTGGCCGTTGGTATTGTCTACCATAATTAAAATAGAGTAACGATTTGTCCGAAATCGGAAAAGACACGCCCAGTCGCGGAGCAAACAAGTTTTTCTTTTCCGCTTCTATGGGGTTTTTAATATCGTCTAAATCGTGTTGATATTCCCCCGCATTTGCTTTCCATTGTTTATATATTTCATCTTTACCATCCCCATCCCAATCTGCAAAATCACCGCTTGTCCATGTGGGGTCTTCTTCATCCGCAGGATAGGAAGAATTTGGGTCAAATCTTTCAAACCTTAAACCCGCATTAACAATGATACCATGATATTCCATTTTGTCTGTGAGGTATAAAGACAGATTTGATGGCGTTGAAACATCATTTTCCGCATAACCATATCGATCTGGGGGCCAATGATTTCTCATGTCAAAATTAATATATTCTAAGCCCGATCTAACTTGATTAGATTCGTTTACTTGGCTTACAAAGTCAACCTTATAGGTAGTTATAACCTTTTTATCAAAGTGCCAGTGGTCTCTATTATATGTATAAGGATGTGAGGGTGCTACACCATAAAAATCCCCACTATGCTTTGTCCCTTCATCTGGAATATCTGACCAAGGCATCCAAAAATACTTTTCATCATACACATCAATAACCCCATCATTATTCCAATCTCTTTCAGATTCATCTACAAAATCATTGTTGTTTTCATCGTGAAACATATCTTGAGAATCATCGATACCTGAAATGGCTTTCCCGGGCGTATAATTATCTAAAATACCATTCCCGTTTAAATCTTCATTGCGATTGTCATTATCGCCATCTACATCCCAATTCAAATTTTCATCATAAATGTTATTCCCATTCAAATCTCCCCACCACTCGCCTTCATTCCATTGGCCATCACCGTTCGTATCTTCGTAAGGTTCGGTTGCCCAATAAACATCTAAAACGCCATCTCTATCTGTGTCTTCATTAATGCGCTCAACAATATTAGATTTTAACTGTGTGCTATATTGGGCAATACGAAAAGTCATAAAACTGTTTTTTGAAAGTGTCCATGTAAGGCCTACATTCCACATATTAGATTTTTCTTGCCATAAAGGCTGACGCTCAAACATATTAAAAACAGTCATTTTTCCATCTGCATCTACATCTTCAGTGTCTAGCACACCATTCCCATTGATGTCTTCGCCATCGTCCAACACGCCATTCCCATTGATGTCTTCTGTATCTAAAGCACCATTTCCATACCAATTATCTATTTCGCTTTCGGAATCTAAAATAAAATTAGAATTATAATCTTCATTTGAGCCATCTCCATCAGATTCAACAATTTGTCCATTACTGTCTCGATCTTGCTCATAAGGTGTGTCGTCGTATACGCCATTCCCATTGATGTCATTATACCATTCACCTTCATCATGAACACCATTCCCATTCCAATCAGCGTAAGGCTCTTCCGTTATATAGAGATCAAGAATACCATCGCCATCACTATCTTCTGTTTGTAGGCCATCTGTAGTCCACCAATCTGTATAAAATGCTGGCGCTTCTCCATCCTCAAGAATACCATCGCCAACAACACCATCGTAAAGCTTAACATATGTTGGCATAAAACCAGTATGTTTGTCTTCTGAAATAAAATGACTATATGAATAACTATAACCATCTTCAAAATTATTTAAATTGTATAAACCCGATAAATTGAGCTTTAGCTTATTGTTGATCTTAAGCGATAAACGACCCGTATAGCTAACTAAGGCACTTTTTTGATTTCGAAAGCGACCTGCTTTGTCTTGATTTTCGCCTATAAACGAAAAGTGCATCTTATCTTTAATGATGGGTCCGCTCAAAGCAAATTCAATCGTATTTACTTCATAGGGCGCGTTTATTGTGGGCGAATTGTTGAAACCATTTGATGAGTTAACCCTAACGTTTCCAGAAAAACTATTTCGGCCTTCCTTGCTGGTTAGCTCAACAATCCCAGATTGGGCATCACCATATTCTGCGCCGAAGCCACTTGTAATAACATTCGCTTCGCTAATACTTAATAAAGGCACATTTGAATCATTCGAGTTTCCTGTCCATGGATCTTTTAAGGGAATGCCATCCAACATATAAATGACTTCAGAAGTTCTGCCCCCTCTAAAATGTAAGCCATCAACGTCAACAGCCCCAGCCGTATAAGCCACTGCAGCCTCAATACTCGAAACAGGCATATTTGCAATATCATCTGCCGTGATACTTCTTCTGCTAGAGGTTTGATCTGCTTGAACAAGATGTTTTTCAGCGACAACAAGCACTTCGTCGGCCTGTAAAACATCTGTAACTAAAGGGAAATCAATGGTTGTTGTTAGATCACCGGAGATAATCACATCAACAACCCTCATTGATGCATAGCCCGCATATTGAGCGCGTATAGCATACTTCCCCGGAGGGATATTGAGGACGAAGTATTTGCCGTCTAGATTAGATGCGGCTCCCATATAGGTATCGATAATGATTACATCTGCGACAGGAAGCGCTTCTCCTGTTTCTTGGTCAAAAACACGACCCGAAAGCTTTCCAGAGCCAATTGCAAGTAAACCGTTAAAAACAAAACAAATAACAAAAAATGTTGATATTATCTGTTTTATTGTTTTATGTATCCGTATTGTCATTGAATGAGTTTCATAGGCGTTAAAAGGTTCTTCATTGAACAAAGAATGAGCTGAAACATAACGGAGTCTTTGGCGTCAAGTCAAGATCAATCTGTGCTTTTTGTCTATATTAATACCAGGGATTAGTTTGCGTTTTCCCGAAAAATATTTTTTTTACCTATCCCAAGCCCATTCCATGTCGAGAAAAGGAACCCAAGTTTCCAACATAGGAAGATAAGGAAGCAAGTGTATTGCCGTCCCAAATGGATATTTTCCATAAACCAGTTTATACCCCAGAGAAATTCGAAGCCTTTCGCTCTTCTCCCAAATGAGCATTCCTTTATGCTCAATAGCAAATAAATCCATTTGTTTAGGCGTGATATGTAAATCCAAATCTGCAAGAAATTGAATGCGGTTGGCTAATCTTCCTCCAAGGTCTATACCCGTTCGAAGTCCCCACCCATTATATAATGGAGCCAAGCGATGATAAACAATGGGTAAGTCCAAAGTAGATTCTTTCGCTAAAGGTTCAGGGCTAATTCCAATGACAAAGCCTGCTTTCATGGTAATATTAAAAGCTTTCAGCTTTCGCGTGAGGAGAATTTCATTATTAAATAATCCCATTGCAGGAAAAGTAAATTCAGAAGAAATGAGACCACCAGTTCCTTTGCGGGCCAGTATATTTAAAAGTGGCGTTGGATATATAATGGAGTGGCGAGATGCAACTGCAAATCCATACTTCGCTGGAAGCGATTTTTTTAAGCTCACGTTCGGCATGACAAAAAAATAAACAGGGTGAATCGCCCACTCTTTTCTCCCAGAAACGCCCATACGCAATGGCTGAAACAAGCCTATCTCTATACGTTTTTCTGGGAGAACATAAGCTGAGCGTGAAGACCAATGTTTATGTTCAGCGAAAAGAAAGGAAAGGGTAAACCCTATTATAAGGAGACGTTTCATGGAAGCTCCAATACAGCCGAAACAGCCATATGATCTGAAATAAACTTAAAATCTTGATGTGTTTTTTCAGATTCCACCACCCAACCATTATCTATATTGGTAAATAAATAATCTAATTTCCGATCATAATATGTATTGTTCCTGTCGCTGGTGCTTGGAGCATGTGTAAAAAAACCTGATTCACTGTCTAAATATCTTGTAAGCGATATCGCTGGATGATATAAATCATAAAGCGGTTGAAGTATGCTTGGTTCGTTCTCAAAATTTTCAAAATAACTTCCATCTTTGTGAAGAGGATCGGCATTTATTGTGTGATAACTATCTCCATCGCAAAAATCTTCCATGCAAAAATCTGTAGAATCGGCGCCTGGTGGCAAGGAATTCAAATCGCCTCCCGTAACAAAAACAGCACCTTCGTCGGCTAAAGCTTGTAATGTTTCTAAATATGTGTCGACATGTTTTTGCTTTGTGTCGTCCGTAGCAAAAGCGGTGGCATGGATGTTCACAGCATAAAAATTATCCTGGCCTGGGATTTTTACCTGTACCTTTAAAATGCTTCTTCTTAAATAGAAATATTGGACAATCCCAGGTTGATCTTCTCTCAAAGGGAGTTTGATTCGCTCGGCATTTTCTAATGGCCATTTGGACAAAATCACATTCCCCATATCCATCCGACCTAAACCATCGCTGGGAATAAATTGTGCCTTCCAAATAGTGGCATAAGCACCATAATTAAAATAAGTATGGTCTAATAGATATTGAATCTGATCTAAATATCCCGTTCGCTTAGAAGATCGATCCACCTCTTGAAGCAATATAATATCTGGTGTTTCTTGACTGATCCTGCTCGCAACAGAATCCAAATTCGCCAAAACTTCTTCTTCTGTTAAAATCACCCGATCGCCACAAGCGTCCCCAAAAAACGGAATCCGTCCGCACGCAAATCGGATATTCCAGGTCATGACTTTTATTTTATTTTCAGGAGGATTTTCTGCTTCAATTATTTCAGTAGCTGAGTAATAAATGGCGGATTCTGATTCGTTGTAGGTTTCTACAATCGGGTCACACCCAAGAATCAGAATAAAACCAAGAATAAAAACCTGAAAAGAAAGCTGCTTTTTAATATTCATTGTTTATATAAGGTCTAAGATATTTTCTGGAGGGCGGCCCAATACCGCTTTTTCTCCCCTTACAATAATAGGGCGTTCCATAATTTTTGGGAACTGATTCATTGCCTCAAAAAGTGCTTTATCATCTTCCAGCTTGTCCTTCAAATTGTTTTCCTTAAACATAGCCTCACCCTTTCTTACAAACTCCGCTGGACGCATATTCAGTTTTCTCCCCAGTGATTGAAATGCTTCTATCGTGGGCACATTTTTTAAATATTCTACGATGGTGGGCTCTACGCCATTGTCACGCAACAGCTGCAGGGTTTTCCTGCTTTTTCCTCACAGCGGGTTATGATATATCGTAATGTTTTCCATCGTCTCTTTCAGATATTGATTGGGAGATAATACTGAGAAACTCTGAGCTAAACACGAAATTTTTTATCAATTACGTTTTTGCTTGTTTCTTCGTTTTTCCTAATTTATTTAATTATTTATAACTTATACATTATTTTATTTGGTAAATATAAATATTACATTATATATTTAGATATGACTTTAGCTCAAAAAAATAGTGAACTAGACAAAATTGATCGAAAAATTTTAGCCATTCTACAGGTGGATGGCCGTGCTTCTGCAAGTCACATCGCTGAAAAAATAAATTTATCTGTCCCTTCAAGCTCAGAGCGGATTAAAAAACTGAAAGAAGCGGGCGTTATTTTAGGTTATCAAGCTATCCTTGACCCGCAAAAGGTTGGACTTGATGTTTTGGCGCTCATTACCATTATTTCTAATTCCTCCGATCACTATATTGATGTGGTCAACGAAGCAAACAAAACGCCAGAGGTGGTTTGGTGTTTTTCCACCACTGGAAAAGGCTCTCATCTGATGATGATCGAAACGGAAAACAGTCAATCATTGGAAAAATTGCTACGAAACATTCAACAATGGCCTGGGGTTAAGCGCACAGAAACACAAATAATTTTATCATCCCATAAAAGCTTGACCCCCGTTCGACTTCCATAATCAAACACATACAAAAGAAAGGTTACTATGAACAAAGTTAAACTAGAATACATTTGGATTGATGGACATCAGCCCACACAAAAATTGCGATCAAAAACAAAAGTGCTGGATGGGCCTATTGAAAATTTAGACCAAATTCCTGATTGGGGTTTTGATGGTTCTAGCACCAACCAAGCAGAAGGCACTGATAGTGATTGTTTGCTTAAGCCTGCCTTTTTGGCGCCAGATCCAGTTCGTGGTGAAGATAGCTTTTTAGTCATGTGTGAAGTAATGAATGCAGACGGTACGCCTCATAAAACAAATATGAGAGCAGCGTGTAAAGTAACAGCAAATAAATTTTTATCTGAAGAGCCTTGGTTTGGAATTGAACAAGAGTATACTTTTTTTCAAGGGCGGTCTCCATTGGGTTGGCCTGAAGGGGGCTATCCTGCTCCCCAAGGACCTTTTTATTGCGGTGTAGGCGCGGACGAAGTTTTTGGGCGAGATATTGTTGAAGATCACATGGAAGCTTGTATTGAAGCTGGATTAGAGATTTCTGGTATTAATGCTGAAGTCATGCCCGGACAGTGGGAATTTCAAATTGGTCCGATAGGCACTTTGGATGCTGGAGATCAAGTTTGGTTGGCGCGATATCTTTTGTATCGCATTGCAGAAGATTATGGCGTTAGCGCAACCCTTCACCCAAAGCCAGTTGCTGGCGATTGGAATGGTGCGGGCGCACATACTAATTTTTCTACAAAAGCCATGCGAGCTGAGGGCGGAATAAAAATCATTGAAGCTGCCTGCGAAAAACTAAAAGAAAAACATGCAGAACATATTGAAGCTTATGGCGCTCATAATGAAGAACGATTGACTGGACTTCATGAAACCTGTAGCGTTAGAGAATTTCGTTATGGCGTTAGCGATCGTGGCGCTTCGATTCGAATCCCCATGCAAACAGCGAACGAAGGAAAAGGCTACTTGGAAGATCGTCGCCCATCAGCGAATATGGATCCTTACCTGGTTTGCGCAATGCTTTTAGAAACGACTTGTGGATAATTAACGTGTTTGATGTGTTGGCGTGAGCCGTGTGTTCACGTCAATGCGTTAGCGAATAAACACCTAAAAGCTACTATATTATTTCTTCAAAAATACCCGTCTTTTTGTTTTTAGCTACTTTATCCCAATCAAAATAACGACCATTCATGGCAACATAAACGCCTGGGGGCAAGGCTTGAGAAAAAGCCAAAGCACCACCCAAATTAAAAAGCCCATCGCTAGCCCCAAATTTATAAGGAATCATAGCACCCGTCAGAAGAATCGTTTTATCGAGCTGGGCATCCGCAATTATTTTTGCAGTTTGGGTCATGGTGTCGGTTCCGTGTGTGATGATAATTTGATCTTCCTGGGCTCGCTTGCAATGTTCTAAAATTATACTGCGATCTGATTCGGTCATATCTAAACTATCAATTAACATAAGATTCCGAATTTTTACCTCAACTTGAGATCTCCCCAAGTTAAGAATCTCCTGCATGTGCGTATCTTTAAAATAAAGCTCTCCCGTAATTTCGTCATATTCTTTATCAAAGGTTCCTCCTGTAATCAGAATCAATATCGGCATCATTTTTATCCTATTTTATTATAGTCTTTACAATTTTCAATGAATCGGTGCAAAATCGCCCCTATGATTAAAACAATTTATCAACAATTTAGGAATATGGGCTAAAATAGAATGCGCTTATTAGAATTGATTATTCTCCTTTTTAATGGGGGGCTTTTATATTTACTTTTTTCAAAAAAAGACCGAGTGGCTTTTCTTTATACCTTATTCTGTCTTCTTATCGTTACGCTTATCCATTTTTACTTTGAATCCTCTCGATGGCAAATGACCCTTGCTTATTTTTTCCCTGTGATAGCCTATTTGCTCCACAAAAAAAATGTAAGAAAGCCAAAAAAACTTTGGCTGTTGCCTATGGGTCTTTGGCTTCTTGTTTCTGCTTTACTTTCGTGGCTTGTTCCTGTTTTTTCTCTGCCCGAGCCGACAGGATCTCATTCCATTGGAACCGAAACCTTTCATTGGGTGGATTCATCTCGATTGGAATGGTTTACAAATGAAATCCCAGATGATGTCCGAGAATTGATGGTCCAAGTTTGGTATCCTACAAAAGAAACGCAGTCAGAAAAAACCCCTTATTTTGATTTTGTAGATCAACGAGCCGAGACTTTGACAAAAGCTGGTGGGCTTCCTTCGTTTTTTGCAAATCATTTGGATTTAATCCAAACCAACGCTCATCAAAAGGCTACGATTTTATCTTCTGAAGCTGGGTGGCCTGTTCTCATTTTTTCTCACGGAATCACGGGGGCAAGATATTTGCATACTTCCTTAATCGAAAATCTTGTGAGTCATGGATTTATTATCTTTGGGCTAGACCATGCCTACGATGCTAATATAACGATTTTCCCTGATGGACATATTGCGGATTATCGTTCCGATTTAGGAGGAAATCTAGATAGTCTTCTCATTCGAAAAAAGCAAATGGAAACCAGAACAAAAGATTTAAGCTATATCATAAACCAAATAGAAAAAATGAATTCAGGAAATTTGTCGCCACAATTTGCAGGAAAATTTAATCTAAATAAAATCGGTGCTATTGGGCATTCTTATGGTGGCGCAGCGGTCATCAATGCCTCAGTCAATGATGCTCGAATCAAAGCCTGTTTTGCTTTAGATGGCTGGATAAACCCCCTCCCAAAAACAACACTCAAATCTGGTTTAGATATCCCTTTTTACTTTATGGGTAGACCCAGTTGGAAAAATTCTGATTATCCAAATAATTACGAACTATTGACAGAGCTAATTCAAAACAGTCAAAGTGAAAATCGCTTTGTCGTTCTAGAAAATACGGGGCATCTCACGTTTACAGATACGCCGCTTTTTTCTCCATTGGTTCGTTATTTTTTAGATGTTGGGACATTAGATGCAAATTTATCACAAACGATAATCAACGAACAGGTGCTTGGATTTTTTAGACACTATTTGCTTTTTTCTTCTCGAATCTTTGAAATTTCCAATCAATCCCATTTATCCATTCAAACCATGAAATTGAAGCAATGATTAAAAAAACTTTACGTATCTCTCTCGGGGTTTCACTCGTTATCATTGGACTTATTGGTGGACTCATCCCCATTTTTCAAGGATGGATGTTTGGCATTCCAGGGCTTATTATTTTGGCTGATTATTTTCCACCTATTCATAAATTGCTCGTTTGGGCAAAAAAGAAAGCTGGGTTCTCCAAAAAAAAATGATTTTAACAAGAAATCCATTTTCATCATATTGATAGAACCTGTAAAGTCTAACGCAGGATTTAATTGAATTAAATGACTTTTCAATCCCACATACTAAAACTTCTATCGGCAATTAGTGCCTACCAACTCGGCTAAAATACGAATCATTGTCGGCGCTCAATGGGGCGACGAAGGCAAAGGAAAAATCACCGATTTCTTTGCTGGCGAATCCGACTACGTGGTTCGTTTTCACGGCGGCAACAATGCCGGCCACACCATCATCGTGGATGGTAATACTTTCAAACTTCATCTTATTCCTTCCGGAATTGTCTATGGCGAACCTATGTCTATTATTGGCAACGGTGTTGTGGTTGACCCCAAAGCATTGCTCGATGAAATTGCGTATGTAAAAGATAAAGGCATTAATCCAAAACTGATGGTGAGCGATCGCGCTCATGTGATTATGCCCTATCATATTGTCATGGATGGCGCCCTTTCTGGACATCAAGGCAACTTGGCCGCAGGAAGCACACGCCGCGGCATTGCCCCTGTTTATGCTGATAAAATGTTCCGCAATGGTATTCGCATGATTGACCTTTTAGAGCCGGATGTCTTCCGGGAAAAACTTGAAAAAGGATATGCTTTTTGTAAAAGTATTATTGAAAAAACGCTCAATCAATCTTTAGATATTTCCATGGATGAAATTTTTGATACTTATTCTGATTATGGTCAAAAATTGAAAACCTATATTCATGATACATCGGTCGTTTTATACAAAGCACACAAATCTGGGAAATCCATTTTATTTGAAGGCGCACAAGGCATATCGTTGGATGTGGACCACGGCGTTTATCCTTACACCACTTCTTCCAACACAGCCGCGGGACATATTTCCACCGGAACTGGCGTAAGCTTTAGAGATATTGATCGAATCATCGGTGTTACAAAAGCATATTTAAGTCGCGTGGGTGAAAGTCCACTGCCATCCGAAATTCATGGAGATGAAGCAAAAAGTCTTCGGGATAAAGGTGGTGAATATGGCACAACAACTGGTCGTCCACGACGCGTGGGCTGGCTAGACTTGGTTCAAGTGCGACAAGCCGTTCGTGTGAATGGGCTTACAGAAATCGCCCTGACAAAATTAGATATATTAAATGGATTTAAAAATCTGCCAATCTGTGTAGCCTACGATGTGAATGGAAAACGCATCACCGAAATGCCTGCAAGTTTGACCGAATACAGAAATGCAAAACCTATTTATGAATCACTTCCGGGATGGGGAAACCTTCCTGAAAAGATTTGGGATAAAGGATACGACGCCATGCCCCAAACATTAAAAGATTATATCACATTTATTGAACGTCAAGTGGATTGCCCTGTGAAAATTGTATCGGTTGGGCCCCAACGCCATGAGACGATAATACGTTAAAATGTGTTTAAGTTTTAAAGTGTTAAGGTGTTCGGGCTATCATGAAAAATGCTGGATATCTTTAACGCTCGAACACTCGGACACTTAAACACTTCTTTATGGCATTCACAAAAGAAATTATCGACTTCGCCGGGCTTTCTGATACGGACATCAAAGCCAAACTGGTGGAGCTCAATATTCCACTCACCACAAACGAAGCGCTTCAAATTCAGAACGATATGCTGGGGCGTGCGCCATCTCTTGCTGAACTCATTTTATTTTCTATCCAAGGCTCTGAACATTGCTCTTATAAAAGCAGTCGGAACCATTTAAAACAATTCACCACAGAAGGTCCTGACGTTGTGCTTGGCGCCAAAGAAGATGCTGGCGTGGTGGCGATTGCCACAGATAATAATGGTCATCGCTGGTGTATTGTTATGAGCCATGAATCCCACAATCACCCATCTCAAATTGTGCCTTACGAAGGGGCAGCAACCGGCGTGGGTGGAAACGTCCGGGATGTTTTATGTATGGGCGCAGAAGTGATTGCCGTGACAGATTCCTTCCGATTCGGGGATATTAAAAATAATAAAACCAAATGGATTCACGATGGTGTTGTGGCCGGTGTGGCCGGTTATGGAAATCCATTGGGGATACCCAATGTGGGCGGCGATTTATATTATCATGAAGGATATAACGAAAATTGTTTGGTCACTTTGGTTACGCTGGGCATTGTAAAAGATAAAAACATTATTCACTCTTATGCACCAAAAAATGCGGATGGTTTTGATTTAATTTTACTGGGAAAACCAACAGATAATAGCGGATTCGGTGGCGCCAGTTTTGCTTCATTAGAACTTGAAGAAGAAAAGAAAGAGCAAAATAAAGGAGCCGTTCAGGAGCCCAACGCATTTTTGGAACGACATCTTCTGAAATCATCCTACGCGCTCTTTGACATCCTGAAAGAAAAGGGGCTCATCGATGATATTGGCTTTAAAGATTTGGGTGCCGGCGGCGTGGCTTGCGCCAGCG